>Ga0207938_1000001_pt1 | contig 337703 bp, 304 predicted proteins | sample LakMenEpi15Mar12_FD_150671 | JGI IMG/M metagenome (GOLD analysis project Ga0207938, IMG submission 150671) | Freshwater microbial communities from Lake Mendota, WI - 05MAR2012 deep hole epilimnion (SPAdes) | ecosystem: Environmental > Aquatic > Freshwater > Lake > Epilimnion/Euphotic zone ...
GGGTAGGTTGTGGTGCTTGTGATTGACCAAAACCAAACGGATTAGGGTTAACTATCGGGGTAGGTTGTGGTGCTTGTGATTGACCAAAACCAAACGGATTAGGGTTAACTATCGGGGTAGGTTGTGGTGCTTGACCAAACGGATTAGGGTTAGCTATAGGCGTAGGTTGTTGTGTTTGACCAAAGCCAAATGATTGAGATGTAGCTATAGGTTTAGATTGAGCTGGTGTAAAAAATGACGGAATTATTGGTTTTTGTGTAGTTGGCACAAAAGGTTGTTGTTGTGATAACCCAGTCATAGTTCCTCCTTGATTGGGACTCTTAAAGAATGAGTTTAAAGGAGTAATAGTAAATGATTTTACTCCAGCTTTATTCATATTAAATTCTGTTGTTGAATTTGCCATTTATATTTCTATTTCTTACAATTAGAATTTCTTTAAATTCAATTTCATTTCATATGATAAGAGTCGATGTAAATAAATTACAAATCTCATAAACATCGACAAGCTTAAAATGAAATTTTGAATTATATTCACAAATAATAAGAACATAAGAATGGAACTCGATTTTGAGATTGGAAAGTGTTTTATTTGTAAAGATTATTGTGGAGCAAGTCAAGCTTGTTCCTCTTGTATGAGAAAGATATCACTGGATGAGACATATGAATCTGTTAACCCTAAGTCTTATTCTTCAAAAGAAGATGATATGATTTGTGCTTATTGTCCTATCAAAAGTCAATTTATCGAGGGACATAACGACTTTGGTGTATGTTATTGTATAAATCATAAATCACAAGCTCAATTAGATATGAAAAAATGGCTAATAACGACCAACTCCGTATTTATCAAAGATATCAAAACACGATACTCTGAATTATATAGAGTATTGGAAAATGGCATTCCTCTAAGACGTAGTACAGGGTCTTTTGATAATGGTTGGAAAATGGAAAAAACAAAGGGTTTAATGGTCAAAGACAAAAATGCCGGTTGGATAATCACTTTTTATAAATTTAATACTCAACAACAATCTAATTTTTGTACAAGTAAACTAACAAAGAATATTCCGTTATCTAACCTAATAAATGAACCATCCTATAATTCTTTTTTTAAAAATATGTTAAAGAGGCTGGAAATGAGATTGGAACTTGGTTTTTATAACGATACTGAATAACAGTTGAATTTGATTTATATTATAAATCAAATTTTGAGATAACGTAATTACGTTGTATTTAACAAATCGAACTTTTCAACTCCTAAATTGAACAGCATATTCATAAATACAAATACAGACATGGTCATAAATGCAACCTTTAACTTTCTGATAGTCCTTTTGGATTCACTATTCTTTTGAACACTGTAATAGATGATGCTAAACAGAGATAGTAACAGAGCAATGACCAACATCTTGTTATTCTCTTTTGTAAAGTTACCATTTCCAAAGGCAAGTAGTATAGTAATCGAACTAAATAATACAGCGTTAAGCTGAACTACCTCCTTTATCTCGTTATCTTCGATTGAGTAACTACCAATATATGTTCCGCTTGTAAAGATTTGAACAATGAGAAAGATACATAGTGCAAACAGGAAATATTTATTATAACCGTGATTGTATAATCCAAAATATACCCATATAAAAATCGAAAGTGCAACTCCAAGTGAAAATGTTATTAATGTCAACTGGTCTATTTTTGTACCAAAGAAAGATACTGTCGAATCACTTTTATACTTAAGTTCATCTTCTTGAATATTCATTTATTATATATTATATTTCTTATAATAAATGAAATTAATAATCATACTCATAATAATATTTGTTTGTTTCAGTTTATTTTTTATATGGAAGAGAGAATATTTTATGCTTGATTTAGGTTTAAATAAATTAATCAATAATCCAGTTCAAATTAATAGAATAATGAAAACAAGCCTCTTCCCTATTAAATCTTCACTATATTATAATGACCCTAATATTAAACTCCCATCATTCTTCTTCTACAAACCAACCTTTCTAAGCAAAAATGTAGACCAGGGAGTATGTGGTTCTTGTTGGGCTTTTGCCACATGTAATGTTTTAACTGATAGAGCAAGCATATTTACAAATGGAATATTTAGGAAAATACTAAGCGTTCAACAAGTAATAAGTTGTGTTAATTTTGGATGTGATGGAGGAGATCCAGAAGAAGTGTTTAAATGGATTACCAATAATAAAATTCATACTGAAAACAAGCATGTTTATTTACAAGAAAATACTAGTGATATTAGTACAACTTGTGACTATTTTAAACCGGATGATGAGTCATTTAATGTAATACCTGATAGTATACACGCCATTACTGAATTTATCCCTGAATATAAACATGATGAAAATATTTTGAAAAAGAACATTAACAATATGAAAGCTGAACTGTATTTGAATGGTCCTTTTTATGCAACTATAAATGTATACGAAGATTTTATAAATTTTACAGGAAACGAGGTATATAAGTATGACCATAAAGGAACTTCGCAAGGAGGACATGCAATAGAAATCGTCGGATATTCTGAAAAAAACACAGATATACGACACGGTTTTGAAGGTTATAATGAAGGCTATTGGATATGCAGAAACTCATGGTCAAAGGACTGGCCAAGACAAACAAACGATAAAGGTTACTTTGCTATCGTTATGGGAAGAAATGAATGTGGTATAGAATCAAGATGTTGTAAAGCTGATTTGAATATAATAACACAAGAAAGACCGAACAGAAATATATCTGCTTATTCAGATATCAATGAATTTTATAAAGACATTCCCCCTGATTGTTCGCTAAATACAAATATAACAGAATAAATTTAAGTTTGATTTTAAACTTAAATTTTTATTAATTTTTAGGTGAATTCCATCTTGCATCCCATCTATTTTCATTCAGTTTTTGAATTCTCATCGCTAACAAGTCTTCCCGATATTCATTACTGTCTTCAATCCACGATAAACTATATTCAAATGAATTCCTATCATTTATCTTATTGCTTTGTTTATTTGAATGTCTTATATATTGAGGTTTTAGACCACCCATAGGGTCCTTATACATTACAGAAGTTGTATTGTAATCAGAATTAGACGAAAATACAGGGGAAAAGAAGGGGTCTTCATTCTGTTTATTTACATAATAGAAAATATCTCCACCCATAATCTCATTATAGTTAGTATAACCAGTTTTATATTTATCCAATGATTTATCAGTATAAATCCTACCCATCTCATTCAAATAAATGCCTGAATCGCGATAAGGTACATCGACTAGGGTATTTTGACCATTATGCATATTCGATTTCACACTACCATCAGGTGTTGATGTCACATATACACATTTTCCATCTACCGAAATCTTATCAAAATCCTTAGAATACTTATTTTGAACCGATTTAGGATTGAGTATATGGTATCCAACCTTATTTTGAGGAGTTTTTGAATATCTAAAAGGCTTATTATCGTATCCTTGATAATCATCTTGAAAATTACAGTTTGCAACCGATAAACTGCTTGTCTCATTTTGTTCGAATGGTTCAATTGGACCAACCGGTTCAATTATATCTGACTCGTCGTACATATTTATTATAATCAAACTTATTTTTAGTTTATATTTAAATTGAAATATAAATAGTATTTTAGTAAGAATAAAATGACAGTCAAAGTTCTAGTTTGCGGAGACCCCCATATTCAGGTTAATAATATAACTGAAATCAATATGTTTATGAATAAATTAATGGAATCAGCAACTCAAAACAAACCTGATTTTTTCGTTTGTTTAGGTGATGTACTTCATACCCACGAACACCTTCATTCGATGGCTATGAACAAGGCTTACGAATTCATCAATAACATGAGACAGATTACCAAGACTTTCGTCCTTGTTGGTAACCATGATGCCTACAACAATCAAATATACCTCAACGACAATCATTGGATGAACGGAATGAAAGAATGGGATAATACAACCATTGTCGATAGAATTGTCAAATATGAAATAGATAATAAGAAATTCGTATTTTCTCCTTATGTTCCTCCTGGAAAGTTTGAAGAAGCACTTAATACCATTAATGAACCATGGAATGATTCAAACTGTATATTTGCTCATCAGGAATTTGCCGGTTGTAAAATGGGTGCAATCGTATCAGTTGAAGGCGATAAATGGGCTCTAGATAACCCACTAGTCATTTCTGGTCATATTCATTCAAGACAGATACCACAACCCAATATGTACTATTCTGGTTCTGCTCTACAACACGCTTTCGGTGAGAGTGAAAAAAACACTATCGCATACTTCCAATTTGAAGATGACGGAACATATACTTTCGAAGAAATCAATCTTAATATGCCCCGTAAAAAGATAATATATATGGACGTTGAAGATATCGTTAATTATAAAATTACAGATTCACCAGACCAAATCAAACTGACACTCAAAGGTAATTTTGAACAATTCAAAGCCATCAAGAAAACTCAAAAATACAAAAAGATATTGGAGAAAGGAATTAAGATTGTTTTCAAACCAAAAAAGATAGAGAAAAATATAGAAGAACTCAAACAGGAACATACAGAAACACGATGTATTGACGATGAAGGTGAAGACATTGATGATGATAAACCTAAAAATAAATCTGAACTGAATTTCATCTCTATTTTAGAAAAATTAATCATCAAAGAAGAAAATCAATTCTTAAGCGAAACATATGAACTCATCCTAAAACCCAAAGAAAATCAGTTTGTTCTTGAATCAAATGATGATTAAGAAAAAATAAGTTGTTATTCAATTTGAATAATAACTTTATTAAGGAATACTATATTTACTTTCTCAACTCTTGTAAACTATGAGCAAAATTACATCTGCTTCCAAATCTACAATTCATAACATTCGAACATAATTGAGTTTTATAGAGAGAATGTCCCGTTTGACGACTCGGTTCTTGATACGGTTGACGATGAGCTTGTTCTTGATACGGTTGACGATGAGCTTGTTCTTGATACGGTTGACGATGAGCTTGTTCTTGATAATAAGGTTGAGGACGAGCTTGTTCTTGATAACAAGGTTGAGGATGAACTTGAACTGGTGGTAACGGCGGTTGTACTTCAGTCAAAAAATACTGATGTAAATTATTCCTTTTATTGAAACTCACAAGTGATTCATCCCTATGTATATAGGGACAAGGTTCATCTCCTTTATATGTTGAACAGAATCTCACCTTACAAGGTGATACCTTCAATTCACTATACTTATGAGCAAAAGTACAATTATCACCAAATCGACACTGAATATTCTTCTTGATACTTTGACAAACAAGAGTCTTGATAACACGTTCATCAGGTTTAACTGTATACCTTCTTGCCCTAAACATAATTCCAGATTCACTATGACCTATATCGACTTTAATAGGATGAACATATTTTGGAAGCTTGTCGACAAGCCGATTTCGTATAAAAAAGTCTTCTCTCTCTTCATTCCCGTGCAGATTAAAACATCCTTCTCCAAAATTGATAAAACGACCGTCTTGATAAACAACTCGAACGCACAGATTTTGTTCTCTACAAGGAAACAACACAAGCTCATCCAACCTATGTATATTCTGACACTGAGCATCAACACATAACTCAGGAGAACAAAATCTATTCCTTTTAGTTGGAAGACTTCTGACTTGATTCATAGATTCGTTATAGGCTGAATCTTCTAGGTCGATATCTGAATACGCAATCTTCAAATCGTGCTCAACTGCATATTCTCTATCTCTCTCATTGAGAACGAGGAAAACATCATCCTCGTCTTCAATATTGAATTGATTAATCATAATATTAACTTCATTTGTATTCTGCATATCGATGTGGGTGCCTAATTTTTTAACTGATATTCAGTTAAAAATCAATTTTTTCAATACACTTTATATATTCAATTATTTCATTTTGAACAAACTTTTAATTTTGAGAAAAGCCTTTTTAAATCCTCCCTTCTTCTCTTCGACCGGTTCAACCTTTTTGTGTTCTTTACATTTAGCACAATCTGCATGTCTAGCGTTTATACTCTTAACATGACAACGATTGCATAAATGCTTATAAGTCAACTGATAAGTACACTCGTGGCAATTATTGCAATACTGGAGCTCCCTTAAACTAACAAAATCAGAGACAGAAGAAAAAAAAGATATAAATTGTTTTGTAAAGTTTTCAATTGTAAACGACTCATATTTTACTCTGTTTTTGATTTCTTGATAAATAAAATCTTTTAATATGTTACAACTGAAAGTCAACTCCTTTTTAATAATGTTAAAGCAGATGGAAATTGCCCCTTTGACATCGTGTTTTATATCGAAGCATCTAATGTTATCGATTAGGATTGCCTTGGAATTCAAAGGACAATGCCTCAAGTTCCAATAAATTATATCGTAACAATAGATAGCTCCGTATTTAATACACTCATTCTCCTCATAGTCAATATTAATATCAATACTTTTGGTTTCGATGGACATAGCTGATTTCTAGTCTTGCTTTTAATTTTTTTCAATTTAAGATACCATAATAACTGGAAAATAACGGAGATACCCAGGAGAACTCGGTATACACCCTAATAACGGGAAAATACCAGAGATACTCAGGAGACACCAGAAATACGCCGGAGAACCCGGTATACACCTAATAACGGAGAACCGAAAAATCAGAGATACTCAGGAGAACTCGGTATACACCCTAATAACAAAAACCAGAGATACCCTCTATACGGTACTATAACAGATTTCCCGTCAAAAACCCAAAAAAATGATTTTTTAAAATTATGGGTGAGAAAGATACCCCCAAATACAATGAATTCTCCCGTCTTTGACTCAATGACTATTGATATGACTATGACTAAAAATGATATGAATAATGATTATTCTTATAACTCTTTCTGGCAAGCTTTCAGCTTCTCTCAGGTTCGCCCCGGACTCGAGAATTGGGAAGAGTTTTCATTCTTTGAACGTCCGAGAATGAGGAATAATGAAATCGACGTCCTTCCTCCTCTTATCATGCAGACTGCATCCAAGGAAAGTGGTTTCTTCCTCTCTGAAGATGCAGAAGACGCAATTCGCAAACGTTCCTCTAAAGAACTCGCTAGGAAGTTCCAAGAGATTCGTGAAGAGAAGATGCGTGAAGATGCTGAAAAAGAAGAGATTGAACTCCAGGCCTTTATTGTAGAGCAGAAAGCCAAGGCTCTCAAGGAAAAGGCAGAGAAGGCCCTCGAAGAACCAAAAAAGAAAAAGAACACTAACTTCAAGTTCTTCAAACAGACGAAGCCCCACAAAGCTGGGGTTGTAATCGAGAGTGCTGAAGTTGTATCAGCTCGACACTCTGAAACACGGAAGAAGATTAAGAACGAGAAAAAGATTTTAGACCAAGCAAGAGCTGAGTTTTTCAACGACTCATCACTCATTAACAACGAAGCATGGCTAGTTGCTATTGGAGAAGCTATTGGTATGAAGTTTGCCTCTCGGAGTATTCGAGAAATCCGTGAAAAGTTAAACGTATCTTCCCTCGAAAAGAACAAGCTAGTAGAGAAAGAAGATGATATTAAAACGGTTGAAACATCCTCTCTCACTGATGAACAAGTTTCCGAGTTGAATAAAGCCGAAAAGGAAGATGAAGAAGCAATTCAGAATCTAGCCTCGAGCTTTATCAATACGTTTGAGCTTGCAGAGAAACAACGTGAGAAGGAAGCAAAAGAACTCGAGTTGATGATTTCCAAAGAGAAGGAATCAAGACTCTTCAACCTCGAAATCTCCCGTGCTCAAGGTGAGTGCCGTCTCATGGAGATAGCAGACCGAGAGTCTCGAGAGATTGATGATGAAGATGATGACGTTAACATCTTTGCCATCCTCAAATCTGGTGATAAACCAAGGAAGAAGACCTTTGACGAGGCTTTCCCTAAAATCATCAGTTATAAGGTCGTCAAAAAGGTAGAAGTTACTGTAGAAAAACCAAAGATTGTAGTCGGTGCTACTTCCTTTAGAAAACCCAAGATTAACCGGATGTGCCGTAACCTCAAGCTTGGTAGTGAACCATGCACCAAAGGTGAATCTTGTAAATTTCTGCATAACTTTGACGAACTGACTATTGAACCCTGTCGGTTCAAGAAGTGTAATCGAGTTGAAAAGGTTTCCACCGATAAATACATCAACATTGAAATCGGTTGTAAATTTATTCATCTCGATGAAACTCGTTTTACCTTCTTTGTACGTGAGGGCTTTTTTGAGGACCACAGGTGTGATGTCATCGAGACCAAGGTTGAGGAGACCAAGGTTGAGGAGACCAAGGTTGAGGAGACCAAGGTTGAGATTAAGACTGCTCCTAAAGTCGAGGACGGTCCTTTTATTCTCGAGTGCAATGCTTGGAAGGAAGCAAATCCCAAGATTTATATTCACCCGACTCAGGAATATGAAAATATCCCAACTCTGGTACATAAACCAGTGGTCTCTAAAGCAGTAGAGGCTCTTCCAGAGCAGAGAAACAAGACTAAGATGTGCGACAGCATCACTACTGGTAATCCTTGTAGACATGCAGAGAGTTGCCGGTTTGCTCACTCTGTGAATGAGCTCAATATTACCCCTTGTAATCACGGTGAAAAATGCCTTTTTGTCAAGTTTCGAAACGGAGTGTTCGAAAATTCGAATGGCAAATTCTGCCGGGGTATTCATCCTGAAGAGTCGAGAGAAAACTATCTATCTCGAAATGGTGTAGTGGTTGTAGTCGCCCAGAAAAAGACAGAGTGTTGCAAACTTAAGACGAAGATTTGTAATACAGTTATTCAGGGTGTAAAGTGCTCTCGTCGAGAATGCAACTTTGCTCACAATGAGAAGGAGTTAAATATTAGAGATTGCACATTTCCTAGTTGCAAGCTCATTGACCGAGATATTCAAGGATGTGTGATGAATGTCAATCCTTTGAATAAGTGCTCCTTCTTTCACAAGGGCGAGACAAAGTCGAGTTATTTCCAGAGGTTGATTATGTAAGTAAACTAGTGATTAAGTAAGTAGTAGATTGCATATTAAAAACAATAAAATTTTATATGGGAAACCATATAAAATTCAAAGAGAAAAAAGATAATCAAGAAAATACATGTGATGTCATTTATGCACCGTATAAACTCGCCGTATAAACTCACCGTATAAACTCACCGTATAAACTCACCGTATAAACTCGCCGTATAAACTCACCGTATAAACTCACCGTACTCACCGTACTCACTGTATAAACTCACCGTATAAATTCACCGTGTCGTACATGTATAAATACACGAGTTTATCTTCTATTTTTTTAACCGCTTTCCATATGAAAAAATTGATTTTTTTGAAATAGGGTAAATAAAGATACCCAGTGTCTTATGAATACCAGTAAAACTATGAATGATATGATTATTGCTCTTTCTTCTGAATATCGTAAAGTCGTACTATTGACTCTTGAGAAAGTCGAGTGCGATGAAACAATGCACGAGGAGATTATGGAAAAGTGGGATTCCCTCGTCAACGATATTGCAACCAATGTTCTACCAATTCTCAAGCTCAATGCTACAAAGAGCAAGAGAACGAAGAAGGCAAAGAAGAGCGGACCAAAGAGACCAAAATCAGGATATATCTTTTTCTGTCAGGAAAAGCGTTCAGAGGTGAGAGAAGCTAATCCCGATATGAAGGCAACCGACATCACAAAGGAACTCGGAATGATGTGGAATGAGATAAAGGAGACTGATGAGGCATCTGAATATATTCAACTTGCAAAGGATGATAAGATTCGATATAACGAAGAAGTCGAAAATGCTCCTCCTAAGTCGGATGATGAAGGTCAAGAAGAACCAAAAGCAAAGAGAACCAAGAAGGTGAAGAAGAGCGGACCCAAGAGACCAAAGTCAGCCTATATCTTCTTTTGTCAGGAAAAGCGTTCAGAGGTGAAGGAAGCTAATCCCGATATGAAGCCTACCGAAATTACATCCGAACTTGGTAGACTTTGGTCAAAGATTAAGGACACTAACAAGGCAAGCAAGTATACCGACCTGTCAAAGGGTGACAAAAAACGGTATGAAAATGAAGGTCAAAATGAAGAAAATGAAGTGTCTGACGGGGAAACCAAGAATGAAGAGAAGAAGAAGAAGTCAAAAAAGAAGCTCCCGAAAAAGAAGGAAGATGTAAATGAGAAAAAGCAGAAGAAAGCGACCACTGCTTATAATCTCTTTTGTCAAGAGAAGATGCAAGAAATGGAAGAAGAATTTCCCGAGTTGAAGAAGAAGGATATCAAGGTAAAGCTCAGTGCTATGTGGAAAAAAATGAAGGAAACCGACAAGGAAGCAGTACAAGATTACAATGTTCGAGTAAGGATTAACGATGAAGACGACGATGAAGTTGATATGTCTGTTCCTCCGTTCACAGAAGACGACGATGAAATCGATATGTCTGGTCCTCCTTTTGTAGTTGAGGAAGAGGAACAAATTGATATGTCTGGTCCTCCGTTTGTTGTTGAGGAAGAATATGAGGACAAAAAGATTGAAGAGGAAGTTGAGGAAGAACTAGTCGAGGAAGAAGATTTAGAGGATGAAGAAGTAGTAACCGAAGAAGACCCTGAGCTCGTCGGAGCAAAAAGTCTCCTCGAATATCTCAACTCTATCAAGACTGAAAAGGCAACTAAAGGATACAAGTTCAACAAGGATGATTTTATCGAGATTACAGAAGGATTCAAGTACTCTGACGAGATTACAGAAGAAGTTAATAAGTTCAATAAATCGAAGTCAAAGACTTTGTCAGTTTCAATTCTCGAGTCTTTAATCACCCTGACTCAAGAGACTATTGAAAGTTATGATTAAGTATAATAGGTAGTAAGTATAGAGAATAAAATTTCTAATATAAATATTAGAAATTTACAAGTTGTTTTCCAATGTCAAGAAAAATAATATCTATACTCTTATAGAATCATAGTTATCGACAAAAAATCGATTTTTAGAAAATCGCTGAAGAAAAATCAGCGTCATGCAAAATCATATCAACAATAATATTATGACTATTCCGAGTATTCCTCATTTAACTCGTGAGATAGCCCAAGGGTGGGCTTGGTCTGAATATCCAAATGGTCTTCCTCTGGTAATTCAAGAGGAGGATGAGTATAATGGTCTGAGTATTCCACGTTTAACTCGACAGGTAGCTCAAGGGTGGGATTGGGCTGAGTATCCAAATGGTCTTCCTCTGGTAATTCAAGAGGAGGACGAGTATAATGGTCTGAGTATTCCACATTTAACTCGGGAAGTAGCTCAAGGGTGGGATTGGGCTGAGTATCCAAATGGTCTTCCTCTGGTAATTCAAGAGGAGGATGAGTATAATGGTCTGAGTATTCCACGTTTAACTCGACAGGTAGCTCAAGGGTGGGATTGGGCTGAGTATCCAAATGGTCTTCCTCTGGTAATTCAAGAGGAGGACGAGTATAATGGTCTTCCGAGTATTCCACGTTTAACTCGGGAAGTAGCTCAAGGGTGGGATTGGGCTGAGTATCCAAATGGTCTTCCTACATTAGTTCCAGAGATATCCGAAAATAGTGATGATTGGCATGACTATCGTAGTTTTCCAAGTGTTCCTTTTATAGTTAGAGAGATAGGACAAGGTTGGGATTGGAGTGAATACCAGAGCGAACCTGTTCTTGTTCAAAAGATACCAGAAGGATGGGATTGGAGTGAATATGCCGATATTCTGTAATAGATTATTTCAAAGCGTAGTATAGAATAGAACAATCAATAAATATCAATCTAATTCATAATTGAATTAAATTGGAATATTATATTTTATTTATAATAAATGAATTATATCGTACCTATACTAATAATTGGTGCTTTTTTTTTGGGTGCAATAATATTATTTATTGTCTTCCGACGTAAGAATTTGAGTTTACGTCTAGATTCAAAGCCTACACCAACAATAAGATTAACTTCAGCACCTACACCAACAATAAGATTAACTTCAGCACCTACACCAACAATAAGATTAACTTCAGTACCTACACCAACAATAAGATTAACTTCAGCACCTACACCACCAATAAGATTAACTTCAGCACCTACACCAACAATAAGATTAACTTCAGCACCTACACCACCAATAACTTCGGCACCTACACCAACAATAAGATTAACTTCGGCACCTACACCAACAATAAGATTAACTTCAGCACCTACACCAACAATAACTTCGGCACCTACACCAAAAATAACATTAAATGAAAAGGCTCTTGTTAAAACTGTCCTTGTAGAAAAACCAACAACTGGGAATGAAAATAATACTCTCCATTTATCTGAGATAGAGCTTTATGATGAAAGTAATAATAAAGTCTCCGATTTTTCAGCAAGCATGGCTCCTGGATACAAACGGAATCCTGTTGATTATCCTTTAAAAGTTGATGATTTTGTGAAACAAAAGGGTAATCGTATAGCTATGGAGTCAAATATAAGACCTTACAGAAGTTTTGATCTTTTGGAAAACGGCATAAAATTACACATGAAAGATAAACCTGATTGGTCTCCAAATGATAGATTATATTTTCAAATTATTGCATCAGCGAAACTAATTGATTTATACAATCAGCTCGTTAATTCAGAACATAAAGATGTTACGATATCAAAAGCAAAAGACAACATTAAAAAAAAATTATCAGAATTTACTGATAAAGATTATAAAGAACTAGCCGAGTCAAAAGTAAGACATCTAGGTATTGAAAAGAGTGAATTCACTGGTATTGGAAAATTTCCAACTGCAAATCTCTTTGATAATAATCCATATACATATTCCTATTGTAGTGCTATAGATAAATCAATACCTTTTCAATATTTCAAGATTGAACTGACGAAGCCAACGAAGTTGAGTCGTATTGTTATTACTAATAGAAATGATAATACTGTTGTAAGAGATAGATTCATAGGAGCTTCTGTTAAAACCTTAAATAAAGACAATTTGGAATTAAGTAAAAATATGATAAATGTAGGTTTTGCTAAATATACTATAAATTATGATACAAACTCAGGTTCAACTATGAGCTTAACAACACTATAAAAAGTATGTCTAAATTTACAGTCTATGATTCAAATTTAAATTTGTTATAATAAATGGAAAAGAGTAGAAAATTAGATTTTATAGATTACAGGAAGATACCAATTAGAAATGAGTCAAAGTCTGATTCACCAGTTGGAATTAACGGACCTCGCTCTCTAAATAAAATATCAGGTAATGACAAAACCATATACATATTTGGAGAATATCACTTAAATGAGTATTGTATTGGAACTGAAAATACCATTTATTTTGATACATTCTTGGAACGACTAAAAAATAAATGCATAGATGATAATGTCTTCTTGGATATATACTTTGAATTTGGTCCTTTCAAAGAAGAAAAATACAATCCGCCTCTAGAGAGCTTTATAGAAGACAGTACAAAAATGCTATCCGTGTTATACAACAAATATTATGACTGCGTACATAATGTAACGAGGGATAAATGCAGGGGATTTAGAATACATTGGTCTGATGCAAGACAAGTTAATGATAGATTAATGGTTACTGGTCTCTTTGTTCATCCTAGTATACCAGGAGAAACAACCAGAAATATGATGTTTGAAATATGTGAACATTTTTATGATAGTTTCAATCCAAATTATAGGTTGGTAAGAGATATATCATATTCAACCAATATGGATGATATGGTTGACGTTTTATGTCAGTTTGTATTTAGTGTACCAAGAATAGTTCAAGAATTAAAAACGATTGAAGAACAATCTAAAAGTAAGATGAAAGAATATTTCAAAAGTTTAATCAAAAGCAAGTTCGAAGACGAATCATTCTTTAATTCGTATATTGATTTCTACCGGGAATTCTATGAACTAATTGAAGGTCAAAGTTGTCTTGAAATTAATGAGTTGGTTAAAAAATACAATAGTAAAATGAGTGATGTTAATCTCAATATTCAAGCTTATATTTTAGACATATATACTATTTGTAGGATGTCCAAGAATTTTAAGACTGAAAAGCCTTTCAGTAAGAAACATGTGGTTACAGACGATTATACACAACCCAAGACAGCTACCAATATAATATTCTATGGTGGTAATGCACATGCGGAAGTTATAACTAATTTTTTTCGTTTTTTAGGTTCATTTACAATTGAAACAATGAATCAAATTGAACAAAATAGAAATAATTGTTTATTACTTAATCAACATACTCGTTTCTTTGGATATGAGCTTCAAGATATATTGGACTATTCAAATATCGAATCTGAATCTGAAACAGAGTCTGATTTTGAAAGAAAGAGAAAAATCAAGAGTGAAAGGATGACATCGGCCTGGGACTATTCTGATGATGAATGGGATGATTGGAGTTCGTCTAAGATACCTAATACACCACCTGGTTCTCCGTTCTAGTATGTCAAAAAAATGATTTTTAAATTCAAACTGTTAAGAATATTAGGGTATGACTAGCTTATCACAAAACAATTATCTTATGACTATTATTTCCAATCCTATCAACAATGATTGGAAAAGCTTGTCTATTCGTGAAGTTCCAACTTGGCTGAAAAATTCTTTCTTCTTTGATAACCTAATGGAAGGAAGTGGTGGTAATCCAGATGAGGAGTTTGGTATCGGTTCTCAATTCATTCGACAAACGAGTGATATCGAAAATGTCCAGGACTTTGTTGAAGTTATACGAGCGATGAGCTACTGGCAAGTTCATAGTATTCCAACAAGTGTAAAGATTGCGGTTGAGACCAATCTAATCTCGTATGAAGAATTATTGACTGTAAAAGAGTCGTTTCCTACTATCGATAAGAATGACTGGGATATATTGGATATCTTTTCCAGGAAATTCGTTGATGATATCAGAGATTTTGAAAATGCAGTTCGAGCGGTAAGTTATTGGGACCTTCAAGATTCGATTCCAACTTTTATTCTCGAGTTTGTCTTCAAACGATATTATGATGAGGATGAACTTTATAATATGAGTAATAAGCCGATGCCAAATAATAATCTCGACCGATTTTGGCATAAGATTCATCTACTCACTTTAGATGTTCAGCCTTCAGTATTCAATTCAATTATAGCTTTTTGTAGATATGATTATTATGACTGCTTGAATTTTCTCTGTTCAATTGCGACTGAATTCGATAAACGGAGCAGTGAGAGAGCTTCAATCGAGTCTATTTCTCATGGAAAACTAGAAAATCTCAGGATATTGATAGACAACCAGTTTCCTGTTATCGAATCTTTTATATTCTCTATTGCAACAAGATGTGGACATTTGGATATCCTCGAGTATCTCCATTCCTTTATTAATCCAAGGGACAAGATGAGTCTTGTTAGGACTGCTTGTCGAGAGGGGCATTTAAATTGTTTAGTCTTTTTTTACAGTATCGGCTATCGTTGGGGTAGTGAAATGTGTAAAATTGCTTTACAAAGCGGGCATATGGATTGTGTCGAGTATTCTCATTCGGTTTGTGCTCCTTGTGGTTGTTTGGTTTGAAAATTGGAGTTGAGTTTGGAATATAAATCCGACAGTGGAGTCGGTCGCGAGTAAGTTTATCAGAATGTTTTAATTTAATTCACTCGTGAATTAAATTTTAGGTTAATTATTGTTGTCTAGTTCAAAGTGATATTGGTATAATAAGTAATTCCAGAGTTCATATTGTTCTCAGTTCAAAATAAAGTAGAAAAATGATTTTGTAACTACAATACAAATGATAATCATGCACTATGGAATATAACAATGAATATAAGAGTATGACTATGACTATTGATGATGTTCCTGAGTGGATTCATCAGTCTGAACTTTACCGGAACTTTGAAGAGGGTGAAGGTGAATTTCAGGTCAATTCGAATTATGTTGTCTCGAGTTCGAAAATTGAAAATATCGTTGACTTTAGGAAGGTGATCGAAGCTTACCTTTTCTGGTGTCTTGATGAGATTCCTCTCTCTGTTTTCGAGTTCGTTACACAAAAGGGGTACAAAGAAGAAGGGTACCAAGATGTGAAAAAGATGTTCCATAACGATGAGGAACTTTGGGATAAGCTTGATATGTTTGAAAAAAATATTGAATCTGATCCAACCTGTATAGATGGTGATGCTTTATCTATATTCTCTCTCGTACAAAGTTTTGCAAATAAAGGATATAATGATTGTATCGAATTTTGTATTTCGTTTGTGCAAGGTGACGAAAAGATACAACTTTTGAGACAAGGTGATGTTTATCTACAGGTGATTGAAAGTAATCTCAAAAAGCATAAAAAAATTCAAGCTATGACTGAACTGAAAAATATCGGTTTTGAGGTGCTTCATACACGATGTGTACCTTTTGATACCGAAGACGACTATACTGACTATGTTATCTGGCTTCATCAAAATGGTGGTGGATTGGATTCGGTTACTTTGTCTTGTATTTTGGAGAATGAACCATGGGAGTTGAAACATCATTCTTTATTTTTATATTTTCTAAATTCTGGGGTAAATTTAACTTCTTCAGCAATTCGTACAGCATGTGAATTTGATAATGTGGATGCTGTTAAGTTATTGATTCAATTCAATTGTCCTTGTGATGAGGAGCTACGGGCAGTTGAGAAAGCAATTAAAAACCAGAATATCGAGATAATGAGATTGCTTTATGACTATGGTTGTCCTATGAGAATTAGACATCTGTATTTAGCTGCAACACACGGGTTGGTGAATCCATTTGAATTTCTGGTTCAAAGGGGGTGTCCTTGGAACGATACGGTTATTCAAGCACTCGAGAGAGATACTCCTAGACATAACAGGTGTTTAGAGTATATAATTGAGCATGGTGATGGTGATGGTGATTAAATTACAAATTGCACTTAAACTGACACTGATATTGGTATTATAATTATAATAAGTAATTACAATACATTAAAGAATTCATATTATTCTCAGTCCAAACTAAATATCAGAAAAAAATGATTTTTAACTAGACTACAAATGATAATCAGGCACAATGGAGTATAACAATGAATATAAGAGTATGACTATGACTATTGATGATGTCCCTGAGTGGATTCATCAGTCTGAACTTTACAGGAACTTTGAGGAGGGAGAAGGTGAATTTCAGGTCAATTCGGATTTCGTAGTGTCGAGTTCGAAAATTGAAAATCAGGTAGATTTTAGGAATGTGATTCAAGCATGTATTTTCTGGTCTATTGACGAGATTCCTCGTTCTGTTTTCGAGTATGTTTTCGTTGGAAACACGTATGAAGATATGAAGAATATGTTTTTGAACAACGAAGACCTTTGGGAAAAACTCGGTATATTATCGGGAGTTGAAAGATTGAACTCGTGGTTTGTATTTCCTATGATGCAACAATTCGCATCAAGAGGTTATACTGATTGCATCGAGTTTTGTCTATCATTATTCTATGACCAAGAAGAAATGGATATATTACTGTCTCCTGACGTTTATTCTAAAGTGATTCAAAGTGGGTTGGATGTTTATAGAAAGATTCAAGTTATGACCGAACTGAAAAATATGGGTTTTCGTATACTACACACGAGTTGCGTTCCTTTCGATACTGAAGATAATCTGGGGTGTTTTATTTGGCTTCATCAGAATGGTTCTCCTATTGATACTAATACATTATCAGCTATTATAGAGAATGTATCTTCTGACGATTACTTATTATATACTCTGAAGTCTGGAGTCAAACTAAGTGTAGATACTATGACTGAAGCTTGTGAATTTAACAATTTGCAAGCAGTTAAGTTGTTAATTCAGTTCAAATGTCCTTGTAATGAAAAAGCACTTGCGAAATCGATTAAAGAAGACAATATTGATATAATGGGACTACTTTGTGATTATGGGTCTCCGATGACAGTTCGACATATGTATAAAGCTGGGAAGTATGGTAATTTGAGAGCATTAAAGTTTCTTTTTCAACGGGGTTGTCCTTGGGATGGAACGGTTATGAGAGTTATTGAAAATCAAGATACACCTGAGCATATCGAGTGTTTACAGTATGTAATTGACAATCTCATCGAACAATAAGTGAGAGCAATAAGTGAGAGTAGATGAATGAATAATAAAGTTTTATATTGGTATCCAATATAAAATTTCAAGTGACATATAGTCGATAAGTGATATAATATTTCTAAACGTAACATCCAGATAGATGAACGACTATTACGAGAATCAAATGACTCATAAATTTATTTATTGTGATATAATAAATGAATATTTTAAGTCCAAAAGAAGTTGATAGAATGAAAATCTTTAAAGATACATACAACGCACTTTATATAAAGGACTTTTCAGAAGAAAAATTAAATTATGTAAAATCAACTTCAAATCCAATTCAAAATAGGTTGATTGATAACCTGAATTCTAATCATTCATATGATCAGGAATTTATAGAAGGACCAGTTGGGATAAGAAAATTTAAGCTGGAAATCAATGGTAAACCTAAGAAGTCTATTTATTTATTCGGAGAATATCATAGAAATACAACAGGAGAATGTGAGCCAAATCCATCAATAGAATTTCAAGAGTATATATATCGATTATCAAGAGAGACACCGTCATTTTTTGATGTTTACGTTGAAATACCGTTGCTCAAGTCTGAAATTAAAAGCAAAACAACCAGTTTATTCGTATTTAGAATGGTAGCGCGTATGATGTTTCAACATAAGAATATGAGCTTTATGACAGCTTTTAGACTTTTAAAAAATCCTAAAGATACACCCGCTACATCAGGTTATATGTTTAAAAAATTAGAAACCAGATTTAAAGATTGTATTCAGCCTGCAACCAGGAAAAATAATCCTATGTGTGATTTGATGAGAATACACTATGTTGATATCAGAACAACTTGGGACATTAAGGATGATGCTTCTATGTATACTGAAGATGTTGCTTTACACCTTTTACGAAGTCTATTTAGATCAGGTTTGGAAATAAATAAGAAATCGAGAGAAATAATGGATGTAGTCAAAAGAGTCAATCTTGATAATAATGTCATTTTGAGTATGTTAAAGAGACTGATAAAAGGTGATAAGATTAATCTATTGGATGTTTTCTACGAGAATAAATCATTAAAAAAGGAACTGAATGCCTCTTATAAAAAAGCTGAAATTATAAGATTCTTAAAAGTGATGTCTCATGCAAAAGTAGGTAATGTCCCTTTATTTATTTCCGGAATCAAAAGTTTGATTAGTTCAATTGAAAACAATACTGAAGTAAATTTAAATTTTATAAAAAAATCAGAAAGTGTCTTTTTGAACTTAAACTCATTACTACTTGATTGTTATTGTCTGTCGAGGATTTTCAAGTTTCATAATGTAAAAAAGAATAAAAATAAGGACGAATTTCAGCCGGAAGAAAGTAAAAACATCATCATCTATGTTGGTGATAACCATGCTGCTAATATGACTGAATTTATAAACTCTATCGGTTTTAACCCTGTATACAGTTATTATGAACCGAAAGAAAAGAGCTGTATAAATATGAAGAAACCTAATATGTATTTAAGAAGAAATTTACCATTGATTCCTATTGTTAATCAACCTATTGTTAATCAACCTATCGTTAATCAACCTATTGTTAATCAACCTATTGTTAATCAACCTATCGTTGCACCTGTAAAAAGGATACCATTATCACAACTGGACCAAAGTACTCTTAAAAAGTTAAAGGTAGGTGAACTTGTTAGTATAGCAAAACAAATAGCTTGTAAAGGATATACAAGACTAAAGAAAGCCGACCTTATTGAACTCATTATTAAAACTATAAAGATGATACAATCTCCTCCTAAAGCTCAAGTTAAGCCTCCAAAACAATCTCCTCCTAAAGCTCAAGTTAAACCACCAAAACAATCTCCTCCTAAAGCTCAAGTTAAACCACAAATGAATCAAGTATATCTAAATAAATTAACTGTAATACAACTTCGAAATTTTGCTAAAGAAATAGGTGCAAAAGGATACTCAAAACTAAATAAAGCAGACCTTATTGTATTCATTATCAATATGAATAAATGATATACTAAGTAAGAAATTTAATTACCACGCAATATATAAATGGATGATTTATCACAAGATGAACTTGAAAAAGTCAAAATCTTTAAAGATACATATAATGCACTTTATATAAAGGATTTTTCTGATGAAAAATTAAATTATGTAAAATCAACTTCAAATCCAATTCAAAATAGGTTGATTGATAACCTGAATTCTAACCATTCATATGATGCAGAATTTATAGAAGGACCAATTGGAATACGAAAATTTAAGCTGGATAAACCTAAGAAGTCGGTTTATCTATTTGGAGAATACCACGCAAATACAACGGGTGAATGTGAGTCAAAACCATCAATTGAATTTCAAGAGTATTTATATCGATTGTCAAAAGAGACTCCATCATTTTTTGATGTCTATATCGAAATACCGGCAGTCAAGTCTGAAATTAAAAGCAAAATTAACAGCATAATCATATTTCAAAAGGCCGTCATGCTTATGTTTAAGAAGAATATAAGTTTCATAAAAGCTTTTAACCGTAATAAAAACCCAACAGAAACACCCATTACTACAGGTTATATGTTTAACAAAATACAAAAGAAATTTAAAGATTGTATTCAGCCTGCAATTAGAAAAAGTAATCCTATATGCGAGCTGATGAGGATACACTATGTTGATATCAGGTCTACTTGGGATATTAAGGATGATGCTTCTATGTATACAGAAGATATTGGTCTAACCCTTTTACGAAGTCTATTTAGAACAGGCGTTCGATTAAAGAAAAATCAAGAAGAAATAATGGATGTTGTCAAAAGAGTCAATTCACATAATAATGTAATTTTGAATATGCTAAAGATACTGATAAAAGGTAATAAGATTAATCTATTGGATGTCTTCTGTAAGAATAAATTATTAAAAAAGGAACTGAATTCATCTTATAAAAAAGAAGAAATTGTAAGATTCTTAAAAGCGATGTCACATAAAAAAGTAGGTAACATCACGTTATTTATTTCTGGAATCAAAAGTTTGATTAGTTCAATTGAAAACAATACTGAAGTAAATTTAAATTTTATAAAAAAATCAGAAAGTGTCTTCTTAAAGTTAAACTCATTACTACTTGATTGTTATTGTATGTCGAGGATTTTCAAGTTTCACAATGTAAAAAAGAATAAAAATAAGGAAGAATTTCAACCTGTGGAAAGTAAAAACATCATCATCTATGTTGGGAATGCTCATGCTCGTAATATGGTTGAATTTTTAAGATTTATCGGTTTTAAACCTACCTACAGTTATTACGAACCAAATGAAAAGGGTTGTGTAAATATGAAGAAACAGAATACATATTTACCAAAAAAATCTCCAGTTATATTTAATCATAAAACTCAACAAAATACTCCATCATCAAGGATAAATCAAACTGCACTTAAAAAGTTAAGAATAATTGAACTTGTTGATATAGCAAAACAATTAGGCTGTAAAGGATATTCAAAGATGAAGAAAACGGACCTTATCGACCTCATTATGAAAAGTAAAAAAATACAATCTCCTGTTAAACAACAAGTTAAATCTCCAGTTAAACAACAAGTTAAATCTCCTGTTAAACAACAAGTTAAATCTCCAGTCAAACCACAATTGCAACCTCCTATCAAACCACAAATGAATAATCCATTATATCTAAACAAGTTGACTGTAGTTCAACTTCGAAATTTTGCTAAAAAAATACATTTGAAAGGATACTCAAAACTAAACAAATCCGACCTTATTGAATTCATTATCAGTATGCAAGAATGATATGATAAATCACTTGTAAATCAGATTAAATACAAACAATTATATTTAATCTCAATCCTATATTAAATTAAGAATAAAAAATATTAATTAGAATATGTCTAATTCAAATCAAACTGAATATCATATGAATATTTTTCAATGTATTGATACAAGAAAGTTAAGTCTTAATGAAGTTCCAGTATGGCTTCGAGACTCCTTTTTATTCAAGAACTTTACAGAAGGAAACGAGCTGAATGATACAATTACAATCGATTCTCAATTCATTTGTGAATCAACTGATATCGATAACTTTAAAGACTATATTCAAGTCATTTCTGTAATGAGCTATTGGCGAGTCAATCAGATTCCATACAGTATCAGATATGCTCTAGAGTTCGATATCATAAACAATATCCAATATGAGCTCATAAAGGAATCTTTTAAACTTGAAATCTATTGGGATGTATTGGATGTTTTCTCTAGAAAGAAGGTAAATAATATACAAGAATTTACAGATTCGGTTAAAGCTGTAAGTTATTGGAATCTTCAAGATGACATTCCAGATTGCATAATTGAGTTTATTTACAATACGGAAAGTAGGGAATTTGATATAATAAAAGAACAGTTTTTAAAGTATCCTAATCTTGAGAGATTTTGGGAAAAGGTGAAAGTCATTAGTACTACTGAAATACTTAATCAATCGTTAACTCGAACTGTAATTGAGCTATGCAAATACGATTATTATGATTGTCTTCGTTTTTTCTGTTTTAGGGCAACTGAGATTGAAAGACGAAATGGATTTCAAGCTTGTTTAATATCTGCTTCTTTGGGAAAAATAATGAATCTGAAGATTTTACGGGAGAATGATTATCCTTTTGACCAGTATCTTTTAGTTCACACTGCTCAAGGAGGTTATATTGAATGTCTTCGTTGGTTACATGAACAACATATAAGATCTCATTTATCAAGTTTACCATGTAATGGTGCTGTCAAAGGAAGACAACTAAAATGTCTTCGATTTCTTGTGGAAAATGGTTATTTATGTGATGAGATTACATATCGACTTGCATTAGAGACTGAAAATCAAGAAATTATCGAATATGTTCGAGACCATATGAGTTGTAGATGGGATAATTAAGTGCTATTCATTTTGAATAATAATAAATTTATATACAAATGGATATTCTAGAAGAAGTTAAATTGTATCGCAATTTAAATTTATTAATAGTATAATTATAACAAATGAATAAAGTAATATATATAGGAATGGTTGTTGTATCGTTATCACTCGCTGGTTTTGTCGTTGCGATATCGATAGTTATTTTCACAAATAATAGAAAGATGATGTCAATTGTTCCAATGATGTAATTTGGAATTAAGATAATTCGAGAAGAACCTTTATTTTTGACTTCAATTTTCGATAGCCATTGATATTTAATAGATAGTCTTGAAGTGTAGTAATGTTTTGTGGAATATGGTTTTTACAATATGAATTTGGGATTAGACTGATTAATAGAATTGTAATACAGATTGTATTACAACTCGAAATAACTCATAATCACTTATATGAATTTATTATCTTTTATTCTTTTCTATAAAATCATTGAGATAAAGTATATAAAAATCAAACGTAAATACCGTTTGAATTATTCTGTTTTTTACTTATTTCAAATTAGTAAAATTATCGAAAAATATTTAGATTTGTAGTTTGATTTCAATCTGTAAATTATATGTTTTACAATGAAAAATATGAGAAAAAGATGTTAAATTCAATATGAAATTATATTGGAATACTAATATTTTGTTTATTGATTCAAAAGCAATCATGTATACCCATACAGTGTTCTATTTAGAGGTTACACCGTTTCATACACTGTAAATGCAATTTGTTTTGAGTTTAAATGTGAATACATCGTTCAATTCGAAATATGACTGTTTTATAATATAATTTCTGATTTTATTATACTTATATAATAAAATGGCTAACCCACCACCAAAATTTCTTCAATGGATTCTTGACCATCTAGAACCGACATATGATGATGATACAAATTCTTTAATAACTCTATTAGCCCATAAAGGAGTCTTCATCGAAATTATGATTTCAACTCATTTTACTGATTTATTGCTCATTATGTATTCTTATTCAGAACACCCTAACACAAATATGATATTGGAAGAAAAGGATAATTTTAAGGATATATTATATACTGTTTATAAACCAAAAAGATTATATTTTGGAAATGTAGGGTTGGCAGATATGGTTATGGTTCCACCAGAAAAACTAAAAATATCATCATTAGCATGTAAAATTCCCAATCAAAAAGAACTAGAAAAATTTTTATATAAAATGAATAACAAATTGATTGACATCAATGACCTTAAATTTGTTAAAGAAGTCATATATAAAATGTACAAGAGTAATCAATCAAAAATTGAGTATTTTTTAAAAAAAAAGCATAAAGTGACTGTTATTCAACCAAAAAAAGTATGCGATAAGGATGCATGCAACCGTAAGTCGCCACTTTTTAATTGGAGTTGTTGCTTGTGGAGAAAGAAGAAAGACAGAAAGAGAGTTGATATAGTCAGAGGTCCTAGTTCGGTTAAAGAATCAGAAACAAAATTATCAGAATTCTTGGATAAATATGGGAATGAGTTGGTAAACAAAGAAGGTATCAGGAAAAGAAAAGATACTTCTAAAAGAATATCAGTTTATGATGATGCGGCAGAAATGCCACCGTATGATGAAAGAGAATCATTAATTCAAGGTGAAAGCAAGGCTGAAACAAATGTAAAACTACCTGTTTTAAATCAGAGTTATGAATCTGATGATGATGAAGATAATTGGGAGACAGTTGCTATTCAAGGGAAAGAAATAATTCCTGATTTTACATTTAGAGTTAATATTGGAATTAGAAAAAAGAAGAAAAATGGAATTGATATAGTCGATTATCATATCTCTAAAAAAGCTTGTCCTTTTAATACTGAACCATTGAAACACATTGAGGGTCTATTAATATTAATCGTTGGTAATAAAAAATTGACTGATGCTGAAAAATTCAGACTGTTATTGAACTGCTTATATTTAAGATATATAGATTATGAATATTATATTCATGCTTCAAATACACCATTAAGGGAACAACATTTGAAACCTATTAAGGAAGTTGCTGCCGTCCTTTTTGTATTATGTAGAATGTTAGATATTCAGGTTGATATCAATATGAAAAATGATAGAGAAAAAGAACTATTTTATTTACAGACAAAAATACCACAAAAGACAGTAAGAGACTACTCTACTGATATACTGTTTGGTAGTAATTCAAGACAACAGAAGGATGACTTCAAAAGAAAGATTGAATCAATCGAAAGAATGGAAGGCATAACTCAACTCATAGGTGATTTTGAAAACGAAATTAATGCAGTTGAAAACACTATGAATGATTTAACCAATAGAAATTTTGACTTGAAAATATTTAAGACTGAAAGTCAGTTGAAAATATTTAACCGAATGTATAAAGAACTAAACGACATTTCTAAACAGGATAATCAGTCGGCATCGGTTTATATAAACAATATGACAAGGAATATTTATAAGAGATTTAACGAGGAAAGACCGCACCAAAATTCACCAACAAGAAAAAGAAGATGTTGTAAAGATTGTAAAAGTAATCTATTAAACAAGCCTGTTGTTGAACTTAAAAATATTGCAAAATATTTAGGTTGTAAACAATCTTCAAAATTAAATAAATCTGAACTTGTTAGATTCATTATGAAGAATTCTTAGAACTTGTATTAAATTGAAAAAAACAAGAAATTACATTTATGATGAGAACTATTGATATGTCCGCTATTGAAAGAAAAATTGATATGATTAAACCCACAATCAGGCATCTTCCTGTTAGACCAATCCTTTCTGAACCATATTCCATAATGATAGAACAATTATCAGATCCAACTGTTTCTACAATGTTAATCCAAGCATTTTGCGGGCTTGGTAAATCAAGACTTATGTACAATATCATTTTTGATTATTTATCAGACTTAACAGTTTTTGTATTTCCCTATATCAACCTATTTAAACAATTTAATAGCGACTATATTCACCATTGTGGATTGAACTCAAATAATGATTTTTCTATACTTTCTATATGCTCAATCGATGAAAGTCAAGCTTTGATATCAGCAACAACCGATAAAACAAGATTAAACGAGCCCTAAATTCAAAGAGAAGAAAGATAATATCGGATAAAAATGATTTTTAAAAATATTAAGTATGAATATCAGGAACCATGGCTAATGAAACTAAGATGAGTGATATGATTATGACTATTGGCAGGGGTGTCATGAATATGATTATGAATATTGGAAGGATTGAAGTGGGTAATGAAATTGTGGTATATAGTCCTGTTGTCTCTCGAGGAGATACTCTTCGTCGTGTCGAGAGTAATGAAATTACCTTATCTTGTCCTGTTAAAAAGGTTAAGTATCTTGGAGATACTCGTCGTGTTATGGATAATGAAATTACAGTAGATAGTCCTGTTAAAAAGCTGGTCGGAAAGAATCGTCGTCTTATCTATCCAGGAGAGACTCGTCGTGTTGGAAGTAGAGAGGATAAGATTATTCCTTCTCGTTCTTGTGATTGTGATATCTGCTGTGAAACTAAATTTACAATCACAGTAACTTGTCCTTATTGCAACTTCACTTGTTGTAAAAGTTGCTTTGATGCATACCTTCTCACGACTATTGGAGATGCCAAATGCATGAGTTGTAAAGCTATTTTCGACCTTACAACAGTTTGGAAACTGTGTATTACTTCTATTACATATAAGAAGTATTTGGACTTCCGTTTTGAACAACTTATACAGAAGGAAAAGTCACTATTTCAAGAATCTATCGTTCAGATTGAGAGAGAAAAGATTCTCTCGAGTATTGCCTCGAAGTCGAAGAAGATGAGGGTCGGAGAAAACTTGTCTCATATAGACGAAATTGATTTAGAAGAAGAACTAATGCAAAATACATTTATTACCCATTGTTATGTTGTCAATTGTAAAGGGACTCTTAACAAGAAATGGAATTGTCGTCTATGTGAGGCTTGTCATTGCAACAAGTGTGGAGAACTAAAGACTGGGACAAATGGAAGACATGTCTGCAACCCTAACTCCGTTCAAAATCTCGAGGAAATTAAGAAAAACAGCAAGCCTTGTCCAACATGTGGTGTTGCGATATTTAAGATTGACGGTTGTGAACAGATGTTTTGTATAGAATGCCATACTGTTTTTACTTGGAAAAATTTAAAAATCGAGACAGGACGAATTCATAATCCTCACTACTCTGAAATCATCAGAAAAAATGAAGATTCGAGGAGAGACAATCGGGATGCATTGGTATACAACATGGAAAAAAGACATCGAATATATGAGTATATTATATCAGAGTTTGAGAATATCGAAAGGCAGAAGTTCAAGGATGCTCCAAGGTTCATAAGAGATCTTGATTCTCTAGAGTGGAATGAAACAAGCTATATTTTGGATGGTCAAACTTTTGCCGACATCAGAAAGAAGTTTTTAAAGAACGAAATATCCGAGATCGACTACAGGAGAAAAATGAAGCTCAAGTTCAACAACTTTACAATGATGCATGAAGTTTGTCAGATTTTGACACTAGCCAAGATTGCAATGTCTGAGGAACTTAAAGAAACAATTAGAAATGATGATGGATCATACATAAACATAGGAGATATAATATCTTTTACCGAACTTAGAAAAAGGTTTATGAAATATATTACTAATATTGACGATATCATGAAGAATACTAATGAGATGCTTTACCAAGCTGGGTTAAAGTATTCTTTATTCTATGAGATAATGATTGGCAGTAAGTTTTACAGAGTTATTATAAAGAAGAAGCTGTAATGGATTTATTTAGACTGGAGTTTACATTTGTATAATAAGTTATAATACTATATGGTATTACAACTATAATATCGGATTTGATAAATTTATCTTTGAACTGAAGATAAGATTAAATTGTCAATATTCATTTTTCAGACATAATTGGACCTGATATTTTCAATATAAATCATACTTTTTTATCTTCTAAAAGACTTGTAAAATCGTTACCTAGAGAATGACCTAAGCCATGAACTCCAATTGCTATTGATGCTAAAATATGATTAAAATTATATTTTCAACTTTAATTTTACCTCTTTCATTGTCAAAATAATTCCAATTAAAAAAAGTAAACCAGCGATCAAATTACAACTCATACCTGCAATACTATTAACAGACATTTATTATCTTTTATTCTTTTCTATAAAATCTTTACGATAAAGTATATAAAATCAAACTTAAATACAGTTTGATTTATTCTATTTTAATATTTTTAGAATCAGTAAAATTACTGAAAAACAATATGATTTACAGTTTGATTTCAAACGATAATTTATAGATATGTACAAGTAAGAATAATGTAAATCCAATCTATAAAACAGACTGGAATATCTACTTTATTAACCGTTTCAAAAAAGTGAGCATGTATACCCATACAGTGTTCTATTGATGTTATACAGATTCGGAACCTAACAATTTTATATTGGTTATCAATATAAAATTTCATACTTATAAATCGAACTCATTACTAGTTTACTTTTGCTTTAGTTGTTATTACAACTACAATAACAGTTATCTGGGATATATAGACTGGTAAAAATAAAATTACCACAATTTTGACAAGTTACAGCTTGTAATTGAGTTCTTATACACCAAAGTGCCCAATGATTGGTTTCGTCATCTTCATCACAACTATAACCAAGATTATCCTTCAGAATTTTTGAAAGTTCTTTACGATTTTTTACCACTTGAGCCTGAAACTCGTCGAGAAATAGGAATCCGTTCATGTGATCCTGAATCTCGTCGGGAAGGAGAAAGCGACTCATTATAACTTGCTTTTCAATAATCATATTATTATTCTCTTTATTTTCCATATCGAATGTAACCTATTTTTCTCTCTTAATTTTCCGACAAATCAATTTATTAGGCATCTTCCAAGAACAAAGTAAACTCGATTAAATTTAATATATATATATAATAAATGTCTAACGTTATAGTTATAATTATTCTGGTTATTTTATTAGTAGTTATCCCCATTTCAATTTACTTAATTTCTAAAGCAAAAGTAGCAAGTCGACTTTCAAGTCTGCAAAACAAAATTAATGATTTAATAAACGGTGCATCACCTATAAATAATCTGAAAGTTGTAAATTCGCTTAATATAATAAATTCTAATCTAAACGATATGTTTCCGTTGAAGCTGATAACAACTGCAAATAAGAATGTAATAACTTTTAAAAGATATGGAGTTATTCACAATGAATTTGGAGTCATGTCAAATCCAGCTTCGACAGAATCTCAAAAGAACTATAACATAAGTTCTTTACTTCCAACTGTAACACAAGATGTAGTTTCATCGGTTGATTCTCTTCAACAGCAAATTAATGATATTGTATCAGGCAAAACTCATCTCAATAACTTAAAAGTAAATGGTAACTTAACCGTATTTGGAGGTGGTACATTAAAAGCGGTTGAAGGTGTAGTCAATAAATTAGCATTAATTGGAGGTTTATCTTTAGTCAATAAAGATGCAAATAACAATAAACTAAATTCTTGTATACTATTTGGAAAAGATGGTATGTCTAAAGGGTATTATGGTTTATCTGCTACATATAAAGATTCTAATAATAAGTCGGTTTACGATTTATATTCATCTAATGTAAATTATAAGAATACAAGCTGGGATTCAAGACCAACTTTACCTGCTTGTGTTGTTCCAACTGATGTAATGAAGTCTGCTCCGGCTAAAAATGATACTGATATTGCATTATTAGAGGAACAATTAAATAATATTCTTAATGGCACAACTCCAATTACAAATCTAGTCGTGAACGGAGACGTTACCGTAAATAGTGAATCAGAAAGTCCTTTAAGCTTAGATGTTCAATCTTGCGCGACAACATCAATTGTAGGGTTTAACAATTTGGATGCGAGAGGAGTAAACGGATATGGTGGTCCTTTTGATTGGGTTGGTTCTTTTTTTGACCTGACCGGTACTATTACATCTAGTGGAAAATTACTTAAATAAGTCAATCTATATTCGAGAATGAACAAGTTATAATATCTTAATGGTATTATAACTAATGAATATGATTTGAATAGAAAAGGTTTTTACAATCGTGATAAGAAGTTTAAAAATTGAATTTTTAAAAGACATGTTGATGATAAATTAGACATCATTATGAATTCGGAAGTGAAAAGCAATATCGATATGACTAAATCTGAAGTTCAACGTCGACTAATGCTAGAAATGAGTGAAATATCATCAATGTTACAGGAAGAAGATACGATAGGGGAAATGAGAAATCAAATTGAAGAGCAAGTCAAAGTTACAACAAATCAACAGTCTCAAATAACAGATATGAATACGATAATTTTGAGTATGCAAAGTCAAATGGATGAAATGAAAACGATAATGACAAATATGATTCGAGAACAACAGTCAATGCAATCTGAAAAGGAAAGGATGTCAAGTCAACTGGAAGAGCAAAACAAAATTATTGCTTCAAAAGAATATTGGATACAACGGTCAGGTAATGATATAGAGAATCTAACTTCTAGAATGAATGATATAGTTTCAATCATTCAGGTCGAGAGGGAAAATACGAGAATAAAACTAGAAGAGCAATCTAAACTAATCTGTTGTCTACAGGATAGAGATGAAAAGAAGACAGAACAAGAGATACTCGAATCCGAAGTTGATATGATTTTGAATAGTAAACTCTAAAGTTTGAAAATAATAAAGTTTGAAAATAATAAAGTTATAATACAATAAAGTATTACAACTTCCGAATATGATTTTGAACTGTAAACAATATAAATTATTTAGTTTGATTTGAAATGTATTTTTAAAAGCGATTATCGATGAGCAAAAAGTTAGATTCGGAAGCCAAGTTGAATCTAAAATTAGAAACTGTAAAATAGATAAGAGAATCCATGTTAGGTGTAATAGTATCAACATCAGTCTCTAAAATACAGACATCTTTAAAGACCTAAACGAAAACCAACCGAGAAACTAACAAAAGCAATTCAAGTTGGAATCAATGTTATTCAAAAGGATAAGTTATACATGTAATTTATAATTGAAAGTCAATTCAAAATTATATTGAGTAATAATTTAAATTGAATATTAATGTATATGAAACATATAAATAAAAATGCCTTATGTTTACCTTGTTCAATGCTCTTATTTTAAAGAGGATGTATTCAAGATTGGAGGTTCTGAAAAGATTGAAAATGACAGACTAAAATCATACGGAAAAGGAACTAAAATTTTAGCGATGGTTGTTGTGACAGGTGATTTTCATCATGTTGAAAATCAGATTAAAGTTTCATTCAATTCTAAGTTTACATTGATTCATGGCAAGGAATATTTTCAAGGAAACGAAGATGAAATCAAACTAGAATTTTTAAAAATAGTGTATAATCACCAAATGACTAATAGTCAAAAAATGACAGTTGTATCTAAAGTTGATACTGTAAAAGATACAGTGGTTGAATCTAAAGTTGAAGGAGATGATACTTTAAAACAATTTATAAATGATAAAATTCAAATTGTAAGAAATATTGATTATGAAAAATTAAACTGTTCAGATAAGCAACTGAATAGAACTAAAAAATGTGTATTATTAGAGTTGTATATAGACTATATTAAAAACAACTCTACAACTATCAATAAAATTAAAAAGACAGAATTTTATAATAAGATAAAAGAACAGTTTAAAATTGAGATGATGAAATCAAACGGAATACGATATTATCTCTGTAAGTATAAAATAGAAGAAGTCAAAAATGATATTGTTGTTGAATCCGAAGTTGATACTGTTGTAAATGAGACTGAAGTGAAAAGTTATATAAATGAAGTTGATATTCAAGGACAATTTGTTGATGAGAGAATCGAGATTATTTCCAAGGAAAACTATGAACAAACTCCTAAATTACAAAAATGCAACAAACGAATGAATAAGGAAGCTTTGTATGGGCTATTTGTTTCATATGCAATAGAACAAGGAGTAAGGATTAAAATATCGAAGATTGATTTTCATAAAGGGCTTTCGAAACATAATATCGAGACCATCACTTGTCAAGGTTTTCCTTTTTACTTGTGTTCAGAAAAAGTATTCAAATCAGATACTGAAGTTGTTACAATTGTAAATGATACTGAAGTTGAATCTGAAGTTGTTACAATTGTAAATGATACTGAAGTTGAATCTGAAGTTGTTACAATTGTAAATGATACTGAAGTTGATACAACTGAGTCTCTTATGAAATTGGCAAAAACAGAACTACAAGAGAGATGTAAAAAAGCAGGATTCTGTTCTTCTGGAATAAAGAATGATTTGGTTAAATATTTAACCAATATTTCTAAAGTCGATACTGTAAACAATATTGTGATTGAATCTAAAACAGTTATTCCTATAAACGATATTGTTGTTGAATGTAAAACTGATTCTATTGTAAAAGAAACTGTAGTTGATATTGTTGTTGAATCAGAAGTTGATATTGTTGTTGAATCAGAAGTTGATATTGTTATTGAATTTGAAAAACGAGATGAAAATGTCATATTACAAAGAGGCAGACATAGAGTAATTCCAAATCTACAAGGTGAAACTGATATTGCTCGAGAACAAAGACTTAATCGTGTTTATGTTCAAAAATTTAGAAACAAGATTCGAACTGAAAGGGGTCTCCCTCCACCTAAAAAATATGATAAAACCAGGATTTGTGGCGAATCTGAAATTGACCGAGAAAAAAGACTCAATAGGGAGAGGGTAAATAGATTTCGTGAGAGTAAAAAAGCTACACATAATAACAGTAATTCAATAAATGACACTGTAGTTGAATCTAAAGTTGATACGATTATAAACAATATTGTTGTTGAATCTAAAACAGTTATTCCTATAAACGATACCGTAGTTGAATCTAAAACTGATTCTACTGTAAAAGAAACTGTTGTTGAATGTAAAGTTGATACGATTGTAAAAGATTATGTTGTTGAATCTAAAACTGATTCTACTGTAAAAGAAACTGTTGTTGAATCTAAAGTTATTCCTACAAAACAGTTCATTTATCAAAACAAAGAAATAGTTGAAGTTCAACTAGGTAAATTAGTACATAGCAAATATATCAGAGAAAGAAATGGGATGATTTATAAGAGAACTACAAGAGTTGTTCATTATAGTGAACCGACTTTATCTTATCATCCAACAGCTTGTGTCCAAGCTCATATAACAGAAGAACAAATGCATGAATACAATACTGAACATAATCTTACTGCTAAATACGATGGAGATACTAATAGTATCTGTATATTCTGCTTACAACTATGTGTAAGAGGCTATTTTAACAGATACGAAAATATACAAGGTTGTTATAAAGGTAACGAGGATGACATTCGACTATTATATGCTTGTGATAAATGTGCACATTGGGATAATGATAGATTATTTGACGAAAGACAGATATTGGGGATGCCTGATGGTAAATTCTTTATTATTGATGCTATACATAGGGCAAATTATTAAATTTGAGTTGTAATACAATTTGTAACATCGAGGAAGGATATTTTTCAAAGATAAGTTTAAACTGAACTACCGTATAATAAAGTTATAATACTATAAGTATTACAACTAGATTTAACCTGGAAAAAATTGAATTTACAGAAAATAGAATGAGTATAATTAGTGTACATCTTATGGCTTCCAAAGTATCAAATATCAATATGATTATGAATACTACTCGATTGGTAGTAGGCGGAAAACGAGCTCAAGAGGAGTTTGTACGATTATGCAACGAATGGAAAAGCAGACCCATGTTTGATCAGATTGATGGTAAACCGAACAATATACGCGATGATGTTCGTAGAAATAGATACAATGACAGGGTTGTATTTTTCTGCACTACGGAAACAATGTCAGCGAGTTTGGTAAAAGAAGGGACTACAAGCGACCCGATGTTTAGTGTAGAATCATTAGACTTAATTTTGAATGTTATCAAGGGTGATAATTATAGACTAATTAGATTTTATACTACAACTGGTATCCTTATATTGAGAGATTGTCGTCAAGGTAATGTTAGTAATGTATTTTTTGAGAAAGAATACAGGTGCAATTTTGGACAACCTTGTATTTTGGGTATCGACGATTTTACAGAAGAATTCAAAACTTCTCAATTACCTATCGAGAAGCAGTTGGAAATAATGGTTGAGATGAATAAGAATAAACATATGGAAACCTGTGGATTTAACTCGCGAATATCTCGCCTGGAAAACAATATACCATCTATTTTATCAAGATTGAGACGGCAAATGGAGAGTCAAGAATGTCAACTGAACAAGATGCAGAGAATAATCTCTGATATACAATCAGACAGAGAAATGATGCAGAAGCAGATTCAACAGATGAAGTGGAAGCTGGATATAACTTACTTTTATGTAGTCTTACTTTTCATAGGTGTTTTGTATATTTTGTAAGCGGATATGAGTAAGAGAATTAATAATAAAGTTATAATACTATAAGTATTACAACTAGATTTAACCTGGAAAAAATTGAATTTACAAAAGATATAGTGAGTATAATTAGTGTATATCATATGGCTTCCACAGTATCAAATATCAATATGACTATGAATACTACTCGGTGTGTAGTAGATGGAAAACGAGCTCAAGAGGAGTTTTCAAGACTAACTGACTTCATAGGTAGAAATGTATATTGGGAATATTACAATGATGGACAGGTCCGTTTGGGTGACAGTTGGCGTATGGATAAATACAATTCTATTCTTGTATTTTTCTATACAAAGCAGATAATGACTGGAACTGTGACAACGATAAAAGGTACAAGAAAATATATCTCTAATAGTGGAGACATAATTAATGAAGACTACCGGACTATTGATCAAACATTAGGAATGATGTTAGGTGGCAGGAGTCAGGGTGTTTATAGACTAATTAGATTTTATACAACAACTGGAATCCTTATCTTGAGAGAAAATGAAGCAGAAAATATGACACTTATTGAGAAAGAATACAGATGTAATTTTGGACAGTCTTGTATTTTGGGCATCGAAGATTTTACAGAAGAATTCAAAACTTCTCAATTACCAATCGAGAAGCAGTTGGAAATAATGGTTGAGATGAATAACAAGAAACATATGGAAGCCAGAGATTTTAAGTTACGATTATCCCGCATGGAATCAATGTTTTCAATGATGCAAAATCAAATAGACGAGCAGGCTAAACTCATAGTGTCTCTTCAAACAAAAAAGATAGAAGAACAAGTTAATCTTGAAGCTGAAGTTGACCTTTTGTTAAGCGATGATGTTATTGGGGAACAATTGAGTTGTGAGGCAGAAGAGAAAGACAAAGCTGAAGTTGAAGATATAGTAGCAGATGAAATTGAAGAAGATAAACTAGAAGACGAAGCAGAAGCAGATGAAGCAGATGAAAAAGTTGAAGCTGATGAAGAAGCAGATGAAAAAGTTGAAGCTGATGAAGAAGTTGAAGAAGCAGATGAAAAAGTTGAAGCTGATGAAGAAGTTGAAAAAGTTGAAGCTGATGAAGAAGTTGAAGAAGCAGATGAAAAAGTTGAAGCTGATGAAGAAGTTGAAGAAGCAGATGAAAAAGTTGAAGCTGATGAAGAGTATGGACCACAAACATATAGAGTTTGTGGTCATTCATTACCATATATAAATGGAATATACAACATATTAGAAACTTTGAATGGCTCACTACTATATCAAAAAAATTATGGAACATATAAGTTTTATTTATATATATGTGAACGAAAAGGATGGTGTATTACTGATAATGATAATGATATTTATTATTGGAAATCTGGTACACATGACAAACTACCTGAAGATAAAGAAAACATAACTTTTGAAGCAAATGCTGTTGGAGAATATGAAAGGTACAATTGTTTTTCTGGTGGATACTACGGTATCCATATGTATAAAAAGTTGAAGAATATGGAGTCTAATTTGAAGACGATGGAGTCTAATTTGAATAATCTGACAGAATGGTTGAATAATCTGACAGAATGGTCAAATAAAATAACAGAGCATAATAACACTACCAGAAGAAGACGATAAAGATAACATCGATGAAGGATATTTTTCAAAGATAAGTTTAAACTGAACTACCGTCTAATAAAGTTATAATACTATAAGTATTACAACTAGATTTAACCTGGAAAAAATTGAATTTACAAAAGATATAATGAGTATAATTAGTGTACATCATATGGCTTCCACAGTATCAAATATCAATATGACTATGAATACTACTCGGTTGGTAGTAGAGGATAGAGAGGAAATACCGGATTTGAGTGAGGTTAATTTTCTCCCTCGAATTCAAAGTAAACGTAAAGTATCGGAGAGAAAGGTTGTTGAAATCGTGCTCTCTGATGAAGATGAAATTGATGAGGTTATTATTCTTAATCAGAGGTCAAGACCTCGACTTCAATGGTCTCTTCCTTTATTAGAAAAAAAGGTTGAAATAAAAGATTATTCAGGAGATGACGAAATCGAGGAGATTATTATTCCAGAGAGACCCCGGCTTCAAAAGGTTCGACAAGTATCAGAAAACATACCAGATTATTCAAGCAGTGATGAGATTGATGATTCGTTTCCGACTGTGAATTATACCAAAAGCACTATTTTTGTTAGAGGAGATAATAAATCAAAGTGGTTGAAATGGATAGACGATATTGAGAGAAGAGTTGCAATCATTATTTCTACCGATTAATACTATTTGCCTACAGTTTAAAATTAATAATAAAGTTCTAATATCATATGATATTATGACTTAATAGTTTATCCTTCAGTTGTCATTTTATAAATACAGTCTGATACTAATCTAAATATACATAAGAAATATGAATTTATTTGTAAATAATATCTTGTTCATTATAAATGAATTATCAAACGTCTATTGGTCCTTTCGGACCAGTTCATATTTCACAAAATGATAAAGATGTACTTGAATTATTTAATATTACTTACAATGCTGGTGTTTTTGAAAATTTAGAAGGTGATAATCAAACTAAAAAAAGAAAATTGATGAATCTAATCGACTATTTGAATGGTTCACCTGTTAAACAAAAATTAATTAATAACCTATTAAGAGAAGAGACTAGGCTGACAAATATACGCTATATTGAAGGCCCATTTCATGTGGCTAAATTAAGGCTTAATTTGCCTGGTGAACCAGAGAAAATAGCTTATATCTTTGGTGAAGAACATGTTAAAAAAGACATAATAGACGGTTCTTGTACTACGTCAGAGCAACCTTCAATTCAGTTTCACGAATATCTTGAAGCTCTAGCAAGAGAATCTCCTTCATTTGTAGACGTATATGTTGAATTACCAATGATAAAGTCTACTATTATCAATTCTAGGTCATATGAAATATTTTCGAGAGCGATTAATAATATGTTTTTAAACCTGATAAAAGGACAATTTCCTGTATCTTTTAGTTCATCTATGCAGTTTGCCCTTGGAAAATTTAAAGTTACAACGAGAAGCAGTCATATATTTGGTAAAATAAAAGAAGTATTTTTAGACTGTACTCAACCTGATAAAAGAATGTCAAATAAACTATGTGATATTATTAGAATGCATAATATTGATATCAGGGCAACACATGATAAAATAAATTATGAACTGTTAACTGCTATACAAATAATTAAAATAACAATCATGCTAAAAACCAGTAATAAAAACATATTTTCAGTTTTAGATATTATTCGTAATGAAATTACAGTTAAAAGAAGTACTGGTTATGTACTACTTATTGATGAGTTACTGGATTGTATGGAAAATTTTAAGTTGAAAAAATTGATTAAATTTGGGCTGTTAAATAAGGAAATTGAAAAATCATATAAGAAAGATAAAATACAAAATTTTATATTGGAAGAACTTTTATATTCAAAAAAGGATATAATTAAAATTGGAAAATTACTTAAGGATGGTCTTGCCGAGATTAAGAAATTCAGAAATAACAATACTTATAGTGAGACTATATTGAATAATATAGATTTTGGTGAAATTATCATCCCTCTTTCTAACCTCGGTGTTATATGTGTTGACGCATATTGTTTATCTAGAATATTTAAAGAGTATATACCTAAACCTGACAAACCAAGAGACCATCCTCGTATAAGCCACCATATAGTAATATATGCAGGAGACCACCATTCCAGAAATTATATTAATTTCTTTCTCAAAAATGATTTTGTACTTATAGGCGAATATACAAATCCCAGGAAGACTAAAATACATCTTGATAATGTACGAAGAAAACCTTATTGCGTAGATATGAGTTACACTTATGATGTTGTTCCTGATGTTGTTCCTGATGTTGTTCCTGATGTTGTTCCTGATGTTGTTCCTGATGTTGTTCCTTATACTGGATATGGCACTGGATATTACATAGGTCCTGATGTTACTACAGTAGGTCAAAGAGTAGGTCCAAGAGTAGTAGGTCAAAGAGTTCTTATGAGTAAAAATGATGTTGAGAATAAACTTAAGAATGAAACAGTTCCAGTCTTAAAGAGCAGACTAAGAAATATAAATTACATAATCCCAAGTAAATCAAAGAAACAAGAAATTATAGATATTCTTGTAAAACACTACCTTGATACTGGTCGTATGCCAAAACGAAGTGACATACCAGCTTAGTCTAGATTTTAATTATAATGTAATTAAAATTTGATATCACTTTCAGTCTTACAACCGCTTTAATAAATGATGAACGATAACAAACAAAATACCACCCCATAACGAATCTGCAATAGCAAACTTCAAGTCATAATTTTCGAGTAAAGCATGATTAGTAAAATCGTATACGGCATATATTGATATACCATAGAGGAATGCCTGTTCATAGCTAGTTGTTTGCAAGGCCATATAAGCTAAAACCAGATACACTATAAAAGCACTAGCATAACGAAAATGAACAGGTTGACCCTGTATTTTTTCTGTCATACGAATAGCATACTTACCACCAGTCGTTAACCAAATGAGGTCAACTAAAAAGATAATAACCATCGTTTTTAAAATTAACGGTAGAGAAATTTCCATTTATTAACCTGTAACAAATTTAAATTTATTAGAAATTCGTAGACGTATATTCTCGAGAATAAATTGAAAAATCTATATATACAGTCTTAAAATTAGCGCGATTATGGCGAACATTGAAAGAAGTAATATTATTATGACTAAACGAAAGTCTGCAATCACTATAACTTTCGGGGACCAGGCTGAAAATCACAAAGGAATGCAAATTATCGGAAAGATGGCTGATTGTGGGTTCATGAACGAAGAACTCGAGAGAGCCAAGAATATTTTCGAGCAGGAAGGTTGTCATTGCGAGTTTATTGACCTGAAAGAGCGGTTGCTTTCGACTTGGGATAATCCAGACTCGGTTGAGATTGAAGAGGCCAGTGTTTTAATCGTTCGAGGCGCGGTTACACATATCCTCTCAAAGGTAGGTTTTGATGCTGATTATATATTCGAGGAGCAGGCTAATCTTAATGTTGATACGAAGGCGTTTATGTATGGTCGAGTTGTCGAAAAGAGTGCTCGATATAATTTATGTTTTGATGATACTGAACAAGAGCCTGATTACGAGAATAAAAAGGGTAGAATTATTCCGTATAATGATGTTCCGTTGACGAGATATGTAAGACATATGCTCCCTTCGTATTTGGGTGAGAAGGCGAGGAATTTGGCTGGAGAAGGTAATTATTATTTCGACTCGAGTAAGTGTGGTATTGGATGGCATGGTGATAGTGAACGGAAGAGGGTTGTTGCAATGAGATTGGGTGCAAGTATTCCACTTGCTTATCAATGGCATCATCGTGGGAAGCGAATTGGAGATACGATAATGTTTGATGATGTTAATCACGGTGATTTATATGTGATGAGTGAGAAGGCAAGTGGATGGGATTGGAAACGGAAGTTGAAGCCTACATTGAGACATGCAGCGGGTTGTGATAAGTTTTTGAGTTTTAAGAAGGATGAATAATAGAGTTAGAAATTTATGAATAATAAAAATTTAAATTGGAAAACAATTTAAATTTGAATCGGGTTCTCAGGATATTATATCCTAATTAGATAAAAAGGTATGTTTTTTCAATCACAAAATCAGTCTGTTTATGACGAAATAAATCGATGTATCTATAAATTAATGTAGCATAAGAATCTTTAAGCGATAAATGATTCTTTTATATTTCCTATAATAAATGAGTTTTTCAATATCAGGAGGTTATTCTCCAAGTCTTAATGATGGAATTTTTCCGGCTACAGGAAATATTATACCTAAACAAAATGAACTATATACAATAGGTTTATCAAGTGATCTTCGATATAATAAGATATATAGTAAAGAAGGATTTTTCGGCACTTCAACAATTTCAGTATCTGACTTCAATAAAAAGAAGGATATTCAGCCTATCGGAGATGCATTATCACTAATAATGCAATTGAAACCAAAGTCGTTCAAATTTAAAGGTGGTACATCGAATAGAATACATACAGGGTTTATAGCACAGGAATGTGTTGACCTTTTTTGTCCCAATTGGGCAGTCTATGTTAAAGATGGAGATGATATCGGTTTGAGATATGAACAGTTTATATCATTGAATACAAGGTCAATTCAGCAATTGGCTAATCGTCTTGTAAATGTAGAGGAATTTTCTAAACAAGCATCACAAAAGTTATCGACTGATTTTACGATGTTGAATACAACTCAGGATGTCAAAGAGAATGAGTTAAATACGATATATGATAGATTGAAAGCAATAGAAAGTAATTTAGAAAATAATTTGGAAATAAAGATTGGAAATAGTTTGAAATCTAGTTTATCTGTTGAATGCGTATCTAGGGTAAATGATGTCCATAATCTTATCAATAATGATTTGAATACGATTTATGAGAGATTGCAATTCATTGAAAATAATGTCCAAAATACATTGAAAAACATCCTGACTCAGGAATGTATAACTCGTGTAAATGATATGCATAATAATGTTATTAATGAGGTTGAAATGAAACTCGAAAAGAATGTAAATCAAAGGTTGACTGAAGAGTGTAAAAACCGCGTGAATGATATGTACGGAAAAGTGATAAACACGGTTGATATCAAGATGGAAGAGGAAAGAAAAAGAAAAGAGGATAAGTCAAGGGAGATTGAGTCTATTATCAATAATTTCCAGATAAAGTTCAATGAGCAGATATGTGATTTGGTAGATAAGGTCAATCTACTGATATTGAAATGCAATGAGCTTGAAAATGGAAGAGTCCAAAGTCAGTTGCCAGAAGATGATGTATTTAATAGTCCTCTTCAAGAGCAGATGTCAAATTTGGTGGATAAGGTTAATTTCTTGATATCTAAGTGTGATGATATAGAGACTTTTAAGGAAAGATATGGTGATAGTTTGAAGGAGCATTCAGAAGAGATTGAATTACTTTTGAATTTCGAAAAGACGTTTCGACAGGAAATGGTTGATTTGGTCTCTAAAGTTGAATTACTAGCGACTGCTCTTGAGAATTTTAATGATTCAAATAAGGCTGAAATTGGATTGTTTAACAGTTTGATGGATAAGGTGAATCTATTATCTGGTGATATCAATAGTATAAGAGATAAACAAGATGATAGTTTACGAGAACAATCTGAGCTAAATGTTTTAAATAGCAGTTTCGAGCAATCGTTTCGTCAACAGATGATGGAGTTGATGGAGAAGGTGAATTTGCTAGCGAATGATTTGGAGGTAATTAAGGAAGCCGTAACGAAAAGTTCGAATGAGCAAAAATCAGAAGAATTGGACTTGATAGGCAAGTTGATAGAGAAAATTAATATGTTATCTATTGAACTACAAACGATAAGGGAAACTCAATCTGATAATTTACAGGAGCATAAAGCCGATGAATTGGAGTTGATTAATGGTTTGATGGAGAAGGTAAATCTATTGACTGCTGATTTGGAGTTGTTTCGAGAGAATGTAAAGCAAAGTTCTCATGAATCGGCGAGTGTATTAAGTGAATCAAGCATAAATTTTGAGAGTAAATTTAGAGAGCAGATGATGGATTTGATTGAGAAGGTGAATTCTTTGGTATTAAGATGTAATGACCTTGATGTGAAGCTTAATAACATACCAAAGCCAGAAAAAAATAAGATAGAATTTGAGGATTCCGATTCTTGTGGTTCTAGTATGATGGAAACTATACAGGAGAGATTGTATAAGGCAGAGCAGTTAATAGGTAAGCAACAGAAGATGATAACCAAATTAACTTCGGCTGTCAATAGTTTGTTAAGGTCAAATGATAATCAAACAACTACTAAATAAAGAATAATTGTATAAATTTTAACTTGTTATTCAGTTTGAATAATAAGTTTAATGAATAAGTTTAATGAATAAGTTTAAACAGCAGAGTCTACATTGGATCTCTTCTTCTTCTTTGCAATCCTGAGTACAGGTTCTTCCTTCTCTTCCTTCTCTTCTGATTCATCTTCAGATAGAGCAAGTTTTGATAGGTCAATTGAATGATTTGATTTTGCGAGCTCAAGCATTTTCTGGAACTTGAGGAGTTTCACCCTTTCTTTTTCTTTTATTTTAGCCTCTCTCTGGTCTCTAACGCTTTTCAAACAGGATTCAAAGTCATATGACTTAATGAAAATTAGGAGTGAAAATAAGAGCGCCACAGCTTGTTGAACAACACTAACAAGTGTCATATTTTGATTGGTCATAAGCCATTCTGTTATTGTAGTAGAATTCATTTATATATACGAAAAAAAATAAAAATTATTTATTGCTATTTAAAGACAGACGAATTTTGTCTTTAGCAGTTATCATTAAGTTCAAAAGTATATTGAACGCGAGTTTATATTGATATTCAATATAAAATCTATTAATTCATTTACTGAACTGGAATCGAGAGACCATCTGAATACATAATTTTATCACATACTAATAACGGTGTTGATACGATTTTTTCCCTTAATTCTTGACATAATACAATGACATTATATGATATGTAGACTCGTTCTTGGTCATTAATGTATACTCGAATCTTGTTATCATGGTAAGAATTACAACAGACTACCCTATTCAAACTAGAAAACGTATTTGGACCCATTATCAATTCAGAATGCATACTAGTATCAATATGAGTAATGATATCACCATCCACTTTTTTCAATTCCATATCAAAGAATCGAAGTCCTTTACTGTCAATCTGTATCACACTCATGTCGTCAATAATATATGAAAAATATAAAGTGTAACATACTGCTCGACTTGAAGTTGCTACTAATTTATCAATAGCAGACAAGAACGTATGTTTATAACTATAAATGATATCTACTCCTTCCAGCAAACTATCTAACGAAACGGGCTCTGTCATTTATTAAATTCATTCTTTCTTTAAATTGAACTGAAATTGAATTTAAAATTTTTATAAAGCATTAGATAGGATAATGGAATCTAAATTTAATAATATTGTTATGATTAATATCAGTATCGGAGATATCCCTGAATGGCAACATGATTCTCAGTTCTTTGATAACTTGCTAGATGGTAGTAACTTGGATGATGTCTTTACCATCAGTTCCAACTTCATTCGAAATGATGTTGTTTCGAATGTAGAAGACTTTGAACAAGTTTACAATATATGCGTCTATTTTATGCTCAAAAACATACCTTATAGTTTACTTGATTTCTTGATGATTTTTAATAATGATGATAAGTATCAAAAACTACGGGAGAGACATTATGAACTTATGTCTGATTGGTGGGGTATCTTTGATATAGTCTATTACAATAGAGATAAAAAACACAGGGAATCAGCTTCCCTATTATTTGCAGAACGAGGGAATATAAAAATGGTTGAATTCTATAGTAAGAGAGGTATACCAATCTCATTTTTTCACTGTATAGAAGCATCTACTAGCAATAAGGAATGTCTGGACTATTGTCTACGAAATAAGACTTCCGTATTTTCAGACAAAGATGATGAAAATGTATTTTATGCAGAATGTTTTGAAACTGCAATAAGTAACAATAATTTAGATTGTATGCAGTATCTATTAAAGATTAGACCTGACCTTATTAGCCATGATGATGCCGAGCAATTTTCTATCAAGGCTGTAGAAAAAGGATACCTTTCATCACTTACGTTCTTACACAAGAATGGATTTCCTTGGAATAGTTTTACTACTAATGTTGCAGCTCAATTAGGGTCAAAACAGTGTCTTGAGTATGCAATGGTAAATGGTTGTCCTTATAATGTTGAAATATTATATGTTGCTACTTCTGATTGCTATCAATATCTAATTGAAAATTACCCTGAAGAATTTGGAGGAAGTGATATCGATAGCGATATCGGTAGCGATGACGATTATAATTATACAAGACCTTATGATGCTAGACCATATTAAAGACTAATCATATTAATCATACTATTTATATTTTATATTGAACTTCAATATAAAATTCGAATCTTTGTTACCATCTTTTTCTCTTATCCTTTTTACGTTCCATTATTCCTATTCTGGTTTCCGAAACTCCAGATTCAAGAGAGTCGTATGTCAATCTGATTTTCTTGCTATCTTCAGCCTCTTCTTCTCTCGAATCTGGATTGGTAAGAAGGTAGGGTCTAAACATAATTGATTCTCCCTTTGCTGTTTGCATATAAGCATGTCTCAAATCATATCTCCTATTTTTCTCTCTTCTTTTCTGTTCAAAATATCGTTTACCGTTAATAGAATCACCAGAAATCCAATTGAAGGAGATAAAGTCGGCGATAAATTTATTGATTTCTAATTCAGAATCATCTTCGTCTTCTCGATTAACATCACCAATTTCTATCTCCATATTAGGCTTGAATTTATCCTCTTCGAGAGTTCCAGGAAGGTCAATATCAGGGTCGGTATCAATAATAAAATTATATTCATTTACAATTCTAATTCCCAATGGACTTTCTGTCCAGAACTTGTTTTTATGAGATAGGAGATATGAAATCCTTAAAGTGGTTTCATTACCAAAGCGAATCATATCAAAATTCTTATTTTCACTCTCATCATCAGGGAAATTCTCACTCACATTATCAACTCCTGGAATCACCGGTTCTCTGAACTTATATGTCAATTCTTTGCCATAATAAGCACCTTTATATATCATAGTCTTCTTGTCTAACCAATTTTTATAGTCATCTCGTTTTGGATTCATATTGAACTTCAATTTCATCATAACGACACCGTTATCATCATCAAAGCCGTTTCCGTCTGTTGGGAACCATAATCCTTTGGTATTCATACCAGTTACGGTTACATCACTGTATACATCTGATTTCAAATGTTCTCCAGTTGACCGATAAAATGCTTGTTTAATGGTCTTTCCTTCAGGGCTAGTATAGATAACTTTGAGAAAATCCCTCATGTTGTTTGTAAGAGGTCTAATTTCCCCATTTTTAAAAACTTGAATAACTATAAGTTCCTCGTTATTATCAAACCTGTAATAAGAGACGCATTCGTAATATTCTCCTTTTTTTTCTTCAGTCATTTATTATATTGAATATAATATTAAATCTTTTCAATATGATTTGATATATTTGAATTTATATCATTTCCAATTTAAAATTCATATTGGAAATGTTATCATGATTACAAAGAGTAATATTCATATCACATGATATATTGAAATATGAATTCATAATAGACCTACGAATACAGCTTTCTTTGAGATTGTCATTATTTATAATAATATTTATTATTATAAATGTTCGACTCGATTATTATCTTGAATGGTTTCTCTAAATCTAAAAAATCAGTATCTCTTCAAGGTGAAAAGAAGAGTAAAAACAAGGTAAAGTTGTTTTACCAGAAGTTAAAACTATCGATTGCAAAAACTAAACCAGCTATCAAATTTTTAAGGATAAATATCACAATCAATTCAATTTTGAAACTGATGATGAATATGTTTATATTATGTAACTGTCCCAATAGCGGGATACTATTCTTATAGAAATAGTGTATGTTCAACATTAAATTGTAGAATGAATAAATTTCATCATGAAAAATATACATAAATTCTTTCTGACCTTAAACTTCATTATCAAATCAATTACTATATTGAATGATTTTCAAAATATATATTAATTCTAATTCGATTTCAAACTGATATTGAATATTTTTATAATATATAACTTTTCTAATTGTGGGGTAATATATATACCATAAACAAATCACTATAATAATTAAACAGAAACAGTATATATAAATTTAAATGGTAATACAATTTAAATTTAAATTTAATATAATATAATTTATTAAACTTTACATGTTATTATATTCACAACAATTGTAAACATAAACGGTTTTATCATGACTGTCGTTTGAAATATATACTAATAAATATATGCCATTTTTCCAAAACTGCTATGGTATATAATATCGTCAGACTTTGGGACTTGTTTATTTAATTTTGTTTCAAATGAACTTACTTCATCCTCAAGATCTTCAACTTCTTCAGAATCAAGATCAACTGATTCATCTTCATCTCCATGTTCATCTTCATCTTCAACTCCAGGTTCATCTTCAACTCCATGTTCAAGTTCATCTTCATGCTCAACTCCAGTATCAAGTTCATCTTCATGCTCAACTTCATGCTCAACTTCATGCTCAACTTCATGCTCAACTTCAGTATCAAGTTCAGTATCAAGTTTATGGCGAACTACATTATATTTTTGTTTACAAAGGTAATAACTATATTCATCTATCGTTACTAATTCCAAATTATATTTTTCAATATAATCATAAAAAACAGTCTTAGTTACATTGCTTTTAACCCCAATTTTGTTAATGTAGTCAATAAAAATACCAAACATTATGCTTATCTTAATTCGTTTCTTATGCTTTTCTAACGGTGACACAAGCTCATATTCCTCCTTCGTAATTCTATCAATTTTCTCATCCATAAAACGATTCAAAATAGAATTGAGTTCAGTCTCGTTTAAAGATGTATTCTCTTTATTCTCAATCACAGTATCAACTTTAATCCTTCTATTTTGAATACATTTTAAAGTCGTTTCAGTATGCTTTTTTAGTCTATATCTTGTAGCAAATGTTTTATAACAATATTTACATTTAAATTGGTTTGTAATATCTTTATTATATTCTAATTTTTTATACTGTTCTTCCATATCATTCATTGATAATTCGTAATTATATATAATTTTCAAGAATTCAATCTTCATTTCATTTCGATCCCCTTGAAAATGTTCTTTTCCGTGGACTAATGTGAATTTAGAATTGAATGAATTTTTAATTTGTTTTTCAACTGCAAGATAATTACCGTTAATAACAATCATTGCTAAAATTTCAGTTCCTTTTCCATATGATTTTAAACTGTAATTATCCATATGTTCAGAACATCCAATCTTATAGACGTCATCCTTAAAGTGAGGTGGATGTAGAAGATAAACATAAGGCATTTTTTGTATGATATTATAGATTGATATTAGTTATAAATGAGTTATAGGCAAATTTGTTTTATGAACAAATTCCAGGTTATGATGCAGTATATAAAACTAGTATTAAATGAACCAATAATACTCATTCCAAAAATAGGAATTTTTACAACAACAAATAAAGTTGGTCTTATTTTAAAAACTATAAATCAATTTGGAATTGAACTTTCGAGATATATTATAAGAACAAATAACGATATTATTTTTCAATATAGTATCACAGGTGCATTAACTAATAAATAATTATGCATATCGAAATTGAAATTATATATTACTAAAAATATATAAATTGAAAAGCAGGTTAAATTTAATAATTACAACCTTCATAATTGTAGATTGCTCGTCTGAATGCCAAATCAAAATCAGTATCAGAAACATATTCTCTGAATTCTTCATAGAGTTCGGTCTGAATAGACGATATATTACTCCTTAGAAAGAGTAAGAAATTCTTCCTTTCATTGAACTTGGATGATTCAAGGGTAAGTTCACTTAATACATTAAACTGAAAATCAGATAGACAATCATTGATTTTTTCATCTCGATTATCAATTAGAAATTCATTAATGATATCTAAGTTGGATGTCGGATTTTTTCCTGTTTTTTCTTTAATGTTGTTTTTGAGCTTGTCATGCAATTCGGAATCAGCAAAAATATGAAGTTCGACCATATCATGTAATCTTATACTTAAGAAAATTGAATCGGGTTCTGATATCTTTTTTATCCGTGCATTAAGCCGTCCTGCAAAGTTAGATATGATTTGGTCTGTAAATGAGATTCGAATATTGAATTCTCCAAACCCGGAGATAACATTGACTAGACGAGACGCAAAGCCTGAACTACATGTTCCTGACATCTCTTGTAACTCTTCTATCAGTCGTTTATACATCTCTTGTTGATTATCTTGGGTCATTATGTAAGAATAAACTTTGATTAGGATATGGGTTAAAGTTAGATTGAATTTCGAATATAGCAATCTATCCATATAGATTCGATTCAGTGATAGTTTGATATTGTCTTCTTTAACATAGTTATTATGGCAGATATCGCAACAGAACTTTTTGTTTAATAGTTCAATTGGAAATTGAAGTGGAGAATTACAATATTCGCAATTTCCTTTGATTGCTGATAATTCAATTTCTAGATGAGGTAGATTTCTCATTTCTTTAAGTGTATTTTGTATATTGGAATTGATGTAATTAAAGTCGATTTCTCGATTGTCAATCTTATTGATGTTGAAATCAGCTAGGAATTCAAGTATATGCATAACCGAGTTTTCAATTTCTACATTATGAACATTTTGAGCATTATCGAAGATTGTTCTGACGATTCCCTTTAGATGCGCAAGATGATTGATTATTTCTCTTCCCTTGGCTTTCATAGAGGGAGAACCAAGTTGGAGTAATAAGTCTGATGCATCAGCTCTTCTGTCGTAATCAAGTTCTTCATCAGATGCAAAAGATAAGATAATATTTTCAATATCATCAATATCTCTTTCGTCTAATTTTATCTTTTGAAGGAGATATTGACCTGCTAGAATCCTATACATTGTCGTATTTTTTGTGAATAAAAGGAAACAAAAGAGACCGTTGTATAGGTATAATTCTTTGTTTTTAATTTTATCTTGTTTTTCAAGGGAAAGTAGTATTTTATATCTGAAGTCACAATCAATCTCTTCATCAGATAAGAGAGAGCATAAGTATCCAACACATTTTTCTGTATAATCAGAGGATGACATGAGGATGAAGACAGCATCAATACAACATGGTGTAGGCATATCAGACATACTGTTACAAACAGTATCTAAAACATAAAACCCAAGCTTCTTTCTGCTTTCATTTCTTTCCCTAATTGAAATATCTGATTCCATCTTGATTTCTGCTAATTGTTCGTCGTCGTCTGAGTCTGTCCCCTCTTCCATTTCTTCAAAGGAGAGAAGACTCTTTGCACATTCGAGTTTAAGGAAGGATGATAGATTGGATTCTACCGCAATAAGAAATAGGAAATTCTCAATTAGTTTTGAGCCTGAAAATTGATAGATTCCTGTGATTTTATTAATGATTTCGATGGTATCATTTTCTCTGTCTTCAAAGTATAGTTGAAGAACTTTGAGTCTAATTTGATTGTTAACTGTATTATCGATGACGATGTTAGCCCATTGTGTCTTATCTTCTATATCAATATCTTCATACTGTTGTTTATCGTCATTATATAGTTCGATTTCAACCTGTTCTTGAGTATTTAATGAAATATCACATGAGTTTGAGGTGCAAGTTTCTACTTTACTTTCTAGTTTAGTTTCTAGTTTAGATTCTAGTTTAGATTCTAGTTTACTTTCTTCCATTTATTAAAATTTTGATAATACTTTTAAATTAAAATAAGTAATAGAGATAAATGAACTTGTTTAGAAAGGTAATTTTATGGTTCAAAATCAAATTAGGAAGAGGTAAAGATAAGCGTCAGAGCTTAGAAGAGGAATTCGTTTACAGGGAAACATATGAACTGTTATTTTAAAAATTGTAGAATGTAAATATAAACTTTAAAACTTCTCGTATTATATTTCCGATAATCATATTATCGAATTATACCGTTTTTCATATTATAATATTCACTTTACACACAAGTTTATGAAATAAAGTGTTATTTTTCAGACTAAAAATCAGTCTAAAAATATTTAATTATTTTTTTAGTGATACATTTATATTATAAATTAACATTTACAATTTGATTATAAGTTGATATAATTAAAAAATACATTTTTAATAATTCAATGAAAAAAAACAAACTGGACCAGGATATACTGTCGAATCCAAAATAATTAATATTAAATATTTAATACTATTATCACTTTAAAAATAACATAAAAATCCAATTGTTTTAATTTTAATATTAAAAAACCATTTAAATTAAAACTATTATATAATAAATGTTTCGATGTCAATATTGTGATAAAACTTTTTCAACGAAAAGTAATCTAACTAAACATCAAAGTACTAAAAATTGTGTTACAAAACAAATTGTAAAATCACCAATTATTATAAAAACATTAAGACAAAAATTGGCTTTAGCCGAGGAAGAAAGTATAAAATTAAAAGAGGAAAAGGTTTTATTAGAAGAAGAAAATAGGAAATTAAAATCTGATATAACCAGTCTAGAAAGCAGGATTAAATCTTTAGAAAATGATGATTGTAAGATTAATATCACAAATATCAATAATACATTTCATTATAACACAATAATACAGAATCTACAAGTTCTCGATTTGAGTGAAGGCCATATACAAGAGGTAGCAAAGCAACATTTCTCAAGAAATTATCTTGAGAAAGAACATGAAGGGATTGCTCTATTTACATTCAACCATTTGATTAGGAATAATAACGGAGACCTAAAGTATATATGTGTAGACCAATCTCGTAAGAATGGTTTATATAGGAACGATGACGGTATTGTTCGTGATACAGATATGGAACGTTTGACCTTTTGTGTATATCATTCGCTAAAACCATCCTTGAATGAGATGACTTATAAAAAGTATATTGAAGAACAATCTAGAAAAGGAAATCAAGAAACAAAGAAAGAAGAAGGTGACCAAAATAACGAACTCATAATTAACAGTAGTTATGCAAAGCATGTTGAAAATATTAATTCAAAAAACAAGAGTAAATTTAAGAATATGATAGCTAGTCATTGTTATGTCAAGAATATACCAGAGGATAATTTAAGGTCTATAAATGAATAAAATTAGATTTACAATTCAAATAAAGAATTGTAAAGCAATATAAATTAAGATATTTCATCTTTATTTAAAATACTTGGACGAACATGAGTTCATACCACACATTCTCAATAGGGAGCTATTAGAGATTTTATATGAACTGATAAATACAGCAATAATCATAATTGTTAAATATATTAAACTGTAGTTTAAAATCGGTCTGGATTGTTCAAAAGTTAATAATCCAATAAAAAGAATAATCATAAAACAACCTGTTATACAGGAGGCTAACAATGCGAAATAAGAAGTGATAAATCCGCTTTGAAATTTACTGATATACTTGGCTGTATTTGGACATTTATCCATATCATCAATCGCATCATAAGCAGAGTTCATATCGTTCTGTTGAATAGTAATTAAATTCCAAGACCAAACTGAACCGAAAATAAAGATTCCTAATAGAAACAAATAATAAATGAAAGTTACAATCATTTATTATTAAAAGATAAATAAACTCAAAATCCAGTTGAACCAAAGCCACCAGCACCCCTTGATGTTACTCCAAGTTCTTCTATGGTATCTACCATTTGAATAGCATAGATTGGGGTTAAATCAGGACTGCATATTTGTAGAAGTCTTGAATATTTAGGGATAGTAGAACTCTTAACGACATCAAAGAATCCAGCTAAATGACCTCTGTATCCAGAGTCTATAATACCAACTGAGTTAGTTAGACGGAGTCCAGTCTTATATAGACTAGAACGAGGGTATAGATAATACGCACAAGGGTATTCAAGTTCAATTGAATTAGTTCTAAACATCGCAATGCATATTTTCATATCGATTTTGATTGGTTCTCCGCTTGATACAGTTGTGATTTCATCAGGAACTAGAAGGTCAAAACCAGAGTCTCCATATCTCCGTCGTTCTGATATCTTATCCTTATGTTTAGACATATGTTCTTGATAAACTTCACGAAGCGTCTCATCTTCAATATAGATTTTAAGTAAGTAATAATTGGACATTTTAAATTACAATACAAGTTTTAAATTGGTTTCAATGTATTTAGACAAATATGAAATATTATTATTTCATATTTTAGTATATATTCAGGTTATTTTACAATTCGATAATCGATAATTCCGTTCTTCCGAATGATTCTAATCATGTCTCCTTTCTTATAGTCGTAGAAACAAGCAATAGGGTCATCCTTCTTCATAATCGGAAATTTCAAACCATACTTCATTTTAAATTCTTTATTCTCTTCTTCATTTATTTTTTGAAAGATAGGTTGTAACCGATGTGTTGTTATGTTGAACTGCAGGTTTTCTTCGGCAAAGAGTTCAACATAGATATCGTCCTGTAGTTGCTCTATTGCTTTCTTTGTAGACGATGTAACACCGTCCTTGTAAATAATTAGGAGATGCTTAATACCAATTTCATTTGTGATTGAAATATACTCAGACATACATTTGACGTTAAATTTTGGAATGTTAGATAGAAAGATAATCATCTTCTTTCCATCTGGTTTCTTTGCAATGACTCTGTCATTGTCTTCGACCTGGATTTCGGTATATCCTCTCTGTGTTATCATCTCCATACTGATAGAGAGAGATTTAGGTATTACATATTCATTCTTTGTTTCGACTTCAGTTGACATTTTCTGATTTTATAACTTTTTAAGTTATATAATTCAATTTAATGGTCTACTACTACTCCTGAACGAGTATCGTCATAGACAAAATCACCGAGTTTAGCTTTATAGAATTCTTGTGTTTCGGTATCATCTTTGGATTGTAGGAGTGATTCTACTGTTTTGATTACTTTTTCTTTATCTCGTATATGTATATGTCCGGACAAATCATCTAGACCAGGATGTATACAATCGAATAGGGTATAATGAGTACATATCGATTTTTTAGGCACGTCTTCAGTATTAAAACAAACGTAGTTTCCACATATTTTACAAAAGCAAGGTTCTATTTTGATATGTTTATTTTCACATCTGTAGTTGAAAGTTAAATGGAAAATTTTAGTTTCAAATTTTGTATCTTCAATATCACTTAGAACTCGAAGATGTTTGGTTATAATTTTACCTTCAGAAGTATCTACGACGTCTTCATTGTCTTTTTCCTCTGTATCTTCAACGTCTTCTTCCTCTGTATCTTCGATATCAGTAGAACTAGTATCGGTATTAAAGTCATCATCATATCGTCGATTATCACTATAAAATATTGATAATTTGTTTTTTATAAAGGTTTTCCAAAGGTCGATTTGTTCCTGTGTCAAGACCATGCATAAAATTATAGTTAACATAAAAATTCGAATTACGCTTTGAATTTCAGGTTGAAATGTATCTAAAAAAGGTATTAAAATCATATTGTTTTTATTGTTATTTTTAGAGCTTAAATCTATTTTTTTGATAGTTCTCTTTTTAGAGCTTGATTTTCAGTTAGGATATTTTCATAATCGTTATTGAGATTCCTTAGGGTTGATTCTAAATCTATGACTTTGTATACGAGTTCGTTAATCTTATTGGTCATTTTAAGTTTGAATTCTTCTGTAAGAATATCAATAAAATCAGTTGAAATTAGATTGCTATTTTGTTCTTTTCTTTCTGAATTTATTTCTCTAAAAGCAGGGTGATTTTGATATTCATCTATTTCAGGTTGAATTTGAATTGTAGGTTGATGTTGCCTTAGACTTTCAATTGTATTATCGAATGGAATATTGAATTTATTGCATATGACGACAACTTCTTGGTCAACCAAAATCTGATTATCAACATACCTCCCTATAGCTTTTCTGTTTTTAAAAACTAATGTTGTTTCAGGGTTCCAAATATAGGTAGAATTCTTAATTCGTTTGTAAATCATTGGTATTTAATAGTTGATTTTTACTTTTTAAATACACCTGATAATAAATGAGAACGTGCATCTATTGTGGTAGCTCGTTATTGATAAAACGATTTTTTTGCAATTTGAAATGCAAGGACAAATTTTTACTTACTGATTACAAAACACATCCAATAAATCAGAATTCGATAAAATAAATTATTATATTAATAAAGAATGAATTTAAATAGAGCTAACTCTGGTGAACTTTTTAGTTCTGATGACGAATCAAAGTCTCCTCCTCCTCCTCCTATAGTTTGCAATTCTGACTATATTAATGATCATCTATTAAACACGTATGCAAACAACTGCGATTCTGACGATTTTGACATATATACTGGAGACCTTCGTGAATCAAAAAATGTAGATTGTAAAGAAGAAGCTAAATCCAAGAGAGATAAATTGAACAAATATAATGGGTATTGCACCTATAATACAGACTGTAATCCAAATAATTTTGAAAATTATATGTCAGATTTTAAACAAGGAATTCAAGTCGATAAATTGGGAAAAATGTTAAGTAGTGAAATAAAATGTCATGATGAAAATATTAATACACCACCTGTTGGAAATGACCGTCTGTATGGAGGTGGTTATGATGACGATAAGTTCGACTATCGTGACGCAGTCTATAATACTGATGTTCTTTTCCAGAAGTTAGTAACCAACGATATTAGATTGAGGATTACACAAAGTTATGTTCAAGAATATAATGATAAATGTTCTATAGTTGCTCTTCATAATATAGGAATTTTATGTCGTGATAATTCAGCACAATTACGGGCATTTCAAGGTGGAAATTTTAACGTATCACAAATGCTAGAAATAGTTCGAAGAAATCATATACGAACTTATCCACTAGATAAAGTAACTCTTGCATATTTTGTATCATATACACAAGTAATACCATATTTAACAGCAAATTTAAATCCTGATAATATAACTCTTATGCTAGTTGAATATTATAATATCGATTTTGACGCTGATTTACCAGAAGGACATGTTACTATTATTCCTGAAGTGCCAGCAGTACCCGGAGTGCCAGCAGTGCCTAGTTATAACATATACAATTATAGAACTCATACACACGCTGTTTTAGTTAAAAATGAAATAGGTGCAATAGTTGTTTATGAACCATTTAAAACTGTACCATTTCCAATATTAGCCTACTTAAACAACTTTAATGTCCGACCTGCAGTCCCTGGTGTACCTGTTGTGCCTAAGAAAAGACCAATAAATAATAATATAATACGTAGGATTTATTTATTTAGAATTGATGAACGTGTATTACAACCTAATAACTACAATATTAGAAATATCAATTCTCCAAAGAGGAAATCTTCTCTAAAGCTCAAGAGGAAAGTGTCTCCTAAACTCAAGAGAAGAGTGTCTCCTAAACTCAAGAGGAAAGTGTCTCCTAAACTCAAGAGAAGAGTGTCTCCTAAACTCAAGAGGAAAGTGTCTCCTAAACTCAAGAGGAAAGTGTCTCCTAAACTCAAGAGGAAAGTGTCTCCTAAACTCAAGAGAAGAGTGTCTCCTAAACTCAAGAGAAGAGTGTCTCCTAAACTCAAGAGGAAAGTATCACCTAAGCTCAAGAGAAGAGTGTCTCCTAAACTCAAGAGAAGAGTGTCTCCTAAACTCAAGAGGAAAGTATCACCTAAGCTCAAGAGAAGAGTGTCTCCTAAACTCAAAAGGAAAGTTTCCCCTAAGCTCAAGAGAAGAGTGTCTCCTAAACTCAAGAGGAAAGTATCACCTAAGCTCAAGAGGAAAGTATCACCTAAGCTCAAGAGGAAAGTATCACCTAAGCTCAAGAGAAGAGTGTAAGGTAGAAGAGATATGTAATATCAAAACGTAAAAACAATTTGTTTTTACATTTAATAAATGGATAAAGTAAAATTACCTAACCCGCCTTTGGTATGCCCTTCATTACCACCAGGTGTTACCCTGTCAGATATTCAACAACCAATACAATATAGTGGTAAAAGAGTTAATAGGGCTAATTTATTAGTAATGTTGCCAAGTTCAAAAGTATCGAAAAAACCAATTGGATTGGCAGATATAGCAGTTGCACTTCCAGATAACTTTAATTGGAGGGACAATAAATTTGTAAATATAGAGGTTCCTAGAGACCAGGGATTATGTGGTTCTTGTTGGGCTTTTTCAGCAGCTACAGCATTAGGAGATAGATATGCAATTAAATTTTCTGAGGATGGTAAGATACGAGGAAGTAATTTAACAGAGTCTAAGGTTCTTGGTATTAAAGCACCAAAGCCAAGTACAACTTGGACTTTATCTTGTTCAAGTCAAATTCCTGATAATGGATTAGCAAATGGTTGTAATGGTGGGTTAACGAGTGATGCATTTTCTTTCTTTGGAAAGACAGGTGTAAAGGTTGAAGCTTGTTGGCCTTATTCACTGGTTCAAAATAATCCTGCAAATATAAAAGCTCCAAAAGCTGAGTGGTTTCCATATCCTTGTTTGAGTGCTGTTGACGATAATTGTTGTAGCAATTGTTGTGGTAATCCATTGGCAAAGAATAAGATGTATTCTGTAAAAATGAGTAATGGTGAATATTATAGTACTCTTTGGGTAAAAAAGTCTGAATATCTGATATCGAGTATGTCTGATATTGACATTCCTTCTTCAATATTGAATATAAAAAAGGAGATATATTCAAAGGGACCTGTAGTATCTGCTTTTGCCGTCTATAATGATTTTTACGATTTCTGGGATAAAAAAGCTATGAATCCTGATGAAGTTTACATTCCAAATGCAAAATCTGGGTTTGATGGTGGTCATGCAATAGTTATTGTTGGATGGGGTATAAATTCAAAGGGAATTAAATATTGGTTGATTCGTAATTCTTGGGGAGTTTATGGTGGTGATGGAGGATATTTCAAGATGGCTTGTAGTAATCAGATTTCTGATAAATCAAATTGGAATGGGATTGATGTTCCTATTATTATGGATGGAGGCATATTAGGAGGAGCGTTAACGTTTGATATACCTAATACTTTGGATTTTGTTCCTGAAAAGTATAAAGGTGGTAGTGGTAGTAATATTGGTGATATTAGTAATGGAATTGGAAAGGATATAAGAGGATTAATCGAAGGTAATAAAAAAGTGGAAAAAGTAGTAGATACTTTAAGACCTATACTAATGAATATTATAAATAAATTAGGTTCTAAGGAAGGGATAAGTATAATAGTTGGTTTAATAGCGTTTATGATTATTTATAAAATTATCAAAAATATTTAAACGGTAATGATATTGAATAAATGGAAGTTTTGATATCTATAGTATGTATTGCGGTTGTTTGTTCGTTTGTGTATAAAATATGTTTGTGTCTTTTGAAGATAGAACCAATAACTGATAATACTCGTGATTTTAATAACATATGATATTGTTTTTCGGTTTGAAATTGAAAGTTTATAATTTTAAAGATATAAATAAATGGATACTGAAATACTTGTAATAAGTCTGACTATTATTTTTTGTGTATTTATTATAGTTGCAATGAGGGTATTTTTACAATTTATAAATTCATGTGATAGACGAGTTCAAAATTTTGATTACGAAGATGTTTAATTTTGAATTGGGTTTCAAGTTATTATTTGATAAATAATAATTTAATGTCGATGAAAGCAAGAGCAATTGATGATATGATTATTGTTTTTATTGAGTATGATTTTTAGGGTATCATTATTGATATCTTGTATCTTGATATTCAGGTCAAAATTTTGTAGTTTTATAGTTTCGATGTTATTGATAATTCGATATTGTTCTTCTATTTTAAATAGATTGTCTTTTGTTCCTATAATCAGATTGGAGTATAGTTCATTTTTTGATAATTGTTTGAATTCAAAGATTCCGTAGATATAGTGATTTTGAATAAAGAAAGTTTCACAATACAAATTGGATGTTTTCAATTGGAAATGAGATTGTTTATTGAGAAAATAGAGTTGTCCGAATAATGTTTGTTTTATGTTCTTCATCATTTAATTGAATTGATTATGAATTTAAGTCAGTTTGAATTTGAATGGTAACTCATGAGATGTGATAAAAATAAATTGTTTTATTTAAGGATTTTCAATGTAGTATTAAATAAAGAATAATGAATTTTAAATGTTTTAATGATTGTTGTAATTTGAGTATAAAACCATACTCTAAAAAACCTTTTTTTTTTGATAGGAGAAACAGGAGGCAAAAGGCTGGTGTTTTCATTTATGACCCGTCAAAGAATAAGGTGTTGTTGATACAATCTAGAGGTAATTTATGGGGTCCTCCAAAGGGAACATTGGATAAGGACGAGACATATAATAAATGCGCTGTTCGCGAGGTGAAGGAAGAGACTGGTCTTGATGTAACTGAATCGCAGTTTATGTATTCTATATCTATTCGAAATAAGGCTGTTTACTTTTTCATTCAGTCGGAAGAGTGTGATGTAAGTGTTCAGGACCATATATACGGGAATGATGCTAATGGTATTGGTTGGGTCAAGATAGAATGTCTGAACGAGTTGATAAAGAATGGTAAAATATCATTGAATAGTCATTGTAAGATAGCTTTTCAGCGGTTTTTGAATGTAGCATTTTGAGGGGTGTCTTAAATTGAAATTTAATATTATTCCAATGTTAAATTTAGTTCATATGGAAAAGATTATCATTCAGAAGCAAGTGTGTATTGAGCCTAAGTTTATGGATTCGAATATTATGGAGCATATAATGAATGAGCTCACTCGAATCTGTTCTTTGGAGTGCAATAAGGATTATGGTTATATTATTAAGATTAATCGAATTATCAAGATTCTTGATAATTATATTAATATGGATTCGAATATCGTGTTTGATATAAAGTTTGAGGCTTCTTGTTTGAATCCAAAGTCTGATAGGGTATTAACAGGGAAGGTGTGCATGGTTTTCCCTGATGGTATATTTATTGACGTGATGAAGAAGATGCAAATTTTGATTCCAAAGCAGTCTATAGTTGGATATGCTTTTGTGAAGAAAACGAATTCATTTGTAAAGGAGGAAGGAGAGCAGAGTAGAACGATATCGGAGGGGAAGCAATTGAAAGTCAATATAACTGCTTCTCAGTATAATAACCAGAGATTTAGTGTATTTGGCACTATAGTTGATTTGGAATAGACTGTTGTTCAATATGATTTAGATTAAAAATATAATTTGCAATAAGTAAATTATATTTAAGTTGTTTAAAGGTAAGATTAAAAATACAAAATGTCAACAGAAGATATACTACTTGAATTTAAAAACCAGCTTATTAATTTTTTCGACGAGTTGATTAACCAGTTTCCGTCTGAAGGTGATTTGGTTGTAATTCGTTTGTTTCTTTCTAATCAGATTCCTATTAGAGATGTGATGAACAACTTCAATTATCAATTGAATAAGGATAATAAGTTATTCAAGATGATGGTTAAGAATCGAGATGAACAGTTTTTTCTTGAGAATAATCTATTTGATTTGAATGGTTCAAATCGGGATAAGATTGGTCATTTCAAGAGGTTGTGGCGTTCCGATATCCTTGATGATGAGGATAAGAAGGTAATGTGGAAGTGGGTAGATAGTTTTGTATACTTGACAGATAAGTATATGAAATCAATCACAAAAGGAGGTGAGGGTAAAAAGGAATAATTATGTCAAAGTTATGAATTTCAAATTGATAGTCAAGTTGAAATTGTATTATTTTAAAAAATGTATCGAACGTTAGGAGGACATGTATATGGTCCATAGTCCCACTTTCTGTGAATAGCAGGATATAAAGTATATTGATTGCAGGTCGTTTTTGCTTTATCTGATTTGCAGTTGTTAGAAATGATTTGATTTGATAATGGGTATTGTATGTCTCTTCTCATCATGGTGTCATTGTCGAGGAACCCGAGCTTGTATAATTTTGAATCCATTTATAAATAACCAATATAATAAAAAAAGATAATGACAACATATGGATTGGTTATTGACGACGAGATTGAACAGACATCGCTTCTTGACTATTTCGATGATTACTTTAATCATCCAACCTTATATAAAATCAAAAATATAGATGATAAATTCAGCTTGTACATGGTTAAAACGTATTGTTTATTAAATAATCAGTGTCGGTACATAATTATGATTGTTCCATATGATACGAATAATTTGCATTTTCCAATGCAACTTCGAGGGACAAATTGGATTTCTTTACAAACGAGAGAATTATCGGAGAATCATAAGATACCTTCCCATAATTATCAACCTTCTAATTTTGCGCCTCTAAATAAGAAGATTGATAGGATAGAACAGACTGAAGGCATGAGCACTTACATATGTAATGAATATCCTTTGACAGTGAAGCTACTTCAAAAGAAAGGTATGAATGAGTTTCAAAGCAAGGGGACTTTGATTACAGCTTTAGAAACATATCAGACAATCATAACGCATGGAATAGAAGAATTTTGAGAATTTTAAATTACAAACCAATTTAAAATTTATGTTTATTTGTAATTATTTAAAAGGTCTATGAACTCTTTTGATTGAGATAATTTGTCGCTATATTCTTTATATTCTATGACATTATTAGGTTTTGCTTTGTCTAGACAGTTTTTAAAGAGAAAATTACCAAAAGCAATTGTTCTGTCTGCGAAGTTTGGATATAAGATGTCCCAAGATTCTTTTAAGTAAGGAGAACTAGCCCAAGGTAAGAAATTTGCAATCCATACATATAGACCAGTCTGGTCAACTTCTGATACGGTTAATATATCCTCAAAAGCTTGAAATATATTAAAGGATACGAATATTTTGGTTTCCCAATTATCCTCTTTATTTAAAGGGACAAATGACTTTGGTTTTTGCCAGTCATAAAATAATGATGAGCATAATTTGGGACACTTCTCATAATTATCAATTATTAGCTTCATATTACCTAGTAAACTTCTTTCAATTATTTTTAGTGTTGTTTGTCGTCTCATTTCTCCCGTGGTTTGATTAAATATCTCAAATGTTATGTATATACCTACCGCAATATATACGACTGATATAGCATTAATTTTACTGAGTAAACGGTCCATAAACGATTCCTTAACCGCTTTTGTTGAAAAATAGACTAGAATTACAGATATAATTAGAGCAAAGATGAATAATGACATCTTAAAATCTAATACACGTACCATTTATAATAAGAAATATGATATAAAATATATTGAAATCAGATATTTTTAACCATATATGTGCCTTCAAGTTGATATCCGCATTTATTCTTGTAATACTCCCTTGTTCCAACTCCTGCGATGACTGATATCTTATCGTATTTATGTCTTTTAGCAATATCTTCGGCCGTTCTTACAAGCAGTTTACCGTAGCCTTTGTGTTGAGAAGATTCACCGTTTTCTCCTACACCCAAAGTTTGACCATACACATGTACTTCACGAATGATAGCCGAATTCTTGATTTCGGCGATAAATCCAGCACCAGCATTTTTATCAATCCTTAGTCTACAGAATCCAATCAGGCTGGTATACGTTTCTAGGTCACCATACCAATATCGATTGTATTTTTTCGGATACTGCAGTATTGATATAACCCAGGATATGAAGAGAAACCATACATAAGACCAAAAACTAAAACTAATGATTCCAGCTTGTTTATGAGTTTCAATTGAAATAAAATATTCTAAACTATCTGATGCTTTAAAATTCCGTACAACCAATATAGGAGATGAATTATTTTTTTGAGTTTGTTTTCCGTCTCCAATTTCCATACAACGAATACAGTAGCATTTTAATCCATGTTTTGTCATTCTGTTTTGTAAGAGTTGCCGTAGATTGCTAATCTTTTCATATCCAGCCTGAATTGACTTTTCTGGTATATCTCGAACTAATCTCTGTATACGAATCCACGGTTGAATATTGGTTTTGTAGTAGATGAGAACATCAATTAAATCATTGATGTTTTTATCTGCATAAGGCATATATGTGCCTGCTTTGTACCAATCTAAAATATCAGATTTTACAATGATATTATGATTATCTGATTGACAAACAGCTGTAGGGTATATTTTTACATCATCAAATTGGAGTTGTTGGTTATTTATAGCTTGATAAAACATCCATTTATCTAATTGAGGTGATGAGCCTGGTAGGTCCGGCATTAGATGACATACTACCTTAAAGCCAGTCTGTTTCAGTAGTTTAATCGCATGAATAGTATCTACGGTATAACATTCTCTATTGATTTTTTGAAGGATATAGTCATTATAATGCTGAACCCCGATTTGAACTCTCGTAACTCCCCAACGTCGATAATCTTTAATGGAAGTTTTTGTGATGAAATCAGGTCGAGTTTCAAGTGTAAGTCCGATAACTCTGAATGTTGATGTTTCATTTGTATGAATCTCATCTTCAATTGAATTCATTTCTCTTTGATTATTAAATGTATTACAAGCCCAATATATTTCATTCATTACTTTATCTCTATAGTTGTATGGATATGATTCCCAAGTCCCTCCGGAGATGATGATTTCAAGCTTGCAGGGGGTATTGGATGATGTATCGATGTTACCAGTGTTGATATAAGACTTGATTCTATCGCGAATCTGTTCTTTAATATCAAAGTTGTATTGAAGGGCTCTAAGCATAGCAGGCTCGGTAGATAGGTATGATTTAGGTTGAGTTGGCCTTCCGGATAAATCTGTTTCTGTAGGACAGTAGGCGCAATTCATTGGACAGGAGAAAACATCAGGACGTAGAACAACAGTAGAAACCAATACACCTGATTGTGAACGCATCGCTCGTTTAATAAGGAATCTTTTTAGATTGTTGTTCAGTTGAATATGATGAAAGTATTTTTCGTAGATGTATCGTAATTGTACTTTAGATGGGAGAATCTTATACTTCTTTCTGATAATATTGAATATCTTATCATCAATATCAGATGAGTTTGATTTCTTAATAAGTTCAAAAACCAACTGTTTCAGTTTAGATTCATCCTGTAACTTAAAAATATTATTATTTTCTCCATTTATAGATTCAATATCAATTGTCATATTTATAACTAAATTTATTTGATTTTACAAATATCACTTTAATTCGATATTGAAATTCGAATATTTAAATTGAATTGTATTTTGTTTATTCTTTATAAATAAAAATGTCAATGTCAATTCGAAATGATAAATATGATTTATTTGTAGAACAAGCTTATTTGTTTTATGATATTAAGAATTCCCCTCAAAACTATAATAAAGTGATTGATTATGCTTTTCGTCTTTCAATCATCAGTTCAATTAACAGACTGTTTTCAATTACTTTTTATAATCCGAGCGATAGTGTGTTGATAGAAGATATCAGTCTAATGACAATTCAAAGTTATCAATACATAATCAATCGTATTTTGTCTGAAGCAGGGTCAAATATAGACGAACATACATCATATGTGAAATACATGGATAACATACAAGATTTAGAATATGTGATTAATACTATGCGAAAATTGGTTTACGACCACTTTATTGTCAACAAGGAACGAAAATTTAGACTGCCAAGACAATTGGATTTTCACATTAAGATAAATAACGACTAATATAATAAAATTTAAATTTGTTTGAATTTAAATTTTCAGTCTCATAATAAATGGGATTTTTACGTTTTATAAAAAAGTTATGTTGTGCAAGCAGACGGAATCATCGTAATGTAAAGATAATAATCAAAGAAAGCGAACATCAAGAGATTGGTCATCAGTATAGTTTTGAAGAATTAAAACATGGTTATACTTATTTGATGTTATAGATAGTCGCTATTAAAATGAATTAAAAAATGAAAATACAGTTTAAAGTAGAATAATGCAAAGCTCACGAATTTTCCCCTATAGTTGGTATCTTGATGAAGATGAAACTGAATGTACTTGTATCCGTATCTATGGACTAAACGAACAGAATGAGAATATCTGCGTTCGTGTTGATGATTTTTACCCTTATTGTTATATTGAACTTCCACCTGATGTTACGGAAGGTTGTGTCTTCCTTATCAGGAAGAAGATTGATGAACTTTTGACTAGGCAGAAGGAAACGTTGGATGCCCAGTATGTTTTGAAGAAGAAACTTTACAGAGCTAATTTTACAAAGAACGGAGAATATAAGTTATTTCCCTTCTTACTTTGTTATTTTGCAAATAAGGAACATATCAAGTCTCTTGTTTATTTGCTTAGAAAACCGATGATTATATCAGGGCTTGGAAGAATTATATTGAAAGTACACGAAGACCAAGCCAATCCTATATTGCAATTTGTATGTAATAAAAATATATCAACGGCAGGATGGATTCAATTTTCAGGGAAGAAACAAACTGAAGAAAACAAGCTTACTTTATGTAATCATGAATATATTGTAAGTAAAAATCGTATTGGTCCTTTTGAAAATCCGGTTGCTCCTAAGCCTAAGATAATGGGTTTTGATATTGAGGTCTATTCGACCAATAATAATGCAATGCCTAAATCAGTGAATCAGGGAGATAAGGTATTTCAAATCTCTTGTGTCTTTACAAGGGAAGGAGATTATAATGAAAGCAACTATACTTCCTACCTGATTTCACTCGGTAGACCTAAGCAATCTATAGTTGGTGATGAAGTTCATATTATAAACTGTAATACAGAGGCTGATATTCTTATTGAATTTGTAAAGTTGATTAGAACGGAGAATCCGAATATCATTTGTGGATATAACATATTTGGTTTTGATATTCCGTATATGCTTGACCGAGCGAACACGCCATGCATGGTTCCTGATATATTTGCTAAACAAGGATTTCATAAAACGAAGATGGCAAAGAAGAAGAAAATCAGTTGGTCATCTTCTGCTTATAAGAATCAGGAATTTGAGTTCTTGGACGCAGAAGGACGGTTGTATGTTGACCTTCTTCCTCTCATAAAAAGAGATTACAAATTCAATAATTATAAACTGAAAACAATTGCCGAATTCTTTATTGGTCAAACAAAAGACCCTTTATCTGTGAAGGGTATATTTAAATGCTACCAAATTGGTACCAAGAGAAAACCAGACGGGAGTTATTCTCTTCAAGCTGAAAAAGCAATGGGTATTGTTGGTAAATACTGCATAAAAGATAGTGCTCTTGTCGTGTCTCTCATCGGTAAACTTCAGACATGGTATGGATTAACGGAGATGGCAAGCATTTGTAATGTTCCTATTTTTACTCTATATACACAAGGGCAACAAATCAAGGTCTTTTCTCAAATCTATAAGCATTGCTTGAATCAAAATATTGTTGTTGAGAGCAATGGGTATGAGGCCAAAGACAATGAAAGATATGTTGGTGCTTATGTATTTGACCCTGTTCCTGGCTCTTATAATATGGTCGTTCCTCTTGACTTTTGTTCTCTGTATCCATCAATTATTATCGGTTATAATATTGATTATTCGACTTGGGTCACCGATGATAGCATTCCTAACCGGAAATGTAACGTGATGGAATGGGAAGACCATATCGGTTGCGAACATGATGAGAAGGTGATTCGTATCAATAACCTGAGCAACTACATCAAAAAGAAGGAAGATGATATCAAGGACCTTCGAAACTTACGAGATAGCAGGATTGATAAATTTCGGAAAAAAGAATTAGCAGATGAGATTAAGGCTAAAGTTGATGACCTGAAACCTTACAAGAAAGAAAGGTCTGATATAAAGAAAACCATTGCAAAGAATCCAATGTGCGAAAAGAGAAAGTATCGTTTTCTCAAGGAACCAAAGGGTATTTTACCTACTATTATTCAGAACTTGTTGGACGCAAGACAAAATACGAGAAAAGAAATCAATAAATATAAGGATAGAATCAAGTCAATTAAGAATGGAGAAACAAAAGATGAAAATCAGTCTGAAAACATTGAAACACTATCATCTCTTTGTAATGTTCTCGACAAAAGACAGCTTGCTTTGAAGGTGTCAGCAAATAGTATGTATGGAGCCCTTGGTGTAAAGAGAGGATATTTACCTCTAATGCCTGGTGCAATGTGCGTTACTTATATGGGTCGAACTAATATCCAAAAAGTATCGAGAGATATTCAGGAACTACATCAAGGCAAACTCATATATGGTGATACAGATAGTAATTATGTCTGTTTTCCTCATCTGACAACTGCACAAGAGACTTGGGCCTATGCTCTTAAGGTAGCAGATGAAATTAGTATGCAATTCCCACCTCCAGTTCGAATTGATTTTGAGGAGACAATCTACAGTTTCTTCTTTATTCTGACAAAGAAAAGATATATGTATCGAGCTTGTGATGCAAAGGGAAATATAAATAAGAAGATTGGTAAGAAAGGAGTATTGCTTGCAAGACGAGATAATTCAAAGTTCGTTCGTGATGTTTATGAAAATGTGATATCAAAGATTGCCGATTGTATCAATAGTGAAGATATCTTATATTATATACTGACAGAGATAAACGACCTCCTTTCTCATTCAAAACCAATTGAAGATTTTATAGTTACTAAATCAGTTGGAAATTCTGGAAATATTCTTGAAGTTGTGGAAGACCCTGATTCATATAAGGTAGAAAGCGTGAATGAAAAAACGGGTAAGAAATCGATTAAGATTCAGGTTGGTGATTATAAGGTTCCTCCTCTGAGTAATAAACCGAAGGAGAAGGAGGAACAACTGACAAGGAAGAATGTCGATACAGAAGAAGAATATTATCTTGCTTCTTTACCTGCTCAAGTTCAGCTTTCTATAAGGATGAAAAATAGAGGAATGATTGTTCCAGCAGGAACGAGATTAGAATACGTGATTGCTTATCCAAATAATCAGAGAGGCAAGTTATATGATAAGGTAGAAGATGTTGAATATATCAAGAAACATGGTGATATCATCAAATTGGATTATATGTATTATCTAAAGAACTTGGTTGTTCCTCTGGACCAGATGTGTAATGTCGCTTTTAAAAACATAGTTGGATTCCAGCCTGATTTTGTAAGAAATCAATATTTGTTTAGAATGAAGAATAGAGAGAGAGTATTGAATGAGCTAAAGGGTATCTTCTGTCCGAAGCTTGTTTTTATTGATTAATATTTGTATTATGAAATTATACAAATATAGAAAATTTATTTACTAATAATAAATGGATATAATTGAAGGTATGAATATAGTCTCTACTATTAATAAACCTTCTATCGTTAGAATGGCTCGTAGAGCAGGTGTGAAGAGTTTAAATGGACTAGCGTATGATGAAGTAAGAGGACATATGTTTTATATGCTTGATAAGTGGATTTCTAATATAGTAAATTATACAAGTTATAATAGGAAGAAAACAATTGATGTGAACGCCGTAACAGCAGGAATCCCTCATAAGTATTTTAGCAAGCCTGTAAGCAAGTCTTTATGTAAACCAAAAAAATACAAGGTGAATATAGCCGATAATGAAATAAAATATTACCAAGAACTTTCTGGTTGCTTGATGATACCAAAATTAATATTTGCAAGAATCGTTAAATCATTAATTCAATATTATAACACAGAACTTCGTGTTTCTAGGGATGCTATGGTATTAATACAACATTGCGCTGAAAACTGTGTTATTAATATGTTAAACCATGCAAATAAGAATGCTATTCATGCTGGAAGAATAGGAGTTAAACCTTCTGATATAAATTTGTACAATGTAAATAGCGAGGCTGGTCGTTGTGGTAATGGAGGTTTAAGTGCCGGAGCTCCTGTAGCTAATTTTGCACTCTTTTTATCCCGTATTCAGAAGACTATTTGTCCCGATATGAAACTAAATAAAATTAGTAAATCTCAAATAAACCAGTTTCTAAATCTATTAGCAAGTGCAATTTGTGAGAAGGCTAAGTTCCTTAATGAGAAGAAAAAGAAAGCGACAATATCTCCTGGTACTGTTCTGTATGCGTCAAGAATACTATTGAGTGGTGGTTTGTCAAAAGCGGTTGAAGTTACAGGAACTAAAGCAGTTGCCAATTATGCATCATCAAAAGTTTCTGGTGGACCTCGTAAGGGAAAACAAGAAAGAGCAGGGTTGGTCTTACCAGTCACTCGTGTATCTAAATTCTTTAAAAAGTATAACTGTCGTGTTGGTTCTGCAACAGCAGTATATCTTGCTGCTGTACTTGAACATATTTCTGTAGAAATATTTGATATCTGTGCAAGCACTGCTCGTGAACTTGGAAAGAATATGATTAATTCAAGAATATTGAAGCTTTCACTTGGAAATGACGATGAGCTTTCTGAACTAGCAAAAGCCCTTTGTTTCGATGTTGTAGATGGTGGTGTAGTTCCAAATAACGCATAATGATGATGATTTATTGCACTTGATTTTATATTGTAAATTATTAATAATTTATAATAAGAATATAGTATTATACTTCAATTCTTTCGAATCTTATATTGAAAAGCAATTCATTTATTTGCTTTCAGATAACAGACCAAATTTATTACAACCCAAATTGTAAAGCATATTCATAAAAACAAATATGGAAATAGTCATGAATACATTCTTCATTTTCCTAATAATCCGTTTTGCACTGCTACTCTTGGGTGTATTGTAGTACATCAGAGCTAAGAGGGATAATACAAGTGCAATAACCAACATCTTGTTATCTTGTTCACTATAATTATTGTTTTGAAATGCAAGTAGAATTACGAGTGAACTGAATATAACGGCATTCAGTTGAACTATCTCTTTGATTTCATTATCTTCAATCGAATAGCTTGCTGCGTAAATTCCACTTGAAAAAATCTGAGTAACTAAAAACAAGCAGAGAACAAGGAGAAAATAACGATTATTTTTGTAATTATATAATCCAAAGTATGTCCATATAAAAATGGAAAGTAATATTCCTCCTGTAAAAATTATTAGTGTTACAATGTCCAATTTAGTTCCAAATAGGGAAACGACCTTTTGTTTCTCATAATTGAGTTCTTCCTCTTGTATATTCATTTATTAAGAGAATATATTAAACGGATTTAAATTCAAATTATAATTATATAAATGCAAATTTTCATTCGACTTTCAACTGGTAAAACAATAACGATGGATGTGACTAATGGTACTCTTCTGTCGGATGTATTACAATATGCTAACGAATATGATACCGTAAATCAGTATCATAATCTATTACTCATTAAAGACTACTACGAAGAGAATTCAAATTTAACTGTAGAAAAGAATAAAATATTGAAGTTGGATATCGCTTTGATTTCTTTGTATAAAGATAACATCATAAAGGAGATTATATTGATGGCTTGTTAGAGAGTTTGTTATTTACAAATAATATTTGAACTGAAATACAATTCAAATATGTATACTCTTGTTTCTGTTTAATATGTTTAAAAATGTAAGGTAAATAAATAGTAAATGATTCATCATATCCGATATATGAAAAAGAATAAACATTCATTGAATTATTACACAAATACGAAACCAAGTTCAAATTACCGTTTGACATACAACTGTGAATTATGTGATGTACACACGATTCATTTATTAGTTTACAAGAGACATATCGGGTCAAATAATCATTATATCCGTTCTAACCAATTTTAATTACTTTAAGGTTTTAATTTTTAGAGTTTCTTTTTCAACTGCTTCTCCTCTTTGTGTTTCAAGTAGTTGTCTATATGCGTTTTCTGCATCACGAACACCTATCTCACGGAGGAAACCAACACCGAGTTCTTCCTTTAGCTTTTTACTCTGTTTAAATTTTTCTTTCTTTTCAACCATGATTGCTTTCCCCTTGTACTTAACCCCTTCTTGTTCCTTCTCTTTCAAATAAGTCAATATATGACCCTCTAATTCATTTACTCTCTTTTTCAATATCCTATTTCTCATATTGTTTCTCAAAATTTCTGTTCTTATGTTGTTGAGTTCTTCGACATAGTTTTGTATCATTTTGATAGATAGCAATATTCTTTAAAACCTCTTATCTTTAGGAGATAAGTCATGTTACTTTCAATTATAAAAGAGTTTATCTTTTATAATTTATTTGAACGATAACTCAATATCAGATTCATTTATTTATACAGCCTTAACCACCGTTTTAAATCTATACAAAACTTCAACTCCGTCACGAACGACTAGCTTATTGACCTGAACCTTCTTTACAACATAAGAATACTCCTTATTACTGCTTCCTCTAGTTGTTTCGACCATCTTTACTTTAACTGATTTTCTGTTCTTAAGCAATCTGGAACCAGCTTTTTTTGCTGCACCACTTGGAGTTTCAGAGAGATATCTCCCTCCGTCATTCACATTTTTACCACCAACTTGTACTACACTGAAAGATCTAGACATTTATTATAGATAGGATATTATTTCTTCTTAAGTTTTTTCAGTAAAACCTTTGTTACAAAAAGATACAGTAATACACAAATTATTCCAAACATCAGGAGTTTTAAATATATTCCATTACTACCTGAACTTTTCTTTGCTATTTCTTTACTTTTTTCAATAGAAGATTTAAGAGGAACATTATATGCTTTTTTATAATATATATCTGGTGACGGTCCGTCTTGTCTAAAGTATGTCTTATTAATCCAGAGCACATCTATGCCTGAAAACCTTAAGTTTTGCTTTGTTCCTTTTCCATTCGTAGTTAGACTTGCAGGAAAGAAATACAACATAATAGATAAAGGGTCAAAATCAGACCCATTAATATGGTCTATATTATAAGCATTTAGGATATTTGTATCTGTTTCCTTATTGTCCCAACCTTGAGTTGATTCTGCCCAATTATAGACTTTTTCGGAATCCCATTTAATCTTTTCTCCTCTGGGATTCTGATGTTCATGAATCATGCCTAACAAATGACAAAATTCATGTAATACGGTTCCAACATCAAACCAAGCAAAGTTCATTGTTGGTCCATTCTTCGATTGTATACAATCAGTACCCAATAAAGACCAAGAACCTCTATTAGGATCGAAATCAATTCTGACTAAAGCTGTATTCACATTATCAGCAAGAAAAGTAAATTTCAGATTAACTAAAGGTTGTAATCTTTCCATAATAATTTTCTTAATTGCATCTTTATAGTTCATATTTTCCACTTGACTTTGAAGTGGGTCTTCCGTTTCATCGGCTGAGCTTGATAATGATATCCTAGACGGGTCACCGACAAAAGAAATACTGATTTCAGAATTCTTTTTCCATACTTTTTGTGTATAAAAAGCAGCTCTAATACGACCATCATCATTTATGCTAGGACTTGGGGTAATCATCGTCTTATCTGGAAATATTTTTGTTGCGCACATTTTCTCTAATTTTAAACTCATTTATTAGTTGAAATAATAAATTTTATTTATATTGAAAATAAAATTTATACTTGTTATCATTATTTAGTTCTTAACTTTAACCCAACGGTAAATTCCAGCTTTATTAACCTTTGATTCATATAACAAACCATCGTTACCATAAACCAAATGATTTCTACATCCTGTTTCATTTGCAGGTCTAGGAGGACCATTTCTCTCCTTATATTTTTTACTAGTCATAATTCGACAACCTACAGGTGACTTTCTAACTACCTTTCTAGGTGACTTTCTAACTACCTTTCTAGGTGACTTTCTGACTACTTTTCTAGGTGACTTTCTAACTACTTTTCTAGGTGACTTTCTAACTACTTTTCTAGGTGACTTTCTAACTACTTTTCTAGGTGACTTTCTAACTACTTTTCTAGGTGACTTTCTAACTACTTTTCTAGGTGACTTTCCAACTACCTTTATATATGATGGTTTTGTTTTATAAAACCAATCCAAAAATTCCTTTTCAGTTTTAAAAGGTGAAGGTGTTGGTGTTTCTTCTACAATTTTACCAGCTCTCCATTGATTTTGATATTCAATTCCAGCTTGATTTTCAACTCCTTCCCAATCTACTTTTATATATTTAGGTCGTCCTGCTTTTTCATACCAAGCCAAAAAATCTTCAACATTTTTTGTTTTACTCATTTATTATTATAATAAATTAATATTTAAAGATTATTTCGTATCTTTTCTAAGCTGATTATGTATTTCAATTATAGTTTCAATCTGGTTTTAAAATATTACCTTTTCCTATTTATTTTTTAATCTTTCCTCTCTTACCACATCCTTCATCTTCTACCAACAAATTTTTTGTTTCTAACCAATTTTGAATTGAGTTACAGAGTTCTTCTACATTCTTGTTTCCCCAGTATATGAATCTCCTCATCTCGTCAATAGACGCATCATTGGTCAACACAATCTTTCCATCATCCATAGACTTTGATAGATAAGTCTTTGTTGTTTGAATTCTGTTCCATAATGTTGATTTATTAGTTTCCCTATTTAACCTATCATCATTGCCATCGATATTCAATATCCTAGAAGCAAGGTTGATAAGCTCGTATCGATGTATAGTAGAACAAACTCGTCCAGACCGCTGTTTATGTTTTTTGGTAACCTTGGTTCTAACATCACGAATACAGAACTTATTCTTTCCCCTGTTTATTTGACCATAAAAACCATAAGGATTGTTATCCAACTGGTCTTGTAGAGTCTTTTTATACTCCAAGACAAGGTCCCTTATTTTATCGTCTCCGCTAAACCATTCACCAATTTCAGATTCAACCATATAACGGACTATATTATCCTTATCCAGCAGATACCAAGATATCCAGATTGGATTACCATCTTCATCTTCAAACCGTTTAAAGTAGTTTTCAAAATATTTCAAAATCAGGGTTCTTTGCACTCTGTTTTTGTCTACATCATTTATTTCAGCCACAATTGAATTTTCAATCATCATTTCACTGATTTCGTTTGATAGTTTGTTAAAATAATAGGGTAAATCTTCTACTGTTTTTGATTCAAATATTTTATTGATGACATTAGGGATGAGGGATATATAGATAGGTTCCATCATTTCATCTTGAGTTATATCTTCTCTCAATATGGGATGTCTTGTATAGTAAGACAATGATACGTCTCCTGATATCGTTAGATTATCAACTAGAAAGTATATGTTATTACTCTCTCGCAAGTAAGATGAAATACCATATTTATTGGTAATTTCAATATTGTTATTAATCATATAATTTAAACTACTAATCAGTTCAAAATTAGTGTAGTTATTTAATTCTTCTGAATTTGATAAATAATCAAATGACAATATAAAATTCAATCTGTAAATGTTTTTTATTTCTTGAATCAGTTCATCCATTTGAGAATAGTAGAGTTGATAGGTAGAATTATCGATATCTTTTTCCGTTAATTCTATTGGTTCAAAATCACACTTGTAATCACAATCCATGTAGTCACATTCTCGTTTACCATTTGAATTGGGATTATGTATTCTATTTCTTTCGTAATTTAAAGGACAATCAAAGGATGATTCTTTAATAATTCGTTCAACCTGCTTAATATTTATATCTTTAATTTCTGAAATTTTATACATTTCAAGGTCGATACTAGGCTTGTTATTAGATAATGATATTCTTTGATAAATATGAAATGTTGGAGTTATTCCTTTTGATATGAGGTCTTTATGTGAACCTAATCTGTATCCACGAGCAATAGCTTGCGCGATTTCTGAATAGTTCCAATGAGGAGTTAGGACGTCGACAACCTGAACATTCAAAAGAGAAAATCCTTCTGATATTACTTTTGAACCAATGATTACATTTATGACTTGTCCAGTTGCATTATCAGGCTTATTAAAACGAGTAATGATTTTCTTCATTTTGTTTAGGGTAGCAGTTGTATTTGTAATGATAGCATATCTCGGACTGAATTGATTTGGTCCTTCATTTCCGGTAGCTTGAGTAAACCCGAATTGTTCCAGTAAAGAAGCAAATAGGATAGCACCACTACCTTGGACAAACTCACAATAAATAAAAATACTCTTGTTTTCTCTTCTTGATTTCAATATGTTAGCAATAGACATTGTATACTTGCTACTAAATCTTGAAAGCGTTTCAAGCTTATTTTCTTCTGTTCCCCTAAATAAAGATTTTAGATTGTCTTCTAATCTAAAGTACAACTTTTTTGTTTTTGCGTCTTTTTTGATATTCATATACTTTTTAAAACCAGGTTCACCGTAACTTCCATCTGGGAAAACAAATAAGGTAGCTTGTCTTGAGTTTGAATAGATACCCTTTTTCTCTGCTGTAATATCAAGGTCGTATGCTTTATTATAAGCTTGTGCTTGAAAAGGACTCATTTGGTCAGGTTCAACTTTGAATTCATTTAATTGATTTTCGATAATTGAACCTTGATATTCCATTGGGATTTCAGATTTCATCGCAAGGAGATATGATATCTTACCTTTGAATACTGTTTTTAATTCTTGTATTCTTCCTCTTTTCAGTCTCATTAAGCCTGTGTTTTGGTTTACATCCATATACGAATTAATAAACTCCTGACCAGTAGGTAGATTCTCATCAACTGAGAGTATGAGATTCATTATCGATGTAATCTCTTCTGGACTATCCTTCATTGGAGTGCCTGATAATAGTATTATTTTACAGTTTTTAATCAAATGTAAAAAGTTCCAAATATTCCTATAGACATTGATTCCTTCTTCTTTCTCCTGTAATCGTAAGTTGTGAACCTCATCGATAACTATAATACTGTTGTTATATGACTCCTTGAGGAATTCAACATTTGTTTTATCAACCATTTTAGCAAATGTTACAAAGGTTTTGAACTCATAGAATTCATCTAATGATTTATTTATTCGATGAGTTGCTTCTAAAGCTGTAATATTATCATAATTTTCTGGTACATATTGACCTGAAGTACACTTGAATACTATTTCGTTTTTGAAGTTGTTGATGATGCCTTCACCACGAGCCAATATGACTGCTTTTTTAAACCCGTTATTTTCTGTTTTGATTTGTTCGATAATTCCGGTTGTAAGGCAGGTCTTACCTGTACCCATTTCATTGACGATAAGAATCTTATCGTAGGGAGTTCGAGAAGACATATAACGAGCCATTATCTTCTGATTTTTAAGGAGTTGTCCTGGTACTCTAGGTACGGTTTCAGTCTGTTCAAGCCTTTCATTATAAAATTCTTTTTTCCTATATATATCGAAGCTAAAATCAGCTTCGTCTAAGTCTGGATATATAGGTAAAAAATCAGTTATATCATCTATTTCCATTTTATTATACGAAAGAATATTTATTAAATTTGTAATTATTGTAATTGCAAATTAAATTGGTAAATAATAAATGTACGCTGATGTGCTTTTTAACTCTTGTAAAAAACTAAAAGAATTATATTATTACCCTCATAATATAAACATCTCAAAAATGGATTCAAATAAAGAGATTGTAAGCAGACTTAAGTTTATAGGTCGGATTCAGAAGGGAGAGAAGATAAATACAAGACATATGTACGTACAACAAGATGGCTTTACAACTATGATATCTAGGACATTTCTTAATCAGGACAATAGAGCCAATTGTTTATCTTTCATCCAGGATACAATATCGAAAGCATTCGAGTTATTGTCGTTATATGAAAGGTCAGACAGAGAGAGTGATATGATGATTTGTTTGAATATAGTAAATGATATACAGAACGCTAAGGTAGGGATTAACAACATAAAGGATACATATATGATTGACATCAAGTTTACATGTGACCTTGATACCCTCCTCGAATTCATAGATGCTCGTCTAATTGGACTGATACATAAATACCCAATGTTGAAAAAAGAACAAACAGAAGAAAGAACTATTTTCTCAATGAAACCAGAACCTGATGAAAATAACTTAATTTAAACTCATATACAACTCTAGTTTATATAACTATTATTCGTTATTTATTATTCTATAATAAATAATGTAAATTACATTAGATTTTCAATCTGCTTTTTAAACTTTTCTAACTTATTAACTAGCGTTTGATTTTCATCAGAAAAACGAGTATTTTGTTCTTTTAAGACTCTATTTTTATTATCTGCTTCATCCAGTTCAGAATTAAACTCATTATTTAAATTATATAATAATTCATTATCATTCTCCAACTCTTCATTTGTTTGTCGAAACTCGTCATTTTGAAGTGAAATCGACCTTATTTCATCATTTAATTCTTCAATGTCTTTTTGAAAAAGTTCATTATACTTCTCCAGTTCTTTATTTGTTTGTTGAAACTCAACATTTTGAACTGAAATCGTCTTTAGTTCATTGTTTAATTCTTCAATCTCTTTTTTAAAAAGTTCAATATCAATCTTCAGTTCTTCATTTATTCGTTGAAACTCATCGTTTTGGACCAAATTTGAAGACAGTTCATTATTTAATTCTTCAATCTCTTCTTGAAAAAGTTCATTATCTTTCTTCAGTTTTTCGACAGATGCATTCTTCATATCTATTTCAATTATAAGTTGTTTTTTAATATGACTTAGTTCATTTTCATTAATGCTATTCTTTTCATCCATGGTATCCAACTCGCCATGTAATAAGTAGTTTTCATCATCTAGTTCTTTATTTAATTCTAAAACTAAATTCAGTTTATCCTTTATTTCAGTTATTGTGACCGAATTCATACTTGTTATCCCTTCTAATTCAATTATTTTATTTGATTTAACTTTAATTATATCTTCTAAATCGTTTATTAAAAGAGATTGAAAATCAATCTCTTCTTTACAAACTTCAATATCAATCTTCAATTTTTCATTCGTTTGTAGAAACTCGTCATTTTGAATTATAAGTTGTTTTTTTGCATGAAACAGTTCAATTTCATACCTATTATTATCTTCTTCCGATTCATCCAATTCACCTTGTAATAAGTAGTTTTTATCATCTAGTTCTTTTTTTAATTCTAAGAGAGAACTCAGTTTATCTTTTAATTCATTTACTTCGAGTAAATTCATACTGTTTAGCCCTTCTAATTCGGTTATTTTATTAGATTTATTCTTAATGGTATCTTCTAACTCACTTATTAAAAGATATTGATTTTCAATCTCTTCTTGAGAAAGTTCATTATCTACCTTTAGTTTTTCAACAGTTCTATTCGTCGTATCTATTTGAATCATAAGTTTCTTGTTAGTATTACTCAGTTCATTTTCATTCCTATTATTCTTTTCTTCTGATGTCTCAAATTCACCCTGTAATAAGTAGTTTTCGTTATCTAGTTCTTTGTTTAATTCTAAAAGAGAACTCAGTTTATCTTTTAATTCATTTACTTCGAGTAAATTCATACTGTTCACACCTTCTAATTCAGTTATTTTATTAGATTTAACCTGAATGGTCTCCTCCAAGTCGTTTATTAAAAGACATTGATTCTCGTTCTCTTTATGAAAAAGTTCATTATCTATTTTCAGATTTTCAACAGTTGTATTCGTCGTATCTATTTGAATCATAAGTTTCTTGTTAGTATTACCCAGTTCATTTTCATTCCTATTATTCTTTTCTTCTGATGTCTCCAAATCACCCTGTAATAAGTAGTTTTCGTTATCTAGTTCTTTGTTTAATTCTAAAAGAGAACTCAGTTTATCTTTTAATTCATTTACTTCGAGTAAATTCATACTGTTCACACCTTCTAATTCGGCTATTTTATTAGATTTATTCTGAATGGTCTCTTCCAACTCGCTTATTAAAAGAGATTGATTTTCATTCTCTTTATGAAAAAGTTCATTATCTATTTTCAGATTTTCGTTTGTTTGACTAAAAGCATCATTTTGAACTGAAAGTGTATTCATTTCGTTATTTAATTCGTCAATCTCTTCTTGGAAAAGTTCATTATCTATCTTTAGTTTTTCGACAGTTGTACTCTTCATATCTATTTGAATCATAAGTTGCTTGTTTGTATTACTCACCTCATTTTCATTCCTATTATTCTTTTCTTCTGATGCCTCCAATTCACCGTGTAACAAGTAGTTTTCGTTATCTAGTTCTTTGTTTAATTCTAAAAGAGAATTCAGTTTATCTTTTAATTCTTTTACTTCGATTAAATTCAGACTGTTCATACCTTCTAATTCTGTTATTTTATTAGATTTATTCTGAATGGTATCTTCTAACTCTGTTATTAAAAGAGATTGATTTTCAATCTCTTTTTGGAAAAGTTCATTATCTATCTTTAGTTTTTCGACAGTTGTACTCTTCATATCTATTTGAATCATAAGTTGCTTGTTTGTATTACTCACCTCATTTTCATTCCTATTATTCTTTTCTTCTGATGCCTCCAATTCACCGTGTAACAAGTAGTTTTCGTTATCTAGTTCTTTGTTTAATTCTAAAAGAGAATTCAGTTTATCTTTTAATTCTTTTACTTCGACTAAATTCATACTGTTTAGACCTTCTAATTCAGTTATTTTATTAGATTTAACATGAATTGTATCCTCCAAGTCGTTTATTAAAAGATATTGGAAATCGATATGTTCTTCTCGTTCGTGAAGACGTATTTCGGTCTCATCAACAAGTTGATTGTATAGTATTTTTTCTTGATTTAGTTCATCCAATACTTTATTAATATAGAAAGTCTTTTGTTCAATTTGACCCTCTAAAGAAACAACAGAATTTGATAATAAATCATCCAATTTATCTTCTAATTCAATATTGCGATTTTCATAAATTTCTAGATTGTGAATAAATTCAGAATTCTCCTCGTCCAGTTGTTCTATATTATATTCGAAATTAATGATATTCTGTTTCATTTTAGTGATACATTCTTGTTTTTCATTAACCATTTTATCTTGAGTTCCAATATAATTTTCATACTGTTCAACTTGAGATTGAAAACTAGTTCTTTCATTTTCTAACACATTCTTACATCTTAATATTTCATTTTGTAAGTTTAAAATACAAACTGAACTCTCGTATTTATTCTTTTCAATCTCAGCATTTTTACTGTTGATTCCATCCTGTAATTGATTAATACTTGATTCTCTATTATTCATATCGCTTTCTAATTCATTGATATAATCAGTTTGATTTGACATTGTATTTTCTAATTCAGAAATACTACGATTGAGATTGCCTATATTTTCAAGATTTTTATTCTTACTCTTTTCCATAATTTCAATTATGCTATTTAACTTTTGTTCGTTTGCAATATAATTTTGAACCTGTGTTTGTAAACTTGTTAATGTATTGTTATTTTCATTTCTTTCAATATCAAACTGCTCCATCTCATTTTCTAGATTTTCCATTTGAGTAACCGTGGCTTCCATTTCATTTTTAAGCTCAATTATCTTATTTTGAAATTGAACTTTCATCATCTCTGTTCTTTTGTTCTCTTCCATTAATTTATTATAATTGGTTTCCAGCTCATCATATAAGGATTTATTGATATCATACTCCTCCTTTTTAGAAGAAAGGTCCATCATACAAGTCTGTAATACAATATTTTCTTTGCTTTTATCTTCAAATTTAACCGATAATTCTTCATTTATCTGATTTAACTCATCAATACGATTAATCAGATATTCGTAATGTCTCTTCTTATCGTCTGACAAACGTGTTATCTCATCATACTTCGTATTTACACTTTCAAACTGAAACTTCAGATTGTTTTTCTCAAAAGTAATAACACTCAATTTTTCAGTTAACATATTGTTTTGACTCAAAATTTCTTCCATATTCTTTTTTAATATTTTACCCTTCAAAAGTTCATCTTCAAGTCTGATTTTGAGTTCGTTATTATCTGTTTTATATGATGTAATCTCGTCTTCTAACTCAAGATACTCTTCTTCTGATATCGGTTCTCTGTATACCTTTCTCTCTCCCTTTCTCAAAAACCCAAGCTGTACAATTATAAAATCGAGGATATAATCATCATCTCCATTCCATTTACTATAGTTTTCACCTTTAATCTCAACGAATTGAATATCAATAAGAGTCTTACCATTTATCAATTCAACCCTAAACGTAGCAGACTCATTAAAATTAATCTCTTGAATCTTGATATTTACTCCTGTTATCTGCCTAGTAGAATACGGTGTTAATTCAACTTCAATCATTTACTTTAAATAAGCTTATTTATAAATTAAAAATGAGAGTTTAAGGAACAGAATATGAACCACATTTGCAGTATCGATATTGGTAAAAAGAACTTTGCTTTCTATATTGAAGAAATTGATAACGAGTCATTATTATCAATTCAAAATATATCAAAAGAAAATAGATATCATTTAAACGGTACACCAACTCAAGATTTTAAAAATATATTAAAACAAGTATGGACAAACGGAAAAACAATTTTATTCAAAAACAATGACTTGACTAAAAACTGTAAAAAAGGAGCATATCTTGATACTGAAGTATATCACAATATGATAGACTTGCTAGACCAACACGGAACCTACTGGGACAATTGTCATACTATCATCATCGAAAAACAAATGTCCTTTGGTAAAAAGAACAATACGATGGCCGTTAAACTAGCTCAACACTGTTGGTCTTACTTTGCTTTCAGATATGGCAGATTTAAACAACTCGTTGAATTTCCAGCCTATTACAAGACTCAAATTCTTGGAGCTCCTAAACTTGAAAAGAAACTAAAAAATGGTAAAATTAGCTACAAATCAATAGATAAACCTGCTCGGAAAAAATGGAGCATAGTTCAAACAACAGAGATATTCAATGATAGACAAGACGAAAATACAATGGCCGACCTAAATTCAAATAAGAAAAAGGATGATTTAGCAGATTGTGTTACACAACTTCAGTCTTATAAATATATAGTTTTCGTAGATAAAATATATTTATAACTATAAAGTGAAATCAAATGGTTCAATTGAATCATAAAATTATATTCATCATCAGCATGATTCTAATGCTGCTATTTATTAGTATCATCATCTATTACTCTTTCAAAATAGAAACTGAGCTATACATCGACATCCCAATCGTAAGTTTTCCCTTTAAAAACCTTTTCGACGAAAATCAAAAACCTTTAAATATCATAGTTATTTCAGCTCCATTTAGAGAAACGAAGCATGAAGAACTATATGAAGAATATAAAAATCAAGGACTATCATTCTGTGGTATATCAAGCTATCTTGAATTTCCAGGACCTATTGATAATCCATTCGAAGACCAGTTCCATCTAGAAAGAAATCATAATTATACACAGATGGCAAGCGCCTGGTTACATTGTTTTAGAGAAGATAAAATACCCGATAATCTCAGACAATCCAATATACCTATGATATTGATGACTGAAGCCGACCTAAAAGACTCTGATAATATTCCTTTTAAAATAAATACTGAAAAAGAATATGATTTTATGTATTGTTGTCTCTCTGATAATGAGAAATGCGATCCAGGATGGCAATCATACAATAGAAACTGGGAACTAGCTAAAAAATGTTTAGAAGTAATGTGTAGTCAATTCAATCTCAAGGGAGTACTTGTTGGTAGACAAAACTGTGAATTTACCAATAAATGTAATAGTCTAGTTAAAGTCCTCCCATTTCTACCTTATAATGAGTTTCAAGAAGAAATGCAAAAATGTAAGTTCCTTTTCGTTCCAAATATTTCAGATGCATCACCAAGAGTAATGACAGAAGCAATGTGTTATAATATGCCTGTACTAGTCAATTATAATATTATTGGTGGATGGCATAATGTAATTCCTGATATTACAGGGGAATTCTTTACAGACGAAAATGATATAATACCATCATTAACAAAAATAGTGAATAACTACGATTCATATCAACCTAGAACTTGGTTCCAATCTAATAGAGGAATAAAAAATTCAGGTAAAGTCTTAGCCGATTTCTTAAAGAAATGTTATCCAAACTTGAACAATAAGGAGATGAAATATACAACTATTACAATTTAACTCTGAGCCAATATGAGTATTTGTATCATAATCAATTCAAATTTATATTGAAAAACAATATAAATTTATATTCAATACATACTCCCTTTCAATGTATTTTGAAACTTTTCAGTTAGATTCACAACTGGTCTTCCTCTTTTTACAAGATTGACAGTCTGTTCATAAGATACTCCATACTTCTTCATTATATAATGTATCACAACCGAGGCCGACCTAGAAGCTCCCATATAACAATGAACCAATACCCTATCACCAAGTTCTAAATGATGTTCAATCACATTATAACTCTCATTCAATATGCTTGATATGTCATCCAAATTATTATCTCTAATTGGAAATTTGTAATAAATTAGATTGTTTTTCCCTTCATAAAAATTATCAATTTCATCAGTGATGTTCAATATGATATTTATGTTTTTTTTATCAAGTTCGTTCTTGTTATAAGCATTGAATGATGACCCGAGAAACAGGTTTGGAATTATCTCTGTGCTTTCAGAAAAGAAATATCGATATTTTGAATACCATGGTAAACCAGCCTCAACACGCCTTACTATTTCTTCATTCTTATCATATCGTATGATTGGAACAGATGACAAGTAGTTGTATAACTTCTTTCCCAATATATAAATTGAACCGTAAATGTAATTCATTCTTTATTATTTGAATTATATTTAATTTCAAGTTTGAATTAGTATAAAGATAGCATAAGGAATAATGCTCGAATGCTAGTTCCTATACCACCTGAACAAACTAATTTAACATGTAGATAATTAATTTGTTTCTTGAATGTCGATGATTTATTATTAAATATAGAAACCCTAGTAGCATCGTTAATTGATATAGATGAAAATTCAGTAGGATTTGATAATGATGTCGAACTTGTTGAGTTATATAAGTATATTGTTGCTGAACCATTCATAGTAGTTGGAACAACAGCAGATAACATTCCTCCAAAAATGATTACATTTTGAGGAAATGGAACACCGACTTGAACTTCCAATAATTGATTATAATTGGATGTTCCGGGAAATAAGTAATGAGTTGCATTTCCAAAATTTCCAAATATAGAAAAAGCAAAATTTGCAGATTCAATATTGACTGAAAATCCATTATCATCCGAATTTGCATTTATTAAATCAGTAGCAGTTAGTTGAATCCCTGAATTTTGAACTGTTAAACCGGTTGGTTGTTTTATATCATATAGTCCTCCTGCTACGGTTGCTGTTTTAATGATAATAAAAGATGATACATTTGTAGTTTCAACACCAATTGAATTTGTACCACTTGCAAAAATAACTGCATCACGAATTGAAAATTGTAATGGACCTGTAAAATACCACCCTCTTACTATTCCACCTCCTGATGTTGAACTTTTAACATTTGTGGTTGTTCTTTGAACGGCATTTGTCGAAAGAACAACATCAGGATCTGTCGTTGTTCCGTCACTAAAAATACCACATACAATATTACTTAATGTTGAACTGGTTGAAGTTACATTAATTAAACATACTCTAATTTTTGCGCTTGTGGAAGTTGCGTTTGGAAAATAAACTCCTTTTAGTTGTACATTTGAGGCAGAAGTTAAGTTTAAAGTAATATCCTCAAGTCTGGAATTTGCACCCATTGTAATTAATGTTGTGTTAGCAAGGACATTTGTTCTTTGTATTATACAGCCTTGTAAAGTGACCCCTCTTAATGTAGTATTAGGAGGAATAGTAATACCACCATTAGTTAAATTATTAGTTAACTCATATGTCCCTGGCATAACCCATATTGTGATTCCTGAACTTACATTGCTAACTATTTTATCAATTGCTGCTTCGATTGTTTTAAATGCATTTCCGCCTATTTGTCCTGAAATATCAGAACCGAGGATACTATCTACTACTGCAACATTACCAAAAGCAACAGTTCCTGCAGGTCCTTGAGAGCCTGTATGATCAGCAGGTGCCCAATAAATTCCATTATAGGCTAAAATTTGAGTTGTTGTAGGCATTTGATCACTAATTGGTACATTTCTCATATATCTTGGATATTCATTCGTCCATTGACTTCCGTTATAAGTTAATACTTGTCCGTCGATTCCTGACAAATTAGGATTAATTGGTATACCTCCTATTTCACTTGTATATCCACTATTCCATTCAGTCCCATTATACTTTAATGATTTTCCTGAAGTTGTTGCTGATTCTAAATTGGAAGCAATAGGCATATTTTGTAAATATCCAGCATTCCAATATGTAAGACCTCTTCCTTCCGACCTCACTCTTTTATAATCTAACTGATCTTCAATTCTAAACATTTATTTCAATAAAGATATTTAAATTAATTTCTAATAAATGATAACCTTATTACCATTTGATATTATATGTTCATTATCTTTAATTTCCAGCATAATTTTATACTTTAAAATTAAAAACAAAACCAAACAGACTTCAATATCAATTATTAGTATATTTATTTTAATGATTATGTATTTTTCGCTTCGATTTCACATTGGAATTATATTGTTAATAATGATACTCATTCCAGGAATACCTCCGTTCTAAATTCTTAATATTTAAGTTGAAGTTCAAGTTAAATATTTATTCTACAGGTTCAGTATAGTCTTCATTATATCGCGATTCGTGAAATTCCCAGTATTCAGGACATCCGAATTTCCATTCATCAGGTGTCGGTTTTGCTTTGTACCAGAAGACACAATCTTGCCATACATTACTGGTAGTAAAGTTATGTATATACATAGCTGAATAGTTATCGGTAAGTTGGTCCATTAAATTACAAAACATCTCAAAATCTGGAATGACACTTGCATAGTTTTCATATAGTGTTTTCCTGTTCTTTAAAAGAGGTTCTCGTAGGATGAATACACCGTCAATACTAGTTCTGATATTAGGGCGAATATCCATCGCGTACTGTAATGCGAGTATATACATCAAACTCCAATGTCTTCCCTTCTTGTAAAGTCCAATTTGAAGTGGTTTATTAAAAATGGTTGGGTCTTCTGTACAGTCATCAATGATGAGGACTGCCCATGGATTAGGTAGATGTTGCATAGCTAGTTTCTGTCTTTTAACAAAGTCTTCAATCTTATCTTCTCTGTATTCGTTATAGACAAAAGAAGAGGGCATAAACGACTTGTATAGGTGATTTGTATCTTCTGTTCCATTCATTGCAAGTCCAACTGGAAATATATGTTTTTTTGCATATAAAAGTGCTTTGATAAGAGTCGATTTACCTGTATTCTTAACGATATCACAGGATTTTAACAGGAACAAACGATTTTTATCAAGAGAAAATCCATAGTATTCTCCAACTCCTTTGGGAATAACCTTGAATCCAGTTACAAGATGATTCTTATTATTTTCGTGTTCTTCTTTGAATTGCTTTCCTAGAACTTTGGTAGGAATTTTACTTAATCCTGAACCATATATATTAACCCTGTAATAAGTGCCTTCTTTTATGGTACTTGCAAAACCTAATGACCTTGCTACGAATACCATATCATCAGCTAATGTTTTATTTTTCAGTGTAATTTCAAACATTTTACCATTACAGTTTAAATGTCCATCTGTATCTATTAATCCTGCTAAAACCTGTAATCTGGTTTCTCTATCGTTGATTTTATAATCGAATGGTATATGTTTATTATTTGATAAACCATAAGATTTAAAACTGGATAGCAATTTATCTTTTGTTTTACTTTCACATGATGCACTTGTACCGTCTCCCAACCATAACCCTAAAAAATAGGGGTCAATTTGAACTGCTTTTTTATTCCAGCTAATTCCTGATGACCTAATAAGTTTCCAACGATTCTGCCAAGTTTTTGATTTTTGTAAATAATCATTAACACTAATAATAATCCTACTCCCTTTTAAGACCTCATTATAACCAGTACATTCCAGTACCAAGTCGTGTTTTAAATTTACAGTATACAAATCCCCCTTATTAGGTTTAATTTCGAACATCTCCTCTTCATCATGGTAGAGTTCTTGAACGGTTCTTGGAGTATTGTCATCACCCATTAAAACATCACCAATTTTAACATCCTCAACCTTTTTAGTTTCTCCATTAAACATCAATACTTCTGTTCCTGGGGCAAAACACCCAGGTTTCCCAATAACAACAAGTTTTACACCTCCTTTGTAGTCAGGGTCTTCAAACTTGTTAGTAAAGGGTGGAATCATATCTAGGTTCAATTCTTTAATTCTTATATTTTCAGCCATAATTTACCTATGTGCAAGCTATTTTTAAATAGATATACATGCATATTTAATCTTCTTAAGTCTCCAAATTAAACTGGAAGTATATACATATTCATAATTCAATTACCATATTATCAATATCGTTTTCACCTGATAATTCATATTCTATTTGTCATGAAAAATAGGTTTTCTTATTGTTTCAATATTAATAGACTGAAACGAAGTTAAGATTATCAGGATTCTAACTAAGTTAAACTGTAACTTAAAAGGATTACATTTGGTTTCCCTCGAGTAACAACTTCGATCTCGTTGAGTGTTCTTATAAAACTACCTCAATTAGACTAAAAAATGTTTTCACAATTATTAAGTATGAATAGACAAACTAAGATGAGTGATATGACTATTGGTGGGTGATGAAATTACGGTGACTAGTCCTGATAAAAGGTTGTCTATGTCAGGATTCAAGCCTGAAATAGTAAAATTATGGGAGAATTTATTATTCGTAAATTTTAATTGATATTATTATAAATGATAAACAACGAGTTATTTTATCATTCTATGGTTGAAAAACATTTTGACTTTGTATCGAGCCGTGGAAAAGAAGTTTTCCAATCAGTTGTAAAGTATACTGGTACTGTAATTAACAAACGGATTAACAGAGCTATTAGGGATAAAAAACCATTATCAGTAGAAGATCGTAAAGTAGTTGATGATTTAGATAATCTGTATAGTGATGTTGAACCTACTACACAACCCTTAACTTTATTCAGAGGGATTCAAGATAGAGCTCATGTTAATGCTGATAGCTCATTTATATCTGCAAGTTACAATATAAATATAAGTAAAAGGTTTACTAACACAACTACAAAATGTTGTCTTCTAATATTTAATATTCCAATTGGAAGCAAGGTTTTGTTTATTGGAAAGTGTTCTCGTTACCCCCATGAATACGAAGTTCTCCTAGATAGAAAAGCTAATTTTTTAGTTACATCAATCAAGGAAGATGGTAAAATGGGATATTTGGCTTCGTTCTTCAACTATTTAACGAGAAACTTTTTAAAAAGTTTAACTCAGATTTATATCAGCTATATTCCAAAGGATTCATTGCCTGTTCCAGCTAATATACAAGACATTATTCAACTTGGCAAACTTAGTCCAACAAAATTGCCTCTTTCTCAACTTAAACTAAAGGCTAAAATGTTAGGTTGCAAGGGTTATTCAAACATGAAGAAACCTCAGCTTCTTGAGTTTATTAAAACATGTAAAAAATCTCCTAATAAATCACCTGTTAAATCCCCTATTAAATCTCCTAATAAATCTCCTATTAAATCTCCTATTAAATCTCCTATTAAATCTCCTATTAAATCACTCAGTCCAAGCAAATTGAATCTAGTTCAGCTTAAACTAAAGGCTAAAAAGTTAGGTTGCAAGGGATATTCAAATATGAAGAAATCTGAGCTTATTAAGTTTGTTAAAATATGTAAAAAGTCACCTCTTAAGTCACCTCTTAAATCACTCAGTCCAAGCAAATTGAATCTAGTTCAGCTTAAACTAAAGGCTAAAATGTTAGGTTGCAAGGGATATTCAAATATGAAGAAATCTGAACTTATTAAGTTTGTTAAAATATGTAAAAAGTCACCTGTTAAATTAGTCAAGTAGGAATGTACACCGCTTTAACAATAACTTACATGTTTGAAACTGATTACGAATTCAATAAATATCTCTCTTTCAGCTTCATATTCTTTAATCACGATTGAACATGAAGGATTATTTAAAACTTATGTAAAATACAAGCCTGTTCAAGACTCAAAACAAGAGGAAACTAAATCAGAATATGAAAATATCCAATCGAATGACTGTTCAACTAACACTGAAAAAATGATTTTTAAAACTACTATAATATCGGTTTGTATATTTGAACTGAAGATAATCTTAAATACCCACTGAAGATAATCTTAAATACCCAAGAAATCTTATATAAGTCAATACTTTATTTCAGGTATAATTTGGTCTGATTTTTAAATAGATATACATACATATCTATTTAACATTACAATATAAATTCTACTTTTTTAAACTGCTTTATCGTCTTTTGTTTTACTATTTTCTAAAAGAGTTGCAAAATCATTACCGACAGAATGTCCTAATCCATGAACTCCGATTGATATTGATGATAAAAATATAATTATAATTAGATTTTCAGGTTGAACTCTATCTTTGTTTTGAAATAATAAAACGATTCCGACAATAAAAAGTAATCCTGCAAATAGGTTACAACTCATGCCAGCAATACTATTAAGTGACATTTATTATTAAAAAGAAGTTAAATTTCTATTTACAAAACCCTCTTAATTGAAGGGTCAAAACCTATAGCAAGATAAGAGAATGCGATATACATAATAGGACTGACACTAGCAAAGAATAGATGGAGAGCTTTGGAGTCTGGAGTATTACTGGAACAAGCCATAGCTCTGTATATAGCCAATACAAAAATTAGTAAATAGATTAGAGTTGCCATCATTGTTGCTGACCTGAGATTTCCCATCATCTCTTCTTTTTGTTGAGGAGATAGAGTAGGGCTATTTGGGTCGGTTGACTTGACATAGACATTGTTGAAAAGGATTAGTTCAATCATTTTATTATATTAAAAATATAATAAATAAATTCTTATTCGTTATCTCTATTCAGCTTAATAACTCTATCGAAACTTCCTTCGACAATCTGATGAGCTATAATCACAATCAACTTACCATTGAAATGTTCCTTGATACCATTGAATACACAACTTGTCATCGTTTGGTCTAAACTGGCTGTACTTTCATCAAGCATAAGCAATGGGGTATTGAATATCTCTCCAAGTGCCAAAGTATAGGCTAAAATGACTCTGCTTATCTCTCCTCCTGATAGCATATTCAAGTCGCATTCCATACCCTTGTATTCAATGGCTAAGTTTATGCTTGGTTTGGTATTCTTCTTTGTTTCCTTGAATGTTTGTAGACTGATGGTAATAGGGTCGTCAGGAAAAAATGCTTCTAGATAAATCTGAACGTGAGTATTAATAGTATCAATTATATTCAATAATGCTATGCTTTCAGCTTCTAATATCTTTTCTTTTAACATCGTTGATGCACCATGTCGTTGTCTACTAATATTACAATCTGATTCTAGTTTAATAATTCGTTCTTTCCAATCATTATATGTTACAATATCAATCTGAGCTCGTTTCCATTCTTCGATAAGTTTCAAATTTTGAGAGTGTTCTTCCCTCTTGTTTTCAATACTTTGTATTTCATCTAACAATTCATTCATTTCGCTTTGGATGGTAAAATCAGTTCGAACTTGTTGATACTTTATTATATGTTCATTTTGTGATTGAGAAATTAGATTTTCATATTTTGATTTTTCTTTCGAAAGTTCAGTCTTATTTGAGTTCAATCTTTTATATAATGATATCGTTTCTGTTTCCTCTTGAATTAATGCTCTTAATTCGCTTTCTGTAAATAAAGTCGATACGAATGATGTATATTTTGATTTTAACTTATTCAATTGCTTTTCAACTGATAAAACATTATTTTTAAAAGAATTATAGGATGAAGAAAAAGAAGAATTTCTGATTGAATCTTCTATTGTTTTTTTCTTCTTTTCTAAATTCCTTTGATTCAGTTGATATTCCTTCAGGTAATTAATATCATTAATTAAGTTATCTCTTTCGGGTAGTTCTTCGTATGATTCTATGATTTCGTTTAAACTCAACTCCAATTCAGTCTTGCGTTTCAACTTATATTTATCATTTTCGACTATTTTAGTTAAATTGGTTACATTAGCGGTAAGTGTATTTATCTGATTGCTTATGGTATTCATATCCATATCAATATCACCATCAGTGATATTTTCAAGACATAGGGAATTCTTAACAAGACGAAGCTTTGAGTTACAAGAAGGACATGAATATAATTCTTTTTGCAACTTTAGTCTGGTCATCAGTCGTGATTGAAGTTCTAAATCTTGTTTCATTGAATTCAACTTGAGCTCGTTTTCTTCTATTTTAGCAGGATTTACATTGTGTTTGAGCAAGTCTTTCCTCATATTTCCAATCTTATCAATATCATTTAGAGTTGAAGAAAGAGAGTCCAATGTATCAATCAATTCTTCTGAACTAAACTCTTGCCAAAGTTCTCTGATAATATTTTCAAGTTGAACATTATATTCTTGTTCTTCTTGTTCTCTCATATTGTTCAACTTTTTATTGTCTTCATTGAACTGGTATTCAACCTCAATCATCTCCTTCTGTAAAAGGATATCGGATAACAATTGTTTATGTTCTTCCAATTTGGTTTCATCTGTATATTCTAAATTAATATTTTCAATCTGATTTTCAATCTGTTTTATCTTATTGTTAATAGATTCGATAGATTCTGTTCTTGTAGATATGATTGAATTTAGAATATGAATCGAGTTTAATTCTTTTTCTTTTTTATTAATATTATTCTGTGCTTTAGTCACGAGAGTTGTGCAGTTTTTAAAACGAACATTTTCATTCTTAATAGCAAGTTCAATTTGTGTCTTCTTGCATTTGATAGGGAATTTTATATGTTCATCAGGTTTCTTGATTTCTTCGATAATCTTCTTTGCCATCAGCAATTGAGACTCATTTCCAACTAGTTCATCGTGAGTTTTTGTTATATTAGCTTTGCATCGTATCTTGATATCATTGAGATTAATATCCTTAAAAGCAAACCTTTCCAAGAAGGATAGTTTCTCTAACGGATTCATCATTATAAAGGAATTCATTGCATTCTGAGAGATATAGCCTGTAACATCAAAGTTCTCCCCGAACTTACTATTAATCAATTCTTGTCCAACATCATCTTCATACATATCGTTAACTACCAACCTGTTAGGCCTTTTAGTTCTAACGATTTTAATGTCGTCAAAATCAAGTTCTACCAAACAAGATGTTTTTCCAAAAGAAGTAACCTTATTTCCAACTCCAAATAAGGCAAAATGGATACCATTCAGAATTGTACTCTTGCCATATCCTGAAGGCGCCGATATTAGGGTAATGCCATTATCACCCAAATCAAACGTATTATCTTCATAACATCTAAAGTTTTTAAGTCTAATTCGCATATTGTTTTTGCTTATTTTAAATAGGATTTTTTTATAAATCATTTAAAAATTACCTTGAGTAAGGTAAAAATGTCATACGATATCACTTATGAAGAAAAAAATGATAAGCTCCTGGTTCAATGTGACCGGGGATTATACAAAGATATTATGAAAAATTTGGCTGGACGTTGGAATAGTAAATCAGGAGGTTTTATGTTACCTATTGAAAAGAAAGATGAAATCGTGGCTTTAATTGAAGGCATTAGAGATGCTCAAAAGGAACAAGAAAATAATCATTCAGATGAAAAGGATGACCATATAAATACTCGTTTCGAGCATAAAAATGAACTTAAAGAAGAACCTAAAATTCTTCAGTCTAAATCAGATGAAATAGAAGCTGATATTCAAGAGACAAAATATGACGACAAGGATTCTAATAATGAATCATATGAAAGAAGAGAACCAGATATTTTACCTACAAAATATGTTGAAACAGAACCTGATATTCAAGAGACAAAATATGATGAAAGTATTTTACCTACCAAATATTATGAAATAGAAGATAACACAAGAAACGTTGAATCCTATTCTGAAACACAAGCTAAAAATTCTAGTGATATTGAGGTTGAACATCAGATTATTTCGGATGTCGATTCTGAAATTGAAGTAACACAACCAAGAATACCTCCTATTACACAAAAGTTTGTAAAAGAGAACTTACCATCTTTTATGGAATCTGATGATGAGATAGATGACGAATTTATTCCTCCAAAAAGAGAAGTTCAACCTAAGGTACAAGTTCAACCTAAGGTGCAAGTTCAACCTAAGGTGCAAGTTCAACCTAAGGTACAAGTTCAACCTAAGGCACAAGTTCAACCTAAGGTACAAGTTCAACCTAAGGTACAAGTTCAACCTAAACCCCAAGTTCAACCTAAGGTACAAGTTCAACCTAAGGCACAAAGTAAAGTAGAATATTTGAATGAATTAAAACCTCAATTTACTTTTGACAAGAAATTAGAATCAAATTTTCCAAAACAAGAAACTAAAGTACAATGGAAACCAAAGACATCTGAATCTACAAAATCTATAGAAAATGAATCTTTTTACCGACCACCATCCAAGAATAAAAAAAATCGAACTCCTTCTCCTTCTCCTTCTCCTTCTGAATCTAGTGATATTGATTATAATGAATACGATGATGATGACGACGACGGTGATGAGGATGAAGACGGTGAAGAAGAATATGAGTCCGATGAGGAATCAGAAAGCGATGGTGAACTTGATTATAATAGATATATTCCTCCTTCAAAAAAATATAGTAGAGATAATTTTAGAGAAGAGAGAAAACGAGAAAGTTATTTTCAAGATAAAAAGAAAGACAATTCTAGTTCAAATCAGAATAAAAGTAATAAATATACAAAAGAAGAAAAAGAAAAACTGAAGAAGAAAGTTGAATTGCTAGAACTTAAAAAAGCAAAGAAGTACGGTAGAACGATTGAAGACGTAAGGTCGGAACGGAAACAAACAACTATGAGATTTCAAGAATTAGTTAATAAGATGTTAGTTCTTGAGCAGAAAGTAGAAGAGCTTGAATATATGTTAAAACAAAAAAATAGAAGAAATTATTAAGCAATCACAATTTAAATTATAACTGAAACAGTTATATTTTATCACATTATAAACAATTCTACTCCTCCTTCTTTTCAACTTCATCTTGAGTTGAGTTTGAAGTTTCTTCATCATATACACCTTCAAGAACGGCATCTTCAACTAGAAACTTCATAAAGTTATCTTTAGTAATATCTTTATCCTCAAATCCAGCTGACTTACGAGCTTGCATATACTTGTCGAAGTAGTTGTTTTGGTATTCTGGAAATTCTGAATCCATTTCATCTAAAGTAGTTTTTGTAGACCGGAGAATAGTTCGAATCTCAGCCATTTTCTTTTGATGTTCAAGATAAGTCCAACTGAGTTGTGCTTTCTTAACCTTGAGAGTAATGTAACTATCAAAAGGGTCTACGTCGTCAGGGTCTCTCTTTGATTCTGAAATGAGAGCTTCCTCTCGTTCTTTCATATCGTCAACTACCTTTTTCTCTTCCATCTTCTTCTCCTTTACAGAAGAAGACATTGATTTGGTTGTTTCTTTACGAATATCAATCTCGTTTGTTTCTGCCGAGAACTTTGAACTAAGAGTCAAAGGAAATGGTCGTCCAACATAAGAATGATAAATTTGATGATATGAATCTACATTACGGATAAGAAATTCAGCTCTTTGAACAGCTTCACATTCAGTGGCAAAATTACCTCTTAACTTTGCAAAACCATAAATTCCTTGTTCATTTGGAACAGCTCCCTTTGCAGGTACAAAGGAAATAAGTCCATAAGTTTGGAGACTAACTGGAGGGTCAGCATATGTTTTATCAACACGGGGAAACTTCTGAACAAAATCAGTATTATTTAATTCAGTCATTGCATCATTCGTCTGTTCATCAGATAAAGGAGCACCTTGTTCAGGTCTCCAACGAACAGTGCGGTCTCGGTCTTCAGGTGAGGTAAGGGAATTCTCTTTTGTCCATTCAGGATGATTAATATTTGAAGTCATTTTTTATATCAAAATATAATCTTTAGATAATTATATTAGTTTAGAACTTAATTCCAGTATCATTTATGGTTTGAAGTGTGCAAATGAAGTTGTAACTTATAACCATTTTATACAGAATTTTTAAATGTAATTCATAGTCCTTTTATGAGTATAATTAAACCAATCGTATTTTGATTTAATTAAAGTAAACATAGTAAGACATTGAATTGTAACTTTTTAAATTGAAATACAATTTAAAAATAATTTATATTCAACAAATTGTAATATGGCCAGAACAACTAATTCTTTGACTATGAATAAATATATTAAGAAAATCAATTCGATTTCAACCGATGAATTACAAGAATATTTCAACACAGAACCATTTGAGTTCCTAAATCTGATGAAGATATATCTTGATGACATCTATTATAATAGTGGAAATGATACTGGATTATCAGATGAACAATATGATATGTTAAAAGATACCCTCATTGCAAGAGACCCGGACTACAATCCACCTATCGGTGCTATAGTTAGAGAGACAGAGAATCGTGTGAAAGTCCCTTGTCATATGGGTTCGATGGACAAAATTAGACCTGATAGAAAAGAGGATGTAATCAAACTGCGAAAATGGATAAAACAATATAATTCTTCATTACTCATTCAAGATAAACTAGACGGAGTCTCGTGTCTAATAGTAGTCAAAAACGGCGAATATAAACTTTATAAACGACCAGGAAGTGATGGTTATGGAGCTGATATTACATATCTACTTCCTTACTTGAAAACCATTCCGAAAAATCTTGACGATATTACAGTTAGAGGAGAACTGATTATACAAGAGGATATATATAATAAGAAATATACAGAAGAATATAAGAACTCAAGAAATATGGTCTCTGGACTAACAAGTTCAAAGAAAATCGGAAAAGGAATAAAGGATATTGATTTTGTAGTATATGAAAGAGTCACTGAAAATGCAACTGAAACTCCACTTGAGATGTTCAAAGAATTAAAACAATTAGGATTTCAAGTTGTAAACTACGAAGTCGTGAATGAAATCTCTATGGATGACTTAAGTGAATTATTAGGTAAATTCAAACTTCAATCTCAGTATAAAATTGACGGAATCGTGGTGCAATCGAATTCTATATATATTCGTAATACAGAAGGAAATCCTGACTACTCGTTTGCTTTCAAGATGAATATTGATAGTAATATGAAAGAGAGTGAAGTTATCTCTGTAGAATGGAATATTAGTAAGTGGGGATTGTTGAAACCAAGAGTTCAAATTCAACCTGTTCATATTGGTGGTGTTGTTATCCAATATGCAACCGGATTTTATGGTAAATTTATAAGAGATAATGGAATCGGTCCTGGTGCTATCGTTAAGATTACTAGGAGTGGTGATGTAATTCCTTTTATTGTTGGTGTGATACGAAAAACAGAGCCGTCAATGCCAACTATTCCGTATAAATGGAATGAATCAGGAGTTGATATCTATACTGACCAAGAAGGAGAAGAAATATCTATCAAACAAACTATTTCTTTCTTTTCCAGTCTTAATATCAAGTTCATCGGAGCTTCTATTGTTAGGAAGCTTTATCAAGCTGGTTTTAATTCTGTTTTCAAAATCATCGGCGCATCTATTGAACAAATGGCTTCTATTGATGGAATGGGAAATAAATCAGCAGAAAGGATATATTCTAATATTCGGTCTCAATTGGAAGTTTCATCATTAAGTGATATACTTGCTTCTTCAGGAGTATTTGGTTTTGGTATAAGTAGTAAGAGGGTCGATAAGTTAATTGTCGATATTCCTAATCTATTAGAGTTACCAAAGACAATGAGTTCACCTGATATTCTATCAATGGTAAAAGCTGTCGAAGGATTTTCTACAAAAACAGCTTCAAATATAGTTATTAATTTAGAAAAAGCAAATACATTTATGACTGAATTGAATCGTATATTACCACGTGAGACTAAAGTTGAAGCTAAAGAAGAGAGTAAAGTAGAAGTTAGAGAGTCAAGGATTAATAATTATAAGATAGTATGTACCGGTTTTCGAGATGGTGACCTAGAAAAGGAAATCCTATTAAGGGGAGCAACAATCATTTCCACTGTCTCTAAAAACACCGATATAGTTGTCGTTAAAAATCTAAATGATAAACCAACGGTAAAGGTATCAAAGGCAATTCAGCTTGGAATATCTATTGTACAAAAAGATGATTTCGTTAAGAATTACCTATGATAATATTGTAATTAATTAAAAAATTTTAATTAATTATAAATGGACAAGCAACTCATACTTGATATTTGTGAAGGAAAGTCTGAATTATCAGTACTTGACTTATCTGATAATAGCAAAGATTTCCTCCTTAGGCTATGTACTGTTTTGATTTCGAGAGGATATGAAAATCCATTTCTAAAAAAATCGTTTAAATTGATAACTGATAATAAAATTTCTATTTTGAAACGTAACTTCAATTCATTACAAAAGACAATTCTATCAAAAGATAGAACTGCCATCACTATAACTTTCGGAGACCAAGCCGAAAATCATGCTGGTATGCAAATCATCGGTAAAATGGCTGAACACGGTTTCACTATCGATGAATTAAAAAAAACTAAATCTCTGTTTGAAAGTCAAGGGTGTACGTGTGAATACATTAACCTCAAACAAAGATTACTTGACACCTGGAGTAACCCTGATAATATAAACATCGATGATGCTGGTGTCCTGCTTATAAGAAATGGAGTTTCCCATATTTTGAGGGAGGTCGGATATAACGCAGACAGTATGTTCGAAGAACAAGCTCATTTAAACCTGGATACTAAAGCTTTTATGAAAGGCCGAGTTGTAAATAAAGTCGCTAGACATAATGTATGTTTCGACGAGACTGAGCAAGAACCTGATTATTCAAATAAAAAAGGCCGTATAGTAAAATATGATGATGTTCCGGTGACTAAATATCTGAGATACTCTTTTCCTAAATATTTAGGTAATTCTGCTACAAAGTTAGCTGGTGAAGGTAACTATTATTATGATATAAGTATATGTGGTATTGGATGGCACGGTGATACAGAACGAAAGAAGGTAGTTGCTGTAAGACTAGGTTCTAGTATACCTTTATCCTATCAATGGTTTTACAGACATAAAATAATCGGAAAGAGAATAGATATACCGAAGATTAATCATGGTGATATTTATGTTATGAGTGAGAAAGCATCAGGTTTCGATTGGAAAAGTTCATCCTTTGCAACTTTAAGACACGCGGCGGGCTCTCAAAAGTTTCTTAAATATAAACCTGAATGGCTAGAAAAACGAAAAGATAATAATCGTCGTAAAGTTTAATCTCTTTTAAACGGAAAAAATATATAATAAATTCAATATGCAAAATATCAATAATATTAGAAATGACCTAAATGAATCGTTATACAGTCTGCAAATATACGAGTATTGCGATTACAAGTATTCTGGTAGATTGGGTCATTATATCTTAGGCAATGTAAAAGGTGTAAATTTAAAGATGATTATCGATATGGAAAACAATATCGATAACGAGACTGAATATCAAACATATGTGTACATCGAAAATAATACCGTTATGATAATTTATGTGGATGAGAGGAGAAATGAACATACTTATCGAGTTTATCCAAGGTTATTTATAACCATCCTGTTTAATGCTATCGTAAGACTCAGGAATCTCTAGTTTTTAATTCAATTAATTTTTAGTTGAATTACAATTTGATTTTAGAAGAATTTAACTTTCTCTTCATATAGATGGGAAATTGGGAGACATTTCTGAGTATATCCAGAATAGTCATAATCAATTTTTCCAAAGTTACTCCTTAGCTTTTCAACAGACATATGACCACCATACTCCTTTAATACTCTCCAACTGGAAGCAGGTGAGATTGTCATTGCTTTTGTATTATTAAGCTTGTTAAATATCTTTGTCAATAACATTTGAGACATATCGTACATCCGATTATGCTTATTATCCAATATGAAAGCAAGGCAACATTCGAATGAACAAAATGCTCCGTCTGTTTCATAGTAATCATCGTGTAGAGTGACTATACTATCATCTTCAATATTTGAATTACTAACAACATTTTCTCGTATAAAGTAGGTATCTTTGCTTATCTGTGAAAAGAAGGTCTTTTGAATCTGTTTTGGAATGTAATTGATTGGACAACCGATAGGTTCACCATCGATAGGATTTCTGTCCCAAAAACAACTGTAATTCAATTCCTTTACATTTACTCTCATTTTAAAGTCAATCATCGATATCAAACATTTGTGGGTCTTTTTAGACTCATCTAGAAAAGAAAAGATTTCTGTATTCTTGTTGACAGTATTCTTATCCAGGTCAGTGAGTTTAGTTGTCTTCAATTTTTGGACTTCATCATCGAAACTGATAGTCATATTATACTTATCATTGATTTTAGCGATATTAATCGATGTCAATGTGAATATGAACTTCTTGGTTTTAGTAGCCATTTTGATACAGAACTCAAATTTAAATTACAATTCATTTTAATTTTATTTTTGTTTAATAAATAATGTTAACCTGCTATCCAAATACAACTTGGTTCCAAGGATTTTCTAACCTGTTTTGTAGTAAGAATTTGTTACCGATGAACAACATGTCCTTGGAAGACCAGATAAATGCGATAACGAGAATGATACTAGTTATTTTTATCATCATATTCATATTTGATGCTAAATGTAGTATGACGTTCCTTATTGTTTCATTAATATTTATTATTATTTTATACTATCTACAAAGGAACATGATAGATAAAATGAAAACAGAACCGTTTGAAACTCAACCTACGCCATCCATACCAATTTCAACTCCAGACCCAGAAGATAATTCAGTTAATCCTAAATATCAACCTCCTCCTAAACCCAAAATAAACTATATGTATTCTAATTGTGAATACGAACTAGAACCTGAAACAAAGATGTTTTGCAATGACCAAGTTAATCTCTATTCAAGAGTATCAATGAATCAACAATTAGCAGGAAAAGCTAATCCTAAAACTCTCATACAACCAGTATCAGTCCCTCCTGTATTTGACCCATCTTGGAGGTCTACCAATATGACTGTTGACTTTAAAGGAAATAACAATCGTGAACCAGTCTTAGATCTATACCAATCCGGATATATATCAATAGATGATATGAAAGAACAAAGACAATACGAATCATACCAGTCGAATTACGCTTCTCATCCATCTAATATGAGAGAACCACAATACAACAGAACACGCAAAAAAGAATTCAATGACATGAATGACGATAATTCATTTCATAATAGAAATATGAATACACAAACTATTCAACCTGGTGTCTACTTCAAAAATGAAGTCATGGAACCTGTTAGTTCAAATATTGGTATAACAGAAACTAAAAGGAGTATTCACCCAGTTAAAACGATAGACGATAACGGAGATATATACTATAATGAATACAACAATGATGCTAGATTCAAAAGAATAACTCCTAAAGATGTTGGTCCTGAAGACATATATGACCCTAGATTCACTGGATACGGTACATCTTATCGTTCCTATTTTGACGAGTTTGTAGGTCAACCAAAATTTTATTATGATGATGTTGATGCTATGAGAATGCCAAATTATCTGGTCAGAAGCAAGATTGACCATCTAGAATTTGCAGACCAATATGGACCAATGAAAGATGATTACAGCTCAAACAGTGACAACATGAGAGAAATGGTTAATCAATCCTTCCTAGATAATTCTCTTGAATTTAGAAATGACCTACAAGAAAGACTCATGAGAAAAAGAAATTCAGAAATGGCTTATATCAGACAATTTCCAAAGAGAACTTCTGGTCAAAGAATGACTGGAGGATTTGGTTTTAGAGGTTAACAGGTCCATTTAAACCTGCGTTTGTATAATTTATTAACACATTTGAATCTATAAGATTATTTGGAATTAATATATCAACTTTATTTTGTTCATTATATAATGTCGTATTGAAAAAGTTGAATTTTTTAACATATCCTTTATTCTTACCAGCTTCAACGTAATCTCCTATTTTATACAAATTTCCCAACATTATATAAATTCCAGATACACTTCTAGATAAGATATTTTGAAGAGACAATCCAATCGTAAATCCTATAGTAACAAATATAGTTAGTATAGTTGATTTTTCAATTCCAACTTGGATTAAAATAATAATAAAACCAAAAGCTATTATGCTATAATATATGATAGACGCAAATTGGTGAATTAATAAACTTGTTTTCCCTTCAATTATGTATTTATTTAATATAAGATTTTTATAATAGGTTGCAAGTAGAAATGTAAAGATAATTATTGTAATTATCTTCAATATTTTCTTAATATACTCTTCTTTCATTTATTAGTAATTTGATTATAATTATAATCAAATTATAATTCAATATCGAGACCTAAAATTCGATATTTTCTCATCGTCATCGCTTTCCGATTCTTCAACTTGATTTTGAACCTTACTTTGAGCCTTTTTTAATAAAGATTGTAAATCAATCTTTGATTTGACATTTTTATTCTTTTCATGTGTCTTACTTGACTCGTGACTCTTTTTGATAATAATATTATCATCTGAATCATCACTTGTATCATATATATCTCTTTTATTAACTTTATGAGATTCCTTTGGTAATGGTTCTCTTCTTGCTTCTCGTCTATGTTCTATACGTGGTTCTTCTCTTGCTTCTCGTCTGTGTTCTACACGAGGTTCTTCTCTTGCTTCTCGTCTATGTTCTACACGTGGTTCTTCTCTTGCTTCTCTTCTGTGTTCTACACGTGGTTCTTCTCTTGCTTCTCTTCTATGTTCTATACGTGGTTCTTCTCTTGCTTCTCGTCTATGTTCTAAACGAGGTTCTTCTCTTGATTCTCTTCTGTGTTCTATACGTGGTTCTTCTCTTGATTCTCGTCTATGTTCTAAACGAGGTTCTTCTCTTGATTCTCTTCTGTGTTCTATACGTGGTTCTTCTCTTGATTCTCGTCTATGTTCTAAACGAGGTTCTTCTCTTCTAAGTTCCGTCAATTGTTCTCGTCTTCTATTTTCTACCCTTGGTTCTTCGATTGAATCTTTCTGTCTGTGTTCTAGCATTGATTCTTCTCTTGATTCTCGTCGTATATGGTCTACCGGTGGTTCTTCCCGTAGCTCTCTGTTTTGATACATATGTTTTTCATGTTCAATTGGTTTTGAATTCTTTTTTGATTTTTTAACTTCCTTCAATTCTTTCGATTCCTTCAATTCTTTCAATTCTAATTTATATCTTTCTTTTATCATATTTTTAGCTTCATTCTCCTCTTGTTTTTCCTTTATTTTCTTTTCTTTCAAAAATATATTATATGGTATCATTTCTCTAGTGTATCTTTCTTTGTCTATCATTGCTAATTCAGTATATTTTTCCATTTTATCTACATGTTCAGGGTTATTCTTAAATTCATTCCAAAGTTGAGAGTATATTTTAGGATTACAATTCATTTTTGAACTTATATCTGAACAAAAATATAGATAAGCAGATAAACACCTTTTAGGTTTAACTACGGTATTTTCCATTTAATTTAAAAACAAGCTTATTTTTAAATTAGATTTAAAGACATTATTTTTACGATTTCGTATAATTAGGTTTGTATCTCTTCTGTATATATACCATGTCTCTTCGAAATTTTAAAGCATTCACAGGATGATTATTTTTATTATAGACAAAAAGTACATTCAACTTCTTAACTATGTTTCCCCAACCGTATATATCAACCAATCTATTCAATGCTTTTCTTCTGTCTACCAGACTAAGTTTTAAACTATATCCAGATAGACCACCCTTTTGAACCTTTATTCGTACCAATTTCTTAGGCGATGAAGCACTTTTGAAAACACAAGAAGGATACATCTTTTTTACCTGACCGTATGATATTGCTAATGACTGAGGAACAGACCAACCTCTTTCCTTTCTCTCACCCATATTAACTTTAATCTTCTTCTGTAAAAAATGCTTAAAATCTATATTCTTACTTTTTCTACATTTTTTAAGGATAATTTCAAGCTGGTTTTTTGATTTGTTTCTAATAGCTCTGTTACTAGCACATTCCATAAATATCAAATCTTTCCTCATCTTTTCTGGTTTTTGCTCTCGTATTCCCTTCATTTACTATTGTAAACACTTTTTAAAATCAAAAACATCTTCTCCTTTTCAGCCAAGTTCTGTGATGTTGATGATAAACGCATTTTGAACCTTAAATTATCGGATTGCAATCTTGTATTTTCATTATATAGCAACTCTGTATAGTTCAATAGGGAATTGAATTTGATACATAATATTTCATATTTATCCTTATAATCAGTATCTTTTTTATACGTAGCAAACTCATCATCAAACTCCTCTTTAATCTGAACTTCTATCTCGTTACCGTTATCTTGTATGCTACTCATTTATTTAATCTAACAAATTTATGTTTAAATTTAAACATAAATTATACTAATATAACTCAAGTATAAATCATATGTCAAATTTTGAAATTATCATCGACAGTAGAGAAATGAAACTCATTGAACAATTCAATATTCAAAAATTTCAACATACAACAGAAAATCTAGATATTGGAGATATCCTGATTAAAAGGGAACTGGAACCATTTCTTATTATTGAGAGGAAAACCATAGCCGACCTCAAAGCTTCGATATGTGACGGGAGACTTAGAGAACAACGATGTAGACTCCTTCAAGCATCCGGGTTACCTTCATCCAAGATAATGTATATCATCGAAGGACCATTTAACGAAACAGGTAGACGATTGATAAAATCAGACAGAAAACAAATTGATACATCTACTCTAATTAGCAGTATCATTAATATGATGTTTAGAGATAATATTAAAATTCACAGGACAAATTCAATAGAAGAAACTTCCGATTTTATTATTAAACTATTTTCTAAACTTGGAGATAAAGATGTTTTCGCAATTCAAAATCAAGGAGAAGAAAATGAAACTAAAAGTGAGTCACAAACAATATCATATTCTTCAACTTTACATAAGAAGAAAAAGAATAATATGACACCTGAAGTATGGTTCATTTGTCAACTATCAATGATACCTCAAATCTCTGATACTATAGCAACTGTAATATCAAAGACTTATCCTTCTCTATCATCACTATTCATGTCATATCAAAGTTTACAAGAAGGAGAGAGAGCTGATATGTTGACAAACTTAACTTATGATTTATCCACTGGAAAGAAGAGGAAAATTGGTAAGATAATATCATCACGAGTTTATGAATATCTCTTCGCGACAGAGTCCGTCACTAAATAGTATACATATTTAATATTGTTCTTCAATATCAAAAGATATAAATAAATTAGAATCCAATCTGATTTATTTTAAGTTTAATAAAATAGTTAGAACTCATATACTTTTTTCAAAACTGTAATCAATTCATTTTTTCTTAATTTATAATAACCTATTAATCCTCCTCGTTTTGCGAACTTTTGTAGTTCTTTTAAAGTATAAAGTGAATCTATCTTCTTATTCGAAACAGATTGTTTTCTCTTTGGAGAATTCTGTTTACGAAAATTACGAGGACGTCTAACTACTTCTGAATAACCATCATCGATATCATTATCACGACTACCCGCACCTGAATAACCTCCTGCACGAGCACTGTCACGACTACCCGCACCTGAATAACCTCCAGCACGAGCACTGTCACGACTACAAGCTCTAGCTCCAGAACCAACACCGGCACCATCACGTCTACCAAAATCCGAATAACCACCGACACCATCACGTCTACCAAAATCCGAATAACCACCGGCACCATCACGTCTACCAAAATCCGAATAACCACCGGCACCAGCACGAGCGCTATCAACAAATTTACGCTCTTCTTTAGGCTCTGCTTTAGATTCAGACTTATTAATTAATGTTTCACAATGTGATGATGGTATATTCAAAATTTCACATAATATAAGCTTGTTAGTCCTATCGACCTTTTCTTTCGATTCTATTTGTTTATCTAATATTTTTTTAACACGGTTATTTATATTTAATAGGTTCCAACAATTGATAGACCTTTCTTTCATATCTTTATCAGGAATTACTTTTCTTCCAGTCCTTTCACAATTAATTCTATGTTGAATTATCTTTTCAATTGTAAATTTCACTATGCTAACTTTAACAACACATACGGCAAAAATAGAACTGTCAGTTTTGTCTAAACAATCGCCGACATTTTCCAAAAAACGATGTACGTCATCCCTCTTTAAAACTAGGTAGGAACCAACTTTAGGAGGATTTTTGATACTAGTTGGTCCTTTCATTTGAGGGTCAGCTTGTTTTTGTTTAACTCCAATTGATTCATAATTATTAGATATTTCTTCTTTTATTTCCCGTTCTCTTGCGTCATTTATATCTTCGAATGTATCTGTAATGTTACTATTCATATATTTATTAAAATCTTTTAAAATTTTCGAATCAAAAGGATGTTTTCTACCTGTAATTTCATTAGTCAATATGATATGTGAATTTCCTGTCACCATAAATTGTATATCTACAGTCGTATCGGACCTACTTCCATAAACAACACCAACGAGAAAATCATCGTTTGGTATTTTTTTTATAACATCAGAACAAAAATGATAAGATGAATATGATATCTGGTCTGCCTTGAGTTCGAAAAAATCATCTCCTGTACTACTATAGGTAAAATTCCCATCAGAATCTCTAAATCTACCTATCAAATGAGTATCCTTATTCTCAATGCTGTATTTTTTTTCCGCCATTTATCATATGATAAAATCAAATTGATTTTAAATTTAAAATTTAAAAGATAAACAGAAATAGTAAAATGTCTAATAATCAATTAATCCAAGTATCCAACTATGATGTAAACCGTATTATCTTCTCAGAACCAATTCGAGGAGCAGTTCCTGATACTCCGATTGAGTACAAACGAATCAACATTTCAACTCGAAATGAAGATGGCTCAGTAGGAGACTTGATTCTCCCTACGAGTCGTTTGTTCTCTTTTGGAGTGAGTGAGAACAAGGACGCTCAGACTCAAAAGGTGAATGGATGGACTCTTCCTCTTTGCCTTTGGAATCGTGATGGAGCTACTCAAGAACAAAAGGACTGGACAACAACTTTCGATGCGATTGTAGACCATTGCATTGGGAATCTGGTTGAAAATCCTCATGAAATTGAACAGCTATTTGAGCTTTCCATTAATGACTTCAAGAAAACCAAGGGAGGTCTTAATCCATTATACTGGCAACGAGAGCCTGCAATGGAAAATGGAAAGAGAGTAATGAGGGTAGTTCCAGGAACCGGACCCACTCTTTATCCTAAGCTCATCTTTTCTAAGAAGAATGATAAGTTTGTATCGCAATTTTTCGACCCAAGTGATAGAGAGATTAATCCTCTTGACCTTATTGGTAAATATTGTTATGTGAACGCAGCAATTAAGATTGAATCAATCTTTATTGGAGCAAGAATTTGCTTACAAGTAAAGGTGTATGAAGCTGTAGTTGAAGTTACACAGACTGGAATGAAGAGACTCCTTGCTCGACCAGTAGTTATCAAATCAAAACTATTGAATGAGGGAGTTGCAACACATACTCCAATTCAAACATCTACTCAATCATTCTCAACAACACAAAATGATGATACTGGAAGCCTTAATGGTGACAGTGATGATGACGTTAAACCTTCAGCTCCGCCACCACCTCCAGTTATTCAAGATGATAAAGTCGTTCGTAAAGTCGTCAAAAAAGTAATAATCAAAAAGTAATAAAAGACTAATCTAATCTATATTGAACCTTAGGTTCCAAACATTATAATTTCAAATACAATTTGTATTTAAAATTTTACTTTTTATGGGGATTTATATTCTTAAGTTTTCCGTCTCTATCATAATACCAGGTATGACCATTAGCACAAGTCTTATCATTGTATCCACAGAAACACACTTGCTTAGGAGAAAGATTACACTCAGGACACTTTTCCTCCTCAAAATCATATTGACCGTATTTCGCTTCTGCTGTTGTACGGCCGAATTTCTCGTTCTTTTTAGCTTTAAGACCAGGGGTAAATGTCTTATAGATTGAACTCTTGTTTGAATAGTTAATCTTGGAAGGAGGTTCATAGCCGGGAATATCAGTATTTTCCATTTTTATCTATTATCAACATAATTTTAAATAGCGATGAATCACGGTATCATTTCATACTCAATCTTAAATTGAAATTTATGATTTAGAAAATCATAAATCAGCAAAATGCAAGACGAAACCAAAGTTGAATTGAGAAGGAAAGGAAAGACAGCAATCAATATCGTTATTAAGAAAGAGAACAACATCACTATCATAGAGAAGTGGATTTATAATATAACAGAGCGAGAAAATAAGACCCCCGATTCTTTTGACTGTGAATATATCAGGAATGTATTTCAAATTGTACAAGACCTCAAATCCGGTAAAGATAGAAATGAAGTGCTCAACAATATAAAAAAGAAGAAAATTGGATGGGAACATTCATCATTTGATATAGTGAGAAATGCACTTCAAGAACAGGATGAATTTGTAATGAACCCAATAGAGATTGAAGAAGGTGCACTCGAATGTAGATGTGGTAGCAAACGAGTATTCTCCTATTCAAAACAAACAAGAAGTTGTGATGAACCGATGACTACGTTCGCCCAATGCATGTCTTGTAAATCCAAATGGAAATACAGCGGGTAACAACGGTAAACATATTACAATATTTATTATCAATAATAAATATTTTGTTGCGATTCAGTTTGAAATTAAGAGGTGAAATCGATTTTCTTAAGTAATTCAGCAACTTGTCCTTCTGATAATTTTTCTTTTTCAGCTTTAATTCCAATATCAACAAACTGCTGAATAACATTACTTGTATTTGGTGCAAATGTTGTTTTTACTTCTTTCCAATTTTCCTGTAGAATTTTAGACTGAAACATCTGATAAAATGTGACTACCCATGATAGATGGTCAATTGTTGTTAAATATTTCTTTAGTGTTAAGAAGTCTTCCAAGTTTTGTACTATTATGTTACTAAAATAACAATTTAACAGTTTCGTTTTAGACTCATTTGGTTTGAGTTCTGCTAGTATTTCTTCTTCTGTTCTTGTATCAAACTGTTCAAGTTGATTATAGAATATATACGTTTCTGGAAAGTACTTTACCATATTATCAATCGTATCTGACCATAAATATTTTGACATTTTATAAGACTGCTCTCTATTTGCTCTTTCATCATTATTTGCATTATACTGGATATTGATATAGATTACGTATATAATTAGTACAAAATTTATAACTGCAAATCCCTTTGAAAAAATATCATTTGCTCTCATAAATTTTTCACTACCAGAGAACTTGAATGTTAGAGTGATTAGAAGTAATATCAACAATACGATAATCACAACCACACGGTGGTCGATAGATACATTTTTAGCTACTTCCCATAGTTGAGAATCGCCATTACTCTTTTTATCCATTTATCATAATAAATATATTTTACATTATAAAATTTTATATTGATATTCAATATAAAATACTACTCTCGATATTATCTAAACAAGGTAACGATATCGGTTAAATCACCTTCTACATAACCCCATTCCTTATACCATTCTTTACCAAATAACTCTTCCATCAATCTCTTCTCGTCATCATCCATCATTGACGGATGAAGTCCTGATTTCAATTGCTCTCGTAGATATGCTCCTGCCTCGTACATTGGTGCAGGAGTATTATTGAGAATCTTATTCTCTTCAAAATCAACTGTCCCGTACATCTCCTCACCTAAAGCTCTATACCTAGACAGTTCTTCAGGAGACAAGGACTTCAAAGCCGATTCTATCATTGGATTAGTAAACAGATTACCAGTAACCTCTCCCTTTGGTTTATAATTCTCTACTTTCGTTTCTAGAACACCTTCTTGACTTGGTTTTTTAGTTCTCTTTACTTTCTTATTGTTAACGACCATTTTTAGTTCCTCTTTATATTGTTTAAATAATTTAATATAGCTCCTAAATAATCCTATCGTAAAGTAACGGAAGTCAATCACCGTTCAAAGTTACCCGAAAAATCTCTTAAATTGAATTTAAAGCGAACTTAAAGAATAAATTAGGAAATGGCTAATAATCACATCAAAATTATTATTAATAATGACTTCATTATCGATATCGATAATTTGAAAATCAGAGAGTTTGAAAGGGTTGAATTCGAGAGAGAGATGAGAAACAGTCAAGAAGTAAAGAATGAAAAGGTATATCCTCTCCCTTGTCAAAGCACCAATTGTATCGACAAAGTAATGCTCAGAAGAAGTTACAAGGCAATATGTAGCGGATGTTCAGCTCTAACAAGTACTTATGATAAAAACAGAGTTACATTCTGTATTGAATGTGAAAAAAGGTTTAATAACGGCTTATCTCCAATGGTAAAGGCGATGTGTTATAGATGTGATAATTCCACATTCTCTTTTAAAAAGGACAGATATGGTTTTGTATGCAATAACTGTTCAACAAATGAAACCAAGATAAATTTAACCTATTGTCCAATCTGTGAATATGAGATTCATACAATCAAGAAAGGAATTCATATATGCGACTCTTGTAAGTCTAGTAATATCCGTAGACCTCGATTGGTTAGGGAAACAAGAGTATTATGTTGTAACTGTGAACAGGTTGCAATTCAGTTCAATCCAAATAATCCCAATGTATATTGCATAGAATGTAAAAACGAATTATTCATGCAAGTCTAAATTGCTTTCAGTCTAAAATTATTACATTATTACATTATTACATTATTACATTATTACATTATTACATTATTACTTTTAAAAAAGTAATAATCAAACCACTTCCACATGTATCGATTTCATTTGATTTATTATTATAGACTAAAATAAATGGTTAAAGTAATCGATATATTGTACAATCAAATTACAAGAGGAATTATCAGAGCTGTTATACTATATCAGAACTATATCTTTTTAACATCATGGGGAGTTCCAACAACAGACTTTATCGTAATAGAACCAAGAATAATTGATAGATGGTATAACATAACTGCGAAAAGAATCGATTTCTATCATTCTAGTATCAAAATCATATTGGAATTCTTATGTAGATGAAACAATGAATAAATTTGATTACAGTTTAAAAATTAATGAATAATTATTAGAATATAATGGAAAATCAAAATAACAATTTATACAGTTTAATTGCAAACCATTGCTATAGAAAATATAAAAATATTATCGATAAATCAAATAATGAAGGTGGTCACTACTGTATGGGTTTTAGTAGTATCTCAAAAATCGATAACATTAAAGTGAAATCAGCCTTAAAAATTCCTTGTTCTAAACGTTGTTCTCATATGATTTTTGAACTGAGAGATAAATTTCCTCCTTACAAGAATCTATTTGTCTATTCTTGTTCGTTCGAAAGAGGAGAGAATAATGAATTTACAGAGGAAAATATAAAGGATATGTTAACATTTATTAATGATGTTGTTCACAAGCTCAAATTTGATAAAATAACAGGTAACTTTCAAGAATACACCGAACCTTTTGGTACTCAGTTTGTTGACGGAGAGCAATGTTGTGTATGTTATGAGACCACTATGACGAAGACAGTAGATTGTAATCATTATATCTGTAGGTGTTGTTTCCAAAAACTCGTACAGAAGTATACTTGTCCTGTCTGCAGGGCAAAAACTCACATTGATGAAGATTCAGATTTTGAATATTCTGATGAAAACGAAAAAGAATCAGATTCAGATTGAATCAGTTTAAACTAAGCGTATCCTCTAATAAAATGTATTTTATTAACAAAACATCTTATAACAATATCCCTCCTCAAGTTATCCTTCAAATCCAAATAATGTTAACTATAGCAGTTATATATCGACAACACCAACTTATGATTCTACTTATGCTACCAAATATACTACTTATCACGCTCACAATACAGGCTATGATTACCTCCACAAATTGATAAACAATATAAAATTATATTGTTTACTAAACTATTCTTTAATACCAAGAAGAATCGATATCGTCAACTAACACTTGGAAATTGAACTGAAACTTAAGATTTTCACTTGTTTCAGTTTCCTTCAGACTGACAACCGTTTTATGTCCAAATAATCGTTCCCAACATTTGACGTCTCTATTTTGAACAATTGATAATAAACAATCAGATGGACTTGAACACCAATTCAAACTTAACTCATTTATAGAAATTATTAATTCTTCGTCATTCCAACTTTGTAAGATTTTAAAGTTGTTTCCAGATGGATTATCAAAACGAATGAGAATAAAGGTATGCCACGGTACATAATATTGTTCAAATACACGGGCAAATAGACTCACGATAGCAATTGATTTATTCGGAATGTCTATTTCTGTATTCACAGTTTTCGATGGTGATAACAGTTCATATTTTGAAATATAAGACTCTAAAGATTCCCTCTTCGAGATGCTTTCATTTAATTCTTGCATGCCATTGGTTAACGACGCAAAGAGATAAAATGAAGTTCCTCGACAACCCATCGTTTTATCGTTCTCATAATCAGAACGAGTGTATTTTCGACCGTATTTGTTATTAACAAATCTCGAAGGCTGAAATACAGTTGGATTTAATAAATAATATAAATTATGATTGAACTTATCGAATTGATTCATTTATTAATTACGATAAAGTTAACCGATAATTCAATTTAAAATTAATAATATTTTGTGTTATATAATGGAAGAAATAGGAGTCATATATCAAATACAGAATAGAATTATACTACTCTTTTTGTTGGGTCTTTCCGTTTTCTAACACATCTCCGTTTGATTTCTACCCTTGATATCTCTTTAACCGTTTTTGGTGTTCCTTTTGTTATCTTATAATACGGTCGACAATAAGGATACTGTTTCATCCATATTTGAATGGGAACATTTTTAAGAGAACGCCCACATCTTACTATCCTTGGTAATTCGCATACATTTATCCATTTCTCCTGATACCATCTCGTTAGTCCTGTATCCTTTGGTTTCTTGCCTGAATATGTTCCTCCTCTTCGTTTGTATTCTTTAACAAGCCATCCATTTGCATAAGCAGAAGGATACACTTTGAACCTGCTTTTCGTCTCTAATTTTACTTTTTCATATAGTTTTTTATTTAACGGAATCGGTTTACTAGTCATTTAATATTTATTATAGAAAAAGATATTGTTTTACAACTTAAAATCTAAGAGAATTATAATAAATGGACCAAAATTTAACTATATACATCTACTTCTTTATGGCTGCGTCGATTATTTTCAGTCTGATGATTACAGTAATTATTTCGAACTGTATATCAACTCTAAAATTAAAACATATAATTCCAAAGTATCAGGCTTAATTTCTATTTAATTCAATCTTGAAATAAATAAATGTGTTTCAATAGTAATGAGTTTGATAATCAAAACGAGTATAGCGATTTCGAATACGAAAAGGGATTAGAGAAAGCACTTGAACGAGAAATAAACGGACATAATTCAGGGGGTATTAAGATTGAAGAAAGAATTGATTATATTGAATCATTCTTTTCTTGTTTCTTTTGTTTTAGAAATTAGATATGAATTTAGCTTGATTATCTCTATTTTTCTTAAATTGAAATATCAGAATGGAATCTGATTATAGTAGGAAATGTTCTCAATTAGTAAAATATTTGGTTATGAATTATCTAATACTGAAAATGAGTCTAAATTAGTAGAAGAGAATACGTTAGACATGTCAGTAGATGTAGAAACGAATTCGGATTTTGAATCTGAATCTGAAACAGAAAATGATGTTTTTTTGGGTAATCTTTTGTATGAGAATGCAAATGTAAAGTTTTATGTTACCCAAGCCGACAAGTTTGTAAAAAACATTGAAATTTGGGCTGGTCAAAGACCGTTAAATATCGAACATATAAAGTGTTTAGCAAGACAATTTACAAAACAAGAACATGTTATCGGAACATTTAAAGTGGTTCGTTGTTCAGAGGGAAAGGTAAGACTACTTGACGGTCAACACCGTATAGTTGCCATAAAGGAAATCCTGAAAATACAACCTACTTTTAATTGTGATATTTTTATTGAATTATATGAAACAGATAGATTAGAGAGCAACAAGACGTTGAGCTTATTTCAAAAAGCTAATAATGTTTTAAATGTAAAGCCTGAGGATATGCCCAACAAAAGTGCATTATCAATAGTTGATAAATTATCGAGTCGATTCAAACTCATTTTTAAAGATGTAGAAGAAGGAAAGAAGTGTATTAGACCATGCATTGATAAAAGGAAACTGTTTGAAAAGTTGAAACGAGCTTTTCAAGAACATGATATTAACGAAGATTGTCTGTATGAAAGGATACTGGAATATAATGAAATTAATAAAAGAACCAGATTAGATACCGTCGATTTGAGCAAATTTACAATCGATAAATGTAAGACGTCAGGATGTTATTTAGGCTTCGATAAAGATTGCATTTGGCTTGATGAAATATTATCAATCTACTAATAAATTTAAACTGATAACAAGTTTAAATTTATCACTTACTCATTCTTACTCATTCTTACTCATTCTTATTTGAGATTCACTTTATCATTTGTCTCTTCTAGTTGTATACACTTACCTTTATCACCGTGTTGTTCATGAAGAAATCTGAAGTCATTTTTAAAGTAAGTATTCAACATCTTCTGTAGATTTTTACAATGTCTTACTCCAGCTATCAATATGAATTCATCTAATTTCCCCTTCTTTAGGATAGTGATAATGATACCAATATCCATTACCTTATTCCAATTGATTTTGAGTTCTTCTTGTAAATGACCCATATCGAGATTGTCAATATTTCTGAGTATAAAATCAAACTGTGGAACAATATCATTCATAATATACTTTTGTATATTGAGATATGAATCGTATGTATAGTGGTCTGAATCTATTGTAAATATCTTTTTTGCAAGACTGTAAAAAGGTTGAATAAACTTCTTTATAACCTTCTCTTTTGTGTAGTTGGTTTTACGCCAGTCGATATCATATATATTTGATTGTCCGTTCGCTCTAAGAAATAGAGTTCGATAATCAATTGGAATAATATGCTTTTGTTTATTATGTTTTACAAGTTTTTTATAGGTTGTATTTATCGTTTTTGAACCTATCGTTTTTGGGTCATCGTATTTACTATATTCAAGTAGTATACGGCAATTTTTATTGTTATTTACTTCTTCAAAACAATACTGAGATATGTCTTTGTTATTTATACAATTGAAGTTATAGTCATGATACTCTGCAATAATTGTAACAATCTTCTTATTGTCCGAAGTGATATATTGTTGTAAGTTAACTGCAGTTCCAAGTTGAGAACGGTCAGAACTTTTCTCTATTTTTATCATCTGATGTCTTTATTATTATGAAATAGATTATACATTTGCAAATTCAATAAGTCCCTGAATGGAACGGTCCTTTATTTGTTTATTAACTCTTTTTCCTTTGACAAATATACAGTAATCAGGAAATCCTCGGAATCCGGGAATAATTTCATTTACTCTTTTTCCAAGAGTTTTCTCTGCTTGAGTATCACCATCGGCTTGAACTGTTGCACAAAAGACTTCATTTTGATACTTTTCTGCGAACTCTTGGAAATCAGGTTTTGCAGTTGTGCAATGGGGACACCAAGAGGTTTGAAACATAACGACAACATCTTTTTGGTTTTGCATATCGTTTGGAAGGACGAGTTCATCTCCTTGAAAGTCATTATCATCTAGATACATTACGGGATAATATAATACGTTGCTATCTTCGCTCATTTATAATTAAAAAAGATTTTAATTCATTGTTTAAAGTTTTAAACCTACAAAAAAATAAAATGCCAATTTTTAAATGCAAAACAAGCGAAGCTTATTATATCAAGATACTATCTGAACTACTAACAAATAATATTAAAACAGGCTACTTCGCAATTGATAATAATGGTATTAATCTCAGGATTATGGACCACCCACAATTGACACTAATTGATTTAACATTGTCATCTGAGAATTTTACATCTTACAAGTTCCAATCAAACGATAAAGATAAATTATGTATCGGGCTAAATTTAAACCATTTCCATAAGATTTTGAAATCGATTAAGAAAAAGGATTCTTTACAGATGAATATTGATACGGATGCATCAGACGAGTTACAAATTAAGACGATTCCAAAAGAGAACACAAGGACAACAACATCTTATATCAAGATATTGAATATTCAAGTGTTGGATATTGAAGTACCAACAGGATATGGTCGACCTATTATCGTGAATTCTTCTGAATTTCAGAAGATGTGCAAGGACATATGTAGTATTGGAAGCAATAATATAAAAGTTGTTTCCAAGAACTTTTATATTGAATTCATTGCTGATGTTGATAGCATCATTAAGAGGAGTGTATCTTTCGGTGATAACGACGATGATGATGACGATTCAGAAGAGAAGAAGGAAAGTGAAGTGATTGAATCTACTTTTTCAACTGACCAACTTCAAAGAATAATGAAAATTTCAGGATTGAATACAAAACTACATATCTATACAGGCAGAGATTTACCCATCTTATTTAGGTCAAATGTTGGAAATCTCGGCACAATATCAGTATACCTTAAGTCCAAAGAGATGATTCGGAAAGAAACGGCTGTTTATGAATGATGAATTTAACCTTGATTTTCAATTAAATATTAATAATATTTAATTAAATTGTTTTACAGACTGATTTATTACATTTCCCTTTACACTTGATATTTTTACAAACACTGCATAACAGAATCTTAATTCGCTTCAAACACTCTTTACAATCATACTGGAAATATACAAAATTAGAAGTGTCAAGTATCTCCCTTTTACATACTCTTATACAATCTTTACAGGTATAATATAATAAGCATTCACTGCATACCACCGTCTTTTCAAATGAAAGATAAACTGGATGATGAACTAGACTCGTTTTATTCATGTTTATATTATCAATAAATATATAAATTGAATTTATATTCAATCCACATTTTTTATATTTTTCAAATAGGTAGTACCAAACGAGTCCCTCGAGACTATAGCATCAATCTTACTACATACAAATCCTTCACCTATCGTATAATAGACCTTCTTTATTTTATTAACTTTTAATACTGAAGTACAATTAGAACAAGGCTTTGAATTCTTGAATTTACAATCTTTACTTATTTGAACAACATACAAACAAATATCTTTCAGTTTACTTCTAAACCTGCCTTTCCTTATTTTTCTTATACAATCCATTTCTGCATGCATAGAACAACTATATTCTGATAATATAGTTTTATCCTTTGAATATGTTCGGTAGTAATTATAACCTGAAGCAATTTGCTTTCCATCATATACAGCAACACAGCCGTGTCTGAACAACATCGGTGACTTTGATGCTTCAAATGATGCATTCGCTAAAAACTTCTCCTTTTTCTTTGACTTAATGGTTTCCATATTGATAATGAGTTTAAATTATTAAGTTGTTTTACTTAATTTATAGAATATTTAAGTTTAATTACCAATATACTATTGGACATCTGTATCATTAAAACATCCTCTATCAGTATTTGGACACTTGTTCATATCGTCGATAGCATTGCAAGATGAATTGATTTCTATAATGTTGTAGGAGATAAACAAAATCATATTGTAAATAATCTTCTGTATAATAAATGGAATCAAAAAGTGATACTGGAGAGCTCATCACTTTATCAACAAACGAAAAACAGCATATTGAAGCATTTCAAAACACTTACAATGCAGTTTACATTCAACATTTATCTGATGAAAAGAAACGATATGCATCAAAGGATGATGTTGTTTTACAAAGACTTGTACATAACCTCCTTCATGCTCCAAGAGTAACTCCACCATACATTGAAGGTCCATATACTTTTTATCGTATCGCATCTGGTTCCCTAGCAGGAATTGACGGACAAAACAAGATGAAGACATTTTATCTCTTTGGAGAAGTACATATAGACACAAGAGGTCATTGTCCGTCCATAGATAAAAGGTTCCCACAACCAATGGAATTTAAAGACTATATTGATGCACTATCTATAAATACCTATGCGTTTACAGACTTGTATGTTGAGCTATCTATGCTGAACCCTATTAAGCCTGATACAGAGGGTGAGTTAACTCATTATAATATTGATTTAGGTACACAAACAAGTAACTTTGCAGTCGATTCAACAATTGATAATATGTTTAATGATGAAAGTATTGATTTTCATATTGATTTACAGTCCAAATTAAAAAACCCTAACATTCCTTCATCCAGTTACACAATGGATTCGCTACTATTAAAATATAGAGACTGTATACAACCTTCATCTAGAACAGCTGATAAGTGTCAATTGATGAGAATACACAATATCGATATAAGGTCAAACTGGAGCAACATCTTATTTAACCAACATTTTTACATAAATGTTCTGTTAACTGTATTGTTAAAAGAACATAAAACATCAATCCAAAAGATAAATATACTAAAACGAATTGGTAAACCAATTCAAAACTTATTAGAAATATTTGTAAAACAAGGGGATATTTTAGACTCGATTATAGAGATTTTTAAAAACAATCCTTCAATTGAGAAGGAAGTTGATAAAAGAACATATTTCAAGGATGTAATTGAAGCTTTTATAAAATACAAAATAGCAAGCTTAATTCATACTGAATTTCCACCAACTCAGCATCATACAACAGAAATACAAAGAATCACCTATTTTTATATTATTCTCAAGTTTATGACTGATACTAATCTTTCTAGTGTTGAACACCAAATACTAGATTACAGTATATCGAAGATACCTATTTTACTGAGTAAATTAGATGGATTATCAATGGACATGTATGCTCTATCAAGAATGTTTAAGTTTTATAAACCGAAACAAGGACAAGTTCAAAATCAACCTGAAGAAAGCATTAATATTATCGTATATGCAGGTAATACACATATACAGACATATAGAGAGTTTTTAAAGTTAGATATATTCGGTGGTTCAAGAAACGAAAAGTACATGTATGAAAATCCAGATGGTTTACGACATCGGGGTAGTTGTGTAAGGATGAAATGGTAAAATTTTATATTGATGTTCAATATAAAATTGTATTAATCACTTTCTTCTGAATCGAGTTCATTACAGAATTTATATAACTCATTTAATTTCACCATATTGGTTTATGCAATATACTATTCGACATCTTATGCATATTTATCCCTGTTCCAATACAGTATTCACAACTTGATATCCGAAATAGATTAACCATCATATTCATAAACTTGTTTTTTATCCTCTTTTGAGCCCATCTTTCAGTATGACCTATACCATTACACATCGAACATTGATATATCGTTTGAAGCATAATCTAAATTTATATATGAAAATTTCTTAAATTCACTTAATCTAAATGATTCATATTAGTACCATCATTTCAATTTATATAATAATCAGTCTTATTTTTCTATTGATATTATGGTTTTTTACATCCATAAAAATTAATCTCATTGCCCATATTATTATAGGTATATCGATTCTTCTACTTGGTTTTAAAGAGGAAAACAAGATTTTAATGGCTATATTAATTGTAGCTGGATTAACCACAATTGTATACCATTTAGTTATGATGTTTCTGAAAAAAAAGTTGGATAGTTCAATATCAAATCCAGCTTCTTGGTAAACATTATATTTATAGTTTAAAATCATATTGACAATAATAGAAATGACAACCGATTTTAGTTATTTAGATAATATTAATTATAAAAATTCAATCCCATTTATCCCTCCTATTCAGTTTGGAAAAGTAGTTAAAGTATATGATGGTGATACAATTACTGTCGCATCTAAGTTCCAGTATGATAGTTCACCGATATATCGTTTCCAGGTCCGTCTTAACGGGATTGATTGTCCTGAGATGAAAACACATAACGAAACTGAAAAAGAATGCGCAAAGTTAGCAAAACAACTCATTACTAACATTGCTCTAGATAAGATAGTTGAATTAAAGGATGTTCAGCTCGAAAAATACGGGAGAATCCTAGCAAAAGTATACTGCGAAGGAGTCTGTCTCAATGATATTTTATGTGAAAATCATTTGGCTGTAGCATATGATGGTGGTACTAAAAGATGTCCATCTGATTGGATGGAGTATTATAACGAACTTCATAAATGAACTGATACAGTTTAAATTTAATTCAAAATATGAATTAAATTCAAAGATTTATTTTTTAACGGTAGAAGCTGTTCTTCTGGGTGATTTTTTAACGGAAGAAGATACTCTTCTTTTTGGTGATTTTTTAACGGTAGAAGATACTCTTCTTTTTGGTGATTTTTTAACGGTAGAAGATACTCTTCTTTTTGGTGATTTTTTAACGGTAGATGAAGCTCTTCTTTTTGGTGATTTTTTAACTCTAGATGAAGCTCTTCTTCTGGGACTAAATGCTTTTTTTATGTCTCCGCCTAAACCACGATATGAAGGATTTGGAATTTCAAAATACAGTCTGTAATCATTTATATATTCTTCATTTTGTAAGAAGTTTTCAAAAGTGTAATTTGTAGGAGGAAAAGTACCGTGAGGAGGATATAGTGCTCTATCTTTTATCGAAACAATACCAGCTGAATCCTTACAAGCAACAACAGAGTGTCCATTTTGAATTTCCTCATTACAACTTGCTGTTTGAGTTGGACTTTCAGCAGTTATGTCTCCTGATATAGGATCGCGTTCTACCCAATATCTTCTATAATATGATAGAAGAGTACATGTATCATTTAATAAATGTTTTCTTAGTTGTCTAAGAACGTCGAGATAAGAAATTGTTGCGACATACAGTTTACTTCCAGGAGTTCTTTCTTTCATAAGAACATTTTCTAGAATAGTACGACCAGTTTTTACAGTATTAACCTCTTTTTCTAAAGCAAGTTTATCCTCTCTATTAATATATTTTAAGTCCCATGCTGCAACGAAATGACAATTATCATTATACCAAGGATTAACTGGTTCTGATAACCTTGTTTTAGATATTGGTCTCTTTATTAAAATTGCCTCTGGTGGTATATATCCTATTGGCTCCTGATAAATCACTGTACGGTGTATAAGTTCGTTTTTTTGTTCGTCAGTAATACGTTTCCTAATGTCTAATTCCTCTTGAACATCTCTATATGTTTGCATAAATGAACGTTTTACAAATGTATTAACACCATTTTTAACTGCATTATCAATATCAGGTTGAGAAACACCTGATACTCTATAGTGTTCTAAAGTAGGTATTAGTCTTCTATATTCCTTATCCCAATTATCAGCGACCATACATTCGTCAACTTCATTCCAAAGTTTTTCCCATTCCTTATTTCTAAAGATTGTTCTTCTTTTTTCTGGTGGACCAAAGACCGTTTGCATCTTTCCAATTCCAATAGTATTTATACCTGATAGTATTTTTTTATACTTGCTGTTAAAAAATGAAGGGACTTTCGCCTTATACTTTTCAAAAAGTTCTCTATAATTACTTACACCCCAAGTATCAATTTCCTCCTGTTCCATATAATTTTGAACATCAATGAAAAGTTGTGCCCATTCATTATCGACCCAGCTTGCAGTCCCATCTTCTGTTAATCCGATTCCTGGAGTATTTATATCCAATAATATAGTTTTATGTTTATTAGCATAATATAGAGGGTCTTTCATCTTATAATGTTCGAAAAGAAGTTTATAATCATCCTTTTTAATATAATTTTGAGCATCAATGAAAAGTTGTTCCCATTCATCATCGACCCATCTTGCAGGTCCCTTTTCTCTTAATCCGACTCCTCGAGTATTTATACCCAATAATATATTTTTATGTTCAATGTTATAATAAATAGGGTCTTTCATCTTATAATGTTCGAAAAGACGTTTATAATCATTTATATCAGCCATTTATTATATTATTATATAATAATATTCTAATTTATTTACAGGTATATATGAGGTCAATTGAATAGTGAAACTGAATATCAGGTCCTATTTAAATTGAATTTTTATTTTTTCTATTGACTTAAATCAGTGATAATGTCAGACCATTTATTGAATCATATTGGAACTATTATTAAGAGTTTTATTTCAAACTACAACTCAAAAATATCTAAAAAATACAACTTGGATATTTCTGAACTGGATTCCCTTTGGAATGAAGTGAATTCTCAAGTGAATGAGAATTCGCATGTGACTCTACCTGTTAGTCGTGTTGAGGATGTTGTCGTTCCTCCTAAGGTGTCAGTTCAACCAGCTAAAAAACCAATAGTAACAAAGCCGAAAGCAGAAGAGGACACGTGTCCTTATAATTTTACTCGTGGACCAAACGCAGGAACAGTTTGTGGTTCAAAAGTAAAGGGAGATAGTTCGCATTGTTCTCGTCATAAACAATACGAAGGTAAAGAGCTAAAACAAAAGAAAGTGCTACCACAGGCTAAAAAATTACCAGAAGATAACAATAGTTCTGAAGAAGAAACTGTTAGAACTGAACTAAAAAAGAAGATATATGCAGGCTTTACAGATACTCAGATTACTCATATGTTTTACAAGAAACAAGAGCTTGGTGATGGTCTCTTATATCATAAACAGACAAATCTAGTATGCGACAACACCAAATTTATTGTTGGTAAGAAGGATGGAAACAAGGTATTGCCACTAACTGAAGATGATATTAAAGTTGCTAAATCTTGGAATTTTAAAATAAAGAGTGTCGTTGAGACTATTCCTAAAGAATCAGTCAATCTGAAAATCTGCAATACAATAATCAATGATGCAATTAAATCACAGGAGACTAAGATTGAAGAGACCAATATTCTTCAAGAGACTAAACCGCAAGAGATTATTGTTCAAGCTACTAAACCTCGGGAGACTAAACCTCAAGAGATTATTGTTCAAGCTACTAAACCTCGGGAGACTAAACCTCAAGAGATTATTGTTCAAGCTACTAAACCTCAAGAGACTAAACCTCAAGAGATTATTGTTCAAGCTACTAAACCTCAAGAGACTAAACATCAAGAGATTATTGTTCAAGCTACTAAACCTCAAGAGACTAAACATCAAGAGACTAAACATCAAGAGATTATTGTTCAAGCTACTAAACCTCAAGAGACTAAAAAGAAAGTAATCGCACCTCAAGAGACAAAGGTTCAAGAGATTAAAAAGAAACCAATCTTGGTATCTGCGAAGAAATTTAACATTCCAGTTCCACAGTTGAATGTAAAAACAATAGAAAAAGCAAAACTGCCAGTAAATGATACACCTGTAATTGTGACCAAGAAACCTACCCAAAACGTAGCATCACTTAATGAGGAGGCTAAGAATACGAAAAAGTCGATTACTAACCTTATTGAGCAACAGAAGCAACAAAAGGATATTGAAGATATTCTTGAAAACTTGACGACTGGAAATGATAGTGATGAACAAGATAAAGACGAGAGTGAATTGGAAGATGAAGATGAGATTAATATTGACGATTACGATGAGGAATAAATTATAGAATAAATGATATTGTAATTTTAATGTTTTATTACATTAAAATTATAAACTGGTTAACAGTTTCTTTTGTTGTAAGTTGCTTCAGCGTCGCAACCGTAAGCATTCTTAATAGCAAAGTATCCAGAACAAGAAGAGCTAACTCCGTGAGTTAGAGCATCATAACCGATGGAACCTCCATAGCTTGGGACTATCTGATAGTAAGGACCGCTAGGTGCTGGAACAACCATTACTCCGGGAGCATTTCTATTATTGTAGTTTTGCAGATTTTTGTAAACACAACCTCCATTATTAACATTAGTGGACATTTATTAAACATAATATATATTTTTTTTTTAATAAAATCTAAAACCGAAATTTTGTTTATCCTTCTTCCTATTGTATAGTATTAGGCAACCTACGAGTATGACTGCTACTACTGATACGCCGATACCTATATAGAGACCCGATGAACTCCCGGAAGTTGAAGTACGTGCAGCGTTCATTTCTGTTATATCATTCATATCATTCATATCATTCATATCATTCATATCATTAATATCATTCATATCATTCATATCATTCATATCTGGTTGGAATTCCTCTTTTTTGTATTTATAGTACATTTATTAATACAAGATTAAATTATATTTAGAGAATTTATATTTTTGATGATAGCGTCAATCATCACTAGATTATCGAAAAATACTTTATCGGTATACAAAACCATATCATCCAGTTTGTTTCTTATATTGAAAATGTTTTTTACAACCTTATGTTTCGTACTCTTAATTTCTTCTATTTCACCTTCATATTTAGAGATGATATGTGATTTTTGAATATCAGAATGAATTCCACCTGCCGATTCATATTCTTCGCGTAAGCTTTGAATCTTTTCCATTTTTTCCTTTTCAGACTGATTTATAGTATCAATCATCGAATATAATTTTTGAAGGTATTCTTCATATTGATTTTTCTTTCGATTTAGTTTATCAATATATGAAAAAATAGATTGTCCTTCAGTTATCATTTTATCAAAGTTGCTAAGATGTTTTCTCTGGTTCTTATCGAATATGGCATATAAGCCTTGTCTGATGTTGACGATATCAGAGTTTACGGTTAATATATTATCATATAGATTTTCAAGGTCAATCATTACATATAGATTTCTTGTATCTTCTCCTTCGTAACTCTTGATTTTATATAAGTCAACCTCGTTTTCAATATTGATTATACATAGATAATTCTTATACATAATACTGAGCTTATATTTTATGGTTTGAACACAGAATCTCATTCTTTTGAGTTGTCTTCTAATCTCCTTTAGTCTAATAGTATCATCCTTGTTGATATCTCTAATCGATAATTCTTTCTTGTAATTATCCTCAAGAAATTCCTCCATATTTTGTCGTTTACTTTCAGATATATCAATCTCCTCATATTCCTTTTCAATATCCTCGTTGTCAGGTTCTCTTGTATATTTATCCTTGATATCATCTTCGAATTCTTCGTTATTGATATCGATTGCTTTCAGTTTAAAAACATCTTGTTTTTTTGATACGTCGAGGACATAGTCATCATTAATATAGATGAATAAAGTATCGGTTGTATTGATATTGACAACTTCTACAAAAGTGCAGTTGTCATCAATAGTGAAAAAAGACTTTGCTATAAATTCCTTGCTAGCTAGAAATCTCTCTAATTTGGATAGTGATAATCTCATTTATTAAAAATCTTATCGATTTAAAACGATATTATGAATAGAAAAAATGGACCGTTATAGTGATGATATCGAGAGTTTACCATTGGATAATTTTTATGTTCCAAGTCAAAATGAGAAGCAAATTATAGATTCTTTATTTGGAGTTCAGGATAAGTGGGTAATAAGTAAAATAACAAATGAATTGAAAGACCTATTTATCATTGCGATTCTGTTTGTACTATTCTCTATGAAGAATGTAGACGAACTTATACATAAGTTCGTGCCAGCAAGCCAAAATTCAGTTTATATCCTATTATTAATCAAAACATTAGGATTTGTGGTTTTATTTTGGATTGCAAAAAATTTTTATTTATCAAGAGGAAACTAGTTTAAATATTTCAAACAATAGAATAATGCGGACAATATTGATACTGTAATAATAAGTTTGCCGTAGTTGATTCTTCTACCAAATTTATCATAAGGTTCATCTACCATTATAAAATCAGGTTTGAAATAGATAAAAAGGAGAAACAATATGATTGGTACAGCAATAATCAGTTTATTAAAATCAATCTTTGGAATTGAATTTGAAGTTAGAATATTCATTTCTCCATCTCGACCTGGACTATCGGTTAAACTTGGATATTGTTTTGTCTGATTGATTGTATAATTGTTCACTTCGTTTTGTAAGCCTAAAATAGCATCATCAAAGTTCTGGTATTTTTCCATTTATAAAAGAAAATCTTTTATAAATTCAAAATTTATCAACATCCAATATGAAATGTATCTCTATTAATCTCGTTTATTAGAGTGATGTAGTTAATGATATGTCTTTTATATATTGATGATGGTTCGATTTCTTTCATTTCTAAGTTCTTTTGGTCTTGAGATTCTTCTTTCATTTCTAAGTTCTTTTGGTCTTGAGATTCTTGTTCGATTTTAAGCTGAACTTCTCCTTCTTTTAGAGTATTGAGTATATCCATTTATTAGATAATATATAGGTTTATAAATTTCTTATTTAATATAAGTAAAAGACAGTATGTTACAGTTATTCAAAAAGATAGAATACTTATGGGAAAACTATGGCTTTGAAGGTTTAGTCGTATGCGCTTTTGCATTTATCATCTTCTATTCAATCTACAATTGGTTAAACGGTAGAAATGGAAGTTGGTCTACAAAGCAGTATTTTGACTATAATATAGGCAATAACAAGCAAAAGAATTCATATTTCAATATGAATTCAAATGCATCTCCATTCGTTCCAAATTCAAACTCATTTGGAGATAGTAAAGGAGAGGTCGAATGCAGACGGGTTTTAGAACACATGTTCAATAGACCTTTCAACAAAGCAAGACCCGATTTCCTAAGAAATGAAGTAACAGGTAATAATTTCAATCTAGAATTAGACTGTTTTAACGAAGAATTAAAGTTAGCAATTGAATACAATGGTATTCAACATTATAAATTTACCCCTTATTTCCATAAGAATAATGAACATTTTTTGAATCAAAAATACAGAGACTACATGAAACGAACATTATGTAAAGATGCAGGAATCACATTGATAGAAGTCCCATATACAATCAGAATCCCTAAAATATACGACTTCCTAAAACTAGAAATAGTCAAAAACGGATATGCAGTTTAAGTTCTAATACCGATAGCTATTACAACTCTAAATACAATTTAAATTTTTAACTTAAAACGGAGTATATTTTAAGATAAATGGAACGAAAACAAATAATTCATATTGCTTCTGAAGTTGTTGTAATTTCAGGTTTAGCTATATATTTTAAACTGAAGACAAACTCTTTATCCGAAACAATTGAAAAATTGAAAGAACAATTGGAAACACAAGATGAAATGATTGTTCAACTTGAATCGAAGGCTAATTCACTGGAAAAATTACTACATAAACACGACCAGTTAATATCTTCATTACTATTTGCAAAATCAAAGCCTAAACAATCTCAATATGTAGAGGAATATCAATACATTCCTCAAAGACCACAAAAAACAGTTTCAAAATTAGAGAAAAATAGACATTCTACTATTAGACGAGAGGTTCCTTCCACAAGAGAAGAAAGACATGAAGTTTCTCCTAAAAGAGAAGAAAGACGTGAACTTCCTTCCACAAGAGAAGAAAAACGAGAACTTCCTTCTACAAGAGAAGAAAAACGAGAACTTCCTTCCACAAGAGAAGAAAAACGAGAACTTCCATCTACAAGAGAAGAAAGACGTGAAGTTCCTCCTACTCTACCATCTACAAGAGAAGAAGAATCGAGTGGTGAAGATTTAGACGAACAAATACTAAACGAACTGAATGAGTTAAATAATATGTCACCCGTAAATGAATATCATAAATCTGAATCTGATGAAGATTGCGATGATATAATCGAAATTGATACAAGCTTAAAAAAAAAAGCCTAAATAATAAAGTTGAAATAGTCTTTCTCGATGTTTTCCAATTCTAATAAAAAAATGAACGCTAGACCAAATTATATATCTCATCGTACTCCTTGTGATTTTCCATCATTTAGCAAGTGGAAAATTCACTATGAAAGAGAACTTGATGATATGTATTGTATCTTTATCGATAATATGAATATATACTTTCCAGAATCAGACTTAGTTAAAGATGAATACTTTAACCTGTTTTGCAAGATGATTTTCGATTCTTCTTCAAAGTACATTGATAAATAAATCAAACCGATTATCAATATGAAGTTTAAGAATTATTTTATAAGTATAAAATAATTTTATAATGGAAGAAATAAAAAAGAAGATTGTAGATGAATTCAAATATTTAAATGATTGTGATGATGACGAATTATATGAATCAGAAGATTGTGATGAAAAAGAAGATGAATTTCAAGATGAATTTGAAAAACATCTAATGGATACTGCTTTTACAATTCGAAATAACTTATTCGATTATGTAAATACATACGGTCTTCCTCTCTGTGAAAAGTTAGATATTGATAGGTTAATCCGTTTCATAGAAAAAGTGAATTGATTATCAGTTTGTTTATTTTAAATTGTTCAAATTTAAAATAATTAGTTCGTATATCATTATCCAATATACAGTTTGAATTTTATATTGGTATTTGACTTTCCCACATCACTTATGATTTCATGTATAATAGACATGAATTTCGTTTCTCCGTTTGTTCCAATTGAAGAAGGAATTGAAACAGTAGAACCATTCGGTAATGAATTAGATAACTGAGTTAATACCTTATCGATATTATTGAATCTATCCTTATATATTTCCGGACGGTCTTCAGGATGTAACGGGTCTATTATTTTCTTGGGAACCTTCAATGTTTGTTGAATAAAGGCAAAAATCACATTCACGTTATTATTATTAACAATAATATAAGAACCAGGCTCATTTCTAGTCTCTAATGTAGCCCATATACTATTGTTATATGGAAGTCGATAATATCCTGATTTGCGTTCTATATTAGGAAACCTAGTAAGAAAATTCTTAGTTTCCTGTGGAATATTTATACTGGAAGTTGTAAAAGGAAGTAATACATAAGAATTAGGTTTATCAAACATGACTTCAGTTATATTTTTATCAACAATATCATAAAAGTTATTTGATAAACCTGAAAGTTTATTTGCGTAGTTTATTGATGTAGGCATGTCGTCAGGGTTAGGTGGAGCTATTTCAATTGCATTTTGAATGAGTCTGCTAAGGAATATATTTTTACCTTCTTCTACAACCTGACCTTTGTTATACAATATCTCATCAATAGTCATTTGAGGACTTCTTATTGTTGAACCAGGTGGATCTAGAGGATAACAAGTCGACCAATATCTCCATATATTAACATACTGTCTATTCTTTGGCATATTAACATGTGAAAAAATACGGGCTACTCTACCAATAGCTTGTGTTATCTTATGCTCTCTAGTTGAACTCTCAAGTATATGCATATTATTCACTTCCAATAGAGAAATTCCCTCTGCGCCTGCCTCTGTAATAAATAATATATTCATTAGTTTTCCATCTCGATTTTCAACTGAATTAAAAACTTCTAAAACCCGTCTCCTTTCATTATCATTTATATCTCCACTGAATATACCATAGGTTATTCCACATCTTCCAAGTATTTTAGATATTGTTTCGAGGCCTATTCCAGTCTTGAAGAAAGAGAATATTACATGCTTTGTTTTCAGTCTAGAAACTATATTTATCAATAAAGCTGTATATTTAGAAGAAAAATTAAACAGGAGATTAGGATATTTTTGGAAAAGTCCATCTTCAGCCCATTTGGAAGAATATCCTAGCCCCATTGATTTGTTTTCACCGTCATCACCGTCATCACCGTCATCACCATCATCACCATCATTCTTCTTTTTATTTAGAATTATTTTCGGTTTATTTGGAAAGAGTTTTTCAATAATATTCTTATCGTGGTTTTCAATAATATCATTAAAAGCAAGATGAATATGATACTGAGTTGATATTCTATTTGTAATAGATTCAAGTTCTCTATTCAGATTCTTCAACTTCAATCGTGTAATTTTAAATTCGTCGACAAGTTCTTTTATTTCATCGGGAATCATAATTGCATCAAGATTATTGTTATTATACAATTGTGTCACCAAATTATTAAATCCAAGCATAACTGCTTCTTTCTCAAACATATAAACCTGTATATAGGATTGAATTAGTTCAATTTGGATATCATAAGCTCTATCTATTTCCTGATTGCTTTTACCCTCCATTTGTCTATTATTCTTTTCGTCAACATATTTAGCTTCAAGCAATGGCAAATAAGACAACATAAAATTAATAGAATTATATATTCTTAACAGGTTTAAATCAGAATTTGCATTTGATATCTTTCTCGAAGGTATTCTTTTTACAGCTTTTATATAGTTCTGATATTTAAACATATAATTAGGATCATTATATTTTGGAGGTCCAATTCCAAGTGTAATATCTTCCAAATGTATAATATCTCCATATTTTATTGTTTGTTCTCTGGACATCATGCATTTTATCGGTTCGTGATATATTGTTGTTGGATATAAATCTTTATTTCCTGGATAATAAGATATGATACCTTGATATTCTTTGTTTGTAATCTTGTTATGATTGAATACATCCTCAACTAAATAGGGCTTATGACCATCATACTTAAGAATGTTTTTAAAACCATTCGGATTTAAAAGGTTACCCATTAAAGACCATTCAAAAATATACTGAATAATTGGAGTTCCTGTTAGAAGTAATACTCGACAGTTAGATTCATATATTTTCTTATAAACTGCAAGTGCATTGCTGGATAAATTTCTTACACCATTGATTATATTATGAGCTTCATCTATAATGATCAAACTCCTATCGAAATTATAACTATCCAATTCTCTCTTCAAATCTGAATTGTAAGTCATAAAAACGAAATGAGAAGATATGAACTTATCTCCGCATTTTTTACAGTATTCGTCAATCCAGTTCACTCTCAATGAACCAGGAGTCAATACATATACTTTTTTGATTTTCTTTTTTCGTAACATATCATCAGCAATCATAACCGATGTGCATGTTTTACCAGCTCCAAGCTTATGATAAAGGAGTAATCCTTTGTAGGTTGAAACATTGACAAAGTAATTGATTACTTCACTTTGATACTGTGTAGGTTCAAAATTATTAGTTCTCTTTTTTTTACATCTTATATCATCGTAAATTCCAGCCATTTATTCAATTGCAAGATGTTATTATATTTATTTTATTATATTATTGTAATATAATAACAATAGCTTATAAGATACCCAAGCATCCCAAGATGCTTCTTTCGACTTCGCTTAACTTTTGTAGTTTAACCGGTGGTCTGCCATTTGTAATGTCATCCAGTATATTTTCAATATCGTCTTCAGATAGACCTTGTCCAACAGGCGAAGTAACAGGTGAAGGAGAACCTGGTTCTGGTGGAACATATTGCTGTTGCTGTTGCATATTTCTAATTAAGTTATCAATATCAGCCTGCTTTCCAATCACAAGTTTTCCATCTATCTCAGCTTCAATAAAACCCATATTATCAGCTCTATAATTCTTTACATCAAGACCAACGCATCTATTATTTTCTATATCACAGAATTCACCATCACCACATCCAAGATTATCACAAGGATAAGAACACAAATAATCAAGGATTACCTTTCTGCTCTTTGCTTCTTTAAGGTCTATTCCCATGTTTTGAGCGTATAATTTCAGGTCTGCTGTACTCAATTCTCTCAATGCAGACCTGGTCTTATCATCAACACATACTCTTTCTGATACACGAGTATCTGCTGGAAGAACAGGCATTAGAAAAGGTTGAGAAATGGGGACTTGATCTGGTACTATAAAAGGTTGCTGCATGTTAGCTTGATAGACTGGAACAGAAGGTGGTGGCATAGGTGGAGTTCTATGCATAGGTGGTTGTGGTTTCAACATAGATGGTGGTATAGGTATGGGTGAAGGCATTGGTGAATCTACAGGCATAGGCATAGGTGCAGGCATAGACATAGGTGCAGGCATAGACGGTGATTCTAATCTATGTTTTAATTGTCTAATAGCAAGTGATTTACCAATATATGCTTTGCCATCATGTTCAAGCATTTCATATCCTTTTGTTTTTTCAACTTGACCTTGACCTACCTTGGCGCCAACACATAGACCATTTGAAATATCACAATATTCACCATCTCCACAATTATTACCATCAGCAGAACAACGGTTATCCATTCCGGCAGCGCAAATATACTCTGCTAAACGAGCTTTGGTATCAACTCCTTTGATATTCAAAGCTTCAGCATAAGCCTTAAGGTCAGACAGCTTTGTTTTAGAAGAATTGAGCTGAGCTTTTGTCATGCCATTATAACAAACATCACCTTGAACTTGAAAGGGTACTGGTTGAACAACACCAGCACCAGCACCAGCCATTTGTCTTTTTAACATTGCTATTTCATCTGATTTACCAATGTAATTTCTTCCATTATTTTCAAATGAATCGAAACTAACTTTCGATTTATTAACCTGGTCTTGTGCTACGTCTGCACCAATACATAGACCGTTTGAAATATCGCAGTAATCACCATCACCACAATTATTATCATTAACAGAACAACGTTTATTCATTCCGGCAGCGCAAATATACTCTGCTAAACGAGCTTTGGTATCAACTCCTTTGATATTCAAGGCTTCGGCATAAGCCTTAAGGTCAGATAGCTTTGTTTTGGAAGATTTGAGTTGAGCTTTTGTCATGCCATTATAACAAGTACCAGGTGCTTGTTGAGCGGGCATAGGCGCTGGCATAGGTGCTTGCATAGGTGCTTGCATAGGCGCTGGCTCTTGCGCTTCCTTATAATTTATGTAGTCTGTAACAACTATAACAATATCATTTACAATATCAATTACATCTCTATCCTTATGAGCAACTTCCAAATTTTTAGCTATCTTTGCAAGTTCTTTTTGTTCCATAAGTTTCAACTGTCTTTTAGTAACGTTTGTGTTTAATAGTCGTTCAATTTCTTCAACCATCTTATCAGTAAATCTACTACTTGGTTTTTTAGGTCTATTAATGAGTTTACAGATTTCTTCTTTTGTCATTGCATTTCCTTCTTTTTTAGAATTAATGATATTGCATTTGAGAGCAAATTTGACTAAATCTTCTTTCTTCATTTTTTTACATTTTACCATATCGATTTTAGAGCAAGACGGTGACTGAACTACAGGTGCGGGTGCAGGTGCGGGTGGCATAACTCCTCCCATATTAGATTGTTCAATCAATTGACAAAGTTTCTTTCTAGAATAACCCTGACCTTCTTCAACTGAATTGATAGCTCTACAATTTAAAGCAATGTCAATTATATCTGCTTTTAATAAACTTGATGTTTTTTCACAAGTTACTCGATTGATATCGCAATCATAAACTTTCTTTGGCATTTATTAATTGAAATATTTTTTTCGTTTGAATTATTATTTGTAATCAAATAATAATCGAAGCCTTAACCAGATTGCTGATCCAAATCAGGCATATCACTCATATCTATACTTGGACCTTTCATCTTAGGTTTTCTAACAGTAGCAGGCTGAGATACCCTGCTATTCATATTATTAATCATATTCATTATATTAGAACCAGTCTTCTTCATTATCATTTTTCCAACGATAAAGAAGGCCGCGTTCATAATAACAATGAAAAACAACCGTACTTCAACTGGCCATTTTGAACCTGTAGGAACATATGATTTCTCTCCTAATTCTATGAGAAGTTTCTCATATGAATTCATATTGAGAATCTGCTGTTGTGTAAATCCTTCCATATCAAACTTCAAAAAGTTACCAAAGACGAATTCACAACCCATAAATCCATAGACAAGATAAGTCTTATAACTGTCAACAGAAGAGTCAAGTGATAAACGACGAACGCAATCTTCATATGATTTCATCATCATTTGATAATCAGTATGAATTGTATATTCAGGTATAATTGCTGTTGGATATGATTTCCTTAGTAAATCAAATTTAAATAACATTTCTCTCTTCCTATCCTCTTCATTTACATCAGAAGTAGAAGTATTATTAATATCTCTTAATTCTCGAGATTGAGTATATGTGCCTCTTTTTTGTAATTCACCCAGAGTAGGAGGTTTCCTAGTATACCTATCATCTCTCTTCTTTGTATACTTATCATTATTTTTACTGAAATTTTCCCTTCTGGAAGAGAAGCTATCTTGACTATTAATATCTGATACATCATCAAGCAAATCTTTTAGACGAACCGATAGGTTTTCAGAACTCTTTTCTGAGTAATTTGTTCGACTTTCATCATCACTGTCTCTATCACGGTCTCTATCATCATCTCTATCACGGTCTCTATCACGGACTCTATCACGGACTCTATCACGGTCTCTATCACGGTCTCTATCACGGTCTCTATCATCATCTCTATCACGGTCTCTATCATCATCTCTATCATATGAATTAAGACTGCTTATATCATCATCAATATCACCTCCCTTCTTTTTCGGCATATTCTTACCAAAAATATCATCTCTATTGTCTTTCCTTGTTTTTTTTCTGCTAAAAATATCATCAGACCTGTAGTTTTCTTCTATGTTTGGAGGAGAATCAGATGACTTAGGAATAGAAATCACCGGTGAAGATGAATTAGGAATATACTCTTTATTTATCAAATCCTGTTTAATTTTAGACTTGTTCTCAATTAATTCTAAATACAACCGAGGCATCTTTGGAAAGTCCTGAGGGTAATCACGATGTACCTTTTCTACGGGAACTTTTATTACTTTGATTTCTTTTTTCGGCATTTACTTAAAAAATATGTTGCTTTAAATTAAATAATGGTTTCTATTTAAGGAAATTTATATCTTAGATATAAATTTCAACCTGGTCATTCTAATCACACCTCAACTTTTCGAACTGTGGATACCCTTAAAGTATGAAGAATTCTCTCGTATTGCATAATCATAAACTTGCAATGAACTGATACCACATATCCATCATTTTGTACATTCTCATTAACAAATACGGATTGGAAAGAATCATCTTCATTATAACAGTTATCGGCTATTTCCAAAGCTTTAATTTCCATAAACCTCATAGCCTTATTCTTTGAGTTAAATACAAATTTAGGTTTTTTATCAATTGATACAAGATACATTTGTTCTAAATAATCATCACTATCTTCTGAATCAGAAGTATCATCATTGTGTTGACTATTGGCATTTAATGTTTCATCCTCAACGGTAGCTTCATCCTCAACGGTAGCTTCATCCTCAACGGTAGCTTCATCCTCAACGGTAGCTTCATCCTCAACAGTAGCTTCATCCTCAACGGTAGGTTCATCCTCAACGGTAGCTTCATCCTCAACAGTAGCTTCATCCTCAACAGTAGCTTCATCCACGGTAGCTTCATCCTCGACTGTAGGTTCATCCTCAACTGTAGGTTCATCAACAACGGTAGGTTCATCCACGGTAGGTTCATCAACAACGGTAAGTTCATCCACGGTAGGTTCATCCTCAACAACGGTAGTAGGTGAATCACTATCAGATTTAAAATACTCATTGTCACTACGACAATTACTACAATCATCTTTAATTTCACAATCTTCATTTGGACTGTCTTCTAATACTAAACGAGTATATGTAGTAGTAGGTTTTTCTTCTTGAATATCAGTTGACATTATACTTAATACTTTTATCATAACTTTTAAATAGAAATAGAGCCTGTAATAATACGAAAATGTCAGTATCATTTTAAATGGTAATTGCTTAAATTGAATTTGATAAATTAAAAAATAAAGAAAAAGATTTATATAGTTAATTAAATAAGACAAATGGATTCTTCAGTTGAACAAATATTAAGAAATCATTATGTAGACGGAGTTTATCATACTCACGTATCTATGATTAATCCTGTTGGAAGGTTCCAATTCAACAGGCAGGATATCGAGACCTTCTGGGAGTTGTACTGTGATAAGCTCAAAAATGAAGAGGAACCAATGCTCGGTATTGGTGAAAAAACACAACAGTTTATTCCAGTATTAGTTGATGTTGATTTGAAGTTGAAAGAGGATGAGAATATAACTTATGGAGACCATCTGTATACGGAAGAGAATGTTATGACTATCATTCAGATATACCACTCTGTTCTTCGTCAAATAGTTGAAGACTGTAATGATGAACATTTAACTTGTGTTGTTCTTGAAAAACCAATCTACTTTCTAGATGCAGGAGAGACTGTATATATTAAGAATGGTTTTCATCTTCATTTTCCACATATTTTTCTAAATAAGATTGACCAAGAGGTTCACTTAATTCCACGAGTTTTGAAACTGGTAAATGAGTATAATGTATTTAGTAATTTAGGATTTGAGGATTCTTCAACGGTAATTGACAAACAATGTTGTTCTGTACATTGGCTATTATACGGAAGCAGAAAGCAGGAGGATATGGACCCTTATAAGGTTACTTCTGTTTATAATTCCGATTGTGAAAAAATCAGCTTGGAAGAAGCTTTCAAACATTATAAAATATATGATAACAATGAAAATCGAATCAATATCCGTAATAAAGTAGAATATTATCTTCCTCGTATCCTATCGATTCTTCCGTATGGGCGAGATAATATGGAACTGAAAAGCAATCTTATTTTACCGATAAAAGAAAAGATTAGAGAAGAGAGAAAAAGAAATAACAATATTGATAAGCCTCTTAAGGTATCAGTTGAAGAAGAGCTTAAGATTACAAGTAAATTATTACCGATGTTGGCTGCGTTTAGAGCTAGAGATTATAATGAGTGGATTAATATCGGTTTTGCTATATATAACATCGGAGAAGGGTCAAATCAAGCATTAGATTTATGGCTTGAGTTCTCAGCAAGAGCAGAAGAAGCATATGATGAAGCAGGTTGTATTTATCAATGGGAAAGAATGATTGCAAAAGAAGATGGCACTACTCTTGGTACAATTCGATATTTAGCAATGAAAGACAGCCCTGAAGAATATAAAAAATATAAACAAGAAAAGTCTCAGCAATACTTGAAAGATTCTTTGAGTGGGTCTCATAATGATATTGCAAAAGCACTTTATGAAGACTTTGGAGATATATTTGTTTGTGCTTCCATTCCTAGTAAGACATGGTATCAGTTTATTTCTCATAAATGGGAAGAGATTGAATGTGGTGTCTTCTTACGAGAAAAGATTTCATCCTGCATTGCCTCTCGATTTGGTAAGATGGGTAATGAGATTTGGCAAAAGATGGCAAACGAAGAAGATAAAGCAGATGAAGAATCTTTAAAAACAAAGCTAAAGTCAATTCAAAAGATGTATGGTAATTGCAAATCTGCTCCGTTCAAAAACAACGTAATGAATGAAGCAATGGAAGTATTTTATAATAGAAAGTTTAAAGATAGATTGGACCAGAACCCATATATTATCGGTTTTAAAAACGGAGTGTATGACTTGAAACTTAATATCTTTCGAGACGGGAGACCTGATGATTATGTCAGTAAATGTCTTCCTATTAACTATAGAGACTATAATATGGGAGATACAGAGGTTGAAATGGTGACTGATTTTTTAACTAAAGTCTTTCCAGATAAATCAGTTCGAACTTATTTTCTCGATATGTATTCAGATATCTTTGTCGGTGGAAATACTCAAAAAGTAGTCTTGTTTTGGACTGGTGAAGGAGATAATGGCAAGTCTATTACTCAGAATATTCTAGAAGAGATGTTGGGTGAATTAAGCATTAAGTTTGATACAACTCTCTTTACAGGTAAGAAAACTGGATTAGGTGCAGCAGCGCCTGAATTGGCACGAGCGGCACCTCCAGTTAGAAGCGCAACAATGGAAGAGCCAGATAAACAAGAGGAATTGAATATTGGTTATCTTAAAAAGTTATCAGGAGGTGATAAGTATTGGGCTCGAGATTTGTTTGAAAAAGGAAAGGGAACACGGGAAGTAAAACCAATGTTTATGCTTACGTTTATTTGCAATACGTTGCCAAAGCTGAAATATTCTGACCAAGCAACATGGAATCGTATTCGTGTTATCCCTTTTGAATCTACTTTCATAAGAGCGGGAGAAGCTTGCCCTGAAACATTTGAAGAACAACTACTACAAAAGAGGTTTCCACGAGATGCAGAATTTGCAGGCAAGATTCCTAAGATGCTGGAAGCTTTTGCTTGGTATCTGTTGGAATGGAGAAAGAAAGTTACAGTTAGAATTGACCCTCCTAAAGTAAGAGAAGCGACAGAAATCTATAGAAAACAGAATGATATCTACAGACAATACATCGAGGAATGTATCATTAAGATTGACGGAGCTTCCATCACTATTATGGAGTTGTATGCTCAATTTAAGGATTGGTTTAAGGAGGGATTTCCTAATATGTCTCTACCAGTTAAGAATGATGTGAAGGAGTATTTTGAGAAGTTATGGGGGCTTCCTGTCTCTGGAAAATGGAAATCTTACCGTATTAGAACAATCAGAGACCAAGAGGACAGTGTCATAGTTAATATGCCGAGTGATGACGAAGAAAAAGGTGATGAATAAGAAAGTAGTATCGTAAAATTATTATTCAATTTGAATAACAATTTAAATATTTTGATTTATTTTATCAATAATAAATGGAAAAAAGAAAGAGAGATGATGATGCTCCGATTTTGAAAAGAGTAAAAAGTAAAATTATCGGGTTAAATGGACCTTTAAAGTTGTATCGTTTAAATGGTATAGATTTAAATGGCAAAGAGAGAACTTTATATCTATTCGGCGAAAAGCATACAGAAAATTATTGTAAAAATTGGATTGATGCTCAACCTGAAAATATAATTTCATTTGTTAACTTCCTAATCAGATTGATTCGACTGACTAAGAGACAACATATATTTCTTGATATATATGTAGAAATAATTGGATTTGATAATAAACAGTATGGTTTGGAAGGTGAAAGGTTATATACAGATGACAATGGCATGATTACTTCTATCTATAAAAAATTCAAAAATTGTATTCAAACTTCAACAAGAAATAAGTGTAAAGGATTTAGGATGCATTGGGCTGATTCAAGAAATACAAGACAATATAGCTTCGTCAGTTTTATCAACTTCATTCAGGATATATTATTCGTCATAAATAAAGACATATCTCAAAAGGAATCAGGATTGAGTCTCATTTGTAAAAAACTTAGCACAAATATTATAGTCCAAAAGTACTTGGAAAGCGTAGAATTGAATGATAATATTGAAGACTTTTCAGAATACATGATATCCTATATTCTATATGAGATTGATATTGTAAAAAAAGAATATGACCAAGTAGATGATTTATACAAGCCTTATATATTCTCGTTTTTTAAAAATCAAATTGAGTCTCTTATGATAGGAGAATATGATAACTACAGAAACAAGTTGTTATCACTACATAGTGTCCTTTTTCTTCAAAATGTACTTGGTATTAACAGGCTCCATAATCTATTAAAAGATATTGCTTTTAACCCTATTAATGTTGCATTAGAGGCTAACGTCATGAACATATACACAATATGCAGAATTCTCAAAAGCTATAATATAGAAAGATTACCTACCGAAACGAATCTTGAATATGAATCTCGAATTGAACTTGACCCATCTAAAATCTATAATCCTCAACCTGAGTCTGCTACTAACATCATTTTCTACGGAGGTGAAAAACATGTTGGAGTGATATCTGATTTTTTTACTACTATTCCTAATTTTACAAAAACAGTTATTAGTGAATCTGAAGAGGATACAAATTGCCTCAAACTCGACCCTGATATTGATTTCTTTGGAAATAAATTAAGAGATATTGTTTTCCAAGGAGAAGAGAAGATTTAAACTGAATATCTCTCTAAATAAAATAGAAAAAATTAAACTGTGTTGCAATTTAATTTTACGAACCTAAACCACCCAATAATGCTGGTAATATTTGTGGACCAAATAATATAACCAATAAGAGAACAGTAATAACTATAATAACAATCATCGTTGTCTTAAAAGCTTTAAATGATTTATATTCGGATGAATCTGGTGATTTTCCCTCTGCTTTACCCCTAAGTTTAATAAAAACCATAATTAAAAAAAAGAAGATTGCTAGACCTCCATTAATAAAATAAAGCGAATGGTTTTCTATTATGTTGAATGTCATTTATTAATTATAATAACTTTATTATAATCTTCTGTTTGCTTTTTTGCTCGTAATATATAGCATCAGTTATATTCTTAGTTGCTTCAGGAGCATATAAGTTCCTAATATAGGATACAAATTGCCTCAAACTCAACCCTGATATTGATTTCTTTGGAAATAAATTAAGAGATATTGTTTTCCAAGGAGAAGAGAAGATTTAAATTGGTATAAGGCCTAAATAATATTGTAAAGATTTAAATTGTATTACAATTTAAATTTATTAGTTTTTGTTAATTAGCTCTGAATATCTCACCTATAATTTCTAAGGTTCTTGCGGGTCCGACTAAATAAATAAACAAAATGAAAAGAATAACAAAAACGAAAATTGAAATCATCTTAAAGAAATTATATGATTTATATTCAGGTGTATTTTGAGCCTTTCCCTTCGCTTTCTTTTTAAGAAAAAAGCCAACTATAACTAACACAAATGCTACTAACAAAAATATAACAAAAACAATTTCTGGTTTTTCTTGAATAAACGACATTTATCAATGTAAATATAATTTAAATTATTTATAATATCAGATTCCCGTCAAGAGTCGAAAAAAATGATTTTTTAAAATTATAGGTAAGAAAGATGCCCCCTTATTACAATGAACTCCCCCGTCTTTGACACAACTATTTCTATGACTAATTCTGCTATGACTTATGATTATTCTTATAACTCTTTCTGGAAGTCCTTTTCCTTCTCTCGGGTTCGCCCTGGAGTTGAGAATTGGGAAGAGTTTTCATTCTTTGAACTCCCGAGAATGAAGGATAACGAAAACGATGTCCTTCCTCCTCTTATTCTACAGACTGCATCCAAGGAAAGTGGTTTCTTCCTTTCTGAAGATGCAGAAGACGCAATTCGTAAACGTTCCTCTAAAGAACTCGCTAGGAAGTTCCAAGAGATTCGTGAAGAGAAGATGCGTGAAGATGCTGTAAAAGAAGAGATTGAACTCCAGGCTTTTATTGTTGAGCAGAAAATCAAGGCTCTCAAGGAAAAGGCTGAGAAGGCACTCGAACCAAAAAAGAAAAAGAACACTAACTTCAAGTTCTTCAAACAGACGAAGCCTCGCAAAGCCGAGGTTGTAATCGAGACTGTCGAAGCTGTATCGGCTCGGCAGTCTGAAATCCGGAAAAAGAATAAAAACGAAAAGAAGATTTTAGACCAAGCAAGAGCTGAGTTTTTCAATGACCCATCTCTAACTAACAACGAAGCCTGGCTCGTTGCTATAGGAGAAGCTATTGGTATGAAGTTTGCTTCTCGGAGTATTCGAGAAATCCGCGAAAAATTAAATGTATCTTCTATTGAAAAAATTAAACTCGTAGAGAAAGAAGACGATATTACCAAGGTTGAAACATCCTCTCTCACCGACGAGCAGGTTTCTGAGTTGAATAAAGCTGAAAAGGAAGATGAAGAAGCAATTCAGAATCTAGCCTCTAGCTTTATCAGCACATTCGAACTTGCAGAGAAACAACGAGAGAATGAAGCGAAAGAACTCGAGTTGATGATTTCTAAAGAGAAGGAATCAAAGCTCTTCAACCTCGAAATCTCCCGAGCTCAAGGCGAGTGCCGTCTGATGGAGAAAGCCGATTTCGAGTCTCAATCTGTCTCTGATGATGATTTCGATATTTTTGTTATTCTTAAAAAAGGAGATAAACCAAAGAAAAAGACTTTTGAACAGATATACCCTAAAGTAGAGAGGAACATCAAGAAGGTGGTTGTAGCTGAACTACCAAAGATAGTAATTGGTGTTGCCTCTTTCAAGAAGCCTAAAATTAACCGTCTCTGTCGTAATCTCAAGTTTGGTAGTGACCCTTGCACCAAAACATCTTGTTCTTTTCTTCATGATTTTGACGAGATGAATCTTGTGGCTTGTACCTTCAAGAAGTGCAATCGAGTTGAGAAGCTTTCAACTGGTAAATATGTCAACATTGGAGTTGGTTGCAAGTTTCTTCATCAAGACGAGTCCAGGAATGCCTTCTTTGTTCGCGAAGGATTTATCCAAGAGGCTACACTTGAGGAAATGAAGACAGAAGTTGAGACCAAGGTTGAGGAGACCAAGGTCGAAGCTAAAGTTGAGTGTGGACCTTGTGTCTTTGATTGCAATGCTTGGAAGGAAACAAATCCCAAGATTTACAATCACCCAACTCAGACTCCTGAAATTATTCTTCCCACTCGGAAGACAACTACCCCAAAAGTAGAAGAGATTTCCCCTGAACAGAGAACCAAGACCAAGATGTGTGATAGCATCACTAGTGGCAATCCTTGCAGACATAAAACAAATTGTAGATTTGCACATTCCTTGGATGAGCTTAATATTGTCGAGTGCCAACACGGTACTAACTGTCTCTTTATTAAGTCTCATAACGGAGTGTTATATAACTCAGAAGGCAAGTTCTGCAAATGCATTCATCCAGAAGAATCGAGAGCTAACTACTTTTCTCGAAATGGAATTGTGTTGAATGTACCTGAGAAGAAGACTGAATGTTGTAAAACCAAGACCAAGATTTGCAATACAGTCTTTCAGGGTGTAAAATGTACTCGTAAGAAATGTGACTTTGCTCACAGCGAGAAGGAGTTGAATGTTCGAGAATGTACCTTTTCTCAATGCAAGCTTATCTCGACTGACTTGCATGGTCGCATCTGCAATGTTAATCCTTCAAACAAGTGCTCGTTCTTCCATCAGGGTGAAACCAAATTCACCTACTTTCAGCGGTTGATGATGAAGTAAGTAATCTTAAGTAGTGTATATATGTGTATTTGATAAACAATAAAATTTTATATGGAAAACCATATAAAATTCTTAAATTATTATAGTATTAATAAATGAGTTTTCTGATAAACTATCGGAATAGTAATATGTTATATTGTTTTTCCAGTCTGCGTAATGATATTGATAGAGTAGGTCGTGAATGGTTTATTCCAAACACTGGAGTATTACTGGAACCAAATTCAATAAAAATAAGCGCGAAATCTTGCCCTGAACTCAAGGACAAAGTTTTTGATAGAAAAATTACTGATTTTTATGAGGTTGCAGAACCTTTTATCATTGAACAAAAATCTATTATGAAAAATGGTCTTAAAGTTAAAGTTTATGAGGCTAATTCTCCTTACTATGTAAGGATGACTGGTGATGATGGTTTGAAAACAATTCGAATTGCAGGCTTGAATACATGCATAGCTGTTTTTATAGCAAGTAACGATGGTAATCATCTAATAGGATGGCACTACGTTCCAGGTGAAATAACAAGCACAAATTCAAAATATGAAACTGATAAGATAGAACAAGCAAAGATATTAATGAGAAGACAAGGAATGAATAGTAGAAATTCAACATTATTATTAGTTATTTTCCCTGAAAATACAAACAGAAATGTTAGTGTACAACAAAAAAATGAAATGGAGCTTTTAGCATTAGAACTTCGTTTTTATGAATATAAAAAGTTATATCTGAAGAGTTCTATAGTGGACTTCGATATGAAATATTTAAGGACATCAATACAAATGTCAGTCGGAGATTATAGAGATGAAATCAATAAAGATTTGGGTATATTGAAAGCAATGCAAATGAGAGATAGAGAGGAAACAAAGAACGGGGAGTCACCCAAACGACGGACTAGAGTATTGAAGCCTAAATCACCCAAAAGACGGACTAGAGTATTGAAGCCTAAATCACCCAAACGACGGACTAGAGTATTGAAGTCTAAATCACCCAAAAGAAGACAAGTAGCAAGAAAATAATATACTTTACTTTGAATTGTAAAAGAGTTTATCTTTTATAATCTTTACTTTTACTTTAGGAGATAAATAATATATAGAATTATCTTCTTTTTGAATTGTAAAAGAGTTTATCTTTTACAATATTACTTTGAACTGAAGCACACTTTACTTTGGAGATAGAATAGAATTATCACTACCCATTAAACAAAAATTTTAAATTGAAAATTAAACGTAAAAGCACATAGAATTAGTAAAATGGCCACTGATATCAAAGAAATTGCATCTATTAACTTCGGAATATACTCTCCCGAAGAAATATTGAATATGTCTGTCTGTAAAATCGACAACCCAAAGAAGTCAGGTTATGGTTCGGTGTATGACCCTCGGATGGGAAACACTGATTCTCACCAAAACTGCGAGACTTGTAATGAGAGTGCACTTGTATGCACCGGGCATTTTGGGCATGTAGAGTTGGCGGAACCAATCATTCATCCTCTATATTATAAGAGAGTGATTAGTTTTCTCAACTGCTTTTGCTTCAAGTGTTATCGTCTGATTCTAACAAAAGAACAAATTTTTCTATTGAAGTTGAACCGAGCAAAAGGTGAAAACAGATTTGTTAAAATACAAGAGAAGATTACCAAGGTTGATATTTGCTGTCACGATGATTGTAAGAACTATCAACCCAAGTTTAAGATGTCTGTAGCTGAGAGCGCTATCTATATGACCTATAACTACAAGAGCAAAAATAAGACGTCGGTTATGGTTTCAACGGATGAGGTCAAACGAGTATTTGACAACATTTCGAACGAAGATGTGAAGCTTCTTGGTTTCGACCCAAAGTTGACTCATCCTAAGAATTTCATCATTATATATTTACCTATTATCCCTCCTTGTGACAGGCCCTTTGTCAAGGCTGAAGGTAATACGTGTGATGATGATATTACCATACAGTATACCGAAATTATCAAGGCGAACAATCATCTTATCGAATTGATTGAAGAAAGCAAGGAAGCTCAAAAGGATATTATTGAAACTAAAAAACAGAAGCTGATTTCAACCATTCGTTTCCGTATTTTAACAACCTTTAACAACAGCGCTGGTAAAGCGAAGCATACAACAAACGGTCGTCCTATCAAGGGTATCAAAGAGCGTTTAACAGGAAAGGATGGTCAGTTACGTAATAACTTACTTGGAAAAAGATGTAATCAAACAGGACGAACTGTAATTGGTCCAGACCCAACTTTAAAGATGGGACAGTTGGCGGTTCCTGAGTTGATGGCGAATATTCTGACAGTTCCTGAGAGAGTTACTACTTTCAATAAAACTAAACTTCAAAATCTAGTTAATTCTGGAGAAGTCAACTCTTTGATTAAGCCTGATGGGAAGACTTGTATCAATCTGAAGAGGTTTAGAAAAGGGACTCGTTTGACCCCGAATGATATTATTGTAAGAGGAGATAAGAGAATTGTGGTGGTAAGTGGCAAAGAGCAAATATTATCTGGAGACCAACTAATGAGAAACGGTGAATATATAGAAAATGTGATTCATTCGAATCGTGAGTATCCTATTGATATTGGTTGGATTATCGAAAGAAGATTATCAGACGGTGATGTTGTCTTGTTGAATCGTCAGCCAACTTTGCATCGAGCCTCAATGTTGGCGATGGAAGTTGTGGTTCGACCTCATAAAACATTACGATTCAACCTTGCAATCAATAAGCCTTTCAATGCAGATTTCGACGGCGACGAGATGAATATTCATGTTGCACAAACACCAGAATCACAGGCTGAATTACGATTGATTGCAGCGGCAAAGTATAATTTGATATCACCTCAATCGAGTAAGTCGAATATGGCGATTGTTCAGGATTCTTGTCTTGGTTCTTATATGATGACAAAAGGATTTATCAAGATAACAAAGGATAAGTTTTTCAATATTGCAATGTCTTTGGATATGTCTTCTGAAGATATTTTGACGAGAATACAAGAGATAAATATGGTATTGAAGCAGAAGGGAAAGAGAGTGAATGCATATACCGGAAAAGGATTGATTTCATTATTTCTTCCTAATGATTTTATCTACGAAAAGAAGAATAATATTGACCCGGAAGAGCCTATAGTTAAGATTTGGAAGGGTGTCTTGTATGAGGGTACGTTAGATAAAACAGTTGTTAGTTCAAGTCATAATTCTTTGATTCAGACGATGAATAAGGAATATGGACCTGACAAGGCTACTACATTTATTGATTCTGTAATATTTACAACAAATAATTGGTTATTGAATAGTACATTTACAGTTGGTCTTGGTGATTGTTTAGTTCAGAAGGCAGAAGCAGGTGAGACGAGTAATAAAGAGAAGATTCAAGATGTAATTAATAAGTGTTTCCTTGAGGCTGAAACAATGAAGACGAATACAACTCACGTTGGAATTCGAGAGATGAGAATTAATGCATCTTTAAATAAGGCTCGTGATGTTGGTTTGAAGTTGGCAAAAGATGGTTTGATTCCGAGTAATAACTATATATCAACTGTGAAGTCAGGTAGTAAGGGTGATTTTTTCAACATAGCTCAGATTACGGGTTTGATTGGTCAGCAAAACTTGAAAGGTCAACGTATTCCTTTGTTATTAAATCACGGAAAGCGTTCTCTACCTCATTATCCGTTTGAGAATGTTTCACCTGAAATGGAGTATGAGTCTCGTGGATTTGTGAGTTCATCTTTTATCAAAGGTATGAATCCTCGGGAGTTTTACTTTCATAGTACAACTGGACGAGAGGGTGTTTCCGATACTGCAATGGGAACAGCAACTAGTGGTTATATCCAGAGGCGAATTATCAAGTTGACAGAAGATATGAGGATTCAATATGATGGAACTGTAAGGGATGTGACAGGTCGTGTTTATCAAATGGCTTATGACGATACTGGTTTCGACCCTATTCATACGGTGAATGTAAAAGGAAGTCAGGAAAGTTGTGATATATCTCATTTGATTTCTAAGTTGAATATGAAGCATGAGGAAGGATTAACGGGAGAAAGCAAACAAGAATAAAAGGAATGATTACAATTTAAATTTAAATAAATTTAACTTGTTATTGAGTTTATAATTTAACGATGGGATGTGGATTTTTTATTTGTTCTTCAGGAAGAACAGAGTTAATAGACCTGATGTTCCATTCTATTTTTCTCTCTTTGTATTCATAAGGAATGACACTAGTTTTCTTTGTTGCTAAGAATTTAAACATTTATTACTATTTATATAATATTGAATGATAATTCAATTTATAAAAATATGTTTTTTTATAAATGATAAAAAAGCAAAATAGTATGTGTGACCGTTTTCCTAGAAACACAAGTGTCTATTCGAACTGTAGGTGGGTTGAATATATGTATCTTTATCTCAAATCGCGGAAGTAAGAGTCTACGGGAGTCGTGTCAAATTGATTTTTACGATAAATCGGATTGAAAATCAGCCATATGGAAACTATAATCAATCCTAGAACAGGAAGGAAAATTACTATGAATGGAAAGGTTTGGAAATCTCTATCACCTGAAGAGAGAAAACAAGCAGAGCAACATACGATTGTGACTAAAGTTAAGACCAGTGAGGTGAGTAAAGTGGAGGTTGAATCAAAAGGAGAGGTTGAGACCAAGGCGGTGGATAAACCTAAAATGACACAGGCTGAATATATAGCTAATATTGAGAAGAAGACACAGGAAGCACACGACCGTGTCTTGGCTATAATTCATTCTCGTATGAGAGAATGGTAAATAGATATACTCGATTCCGGTTGAAATAAGTTTATAATATCTAAAAGATATTACAAACTTTCTATTGAATTATAATTGGTTTTAATTCAGAAATAATATGTTTACATCCAGTTAAAAATGAACTAGCTTTTTCATTTATATAAATAATCGATACTTTTCCAATCTGATTTTTTAGGAAAAGAGAATCAGGTGTATAATATATTCTCCTCGATTTCTTATTTTTAGCAAATGCATTCCAGCTTGAATAATTGTTGTTTTTTGTTTCTTCGTGGTCATCAGTATTCAAAAAGTCATTTCTAATGATTTTAATATTCTGTACAAAATTTAATAATGAAGCTTTTTCTATGAGGTCACAGTTTGATTTTTCTGGTTCAAATGCATATACTATTATATTCTCCTTGTTGATATTACGCAAGGCTATAGCAAGAGCAATTGAAGTAAAGCCTGAATATGCTCTAAAAATAATGATTCCTCCAGTTTCTAATTTCTTTGCTTGATTAAAAACATCTAAAATTGCAGTTGAATCAGTTGTTGAAATTTCTGTTTTATCATTAATATCCCATATTATGTTTGAACTGTCAATTGGATTAAGTAGTTCTTTAACCTTGTTGGTATCACGTTTAGGGCCATTATCATCCCAATCGGTACCATCAAACCATAAGGTAGCTATATCGTAATTATAGCTATCGCAATCTGAAGAGAACTTGAAAGAACTGATAACAGATAGAATATCACAAGTATTACCAATAAGCATTTTATTCTTGGTGGTTTTACTATATTTATCAAATCCGATTGGCCCAGTATGTCTCAATACATCTTTAACATTACTATTTTCATTCATATTGTCAATCCAACCTAAAACAAAATTGTTATTTTTAGAAGCACCGAAGAAGCCATTGCATAACAGTTCTTGTTCTTGAATATAGTGTTCTTTTGGTTCTCTTATGAAGTAGTTTTCTCCTCCTTCTGTAAGATATGAGATATTCCTCTTGCAATAGAAATCAATATCACAATAGAAACCACCATAAACATAAACGATAACGAATCTAGCAAAATCACATTTTTTAATGAAAGGAGTTAAACCTAAATAGAAACCAAGATATTGTGGAAAATATTCCTTAATGAGTTCGATTATTTGTTTTCCAGACCATAATTTATGGGAGAAATCAGAATTGTATTGTTTCCATATGGTGATATACTTATTATATCGGTCAGGCAAAACGGCATTTTCTAATTGGTTATTTTTATCAATCCATATTCTATGAATTATCTTTGGTATTTTCTTATCACCCTTAATATAATCACATAATCTAGTTTGAAAATCAATATCGTTTTGTAAAAAACTATTTCTTGCATTATTTCCAATTTCAATTCGTTTTTCAATTGGAATTAGCAATAATTTGTTCATTGCAATTTCGATGTTTTCAACAGTAACATTATAAATAGGACATAGGCCGTTGACGGAGTAGTCTTCGGTGTTGTTATCACATGGAATAGAAACACCATCATAGCCATCAGTAAATGTTTCATTCATAGATGGTGCATCAGTATATAAAACTAACGCTTTACAAGATTTAGCTTCGGCTATATAATGACCCCAACCTTCGTGTTTGGAAGGACATATATGTATACCATATGTATTATATAATTTTTGTACTTCATCTTCATCTATAAATGTATCGATGAGTTCGATATTCTTGCATTCTCCTTTTTTGATTAGAGATTTATATTCTTTTACAATTCCAAAGAAGTTATTACAGACTATTTTCAATATTGGAAATTGAGGATTTTTAACCCAAGCTTTAATAAGTTGAATGGTACCCTTAAAGGGTGATTTTCCGCATATATGGATAAACTTATTGTAATTCATCTCAAAACCATCCTTCATTCTACTGATACTTGTAAATCCAACATATTTTATGTCCTTTTTAGTAAAGTTTTCATTAAGGATGTTGTATGCTTGTTTTGTTTTACATAATATATACTGAGGGGAATCTTCAGAGTATAACTTTTCAAAGTTGGTAGTATCCATATTGACAAACATAAATTCATTAGGATATGAGTCTCCTATATCAAAATCTTCAAAAATGAAGGATGGTTTAGCTGGTAAATTCTTAGTTTTATTACATACTATAATTGAATCTAAAACTAATCCGGGACTCTTGCTAGGAAGATATACATTACAAGATAAATTTTTTCGTCTGAATGGATTTTCATAAGTATCTTTAGACTTATTTTCGACGGTTTTTCGTCTGAATAGCATTATGATGGTAACTAAAAAAGCTAAAAGTATGAACAGTAATATTATTTTATAGACAGTTTTCATTTATTATTTAAACTAAAAAAATAAACTACAAATGATCAATATTATTACCAGTGTAGTTTTCAATAAGAATAAATTAGCTATAGGAAGAAATAATGAACTCCTATTCAGGTTTAAAGATGATATGAATTTTTTCAAGCAAACAACAATAGGAAATTACCCTGAATATACAAATGTTGTTGTTATGGGATATAATACCTACTTATCGATTAAAAAACCACTTGAAAAACGAATTAATATCGTATTGACAAACAAGACCGAACTTTATAATGTACAAAATTATCTTTCGATGTTAGAGAATAACGATACTGAAAGCAGGATATATTTTATGAATTTAGAAACATTTTGGGAAATGTATTTTCATTATAAACCAGTTGTATTTGTAATCGGTGGAAGTCAAATTTATGACCTATTTATCTATAGAGCTAGGAACATATACTTGACCGACATAAAGACAATCGATGAAAAAGATATTAAATTTTCAGTTGAAAAAGAACCCGATACATTTCTAACTCATTTTCCAAGTAAATTTAAACTGAAAACAATATCGGAAAAGCATATCTCTAAAAATGGTTTGTATTCATATCGATTTTTGAAATATGAAGAAGGTGAAACAAGAAGTGACGAGTATCAATATGTGAATTTATTAAAGAATATCATTTCTTCTGGTAATAGAAGAGATGATAGAACACAGACTGGTACCATTTCAATATTTGGAACTCAATTACGCTTTAATATATCTGAATGTATCCCTCTAATGACATTAAAACAAGTACCATTTCGAATCATATTGGAAGAACTATTATGGTTTTGCAGAGGAGATACAGATTCAAAGATTCTTCATAAGAAAAATATCCATATCTGGGATGGAAATACATCAAGAGAATTTTTAGATAAACAAGGTTTAACCGATTATGATGAAGGCGTTCTTGGTCCTGGATATGGTTTTCAATGGAGACATCAGGGTGCGCAATACAGACAGGAATATGCAGATACAAGTAAAGTTGATACAGAATCAATCGGTGGTTTTGACCAATTAGCATATGTTGAACATCTATTGAAAACGGACCCTTTCTCAAGAAGAATCGTGATTTCAGCTTGGAATCCAAGTGATTTCAACAAAACAGCTTTGGTTCCTTGTCATATACTTTTACAGTTTTATGTTGAGCAAGTAGGTGATGAAAAACATCTGAGTTGCCAATTCTATATGAGAAGCAATGATGTTTTTTTAGCTAATGTCTTCAATATAGTAAGCTATACTGTTCTAACTCATATTTTAGCTTTCAAGTGCAATATGAAACCAAAAGAAATAATCTATAGTTGTGGTGATGCTCATATATATAGTAATCATTTAGAACAGGTCAATTCATTATTCAGTAGAAAACCACGACCATTTCCTAAACTGGTATTAAACGAGAGTCTTAAATCAAAGGACTGGAGTGAGATGCAAGAAAGTGATTTTGTGTTGATAGGGTATTATCCACATCCTGCAATCAGAGCACCAATGGCTATATAAAATAATTAGATATAATAATTTTAAACTCATGTTTAGTTTAAAATTACATTGCTTACCATGATTTTATTATTTCTCCTTTCTTATTATATATCTTATTCTTTGTTACTCGAATGGATCTAACAGATGGATGAGGAGGCTTAAATGTATGCGTGAAAAATACAAGAGAATATCGTCTTCCCTTAAAAGGATTTATCCAATGAGCTCTTCTACCATCAAACTTTTTCCATTTGTTTTTTATATTGAATTCTTCTCCTTCTATTATTAACTCTCCTCCAGTAAAGTCACCCAATGCGATTATATAAGATGGTCCGACATTATTCTTATCAACATGTGGATTACAAAATACATCTTTATTTACCTGTATTGTTGTATACTCAAAATTAGGCTTGCTTTTCGCCATGAACTCTGATAATTTGTCATATAACACCTTAAACTTCTTGTTATTTCTAGAGGGTCCTCGAACTCGATTATTCAGAGCTTTTTGCCCTCTATAGTTCACATCACCAAGAACAAACGCTTCAACACCTTTAGAAGATATATTTGTCCTTGACTTACAATTTGGAAATCTAGTATTTTCGAGTTCTTCTAATATTATCTTTCTATTCATTTATGTATTGTAAATTTAAATTTTATAAAATTTAAATTCGAATTCAGGGTTAATCATTTATTTACAACCACGATGATTTCAAGTCATCAAATATCTTCCACTTTGAATCTTCCGCTTCATCGAAAATACGTCGAAATCCATAATTACTAATCCGAGTGAGAGAAATCATATAACTTCTCGGTTGTTGGAATCCAGAACGTTCCAATAATTCCAGCAATTCATCGGTCGTATAACTCGCGTTAATATCAACCTGATTCAAGAAAATCGATATATATGTCTGACCATTCTTCAACGCATTCTTGATTCTTCTCTTTGTTTCTTCAACGTAATCTAAACTTCTAACACGGTCAACTTTACTCTCTTCGTCTGACTCAATCTCGTTTTCAAACTTATAATCACCGAAATCATATCCACCGTCATCTTTTTTACTAATCTCATTTAATTCATAATCAACCTTCTTAGTTAAACTTCTTTTCTTCGTTGGAATTTTACGCTTGTAAATAGGCATGTCTTGAATCAATTTCCACAGAGGATTATGCGAAACTTGATACTCCTTATTAGCTCGTTCAATCAATTCCTCCTGTAACCAATACGCTTTTACCAAATCTTTTTCTACCTCTTTAGTCGCGTACAAAGTCAACGGGACGTTATCACCTCTTGGTGTTGAAACACATAATCTTCCAGCGGTCTGCATTAGTTCAGGTTGGTCCATTCCTGTAGATGCACATAGATACATCTCCGTTAAATGCCACCATAACTTATTCTCTCTTTTACATTGTTCGAAATTTGATGCTCCATATGAAATGCATCGAGACGCGAGACTACCAGCCATTGTAATGATACGAGGATATACAGTAACACCACCATTTTCATGTAACCATTGCTTCACATAGGAAGGTGAACTTGAACTGAAGAAATGATAATCTCCAAATAGTTCTTCAAATTCAATTTCTGTTTTTAATTTCTTAATCTTACTCTTACTACCGTCTGCAAGTTGAATTGGAACTGTAATATTAGGAAGATATAATTCAATCGACCCACCTCCAGAGTAAAACATACAAGGAATCGATGGGTAATTTTTAACAATATGAGAAAGCAGTCTTCTGTTAGGGTCTAATGCAAGAGAAACTCGTAATAATGTATCAACAGGATGATACTCCGAATATATAGGTACAAAATAAGGTTCTCTTCTCGAGAATTCTTCAAGATAAGACTCGAGATTATCATCATCTGTAATCGGATTTGAAATTTTCTTGGTAAGAATCGAATTCTTATTGCTTAGAATTCTTGTTACAAAAGACTCGATTCCCTTGTAATTTTCAGGCTTTGATAATATAACCAAGTTGCAGTCTTCAGTCTTCAATATAGGGTCCATTATTGTTGCCGATATTCCAAAAGAGCAGTATGCTTTATCCTTTAATTTCGCGAGTTCGTTGGTTGTCTTTGTATCAACAGAATCCATAAAATCGACTTCGTCAACAAAGAGAACATATTCCTTTCTCAATCGCTTGAGTTTATCACTTAATTTTTTGATTCGAGCTGAATTTCCAATCTCAATGAATATATTTTTTGATTTAGAGAAAAAATCTCCTTCAGCCTCGAGTGCTATTTTTATCTCTTCATTGAAATAATTCATACGGGTTTTCAATTGAAGTTCATCGTCGGTGCTATTTCTGATGATAATTACGATATTCTTGTTTCCCAGAAAATTAAAAAGACAAGAAGCCGTAATAATAAAGTTCGTTTTTCCAGATTGAACGAACCCTTTAACTACAACCTTTTTATCACGGAATCTTTTAATCATATTCAAGTTATCGATTTGAGATTTATCTTGGTTTTCAACCGTATTTTCTCCTTTAGTTTCTTCTTGTCTTTTATTCTCACCGTCAATGTCGTTTGGAAAGAGACTAAATAACTTTTCAATGTCAGGGCACTTTTGTAATAGAAACACTAATAGTTTGTCTTTGACAGCATTACGACCTTTATCCAATAATTCCCGAGGCATAAATTCTATTGAACTTATCAAGATTTTGTCTTTTGAAATCCGTTTGAAACGAATATCATTTTCTTTAAGCAAGTCCACCGCTCGTAGCATGTTATCAATCCTTTTCTCATTAATCATAATAGTAATATTTTCGTTCAAGTTAGTCATACCCTAAATTTTCTTTAAGCACGATTTGATTTTCAATTTAAGGAAATATATTGATTACAGATTGAAATTGACCCAATTTCGCCGTTATGATGATGTTATATTAGAAATGATGAAATCACCATAAGTCCTATTCTTGTGAATCTGAACTGATGATATATTATGGTGAATGTTTAATGGAAATGAGTGTATTGATATTGATAAGAGACATAAGATGTTATTTGCATATTGAAACCAATATTAAAATATCCTGAATCTTTTTTTATAAATCATATTGGTCTTACAGTTCGATATATGTTTTATGATAATTGTAATAGTCAGTTTGAATTCATAGTGTTAATTATTGATACATTTGTATTCAAATTATATAATGAAATTGTAAAACAGTTTAAGTTTTATAATTTTAGTGATTTTTAATTTACATAAAGCTGGCAGTCTTATTATCGACAATGAGGTCACCTGATGCTGCACCAAGATTAGAAGACAATGACTTTCCAGTATATGGATTTTGAATCTTATCTAATGATTTAGTATTCGCTAAATCGTCACCACCAAGCATGCCCAAAGCTGATGGTCTTAAACTATATCCTCGTTGACCAAACCAGCAGGTACCTTTGTTAGGAGGTATAGCAAGGTCACCACGAATAAAATCCGAATCTTTGACATTTCTATTGTCTTTCAAGTTAGAATACATAAATCTTTCGAATTGATAGATGTTACCTGGATTGCCTTCATCATCAACCGCAGCTCTCATATCTCCAACAGGCATCATATCTGATAGAATGACATCTTTATTCTTCATATCATTATAGTTTCCAGATGCAAAGTTAGGTTCTACAACAGGAAGAGATGCATAAGAAGAACTTGCTCTGCAGTTGCTATCAAATCCTTCTTCAACCATGCCAACGAAGTCTTCTACTTCAGCAGTTTTACAGGAAGAACTTGCTCTGTAGTTGTTATCGAATTCTTCTTGATCCATTTCAAAGTTTTCTACTTTAGAAGTTTTACAGGAATTTACTTTCAATCTAAAGTCATTTGAAAGTCTAGAAGGGTTGCTTAGTTGAGTTCTCAACAAAGGTCCTACTTCTGGATTAGTCCCCCTCTGAGAAGGGTTGCTATTAAAATTAGATACTGAATAAAATTGAACTTTGTTAGGGTCATTACAGTCCTTATTTGGGACAAACGCTGCTATTTTCTGTGATACTAGTCTTCTTGAGGGCATGCCTCCAGCATAAGGCTCCTTTTTATCGTTTTTGTTACCATCCAATTTGAATGCAAATAGGATAGAAACGAGAATTGCAATTAGTACTCCAATAAAATTATTGTTCAACATTTATCTATATCAAAGAAATTATTTTAATTTTTTGTTTTACTTCAAGATTAAAATTAAACAAATTTTAATCTATATCATCGGAATTAATAGTTTATGGTTAAGTGGCTTAAAGCAAGTTTATATGTAACATTTGACACGGCAATTAATGTTTTAATATTAGCGTTGTTATTCATCATATTAAAAGGATTGATTTCAAGTAACTCTTTAAAATTGTCAAAATAGAATTGCTTATGAGCTTCATTTAGTTCATATTTACCTTTATAGCAAAATACCATCTCCACTATATCTCTATAATCTGTCAGGTCAAAATCTTCATATATAACAATATTATAGTCTGTAAGAAGCTTCATTATTTTACTTTTATTTTGAAACGTATTATCAGTATACGGTGATTTAATTAATGTTTTTGATTTCTCTGTATCTAAATCGAATTCGATTCTTTCGTTTTTAAAAGAATCTATTTTCACTTTGTATACCCGTTGAATGAAGCTGAAAACGGTATTGAACAATTGAATCTCCGAATCAATATTGATTTGAGAAACTTTTGAAAACGTAACCATATTATCAAATAATGATTGAAAGTTATTTTCAAATGTTTGGACAGTATAGTATTCGACGAATATGTTTTCAGACTGCGGTAATGTACAATTTTTGAATCTTTTAATAACATCAACATATGATTCAAGTCGTTCTTCGGTAGACGAAGACAGTATATAATCAAAGACTTGTCTCGGATTTCCATGATTCATAAACTGATTGTAGGTATCAACTTGTTCGAACGGTTGTTGTCTCAAAATACCCTTTTCCATAATATAGTTGACAAGGTCGATAGGGTCTTTGTTTAATTCGTGTTTGTTTAGAGTTATAAGTTCGTCGTATCTCTTCGTTTTTGTTACATAACTTTTTATCTCTTTTGCATTCCTAAAGGGTCTCAAAAAACCAGAAAGTCTGAATATCAAATTGAACTCGTTTGCAGATAATTTTTTAGTAGAAAGGATAATATCGATACTCTTAATAATCAGGGTAAAAATATCATGTGAAACGGAAGAATTAAACATATTGATGAGCCCATAATGATATCCATTGTGAATCACGTGAGATTTTCCGTAGTCGATTATGATGGGTATAACAGTTGTTGATACACGATATATTTTATCATGTGAAATCATATAATCAAACGATACAGGACTGTCCAATCTCTTTAGGACGATGTTCCAAGGAGTCAAATCATAATGAACAAACCCACATCTGTTTTGAGCTACCTTTAGTGCAAAGCATATTTGTACTAGAATGAAAAAGAATTCACTCATATTGAATTTCGTCCCTGATAGATACTGAAATAGTGTTTCCCCTTCCAGATATTCTGTTATCACATTAACCTTCTTGTTTTTCCTGTACAAACCAAATATGTATACAAAGTTTGGAATATGTTTTGAAAGATTGTTGATGACTTTATTTCCGATAAATGCTTCGTGTATATATTCAAGTTCTTTTTGACCTGCACATTCCTTTGTTGTCTTGATAGCAAAGTTAAAATTAGCTAGTTGTTTGAGGTTGACAATTGTGCTTTCATCCTTGCTCTTGAAAAGTTCATGTTCTACTGGGAGATTATCAAAATTGGTATTAAACATATTGGAAATGAATTCAACTCCTTTCAATAATCCATAGCATCGGCCAATTGGTGGTATAAAATGAATATCAGCGATAGTTTTTGATGTATTTGGAAACTTGGTTTCTGTTGTTAGATGTTTATATTCATGCTTAACTTGTGTTCGAATTGGATAAGTAAAATATTCTTGGGTTCCAATTTCACTTTTGAGGTGAACAAATAGTTTTTGCATATAGTCAAAAATGCCTTGCTTTCCTAGATAGAGATTATATAATTGGAAAGCATTTTTGGCAATCTGTTTGCATTGTTCATCGTGTTCTCTGCACCATTTAATCTGGTCGATGAGATTATCCATATTCGAATTGACAGGGACATAATGCTCGTATGGTTTCAACATATCACTGAACCATACTTTCCAACGAGAATCAACCATAAGGATAACAGAACCCATACTCAATTCAAGAGAAAGACGGAAAGCAGAAACATGACCTTGTATATGGATGATGTATTTATGACGAGATTGCTCTGATGGTGACTTAAATGATACGAGACCGAAATCGAATACATCTCTGTTTATTGTTTGTAGATATTCTTCATTTTCTAGTTTTCTTGGTCTAACGTTCCATTTGGTAATACCAGCATCGATATATGAAATATTATTTTCATCAGGTTCCGTTCTAAAGGAAATATCAGCAACTCTTAATCTTTGATTTGTTTCAATGGTAGTTCCACATCCAGTACATGAACCTCTAAATATTGCTACCGGTATCTTTTGTTCCCAAGGAGTACTAAAATCATGATTGTAATTAGTACAAGAAGGTGGAAACCAGATTCCCTCATCCTGATTTTTGACTCTTGCCCAGTCATCCCATGTTGGGAAGAGATAATCGGCATATCGGTCAGTTGTTGAATAGGATAAGATTGGTACATATTTCTCATAATTATGAGAGACCAAAGGTTTGGTTGAACTATTCCAGAGATTATGGTATGCTTCCGTTGAGTCCTTTGTTATGATTGGAAAATCTCTTCTGTTAATAAATAGTTCAATGTCAGGAACTTGTCGAGAAGCACATAGTTCTTCTAGCATATTCTTGACATTTGATACGTTGTTTTCCCCTTCTGATAATGGATTTTCATATCGAACAAGACAGTTGTTTCCAAACCATTCTTCGGTATTAGGGTTAACTTTCCTTGGGTTGAAATGTCTTTTTTCCAAAGTTGAAACATAGCTTAGAAAACCATATATATACTTTTGTTCTTTATCGATTCTGTCATCATTTCTTATCTGAGGAGAACAATATTGTAGGTATTTTGGGTCCGCCTTGATGTTTTCGGACCATTCATTGATGAATTGCGATTTAGAAAAAGGCAAGAAGACTTTCAATTGATTATTAACGATTTTAATGAATATTCCTTTTTTGAATTTGTTGAAAATATATCTAAATGTATCCAATGTAGATTCGCTTGATATGTTTTGATTTTTCTCCCATATAGGCAATTGAATATTTTCAAAGAGATTCTGTTCAAGTTGAATCTCTTTTCTCTCTTCATCTGAAGACTTTGGATATCGATAGTGTTGAAATTGCTCCTCATCTCCAGCTGTAAATTGGGTATGAGTAAAATCTCGATAACGAGGATTGGTTTGTTCTTCTCGTTCAAATTTAGACTGCTTACAGTCTTCTTGATTTATATAATAATCAGGTCTAGTTTGAAATTGTGCTGTTGTTGTCATCCTATTGTCTTTTATTAATGCTTATAATTTTTTTCTGATTCATTTTAATGCTAATTTTTTTTTATATTTTATTTTTAAAAATAAACTTCTCCTATATTAATAAATGTCATCCTTATCATTAAATGCTGCCCTTCGTGTTTGTAAGGTAGATGTTGGCTATGCTGACAAAATTAATTCTGATAGATTCCTAAATCCAAACAATATGCTTTGTCCTCTTTGGAATGGATTAGATGTTGCGGGAAGACCTGTATGTCCAGATTCATTTTATACCAAATCTGCGGGTTGCAACAGCGCTTTGGATAGAGTTATTGTTGAAAATGATGTATTCAGACCAAAGTATACTGAATATATTACTCTAAATGCTTCCGGTATAAATAATGGAAATGACCTTGATAGCATGCAACGCAATGCATCTATAAGTCGTTCTGCTGACCTCAGAAGCATCAACTCTAACAACCCTCGCTTTGGAGCCAATTCAACAATGGCTGGCAATGTATTCCCCAGATGCAAGGTACTCAGTCCCCAAAATGATGTTGCATCCATGAACGAGAACACTCGCATGGTTAACAATGCTATGAATGCCAGAGAAGGGTATGAACGCAGATGCAACTCTGGGTTTTAAACAATATTTGAACCGCGATTCTCTTTGGAGAATTGCTTAAAGAGATGAATATCCAATTCTAAATATCATATGGAAAGTCTAAGCAAAGATAAATTAATTTCATTCCTTCAAAACCTTATCATAAAAGTAGAACAAGATAACCTATCAACCAGACAGCATCATGCTATCTGTGAATTTTATACTTGCTACAAATTCAAAGAAAGGAAAAAAGAAATCACAATTTCAAACGAAGATTACCTTAAATTTTTAACTTTAGGTTGGTATATATATTCTCAAATGGAATCCCCATTATTATAATTTACAATATCAAATGATATTGCAAATTCACTTATATTTTTATTATTTTTTGAATCTGCTTTTCAATCAGAAAATGAAACTCAATTATCGGATTATTAAGCAATATATTACTATTTAATAAACCATCAATATGACATCCAGACTGTTTTAATACATATAAACAACCTATATCCAATAAATCAATCACCATGAACTTATTGGATATAAATCTTTTTATAGAATACAGATAGTATTCTTCCTTCACTTCCTTTAACACCTTCGGATTAAACTCATTACAATACATATAATACTTACGAAATGACAACAATATTACGTGTTCAATATCTTTCTTTGATATCAAACTCAAATTCAGTTCAAAAAGGTATTCTTTAAAATATAGTCTGTAATCTCTTTCAGATAATACGAAAATAAAAAAGAATATTTTATCAATAAAGTAAAGCATATACAGTTCAAATTTTGTTTTCGTATTTGTACTAATTATTTCAGTATAAATTAACTTCTGTCCAAATACAAAATCAGACCTAATAAGATTACAAAGGTCAATATCCTTCTTATTTTGATTATCATAAACCTCCCTTCCAATATAACTCAAATCATCATCTAATTCATAAATACAACTATTCTTGTTTCTTATTTTATCCAATCTGATTTGAACTGATTTTTTATAAATATCGAACGTTATATCGGTATGTATAAAGTCAGGGTCATCTATAACTAGAACTTCAGGACTATATTTTATATTATATTCAACCCTTTGTTCTTCCATTTTTTCTTCATATCCTGATATATTTTCTTGATTAGCATACTTGTTTTTCATACTATTATTAGTTATAATTGAACCCATCTTTAAAAATCAAAAAGTTAATTTATAAGTTTCAATTTGAATTAGAACTAAATATTTTATTTAAATTGAAATTCAATATAAAATAATAAATAATCTAGAAATAATGTCTATTCGAATTCCAATCGATAACCTATCATATGAACAGAAATATAAAGTTGATAATGACCTTGAAATCAAGATTGAAAACTCAAATAAGTTTGGTCCTAAAAACAGCCGTTCCTACTACCCATACGATATAATAGATAATGATGTCATTCTCCCTTTAGGTTTCGCCTCAAGTGAAATGAAACTCCTACGACCACAAAGAGACTCATTTCCAACCTTTAATTCTCTCACCTTTGGTGGTTCGTTAAGAGAAGAACAAAAACAGATTAAAAAGGAAGCACTAAAGTTTCTTAGTTCAACCGGTTCGGTTATCATAAGTGCCTATCCTGGATTTGGAAAAACGTGCACATCTATCAATATGGCTATCGGAATAGGCTTTAAAACACTCATTATTGTCAACAAAATTATTCTCATCACTCAATGGAAAGATAGCATCATTAAATTCTGTCCAGAAGCATCAATCCAAATTGTAACTGCTAAAAGCAAAAAACAAGATGCTCATTTCTATATTATAAACGCTATCAATGTCCCAAAATTAAATAAAACATTTTTTAGTGATATTGGAACGGTAATCGTAGATGAAATTCATCTGATTATGGCAGAATCGCTTTCGAAATCTCTAATGAATGTGTTTCCAAGATATATATTAGGATTGAGTGCAACACCTTACCGACCTGATAGTCTTGACAAACTTATCGATATATACTTCGGACCAAATAAAGTATGCAGAAAACTATGGAGACCTCATACGGCTTACAAGATTAGAACCAATTTTAAACCAGAAATACAATACAATTCAAACGGACAGATGAACTGGAGCGCCCTAATCGACGAACAAGCCAATAATTACGAAAGAAATGAACTGATTGTTAAACTCATTATATTATATTCTGATAGAAACTTTCTAGTACTTGTAAAAAGAATATCACAAGGTGAATATCTATTGAATCGACTTATTGAATATGGTGAAAATGCAACTTCTCTCCTAGGTGATAATCAAGTATTCGATAAAGAAGCAAGAATTCTAATTGCTACAGGTCAAAAGTGCGGAACTGGTTTTGACCACGATAAACTAGATACATTGCTATTAGCATCTGATTTTGAAGAGTATTTTATTCAATATCTTGGGAGAATCTTTAGAAAAAAGGATACTGAACCAATTGTATATGATTTTGTAGATAAAAATGGAATTCTTGAAAAGCACTTTAAAACTAGAAGGGAAATATATGTTCAACATGGTGGTGAAATCAAAAACTACGATTTAAATAATCTTAACTTTGAACTTGAAATTCAAGATGAAGTTGAAGCAAAAGCAGAATAATAAATTTTAAATTGCAATACAATTTAAAATTATTTACTAATAAACTTGGTTATTTAAACTCTTCTTCTAACCGACTTTCGTACTGGTGACTTTTTAACGGTCTTTCTTACCGGTGTCTTTCTAACCGTCTTTCGTACTGGTGACTTTTTAACGGGCTTTCGTACTGGTGTCTTTCTAACCGTCTTTCGTACCGGTGACTTTCTAACCGTCTTTCTTACCGGTGACTTTCTAACCGTCTTTCTTACCGGTGACTTTCTAACCGTCTTTCGTACTGGTGTCTTTCTAACCGTCTTTCTTACCGGTGACTTTCTAACCGTCTTTCTTACTGGTATTGGAACTATAAATTTAAAATGATCATAATTGATAGGAGTAGCTTGTCTTGCAACCATAGGAGTAGCTTGTCTTGCAACCATAGGAGTAGCTTGTCTTACAACCATAGGAGTAGCTTGTCTTGCAACCATAGGAGTAGCTTGTCTTGCAACCATAGGAGTAGCTTGTCTTACAACCATAGGAGTAGCTTGTCTTGCAACCATAGGAGTAGCTTGTCTTACAACCATAGGAGTAGATTGTCTTGCAACCATAGGAGAAGGTGTTTCCCGTATAATCATTTGATTATTTTTCATAGGATTAGGTTTTCGTAATGACATAGCGGTATTTTGTATTAATGATATAGGAGTAGGTTGATTTAATGATACAGGAGCAGGTGGTTCCCACATAATCATTTGATTATTATTATTCATATTAGAAGTTTGTTGCTTAGGAGGAGTTTGTTGCTTAGGAGGAGTTTGTATTGAACTTTTTTTATCAAGAGAAAATGGAACTCTATTTCTTTGTTTACAAATATCTTCATATTGTCCTAATAGTCTGAAACGTTGATTGATAAGTTCTGTATTTTCACAACCAATATTTTTATCAGGATGTAGTTTAAGAGACATCTTCCTATAATTCTTGACAGAACAATCTGATAGATGACTGTATATATCATCTAATGATAGTTTTTTATAAGAACAATTTACATCTTGAGTTGGGTTTCCTTCAGATTCAACTGGAAATATGGGTAATATTTCATTATTTTGTTTCGATGGTTTTTCAGCCTCTTCTTCTGTTTGTTCTTTATATACTGGTGCTTTCCATTCTCTGTTGGATGGGTCTAAATCAAGTAGTTTACTGATATCTACAACAGTCATATTATTGTATTTTTGTATTCTATCATTAAAATCTCTAATCTTTGCATCATCGTTGAAATTCATTATGTTCATGTATAAATATAAGTAATCGTTTATATTTTTAGCCTGCGATTGTGATATTCCTTCCATGTCGATGCTTAGATAAAGGGTTAATATTCCAAATTGCCAGGCTAATATAGCTTTATCGGAATTTGCAGATTTCCCTACCGGAATATAACCATTTTTATCTTTATATTCAAAAGGAGGGAATGATGAATACGATTCGCCATTTTCATTTACTACTAAACTACCTAAATTTCCAAGGATAAAACGAACTCCATCTTCTCCGATTTTAAGAGGATTATCACATTTGAATAGAATATTTTCTATGTTAATATCAGTATAAACTTTGCCATTTTTTAACAGGCAATTCATTTGTTTCCATAGTTTTTCAAGCACATTGAAAATTATTTTTCTAGGAATTCCGTTAGGATAATTTTTATTCATCTTTCCTCTCCAATCAAAAATGTTCCCATCAATAAGTTCCATAAAATACGGATATATTTTATCATCTTCTGCTTCAACTTTTTTTCCAAGATATCTTAGTTTTAAAACATCACAACCGCTATTTCTAACTTGATTTGAGATTGCTTCTTCATTATTTTTTTTAGAAAATTTAATCGCAATATTAGATTTCGTAAAAAAGTCAGTATACACTCTAACTACCTCATCAAAATCTTTCAATATCGGTCGTCCTCCTCCTTGTAAACTAAATTCATCTATTCCATCTACGTTTCTTATATTAATTGCATATAGTTTCCCACGACTGAACTGAATTTCAATATCAGATAATTTATATTTATCTCCAAATAAATAGTCTTCCAATATTTTTTGATTGACAGAATTCTCATCTCTTAATTTGCATATACTAGCCATTTATTATAAGTAAATATATTTCAAGAAACGGTAGAAACTAAATTTAAATTTTTGTTATTCATATCAGTCTGATGAAAGATTGGATTTATTGTGACGATGGTTTGATAATGATATCGAATACATAGAAAAAAATTGTTGTATATTAGTTTATAAATAACCTGAATTTGAAGTTAAATAAAACAAATTGGAATTCAATATAAATTTATATTGAATTTTGAAGAGTATTAGCATTTTGCTATAAATTTGATGAGTTCTGCTTTTAGTAGTTTTGAATATCCTTTGCAACCTGATTTTTTTGCTAGTTCTCGAAGTTTAACAACAGTTAGTTTTGATAGATTAGAAACAGGAGACCTTCCTACTACTGGTGGTCTAGCTACTGGTGGTCTAGCTACGGGTGGTCTTCCTAAGGGTGGTCTACCACTGGCTGAAGGTCTACCTTGATTTTTACTGAAATTAAAAAGAAATACTACTAAATCAAATTTCTTCATTTTGCTGTATCCTATACAGCCTAGAGATTTAGCTATTTCTCTAAGTTGAACAACTGTTAGTTTTTTTAGTTTTACAACTTGTTGTGCTGTAGGTTGAGGTGATACATATATAGGTGCAGACGCAGGTGCAGGTCGATTAATCATATCTGGTTCACCGGATGAAATAGATGTATATATTGATTTTGCTCTAAGTTCGAGATTATTGTCAATATAGGATCTAAACAAATTTGTTTTAGGACTTTTTAAACCAGTTTTTGAAAATAATCCACGTTCAAGTTGGTCCAAATGAACTTGAAATTTATCAATATCGGCTGATGTCACAGTTGCAATACGATCCCAAGTTAACTTGTCTCTTTTATCACTCATATATTTCAGTATTTGTGTATTAGTAGAAAACTTATAAAACGGAAACAACGATATTAGTAATATACCCATTTGCCAAGAGAGTGTAGATTCCTTTTCTAGTAATGTTTTCAGTTTAAAAAGCCCTTGTCCAAAGTTGACAGGAGGATATGTTGCTATATAATCTCCCGAATCGGATGGAACAGCCGAACCTAAATCTCCCAACATAAAATGAACATTATTATGTTCATCGCATTTATATAGGATATTTGCAAGCTTAATATCGGTGTAAACATAATTTTTGTTAAGATTAAATAGGCATAACAATTGAACTCTGATTGTTTCTGCAATATCTAAGAATATTTTAGGATGATTTTTCAATTCGGGTCTAATAGCTTCATCCATAAGAAATCCGTATAGATCTCCGTCTGCAAGTTCCATAAAGTATGAAAATCCAGAAATTGCGGTTGACAATAAACCAGAGAAAAGACGCATCCAAATAGTTCTGGGTACACTCCAGTTTTTACCTGATTGTCTCATTTTTAAAATATGGCAATTAGAATTATTGAGGGTATTTGATATTTCTTCTTCTTCGTTATCAGAAGTAAACTTTACAGCTAAAGCAACTCTCTTATTAGCATCAACATATTTTAATACAGTACCATAAGCGCCTGAACCTAGGGTATTACTACTAGAAAACAAATAATAGTTAGGATTACTATTATTTTTTTCACCTCGATTACCAATATGAATTTCGCATCTATCTCCTTTATTGTTTATTGTTACATCGTATGGATTATACATAGGACCAAAGAGATAAGTATCTAATCGATTTTGGTTATCTTGATTGATGTTTTTGGGTTTTTTACAAAAGCTCATTTATTATAAGTAAATAAAATAATATTCTAAGGGAAATTTAACTTGCAAATCAAGTTAAATTTATTATTCGAATGAAAATAGATACAATGTCTGATTTACATCAGCTAATATCTCATCTCGTATATTCAATAAGTCAACTCCGTCTTTTCTACTTCCAGAAATCAATTGAGGAAGTTCAACTGAAAGCCACTCTGCAAAATCAGATAGATATTTATACATCTGCTTATCGGTTAGATTTCTGACTACAATTTTTGAACCTTTGTTCAATCTGATTCTTTTAGAGTTTTGAAATACCTCTCCAAATCTATCAATATTTGTAATCAAACTACTAAACAATCTATCGGAAGCCATATGTCTAGCGTAAGAACCAGTTTGAAAATGATATATCTTTACTTGATTTTGAATTTCAAGCATCTTGACAATTATAGAAGCCATTTACATATAGACAGGATAACTTAATTTAAATAAAAACTCCAAAACTAAAACTACAATATGGAATCAATCAAAGGGTTACCCAATATAGGAAACTCATGTTATTTCAATTCCGCAATACAATTGTGTAAACTAATTTCAGACTTTAGTTTTACTGATGAGGATAATGAACAGAATTGCTTTATTACTCATATTCAGTCTTTATTTCAAACAGAAAATCAAGAAGAGATAAATAAGTATTTGAAACTCTATAGTTTTGTAGCCAATAATTTACAGTATCCTTCTGGTTCCCAACAGGATAGTTGTGAGGTCGTTCAATTTATACTTGATAAATATGTTGAACTAATAAAAAATAAAAACAAATTACTTTCAGTCTTTAATCAAATTGTTTTTTGTTCAAATTGTAATAACTATAGAATTTGTAACGAACAAAAGGAGAGTATGCTTATATCTCATGAACTGAACAACAATCCAAAAGAAGATATTGATTTTCAGGAACTTTTTGCCAATATCATATCTGTACATGAAGTAGATAACTTGAATACCGAATGCAACTGTAGTTCACCAAAAGCTAAAGTCCAGACTATATTCACCAAATTACCAGAATACTTATTTATCAAGGTTGGAAGATGCCAGTATGATACAAACAAGGTTTACAAGACATTGAGAATTGACAAAGAATTTGATATTGATTATCCTCTTGATTTACAAAAAAGTATGAATGGTTCTGATAAAAGAAAACTGAATAAACATTATCAACTCATTGGAATCTTAATCCATCACGGTAATTCTAGTAATAGCGGACATTATGCTTCGTTAGTTAAACTGAACGATGAATGGAATTATTGTGATGATGGTTCAATATCTAAAGTCAATTTTGAGAATAATATTGAATATGTACAGAAGAATTGTTGTATATTACTTTATAAAAATAGGTAAAGATAAAAGATGAATTCAATATAAATTTATATTGAATTTTGAAGAGTATTAGCAGTTGACTATAAATGTAATAAGTTCTGCTTTTAATAGTTTTGAGTATCCTTTGCAACCTGATTTTTTCGCTAGTTCTCGAAGTTTAACAACGGTTAGTTTTGATAGATTAGAAATAGGAGACCTTCCTACTACGGGTGGTCTACCTAAGGGTGGTCTAGCTACGGGTGGTCTGGCAACAGGAGGTCTTCCTACTGGTGGTCTGGCAACAGGAGGTCTTCCTACCGGTGGTCTACCTGCATTTTTCTTACAATGAAAGAGAAACGCGATAAGGTCGACTTTCCTCATTTTGTTATATCCTGAACAACCTAGATTTTTAGCTATATCTTTAAGTTGAACAACTGTTAGTTTTGATAGATTTACAGCTTGTTGTGCCATAGGTTCAGGAAAAGGAGAAGGTTGTTGAGGCATAGGTTGGGGTTGTGGTACAAATTGAGGTTGAGGTGGTGTCATCTGAATAGATTGACGCAAATCATCACTGATAATAGGGGTATATATAGATTTTTCTCTTATAGAAAGATTACTATCGATATAGGTTCTAAACAAAGGTGAATTAGGACTTTTCAAAGCGGTTTCCGCGTATAAACCATTTTCAAGTTGGTCTAAATTAACTTTAAATTTCTCAATATCAGAAGCGTTTACAGTCTTAATACTTCCCCAAGTTAACTTATCTGTATTTTCATTCTTATATTTGATTACTTGAGCACGAGTAGAAAACATATAAAATGGGAATAATAGTAATAATAGTATACCCATTTGCCATGCAAGAGTGGATTCTTTTTCTCTCATTGTTTTCAGTTTGAAAAGTCCTGTAGAAAAGTTGACAGGAGGATAGGTCGCCGCATAATCTCCCGAAGCTGATGGAACAGCCGAACCTAAATCTCCCAACATAAAATGAATGACATTGTTTTCATCACATTTATAGAGTATATTTCCTAGTTTAATATCGGTGTAAACATACTTGTTGTCCAGACGAAAGAGACATATCAATTGATTCCTGATTGTTTCAGCTATATCTAAGAATATTTTTGGGTTGTTTTTCAATTCAGGAGTAATATTATTATCCATAAGAAATCCGGATAGGTCTCCATCCGCAAGTTCCATAAAGTATGAAAAATTAGAAAATTTCGAAATGCTACTTGCTACAGTCCAATTCTTGCCTGAATGTCTGACTTTCAAAGTATTGCAATTGGAGTTATTTAGGGCGTTTGATATTTCTTCTTCCTCGTTACTACTTGTAAACTTGATTGCAAAAGCAACTCGTTTATTAGTATCGATGTATTTGACTACAGTTCCATAACTACCTGATCCAAGTCTATCACTCATAGAAAACATGTAACAGTTGGGATTAGTACTGATTTTAGGACCTTGATTACCGATGTTGATTAAACATCTATCTCCTTTATTGTTTATTGTTATATCGGCAGGATTATACGTAGGACCAAAGAGATAAGCATCTAATCGATTTTGGTTATCAGCATTGATATTTTTGGGTTTTTTACAAAAGCTCATTTATTATATAAAAAAAAATTACAACAGTTTAAATGAAACGAGTAGCATTATTAGTTTTTGGGCAATTTAGAACAGCAAGTATCATATTACAACATAATTTAAAAGAGATAAAAAAGTCGTTCAATAATCAAGCTGATATTGTATATGATGTATATATCTTAACAGATAGGGACCCTAGAGGAAATTACTCTGATTTAACTGTAAATCGAGTTCGAAATATTTTTATGAATGAACAAGTTGAAATCAAGCTCATATCTTATTGGGAAGACTTAGTATGGTATCATAAGAAGGATAAGGAGATAATGAACCATTTTATCAGTATTGGAGAAGGTAAAGCTGGTTGGGGTGATAAGATGTGGTTTACTGCTAATATGTGGTATAGAAGATATGTTCTCTGGGAATTGTTCTTGGGTAGCTCGGTCGATGAATATGATTATATATTGTTATGTCGTCTATTCGATACGAAGATTATAAGCTTGAGACCAATATTACTTTTAGAGAATGATATTAATATTGATAATACAATCTATTTTTGTATGGATACTTTGGTTTATGGTAGGAAGGAAATATTGCATTTATTTCTGAGTTCATTTAATGATATATCTATTTGGACTGATTTTGCGTGGACAGATGAGTTTAGAAGTTCATTTGCTAGTTTTGATTCTTGTCTGGCTTATCATAAACCTACGTTCTGTTCTGAAGCTCAGGTTTTTAACTTCATATGGAGGACATTTCCTTTCTGGAAAAACATAAGATGGGATTATAATGCGATTGATTCACCCTGTCATATGGATGCGTTATTTCATATATTTCATGTACCGGATAGAGAAACATTTAAAGAAAAGTAGCTCTTTAAATGCTATTTAAAAATATAAGATTATAAAATGATAACAAATCAAACTGTAAATGAGTTTAAATAAAAGGAAATTAACGGAACGAGAAAAGAAATTTGTAAGTTCGACTCAAGACTGGAAATGTGGATATTGTAAAAAGTCATTACCTCCTTCTTATCAAGTAGACCATATTGTTCCGTTTAGTATATGCCATAACGATGATATTATTAACCTAATGGCTTTATGTCCAACCTGTCATGCCAATAAAACACAAACTGAATACAATCGGATTCTTCAATTCAAGAAATTAAAGGCTGAAACCAATCGTAAATCTATATGTTGGTTCTGTTTAGAAGACACAGAAGATGAACACAAATGCAATCAAGAATTAAAACAGATAAAGAAAAAACAAGATTCTAAATTGAATTCCAATATGGATTCTTTAGATAAATATAACTTCATAAACGACGAACCAATCATGAATTCCAATTCAAATAATAATATGTTAACAAAAAAAATGACCAATTTGAATTTAGACTCGACGTTGCATATCAAATTGCAAAACTCATTTATATTTGTCAATTCATTTTTTACTCCTTCAAGTTCATTTTCAATTGAAGAGATAGCAAAAGCTGTATCGATTTCAACAAGGACTAAAAGAGACTCGAAACGATATGATGAAGTCGAAATAAATATCGATATAGGAACGATAGATGAAGAGGAAGGAAATGAAATGATTGAGTTTTTGAACGATAATCTCCATTTACTTTTACCGCATAGAATATTCAAAAATGACGAGGTTAATTATACTTATTTATTTTAAAATTTATTTTAAAATAAAATAATTGTTTTGTTAGTATAAATGAAACTAAATAATACTATTTTATCATACGTTTTAGGAGTCCTAGGTCTATTTTTGACTCTAGTTAGTTTTAAATTGAGTAGCGCTATACAAAAAAGTAGTAAATGTGTCCAGCAAAATAAATTGGCAAATGCTAACCGAGGCATCCTTGTTGTTGGTATTGTTCTATTTATGAGTTCTGTCGGATATATTCTTTGTAAAAGAAATTGTTCATCTGAATCATCACCTGAATCAACATCGGAATTAATGTACTTGAGTTTTAACCTTGTTTTGGGTATCGTTATTATTGTATTGTTTTCAATAGTATCAAGTGAACTTAAAAAATGTGGTGCCGTGCTCAGCAAAAGCGATTCTGCTTTAGTTACATTCGGTATTTTGATTGGTGTAGCATCAACTGTTTTATCTATTGGTTTCCTTGGGAAAAAGTTATATGATAACAGAAAAGAATTACCAGGTCAACTATCACAAATGAAGACTGATGCTTCTGCTAGACTAGCACAAATGAAGAAAAATGCACCAGGTCAACTAGCACAAATGAAGACTGATGCTTCTGCTAAACTAGCACAAATGAAGACTGATGCTTCTTCTAAATTAACACAAATGAAGAACAATGCACCAGGTCAACTAGCACAAATGAAGAATGATGCTTCAGCTAAACTATCTCAAATGAAGAATGATGCTTCTGCTAAACTATCTCAAATGAAGAATAACAGCGTTACATCTTCACCTGAACGTAATGGTAACAATCCAGTCCGTTATGTAGACCCTTTCGGAATGGATCTTGGTTATAATGACGATAATCAACACAGTTATGCAGACCCTTTCGGAATGGATGAAGGCGATAGCGACAATTAAATACAGATTCATAATTTCAATTGAAAATCCAATTGAAATTATATTATTATTCTCTTCTTTCCCTCACCAGATTATACCATAACCGTGTATATCTTAATACATCTTCTTCTTTTACACTCTTGTCTGATACTGATTTCAATACATTTTTAAAAACATTATTTACGTTCTTTCTGTTTATATCTCTCCCTCCTTCTGAAGCGATATAACCCAGTAGATAAGCAGTTGGATTTTTATATTGTGGTTCATTCAATATATCTACTGTCTCAATTAGCTGTTCCAAATCATTTCCAGATAGTTTAATCCTATCTTCTCTCAGTTGTTGAGCGATTGCATTGACTGTCTCCTTGAAATGTCCCTTCGCATCAAACTTCTTATTCATACCAAGGACATCTAATGTGCCTAAACCAAGAGGAGCAAAACCAGCTTGAGCAAATGCATTTATCGACTGTTGAAAAACAGGTTCATCTATATAGTCATCATCGTCCATTTATTACTACAAATAAAATACTTAATATAATAAATGTATGATTATATTATTATTGGAGCTGGTATTGCTGGATTGTACACTGCTTATAAACTCAAACAAAAGAATGCAAATTACAATATACTTATTTTAGAAAGGGAAAAAGCAATTGGTGGAAGAGCTGGTTCAGACCAATTCTATGGTTCTACTATTCTTTCAGGAGCTGGTGTTGGTAGAAAATCAAAAGATAAGAGACTTCTCAATCTCTTAAAAGAACTACAAATTCCAGTTCATTTTTATACATCTGAAATAGTATCCAGTGGATTCAAAAGAATCGATATATTGAAAGCTATTGAACACTTGAAAATTGAATACGAAAAAAATCCAGTTCATACAACCTTCAAAACATTTGCTATTGAAAAACTAGGAATCAAAAAGTATAATAAATTCGTCCTTTCATCAGGCTATTCAGACTATGAAAATGAAGACGTCAAGAATACTCTCTATCGATACGGCATGGAAGATAACGCAGGAAATTGGAAGGCTTTCTCTGTTCCATGGAAAAAGTTAACAGAATCACTTGCTAATCAAATTGGAAACGAAAATATTAAGACAAAACAAAATGTAATAAAAATCAGTAGAAAAGGAAACTGTTTTTTTATAAAATCAAAAAATATGAAAAGTATTAAAATCTTTAAAAGTAAAAAAATTATTATTGCTTCTACCGTAAATACAGTTCGAAAATTACTAAATAATCGAATATATGATTATATTCAAAGTCAACCATTCGTTAGAATCTACGGAAAATTTAACCGTCAATCAGCTCAAATTATAAATAAAAAACTACATACTTTTACAGTTGTCAAAGGTCCACTTCAAAAGGTAATACCTATGAATAAAGAGAATGGAGTGTACATGATAGCCTATAATGACAATAAACATAGTTTAGCTATACAATCAAGACTGAAGAACAACCTAAAAAATCGTAATTACTTTTCTCGATTATTGAAAAAAGCACTTGGAATTCAAGGACAAATTTCGATGTCGGGAATGAAAGTATACAATTGGAAAGAAGGAACTCATTATTATAAACCATTATTTCCAAAATATAAATCATTTGAATCATTCATAAAACGAGCTCAACATCCGAGAGAAAATATACTTGTTGTAGGTGAAATGATTAGTACTTATCAAGGATGGGTTGAAGGTGCTCTTGAAAGTGTAGATAAAGTTTTGTAATTTGAAATTTATTATATATCATATAATAAATGCCATTGCCTAATGTAACTAGAATAGAGGATTTACCAGAGCTTTCTGATATAGAAAATTCATATAAGATGGGGGAAAGCGGTATGGGAAATGTAGAACCAAAAATGAATAAATATATCAGGAATCATTCACGACAAGACTACAATAATAATAATAGTATGAATAATAAGAATAGTATGAATAATAGTATGAATAATAATAATAGTATGAATATGAAACACATAAATAATTTTGAACCATATCAAGGAAATAAAGCTCAAATTTATATTGAAGAACAACCTATTCGTCAAAAGGAATTCTACGAACCTACACCGTTACCAACAAAACTCAATTGCTTAGATGTTTGCAATCACATTAAAGACTGTCCTTTATGTTCCAAATTCTATCACAACGATAATACATTATATATCATTATAATCGTTGTCCTATTGATTCTAACGATAATCCTATCGAAAAAAGTCCTTAATCTATAAATGATATAAAAAGAAACTATTTTAAACCAAATAATGGAAGAAATAAAGAATTCAACAGATGAAGATAGTATGACTAATCATATAGAAATCAAACCAGAAATCAATATCGAATCGATAGTAGATAACCAAAACGATTCCGAAATCAATCAATCTAAATCTCAAAAAAGTAAGATTGAAATCGAATTGGTATATCATGACTACGACACACTTGTTTTAGCTGGTGGTTCTGCTAAATCAATAGTTACATTAGGAGCTCTGCAATATGTATATGATAATTATCTACATCGCAACCTTAAATACTACATTGGAACATCATCGGGAGCAATGATTTGCTACCTTCTTATTATCGGCTATACTCCTATAGAAATTATCGTCTACGTTTGTACACAACAACTCCTTGAAAAGATGCAGAATTTTAATGTTTTCAGTCTTGTTCAAGGGAGAGGAGCATGCTCCTTTAACGTTATTCAAGAACAAGTAGAGAAAATGACCATTCTAAAAATTGGTTATCTACCGACATTAAAAGACCTAAAAACCAACTTTGATAAAGAACTGGTTTGTACAACTTATGATTTAACTGAATCAAAAAATGTTTTTCTAAACTATAAAGATTATCCTAATTTACCTTGTATTACAGCTTTAAGAATGACATCTAATCTCCCTCTTATCTTTGAAAACTACAAATACGGTAACAGTTTCTATATCGACGGTGGTGTATCTGATAACTTTCCTGTTGATTATGCGGACAATATCGGAAACAAAATCCTAGGCATTAATCTATTACAACAGATAAAAGAATTCGAACCCAATATGAATACCCTAGAATTAATCTATAAGGTTATGTTTATCCCCATTCAACAATCTGTTGAACATAGAATATCCAAAGCTTCTAACAAGTGTAAAATCATTCAATTACGATACGATAAACTTAAATTCTTCGATTTCAATGTTCGTTCACAAATGAAGATGGAAATGTTCTCATCTGGTTATCAACAAATGTCAGACGAAATATAAACTCTTTTACAATTCAAAAAAGGAGATAATTCTATATATTTATTATCTCCAAAAGTAAAAGTAAAGAAGATAAGTTAAAGTTGTACTTCAATTCAAAGTAAGATTATAAAAGATAAACTCTTTTACAATTCAAAAAAGGAGATAATTCTATATATTTATTATCTACAAAGTTGTAAGTTCAAATCATAAGTATATACTCTTTACCATTCAAAAGCTACGTTATGCTTCGGTAGATATTTATCTATATACCACATTTACAATTCAAAATATCGTTGAAATAAATTTGATTTGATATAAAAATTAGTTTTAATAAAGAAAGAAATGTCACAGGAAACCAAAGCGAATTCAGAAGATAATGAATGTCAAATATGCTATGAAAAATATACATCTCAAATGAGAAAACCAATTGAATGCCACGCTTGCTTTCAAAAGTGCTGTAGTTCCTGTGTTACCTACTATCTCCTTAACACAACAGGCAATGCTACATGCATGTTTAAAAATTGCAATAAAACATGGTCTGATAACTACATCTTTGAAACACTTGGAAAATCAATCTATTCTAAATTCAGAGATTTTAAACTTGAACAGCTATTTCAAAAGGAGAAATCACTCCTTCCTAAAACACAAATCAAGATTCAAAACCATAAAGAAGCTGAACTTATTACTCAACGAATTCGAGCCATAGAACAAATGATGTTCAACTTCGATTATATGTTTAGAATATGTGATTCTCTCAAGAAATATAACAAGTTTTGCGGTGAATATCCACTCATCAATACCAATAATGAATCGGTTCTACGAGAAAAACTCACAAATTTCTCAAGAGATATAATTAATCTCAATGCGAGAAAAAGTAAACTGATATCGGGTTCAAATAAAGACAAGTTACAGTTTATTAGAAACTGTGGAAAAACAAACTGTAAAGGACTCTTATCTACAAAATGGATATGTGGAACCTGTAAGACCAAATACTGTAAACATTGTGGTGAAGAAAAAGGAATTGCTAATGACGCTGAAATTATCGATAATGAAGAAAAAGAAGAGATTGAAGTTGAAGAAACCAAATCTCAAGAACTAGGCGAACACGTATGCGACCCCAATCTAGTTGAAACAATGAAAGCAATTCAAAAAGAAACGAAAGCGTGCCCTAAATGCGGTATCAACATCTACAAAATAGAAGGCTGTAATCAGATGTGGTGTATCAATTGTCACACAGCATTTGATTGGAATACACGAAGAATTGAAAATGGAAGAATACATAATCCTCACTTCTATGACTGGCAAAGGAAAATGAACAACGGAAATGCACCAAGGGTTCCAGGAGATATTCCATTATGTCAACAAATACCTCAATTCTTTCACAATCCTTTGAAATTTAGATATTTAGAGACTGATGCAATCTCGTGTTTAGAAGATTTTTATCGGTTCGTTATTGAAGTCGATGAAGATTATAATACTAACAACTTTAGAGATATAGGTGAAAATACATTTGAATCATACAGAGAACAACTCATTAATAACGCTTATCCTTCCGAAAAGCAATATAAGATGAATCTAAAAAAATCTTTTAATAAGTTTGAAAAAGAAGCTGAAACACATCAAATCTTTATGACTTTCAAAACTATAATAGTTGAAACATTGAATAATTTAAACTCATCTACAATTGAAAAACAAATACTTGAACTTATCGATACAATTTATAACATCATCAATTTTACGAACGACAACTTATACAAACTATCATTAAAGTATTCAACTTCAGTCTACAATAAGATTGTATATATTCAACCCAATCATCTTATTCAAATCGCACCCGCTACATACAGATGGACAATCCAGTCTACAAAAAAGAAATAAGGTATAAATTTAAAGATATGTTTACGATATATAACTATATCGTAAATGAACAATTCACAACAACAGGGTAAACAACAGGACGGAAATAACGAACTGAAAAACAAGCTGAAACATAAAATTAACGACCAAAGCTTAAAACGAAGCTCAAACGTCAAAAAAGAATTACTTATTGATAAGAATTTTAAGAAACTTGGAATCGACAAGCAAAAGTTTAAAGATGATTTGGAAGCAGTTAAAAAACAAGGTGGATTTTCAGAAGAACAGATGAAAAAGATAATGGATGCTATGTCTCGTAAATGAGTAAAAATTATGTATTAAAAACAACCACAAACTTCGTATAATTTATTACCGAAAGTAATAGATTATATATTGCTCCATGCCAGACTTGAACTGGCGACCCTTGGCTCATAAGACCAATGCTCTACCGACTGAGCTAAAGGAGCTTATACAATCATTGTATAAGTTCACAAAATTTGAATTGACTTGTCATTCAAATTTTAAAGTTCTTTCATTATAATAACGTTTAAGATTTGAACAACAAATCAATTGTATTACCCCTGGCGGGGGTCGAACCCGCAATCTTAAGATTAGAAGTCTTACGCGATATCCAATTTCGCCACAGGGGCTTATACTAATATAGTATAAGAACCTAATTATCGCTCCTGCTTGGGTTTGAACCAAGGACCTTGTGGTTAACAGCCACACGCTCTACCATCTGAGCTACAAGAGCAAATACAAATCTTGTATTTGCTCTTTTTTATTATATAACATAATCTTTAAATTTGTTTTAAGCGGGAGAAATAGATCTAATAATAACCCAATTAGTACCATTACTAAGTAGAGTAGCAGATTTACCAAGACCTGTTAAAGCAATAATTAAAGCAGTGGCAGCTCCACCTGCTATTGGAACAACATTACTAGCATCTGAACTTAACGAAGCTGCATTACTAGTTGTATTTCTGAAATGCAATGCTCTTCCAGAATACAAAACTGCTGAAGGTAAAATTACAGTAACTGCAGAAGCTGAATTATATATATATGTATCAAACGTATCATTAACTACGAATGTGCCAGTTTTGGTTACTGGGTCAATTCTACGAAAAGTTGACACAGAAGAATTAACAACAACTTGATTGAGTTCGGATAAACTCACATTATCATTTACGATTACTAAAGACATTTATTAATATAAATAAAATAATTATTTTATTTATATTTGACATATTCATATGAAGTGATTAAACAGCAGGTAACAAATTACTCTTGGAAACGGCAACCCAATATGTACCATTGGAAACCAAATGGACCCATGAACTAGCAACCGCTGGCAAAATACCAACTTGTGGAACTGCTGGTAATACATTTGGATCAACTTCAATATCAATCACGGCTGCAAGATTAGTTCCAGCTGCGCTTTGAGATGAGACAGTTGGAGTACCAGTTCTGTTCACAATAAATAGATTTTTACCTGCAGGTGCTGCTGAAGGTAAAACTAAGTTAATTACACCTGCACCGCTTGAACAAAATACATATGATGCATCATTTGGTAGTACTTGTGGAACAGTTATTGCAGTAATCAGACTGATCTGACCTGGGTATTTAGGATAAAGAGAATTCAATACGTTGACATCCATATCATTATTAACAATAGATAAATTGCTCATTTTATATATAGTAAATAAATTTAATTATTTTTAATTAAATTTAAATGTTTAACCTGATGCGAAAACGTACCAAGCACTAGACCCATCACATACAAGAGAAGCCCATTTTCCAGCTGTGTTTGCTAGTAATGTACCACCATTAAGTGATGCACCGTCCAAGCCAATAACTGAACCAATTACTGCAGAAGGTGTTGCTGCTATACTCACGAGATTAGCTGCACCATTTACAATATGCAAAACACGACCTCTGTAAGTCGCATAATTAGCTGGTAAAGTTAGTGTAGAAACTACAGTCACATTATAATACATATTTGAGTCTGCAAGTTTGAGGGTGTGAAGGTCATATGTTGCTGAATTAATAACAACAGGAATTCTAGGATTAGAAGAAACAGCTTGATTTAAGATACCATGGTTGAGATTATCGTTTACTATAGAAATGCTCATTTATTATAATAAGATAAAAAAAACTAATTTAAATTTACATTTTTGCATATTTGACAATTCATTTCGTTTTGGTCGTATCCATTGAGTTCGTAAAACTGTTTTAGCAAGTCCTTATCAGCTTGTGTTCTATTTGATACAACACATGTATTTGGAGATTGACAACAATATGTTGTTCGGTCTGATAATTTACTGGAGTATTTATTATCATGAATCTTTCGGTTTTGGTTTGAATACATTTTATAATAAGAAACAAATTTAATATTTCATATGAAATTGGAATGGTGATGGTCGTTTTTGTCTAACGCATTTGGTAAGAGGTGTTCTTTTGAGACCATGAGCATTAAAATCACCATAGACTGTTGTCCATATGGTTAATTTACTATTATTCTCTTCCATTTGCATTGTATTCCTGACGTAGCTAGTGATGGTTTCAATGACTTGGTCTATCATTTCTGGTGTATAATCTTGTACTTTGTTTTGAGAAGTGATATGGAGTCTGGAATAGATATCTCCAACAGGAGGTCTAAAGTTTGAATATACTTGGTTCATTACAGCAACGATGTTCTTATCAGGAACAACAATGTGTTTATTTTCAGGGTGGACTCCTTCTAGGAGTTGAGTTACTTTTTTTGAGATGAAGGTGACAGTATCGTTTGAAAAGAAGTTGTTGAGGTCTGGATTTTGTTCGTATCCAACAAATTTATTGTAGTTGTTATTGAGTTGAAACTTTTCATTAGTTATTTCTTTACCGTATTCCATTTATTAGAATCAACATTTGATTTATTCATTTAAAACAATATATCGAGGATAATAAACTTATGAATCATATCCTTTTATATAGTAAATACTCTAAGAGTTGTTTAAGCATATTAGATACTGTAAATGAGTTGAATAGTTTTTTGACTATCAATCTTGTATGTATCGACAACAAGGAGATTAGGAAACGTATTTGTGGTTCAAAATCATTTGAAATAACTAAGGTTCCTTGTCTTCTTATTTTAAATGATGGAACTGTTGAAAAGTATGAGGGAGAGAAGGTTTTTTTGTGGGTAAATCAGGTTGCGGATAACTTTAAAAATTCTCAATCTCAATCACAAAAGTCTCAACCACAACAGTCTCAACAGCAACAGCAACAACCACAACCTCAACCACAACAACCACAACAACCACAACAACCTCAACAACCTCAACAATCTCAACCAAAATCAAGAAATAAAAAGTCACAATCTCGTATAGAAATTAACGATGATGAAGAAGAAGATAATGAAGCCGACGAAAAGTATGTTCCACAGTCTCTAATGAACATTCCTAAAACTAGGACTAAAAAAGTAAGTAAAATAAATATGACTAGGATTGAAGATTTGGACGAAAAAGAGGAGGAGGAAGAGGATGATGTACAAGATACAAAGATAAAAAGACCTCCGATTCCAATTCGAAATGGAGCAGGAAATTATTCGTTTGAAGATGAGCTTGAAATTGAGCCTTCTACTAGTAATTACGTAACACCAAAGAAGATAAAGAAGTTAAAGAAGGCGGGTACCAGTGATACTGGTAGTGTGTTAGATATGGCAATGTTGATGAGACAAGAAAGAGAAAAAGAAAATAAAGAACGAGATAATAATAAATGAATGATAAATTACATATAGTTCTTGACCTAGACCAAACACTAATATCAAGCGAACTTGTGAATGAATTTAATATTGAAAATGAAGAGAAAATGAAGTTATTCCGATATTCAACTATGGATAACCATTATCATATATTCGAGAGACCTAGACTTCAAGAATTTTTAACTTATTTATTTAAGCATTTTAAAGTATCGATTTGGACTGCAGCGAGTAAAGATTATGCTTTATTTATCATCGAGAATATTATATTATCAAAAGGGAATAAGAGGAGGATAGAATGGATATTTCATTCTTATCACTGTGATATATCTCAAAAGGTAAAAAAATCAATCAAAAATCTAACTGTATTAAGTGACATTTTTAAAATACGTGATTTTATATATGATGATACTTTCATATTTGATGATAATGAGGAAGTTTATGAATGTCAGCCAGAAAGGTGTTTGATTGCAAAGCCATTTAACTTTAGTGATGAAGGAAGTGAGAATGATAACTATTTACAGCAAGTTATAAATCAGTTGAAAAGAAAAAAAAGTATAAAAAATATGAATAAGAAGTTGATTCGAGAATAAAAATGAATTCGATTTTAATTATAATTTATAATTAAAATAAAATGACAGATTTTCTATTATTTGAGCAGGCTTTCGAGCAGTATCAAAAGAAGCAAAATGATGAACAAGAAAGTGATATTGAAAGCAATGAAAATGTTATGATTATTCAGGATGAAAGTAATCAAGAATGTAAACAAGTAAATATTGAGGTTAATTCTGAATTGAAACATTCAAAAATCCATATCGATGCTATATATACTTGTGACCATGAAGAGACTATAAATGAGGGTGGACTTATAACGTGTTCTTATTGTGGTGAGCAACTTAAACGTGAGATTATGAATGAGAAGGAATGGAGATATTATGGTTCAACAGATAATAAGAGAACATCAGACCCAAATCGTGTTCATTCAAGGAAGATTGAGGAAAAGAATATAAGCAAAGATGTCGAGAATATGGGTTTTAGTGAGCCTATAATAATCAAAGCCGAGCAGATTTATTTAGAAGTAACAAAAGGTGAAATCTATCGAGGTCAATCTAGAAAAGCCATTGTATTTGCTTGTATCTTTTTAGCTTATAAGTTGTCAGGTAATTATCAATCTCCAGAGAGTCTAATAAAGTTGTTTGGTTTAAGTAGGAAGAATGGGTTAAAAGGATTAAAGACGGTAAATGTAAATGCTCCTAAAGATTTGATATTGAATACGAGTTTAATTACTATTACGCCTATTCATATAATCAATGATATAATGGATAAGTTTAAGGCATCGGTAGAACAGAAGAATGAAGTGATTAATCTATATAGTTTAATCAAGAACAAGTCATCCAAGTTAAATCGTGCAAGACCACAATCGGTGGCTGCATCGCTTATCTATTACTGGACTCAAAAAAACAACATTGATATCAATCTAAAAGAATTTGCAAAAAAAGTAGACTTGTCTGAGCTTACAATCGATAAAAATACAAAGGAAATAACAGTTATATTAAATAAAAACATCTTATAATTTTAAACTATTTATCAGTTTAAAATTGCTATCATTATTTATTAAAGCATTTAATGCTTTTCTTATTTTGAACTGAATATTCAGTTCCATCTGCTAATTCAAATGTTAGATTTTCAAAACTGAAGAATTCAGGTGTAAATGTTGTATTATGCCAGTTATAGTTGGGTCCAAGATAAGGCATGATTTGAGAGGTAACATCATCATTTGTATCATTAATGATTTGAAGAACAGGTGATGGACCTCTGGTCACATTAACAACTAACTTATACATTTTCCCTTCTATATTGTAGGTGATTTCGTATTTGTTCCTGTTGATTTTCCTGACTGTTTTATTTACTTTCTGTAAGAACGTAATCCATAGAGCTTGAAAAATCAACTTCAAGCTTACAGTAATGATTGCTAATTTAGTTTTTTGACTTGTTGAAACAAGACAGTTGAGTCTCTTCCATTTATTATATCTCATAGATAATTCATTCTTTACAATGAGATGTGTTTGTAACTTGTATAGGAAGCTGAAAATCAATATAATAAATATGAGGAAGAAATAATAGAACATATTTATTATTTCTTATATTATTTTAAATTTACAATATAAATCCGAGTATATGTTGATGTATACCGGCTTGGATACCAATCTTGAGATTTCTCAAGGCGTGCGTTATATTCGTTTTAGCCTGTTGTATTTTCTTCTTTTTGTAATTTCTTGATATCCTGGTCAGTACCATATTGTTTCTTAGAGCAGCAATATCATTTCTACAAGAGTAACAAACTTTAACTTTATCAAGTCCTCTTGTAAAGAAGGTTAGACTTCTGCCCTTCTTCTTATTATCACAAAAGCGACAAATTTTGATATGGTTTATGATATTCATTTCTTCTTGTTCACTTTCATAATCATATTGATATTCACTATTATTTTGCATACTTGATTCTTATTTGAATCTTCTATATTCTTAAAAAACATTTTTATAATAAAGATGGAATTGATTGAATATAAGATTGAAAGATGGGATGTTGTGTATGATGAGAGAACAAATATAAAAAGACCAATCCTGTATATAGTGCCTGATAAATCTCTGATTGAATTTGCAACGATTAATGTCGATAGTTTGTATATAACGATGAGCGGTACTGGTGTCGAATGTTATGATGGAATTAAACTGAAGGCGAATCTGGTTTCAAGTGCAATTTATCCTAATAACAGACCTAATTTTTTCAATAGTACGGGATACTATGTTATCGTATTAAAAGATACTATATGGCTTGGGTATCCTAATATGTTAGGAAGGGTTAGTTTTGAAGGGAAAGTGAATCTTGTTAAAGAAATACCTACGCCTACAGCGACAACCAATCCCGATCCTACAGCGACAAGTAACCCTGAGCCTATACCGACAATCAATCCTGAACCTACAACGACAAGTAATCCCGAGCCTACACCGACAAGTAATCCAATCATAGAAGGATTTTTTGATTTATCAAAAACAGGTTCAAAAACAAACTTGTTTTTAGGTATTTTAGTTGTTTTATTTATTTTATTGTTCGTATCTAGAATAATAATTAATAGAAAGTAAATTGGTTTTCAATTGAAATTATATATAATCACATATGTCAACATAGTTCCACGTTGAACTTTCGTTATCTCTGTATACCCTAAACGGTTTACCACATCCGTAAATGAGATTGTTTTGATATAGATGTTCGCATTCTTGTTTTGATGAATGAGGATTAACCTGATTACCAGTATCTTTCAATATGCCGTGTCTAAATATTTGGCAATTTATTTCTGCTTGTTGAACTACGATAGTACCATCACAATGAGGACATAGGAATATGAACGCATTATCATCTTGAATATGGGTTAATTCTCTTCTGGTTATTAATTGAGACATTTATATTATTATATTATTTTATTTATATAATATAAATGTCATCCAAATTGCCTTGCTATTCAACTATAAGTAAATATGATTCAACGGTTCCTATTAATCCGATTATGGACCCGACGGTTACTGTTGGTCTTCCTTCTATATTTTCGACCGTAGGCCGAACTCCAGTAGTTATAAATGAGATACCAGATGAGAAGTTACGAGAAGTTAAGTATAATTCAAATAGATATTTGAGTAATGCTAGAGCTTACGGTAGAAAGTAGATATCGAACTTCACGATAAACTGAAATGAATAAATTTGATTTTAAAAAAAGTATTGATAATAGAAAAAGGACATAATGGCAACTTCTGTAGATGGAATTAATGAAATATATTTAGGTTCAAGAGGACCAGAATTCAAGGCAATGATTACTTCGTTCCTTGAAAGGGGTAATCTCAAAGCTAAATATATTAACTTGTTGACAAGTGACGATAATATGATTATGTACGGTCAGGCATTTACATCGGATACTGTAAATGCTGATGACAATTATGAGGTGTTTGAACAACTAGGGGATGTATCAGCTAATAAATTTATAGTCTGGTATTCTTATAAGAGGTATCCTCAGTTGTTTTGCCCATCAGGTGTTCCCGTTGTTGCTCACCTTCGAATAAATTACGGGGCTAAAAAAACATTTTTTGCGATAGGAGAATCCCTTGGATTCTGGCCTTTTATATCGGCCTCGGTTGATGAGAGGTCACGAAAGAAGAAGGACCTTTTAGAAGATGTATTTGAGGCTATCATTGGTGTTACTGAATATCTGTTGGATAACAAGTATCGTCCAGGTGTTGGATATGGTATTATTTATGATATATTGGTGAACGTGTTTAGCACCCTTGAGATGTCTCTTGAGTACGATGACTTGAAGAGTTCAAAAACAAGATTGAAGGAAATATTCGATAAAAATGTCAATATAGGTGAGCTTGAATATATAGCGGTCCGAGAAAGAGATTTACAGACTGTGTATACGTATCTTGTTCCTCCTACAAAATTGAGAGAGGTGTGTAAATATTGCAGGTCAGTTTTACCGTCAAAAGATGCACTTAAGAAACATATTGAGTTATGTCAGGGTCGATTTCAGGAGGCTCAGAGAGAGTGGACCTTGCTTGGAAGGGGTACTGCTGCGCTTAAAAAAGACGCTGAAATAAAATCAGCCGAAAATTCTTTGGTAACTCTCTCTCGTATGGGATATCAGACAGTAGTACCGAAAGAACATACTACTCTGTGTAAGTAAAGTTAATACATTAATGAAAATTTATATTGTATTTACAATATAAATTTCTTTTTTCTTATGAATAATAAATAATATGGATAATTTACAATTACTATATAGTGTTGACAAGAAGACGATGGATGAATGGATTGCTGAAGGTGGAACTCTACTGGGAACCTCTGAAATAGGTTGTGGTATAAATGTCTTGACTTTTTTAGATATTATACCAAGACAAATAGCAGAAAGAATCGTCGGTCAATTATTAGCAGAATTGAGGGCTAAAAATGGAAACGTAACTGGAACCTCATTTTTGGATATGATGAATGCATATAATCAAGCAATCAATGAACAATTTAGGAGACAAGGTTCTCCTAAGATGGTCGAATTGGGAGAAGTTATAGTTGATATCAGAGATGAAATATCCGGCAATATAAGTCCTGTTAAGTTGCGATTTTTCTTTGAATTCTTGCTCAAAAAATTTACAGATAATGCTCGTATAATGGTCAAGTTGAATAGAGCACCTCCCCATACTCTTGGACATTCTGTTATTTTAGAAAAAACAGATGGAGAAATATATACTATCGACCCTCAACTTCAAAGAAGGGCATTGAGTTACAGTTTGAAATTATCACCTTCTGATAGAGAAGAACGATTTAGTAAAGTCTTAAAAAATTTCTCCGACAATATGTTTATGAGTATCAGTTTTGCATATGTTAAGAAAGATGAATTGAATCAAAGTCTACAAGTAGCTAAAAATGATATACCTATTCCACCATCTCCACAACCTCATACACAAGGTCCGTCTTCCCTAGAACAATTGAGGGAAGCTATTAGTTCATTTGGAACTGAATCAAAGGCTGAACAACCATTACCAAATCGAATTGCAGAGTTCTTGGAAAAGAACAAGAGCTTATTTTCTCAAGAGTTCATTAACCATTTGATTGATATTGATAATTCAATTGAGAAGGATATTGCCGCTCTATTATACTCTCAAAATGATAACTTGAATAACTTGAGTGCTGTAAAAACACATTACGATCCTGTTATTGAGGGTCTTTTTTCCATGGAGATGTTTGTGAATAATAACCTAGTTATAAACAGAAGTTATGTAGTTCAATACAAGAAAATTCTAACAGAATCAATATCTAATATTACACAAATCGACCAAATGTTCGATACACAAACGAGTTCTAATCAGCGATATATCTCTCGTATTCAGGAGAATGAAATAAATCTCATTACTTATTTAGGTAAGATTAATGAAGCTGTTGATGAATTTAAGAGCATATATGATGCTTCGAGACAAGATATAATGGATAAGATTAATAATCTATTTGAATTGACCAACAGTAAAATCAATCGTATTGCGGAAACCAAATATTATTATGATTCTCAAAAAAGACAGATTGAAGTTGAATTGGAAAGACTGAATTCTTCAATGACCAAGTTGGAAAACGTGGAAAGAATTGGTTTGTTGATTTAAACATTTAAATAATTGTTTTCGTTATTTAAATGTCCTTGTTAAAAGATAGTATTACGTTTGGTAAATATGATGGAAAAACTCTGGGAATAATGTTAAGGGATAGACAGTATTGCAAATGGATACTGCAACAAGACTGGTTTCAAAACAATTATGTATACTTATATAATCGTGTAAAGGAATATAATCCTTTATCATTTTTTATAAATCAAACTGAATGTAAAGATGATTTTTTATCATCTTATAACTTTTTTAATTTGAATGAACCTCCCGTTCAAAACATAACGGAAGACGAAAATAGATGTTATCAGTTTTATTACGAAGCTGTAATGAAACTAAAAGAACAAATACAAAATAATATCGAAAATCATGAGGAAAATCCCTTTAATATTAAAACTCCAAATAAGTGGTTGCAACAGTTTGAGTTTCAGACTGGAATAACAAGAGAAGTATTAAAGGAATTCCTAAGTGCATATGAGCTTCCAAATTTGCCATACATAATAGAGGATATTAAGAAGCAAGGAGGTATTGTTTATAACGGAGCCAACTCGTTCAAGATTGCTAAAGAGCGGTCGAGACAACAGGAAGAATGGTGGGAAGGAGTATTGAAAAATAGATACGGTGAAGATATCAATGCTCAGTATAAATTCAAGAATTGCTTTTTTGATTTTATCAATATTGCAACCAATACGATATTTGAATGTAAATTAAATCTGAAAGATTTTAATGAAGAGCAATTTGAAAAATACAAGATGATTTTGGACCGATATCGAATCATCTATTTAATAAATACCGATTGTGTTATTCATATATCAAAGAAGGTTATATATACAAGTGACCCACCAAAGTATTTTTTATACTTATCTCAACTTCCATATAATAAGAAACTGAGTTATCTTGATAGTTTGATTAAGGAATTTAAGATTATCAAAGTGACTGACATATCGACATTGTTTGGTAAACGATAGAATTTGCAATTTAAAATAAAAGCTATAATAGATAAATGTCATCAACAATATTCAGTGATCCGACTAACTTATCTACCATTGTCGAACAAGTTAAAAATGCCCAAACTATCGGGAGTATATATGAGATTGCAAATAATGTATTTCCCAATTGGATTTTGAACTTTGTTCCTCACTATTGTCAAAATTACCCTCATCTAGAACAGAATTGGCACTACATATGTAAACAAAACAAGTTTCGACCAAGTCAAATTATAATTGTAAGTTATCTAAGTGATGACAGTCAACATTCGTTGATGAATATCTTCTTGGATATCTTTTATAAAGCTGGATTCATTGTTCGTTTAATGGACCATTATACAGTTTGTCAAAACTGCAATCAGTTTGTAGTTCCAACAAAATTTATGTATGATAATTTTACGGAACGCAATATAACAACTATACCATCGATTTGGACTCCAACTTGTAAATACTGTAATGAAAATTAATAGATTTTATATTGAATAACAATATAAAATTTAAATATCACAAATTACTTCAATTTGTGTTTAAAATCTCTTCGATTATAACGCCGACATTACATTTTAAATCAAGCTTGGTTAGTAGATGATATAATCCGTATGGTATTTTATGGAGATAAATCATGTTTGGTGGACATGACCATTCTTTCATTAACTCAGTATTCTTATCACCAACCAAATCGAGCCATTCAGGATAGAATTGAAACTCATCGTTATCTACAAGTAAAGGCTCATATTGCATTTTAAAATAATCAAAAGCATAATCTTTTGATTCTTCAGATGTATTTTCATTAATAATACATAGATTTTCAATTAAGTTTAAAAATGCAATCTTATCGTTTGCTTTTAGGGTGTAATGAAGTTGTTTTAGAGAATTGATGAGTTCGGGTTCTAGGAATACAAGACATCCAAAGTCTAAAACTGATATTGCAGAAGCATCTGCTTTAACTAAAAAGTTTCCATAGTGTGAATCTGGATATAGTATACGATGTTTAAAAATACTCTCAAAAATGAACTTGATAATCAGTTTACCTATTTCATTTCTTTGTTCTTGTGTAGAATTGGTAATGAATTCATTTAGAACTGTATACCCGTCCATAAATTCCATCGTTAATATCCTATCAGTACATAGGTTATCAAATAGCACTGGAATATGGATTTGATGGTCATTAAGAAAAGCTTTATAAACATATTGTTGATTCAATTTCTCATTTTGGTAATCAAGTTCTTCATTGATTTTTGTTTTAATGTCTATGATAGCGTTCTTCATATCAGTAAAGTCGTTATATAGATACGAGATTACCATATCCAATATTTTCAAGTCTTGTTTGGTCTGTTCTGCCAAACCACTATATTGTACCTTCATAATAATCTGAAGGTCGTCAATTGTATTCGCCCTATATACCTGACCAACACTTCCACTCTTGTATATATTAAAATCAAACTCCTTTACATCTCGAAAAAAGTCAGCATTGGTTTGAAACTGCTTTACAATATAATTATGAGTTTTATCTCTTGAGAATGGTTTACAGTCAGAAAACACGTTATTGTCAATATCATTTAAAACAAGAATTTGAGATATTTTACTGAGGACACCACCATATTGTGAAAAGGTTTCTGATAAAAGTCTAAGTTTTTTACTTTTCTCATTTATATCGTCTTTTGCCTCTGAATTTGAGGTCATATATTTATACAGTAGCGATGCGCATAAGGATCCAGCTCTTAACATTTATTAATACTATAATTTATTTTAAATTGCAATTATATGATTGTTTAAATGAATAATTTATATATTAGGACCAGTTGGAGAATTTACAAATATCTTATTTTCATTATGGTTTCGATTTCCACCTGAATCTTTCTTATTATGTTTATCGTGTTTATCGTGTCGATAAAAATAGTTATCATGATAGAATGGCCCAGGTAAATAGGAATAATAAGGCATATGCGGATAAGGAGGATAAGGAGGATAAGCTTGTGGTGGTTGATAATTACATGAATTCATTTTATTACAACTCATTTGAGTATCGCCTTTTTGTATATCGCCTTTTTGTGTATCGCCTTTTTGAGTATCACCTTTTTGAGATGAACGAGCTTGAGACTGAACTTGAAGTTTATTTGTTTTACATACTGAATTGCATTTTTCATATGTATCAAAAGTTCCTCCTGTAACATACGCACAACCGTTCTCTGTACAATTCCAACCTTTATTGGAAAAAACAACATATAATAATACAACTATTGTAACACTTGATGCTACAATTACTAGTGTAGTTAATGATACCATTTATTTATAGAAATATATTACATATAAAATGACAATACACATTTGTTGCTTAATAATGGTTAAAAATGAAGAAAATACGATTACAAGTACATTAATTTCAATACAAAATTATATACAATCTCTAGTTATTTATGATACCGGTTCAACCGATAAAACAATTCAAATCGTTCAAGATTTTTGCGAAGATAATCATATACAACTCAACCTGAAACAAGAAGAATTTATTAATTTTGAAGAATCTAGAAATAGAGCTATTCAGTTTGCAGAATCGTTTGAAAACATTCAATATTTACTCCTATTGGATTCCAACGATATTCTAGTTGACGGAGAAGAGTTACTCAGAATATGTATCGATAAAGAACTTACAAATGAAACTGGATTCTATTTGGTTCAAGAATGGCATAATAATAACAATATCGATACTTATTACAATATTAAACTTATCAAACCTAATACAGGATGGAGATACAAGGGTGTTGTTCACGAATATATACATAATGATAATGAAACACCGGAAAAGAATAATTACAATATCGTTTTGAAACAAAATCGTTCAATTGATAATCTCAAATCATATAAACGATTTGTAACTGATAAGCAATTACTTTTAAAAGAATTAGAAAATGAACCTAATAACAGTAGGAATGTTTTTTATTTAGCACAAACTTGTTTTTGTCTAAAAGAATATGATTTATCGTTTCAAAATTATTTGTTAAGAACCAACTTGAAAGAAGGCTTTCGAGAAGAAATTTTCTATTCTTTTTTAAGATGTGGTGATATCATCGGAATTCAATCTGGAAATTGGTATGATGCGATGGTATATTATATGAAGGCGTATGAAATGGAACAGAGAGTTGAACCCTTAGTAAAGATAGCTCAATATTATATGAGTAAAGAAATGTGGATGACATCTTTTTCTTTTTTATTGATTGCTTGCAAGCTTGAATACCCTAAGAATTCTATGTTGTTTGTAGATAAGTATATGTATAACTATGGTAGATGGCATCTTATGGGAGCAATCGCTTTCTATTGTGGTAATCAATATAAGGAAGATGGTAAGAGAGCATGCGAAAAAGCAATCGAGTCTATGAATAAATACATAGATAAAATCAATCTGCAATTCTACTTGTAAATGTTAATTTTTGAATTAAATATTAAATCAAAAATTTATTCATCGATACTGTAACCAAACTCACTTTCTTCCTTATGTTCTGCAAGACCAAAAATGTCGACATCTTTTTCTTGATATTGTTCACGTTCTCGTTGAGCTTCCCGTTCTCGTTGAGCTTCCCGTTCTCGTTGCACTTCACGTTCTCGTTGAGCTTCACGTTCTCGTTGAGCTTCACGTTCCCGTTGAGCTTCACGTTGAGGTTCACGTTCCCGTTGAGCTTCACGTTCTCGTTGAGGTTCACGTTGAGGTTCGCGTTGAGGTTCACGTTGAGGTTCACGTTGCGGTTCACGTTGAGGTTCACGTTGAGGTTCACGTTGTGGTTCCAACGGAGATTCATGATGACCTTGCTCTTGAGAAGAATTTATTTCTCTTCTTCTTGCTTGAAATCTACTCCTTTGCAGTTGTAAAGGTTTTGGTTTTCTTTCTAAAGGTTTAGAAACTTCAGCTTGAAATTGAACAGCAGATTTATAATAATCTTCTTCTTGATAATACGTTTGCTCTTGATATGATTGTTGAGGTTGTGGTTGAACCTGTGGTTGATGATTCAGAGAAGTTAAAGGAGACTGAGCCGGTGCTTGTGCTTGTGGATTCGACTGATTTTGAACTACTTCTTGTGATTTAATTCCACCTTGTATAGGTCTTGTATAATCCTTGTTTCTACTATCTGTAATACTGAAATTCATTTAATGATAAAAAGTCATTTGTTTAAACTATTTTATAGCTGACTCTAATAACTTTCTAATATAAAAAATAAATCTTTATTATAAATGAACAACAAATCAAGTTATCAATACCAAAATATATCATCTTTTGGTCCTGAGGTAAGAACTTTAGCTATTAACAATCCACTTTCATACTGCTTATCTAATGGAATGGATAATTCATTTATGCACGGTGGATATGCAGGTAAAATCCTTAATAGACAAAGTGAACCTTGTCAAAGTTACATTTCTGAATATTGTTCCAAAAACTGGGATGAATATTGCGAACTAGAGTCTAAAAATCAATTCAAAATGCCCAACGCTATTCATACTCAACAAAATACGTTGATTAAGTCGGTTGTAGGTTTAAGTGCGGGGGAAGTTCTTATATATAATACTGCTATGAAAAAATATATAATCCGTAGAGAAGGCAATTGCCAACTAGTGGAAAAACAATTTGACCCTACGGTTGCATCATCGCCAATGTATTCCGAATGGATATCGGGTGAAGGTTACTGCTCAACCGGAGGCTGTGATAACCAAAGTAATACGGGAGCTTGTGTTTCTGTTTATGGTGTCGACCCGGTCACAATCAATTCAGACCCTCTAATGAACAAGATACTTGATAAACCCATTATAGCTATCGATATTCTCAAGAGAATATACGTAGATATGAAGAGAGAAGGAACTCTAAATCAGTTATCAGGAACAAGATTAGGTGATTTCTTTCAAAAGAATTTTAATTAAATTCAGTCTGAAATCAAACTATATTTTCAACACTACATGATTTACATCCTTGTGGTTCTAATTCAGTCTCCTTATTTAAACATATTTCCTTATTTTTATCGAACGCTTTAATATCTTTAGGGTCACCATGATTCGTAAGCAAATTACAATCTCTATTTCTATTACAATTTTTACAACTACAATTTGAATTGCAATTGCAACTATTTCTGCAATTACAATTTCTATGACAATTGCATCGTGAGTTATTTTCACTATCTACATCAATATAAACTTTTACCATAGTATTTACATTAAACTTTGAATTGTCAGTAATTGCAACTGTCCTAGGTAAACATTTATTACTTAAACCATAGTAACTGGAAGGGACCCTGTAGGTCGAACTTCTACCGCTTGAATAACCATATGCATAATTATAACTTGACATTTATTATATATTTATAAAATATAATAACAATAATAAATGTCGAATACCCGTTATCTTGAAATTGATTCAACCTATAGAGATCGTAATACATTTCCTGAAATAAGTCAGTTTGAAGTTCAAATTTCTCAATCTGGAAGGAAATCAAAAGAAAATTCAGTCGACCCTGTATGTTTATCATCACCAATCGCACAATGGACATCTAACCAATTTGATGCAACAACCACACCAAGTTCTTCTGTATCTGCAACAATTTGTAGTTTCCCATCACCCTCAATATCTGCAGGAACTGATAATATCAATATTATTGTAAAAGCACAAGTAGGAACATTACAAAAAATTAAAAATTACTACCTGAGTTGCAATGTAAGAGTTACATTAACAGCTACTCCTACTTACGCCTTCAGAACGATTACCTATTATGAATGGCTTTCTACAGATGGAACATTTGATTATGCACGAATCGTATTGGCATCATCTTTTCAGGATACTGTATTACCTCTAAATAATGCAGTATCAATCACTATACTTGACCCAACAGATTTATCCATAACTCCTCCTGCAATCTTTGTTCCAAACGGATATGTAGGTGCAAATTGCTACTACGGACTTTATATGTATAATGAAAGTCTGAGTCAATATAGAAGAATCATAAACTATGACTTTGCTGTTAATTTATCATTTTTGGAAGGCGCATCAGTTTCAGGTAGTTGGCTTCCAACTCATAATTATTCAATTCGGAAAGAGATACCTATCATTCCTAACTTCACGTTTACATCTTCAACAAGTTCAACTATAACATGTCCTATATCTTCATTAATACAAACTGTAAATTACTACAATCATAATTTTATTAGAATCATTCCTTCTCCGTTAGGTAATGGAGTATACGGTAGAAATGCATTATCTCCAAGTGGTGAAATGAGGAGAATTGTTGGATATACACTATTACCACCTCTAGGTCCATTTACACAAGCAGTATTTACGGTTACACCTCCATTTTCATCAGCACCAGTTGTATCAGGTGCTGGTAATACTCATAGTTTCGAAATCCTTGGATTTTCATATGATAACGCATGTCCGTTTGTCTATTCAGGTTCTATGGTTTCTCAACAAGAAATGGTCTGTTATCAAATTGAACTCCTTAATCTCATCCTTCCGAATAAAACAATGAATACTCAATATGGAAGCAGAATTGCTTATTATCCATATGTATATGTCGAACTTTCAAATGTATCTGCAACAGGAGGAGGTCTTACCAATATCATCTATTCTAACAATCCAAATTCAAACAGGATGATATTTAGAGCTTGTATCGACGATATGAATCAACCTCAAAATGCTCCATTCATTAAAATTGATGGTGATAAAATGATTCAGACTATTAAATTTAAGCCTAATGACAACCTTCGTTTTCGAGTTATTTTACCAAACGGCGAACTATTTAGAGTTAATGATACTGAATTCTTTTCACCTAACCAACCGAACGATAAGAATCAAGTTACCGCCTTGTTTTCTATCAAGAGGTTGTAAATACTCTTACGGTATAAAGGAATAGACGAAAATTAGAAATGACCACATTTACAGATGAAATAAAGAAAGAACAAATCATAAAATATACAATTGAAGACCAATCTAAAATATCAAACTTACCAGCTATCGGATTCGAAGATGACTTTTACTTTTTTGATTATGAGATATCGAAAAGACATGATGCAATTGCAAATATAAAAGTAGAATCGTCGTGTAAAATCAAACTGATATTTGACGGATATGCTGTTGATATTCCAGATAACTACTACTTATATAATTGTCTATTTGAATTCACACGTATTCACATTCGTATCTATTTCGATAAAAATCAACTTGTAGATGTGTTTAAAATCTCTTACGATGATTATATCTTCAATTCTGACCTTCGAAGAACACTATCATCAAAAAACTATCACGATTCTACAGAATGGTTAGAAGACATAATATAGTTTTATATTGAGTTTCAATATAAAATTTAAGTTTTTTGATATCTAGAATTCTGTATTAATTGTAGTAGATTCAATATGAAATTCATATTGAAATACAATGTAAATACTTAGAATTATTTTTCAATTAAAAGATATCTCTGTATAATAAATGCAAGAAACGAAATTAGACAAAGGAACTCTATCAAAAATGAAACCTACATTTTTCGGTTTAGGCTCAGATTCGGATTCAGATTCGGATTCAGGTTCGGATTCAGGTATAGTTAGAGATATATACAGAGGGTTCACATCATCCCAAAGTAAATCCATAAAATTATTTATGGATACATATAGCGCAATTCATGTTGCAGGATTTACACCTGAAGAAAAGGTTAGATTAAGAAAAAAACTATTACATAACAAAGTTCTAGTTAGACTACTAGATAACCTAGATGTTCACAAGACATATGCTGTAGATTATATTGAAGAACCTATATCTCTCAAGATTTATCAGTTTAATAATAAGACTGTATATATATTTGGTGAACTACATCGTCCTACATTTGACCATTGTGCTTCCAGTATTCTTCCTTCTCTTGATCCAGATACACCACCTGAACATGTTCCTGCTGCTTATATTCCACCTCGAGATGAAACTGGAACCATTATAGGAGGAATTGCAAATCCTCCTCAACGACCTCTACCAGGAGCACAACATCAAGCTCAACTTTCTTACCCTTTGATTCCTCCTGGTACTTTGACTTTAAGATTTGATGAATGGATAAATCAACTAAGACAGTTAACACCTTCGTTTTTTGATTTATATATTGAAACTTCACTTGATGGCTTAGAACGACCTATTACTGAACCTATTTTTACACTTAATGAGAGTTTTTTAGAAGTCTACTTAGGTTCAAAAAGAATTGTAGAAATGACTACTAAACTGTTAAATGATGGTATTGATCCTCGTCCTTATATTCTTGATAAGAATATGATGCGTTTGCCAGAGCTTACAGAATGGTTGACTCATATATCTAGAACCATTATAAGTAACCGAATAAATGAACTTGATTCTCCTATTATTCCTTATCCTGAATATTATCGTATTGACCATCAAGATAATAATATAATCAATAGTATTAGTAGTCTATTAAATTTAATGAAAGAATATTACTCAAAAGATACTAATTCTATTCAACATATTAGTGACATTGGAATGTACAATTTTAGAAACAAATTTAGAAATTGTTTTATTCCTTCAAAGAGGGAAACACAAGCTAATTTAGAATCTTGTATGTTAGCAAGATTCCATAATGTTGATGCTAGGAAGATGGATATATCTGAAGATAAAATAACACCATTACAAATTGGTAATTCAATTGCTGTTTTTGGTAAAGGAATAAGTTTTCAAGAACTAGTCGACATATTTACTGAAGTAAACACTCTTGATTTCTTAAGAACTCTAATGATTCCTCGTCATCATCTTCCTCCAAATACACCTCTTGTTTGGCCTCCAAATATACCTGTTGAACTACCTCCTCTACCTGATATAATACCAGTTTTGTATGATGATTCTGGAGATATAATTCCTCAACCTCTACCACCTATTCAAACTCCTCCAGTTCCAGTTGATATGTATGCTCAAAATATGTTTGATTATATACTTTCGACTTTCCCAAAAGCGGAAAAGGAATATTCTCGTTCATATTATAAGGATAAAATCAGACAGGGAATTGTAAATAAGATACTAATAAGTAATCAACAATTCCCAGAACATAATTTTAATAAGATGATACATGAAGCTATATTTGTATTGCACCAGCCACTAGTAAATGATTATGAAACATTTAGAATTTTAGCAGAATTATCCAGATATTTTTTACATGTAGGAGTACTATCGATGGATACATATTGTTTGTCAAGAGTATTTAAAAAGTTTAAACTTAAAACTTATTCTCAACCTGAACAAACACATAATATCATAATTTATGCTGGTGATTCCCATTCTAAAATGTATTCAGAATTTATAGAAAACGAATTAGGTCATGCACCAGTATATAATGAAGGAGTTGTCAGTCCTGATTATTCTTGTGTTCGTATTAATTTATCATCCAGAATTACAGGTCTAAATATCAGATAATTATCTCGGCCTAGCTTATACAATTTCAATATGAATTCATATTGAAATCTATTATGATTATGAATCAAATAATACATTCAGGAAAAATAGGAGTTATTAAATATACCTTGATATCAAAGATGAACATCCACAACGAACAATTTAAAAGGTCTTTTTTGACGAGAACTTTTCAATTCTAAGAGAACCACAACCTTCAGATTCTTTGTGTTTCATTTTAGAATGCATATCTCGACCACTATTTGTAGAAAACTTTTGATTACACAGTGAACAAAAGTATATTTTTTTCGTTCTATTGCAATGTTCACAAAATCCATTTTCAGTAACAAGTCCAATTCCTTTTCCTCCGCAATGTTTGCAGTATTTAAATTTAATTTCAACTCCAGCCACCAAAGCTTCTGCTTCTGCTTTGGCTTTGGCTTCAGCTTTAGCTTCTGCTTTGGCTTTGGCTTTAGCTTTAGCTTTAGCTTTGGCTTTGGCTTTAGCTTTAGCTTTAGCTTTAGCTTGATATATCACAAGAGAACTACAGTATAATTTTTTCGTTCTATTGCAATGTTCACAAAACCCATTTTCAGTAACAAGTCCAATTCCTTTTCCTCCGCAACTATTGCATTTTTTAAATTTAATTTCAACTCCAGCTCCAGGTTCATCTTCATATTTGGCTTTGGCTTTGGCTTGATATATCACACGAGAACTATAATTAGATTCACGTTTTGATGTAGGTTTTATAGGAAAAACAAGTTCTCCTGTGTTAAAATCGATTTGATGAATATATCGATTAGGAATAGTTTTAGTTTCTATAAAGCTCACAATTGTATATGATGATTGTGAGCGGAAACCATCTCTTTTTATTTTTTCAACAAACTCTCGTAGTTCTTCTAATCTTAATTCTTGGTTACATAGACATTCAAGAAATATATATGAACTTTTATTGAGAATAAAAGTTCGAGTGACAATATTAGCTTTTTTAATATAATCAAACTGATTCATAATATCATTTATGTCATTTTGGTAACAAATAGTCAATAATTTACCTCGAAAGAACAAGTCTCCAACTATTTTAATTTTATATTCGCAATTCATTATCTAATTTAAAATATGATTTTTTTAAATTATCAATTTCATTTACTCTTCAACCACATCCGGTCTCAATCCAATACAAGAATTATTTCAATTAAAAAGATATCACTAGTAATAAATGCAACAAGAAACTAAATTAGACCAAGCTAGAATATCAGAAATGAAACCTGAACTTTTAGCTACATTTAATGGGTTCACATCAAGCCAAAGTGATTCCATAAGATTATTTATGGATACGTATAGCGCAATTCATGTTGTAGGATTTACAGCTGAAGAAAAGGATAGATTGAGAGAAAAACTATTGTATAATAAAGTTCTGGTTAAACTGTTAGATAACCTAGATCTTCATAAGACATATGCTGTAGATTATATTGAAGAACCTACATCTCTCAAGATTTATCAGTTTAATAATAAAACTGTATATATATTTGGTGAAAACCATCGACCTACATTTGACCATTGTGCTTCCAGTATTGTTCCTTCTCCAGACCCTGATACCCAACCTGAACATGTTCCTGCTGCTTATGTTCCACCTCGTGATGAAACTGGAACCATTATAGGAGGAATGGCAAATCAACCTCCTCCAGGAGAACTTTCTCACCCTTTTATTCCTCCTGGTACTTTGACTTTAAGATTTGATGAATGGATAAACCAACTAAGACAGTTAACACCTTCATTTTTTGATTTATATATTGAAACTTCACTTGAAGAGTTAGAACGACCTGCTACTGAACCTCTTTTTAGACTTAATGACGGATTTTTACAAATCTATTTAGGTGTAAAAAGATTGATAGAAAATATCAAATACTTATCAAGTATGAATTATGATAATCCTCATCTTTATATTTATGATATTGAATTACCAAAACTAGGGAAGATTTACACTGATATATCTAGGAGAATTGTAGACGAAAGAATAAATAATCCTCATATTCCATCACCTATTCCTCCTGACTATTATCGTATTGACCCACAAGATAATAATATAATCAATACTATTAATAGTATAATAAAAACAGATAAAAATATGACCTTAACTAGTAATAATATTCAACATATTAGAAAAGATGCTGAAATGTACAACTTTAGAAACAAATTTAGAAATTGCTTTATTCCTTCAACGAGGAAAACACAAGCTAATTTCGAAGCTTGTATGTTAGCAAGATTTCATAATGTTGATGCTAGGAATATAGATATAGGTAAAGCTAAAATAACGCCACTTCAAATGGGTATGGAAATTTATCTTTTGTTTTCATCTGATGATGAAAATTTAGAGGAACAAGAAGTAGTAGACATATTTACTGAATTAAACACTCTTGATTTCTTAAGAACTCTAATGATTCCTCGTCATCATCTTCCTCCAAATACACCTCTTGTTTGGCCTCCAAATATACCTGTTGAACTACCTCATCTACCTGATATAATACCAGTTTTGTATGATGATTCTGGAGATATAATTCCTCAACCTCTACCACCTATTCCAACTCCTCCAGTTCCAGTTGATATGTATGCTCAAAATATGTTTGATTATATACTTTCGACTTTCCCAAAAGCGGAAAAGGAATATTCTCGTTCATATTATAAGGATAAAATCAGACAGAGAATTGTAAATAAATTATTAACAACAAGTCTTGAACAAATTAATTTTAACAAGTTGATACACAAAGCTATATTTGTATTGCACCAACCACTAGTAAATTTTCAAAAAACACTTAGAATTTTAATGAAATTATCCGACTATTTTTTCTACACAATGGCGCTGGTTATGGATACATATTGTTTATCAAGAGTATTTAAAAAGTTTGATGTTGAAACTGATTTTCAACCTAAAGAAACACATAATATAATAATTTATGCTGGTGATTTACATTCTGGTGTGTATTCAGAATTTATAGAAAATGAATTAGGTCACGAACCAGTATATAATGAAGGAGTTGTCAGTAGTCCAGACTATTCTTGTGTTCGTATTAATTTATCAACAGTTCTAAATAATATCCGATAATTCTCTTTATTCAAATATACTTTCCATTTGATTATAATTATTAATTTCAATATGAATTCATATTGAAATCTAGTATGATTCAATGCAAGAATTATTTTCAATTAAAAAGATATTTCTTGTAATAAATGCAACAAGAAACTACATTAGATGAAGGACATCATATGGATGTCTTTAGAATTCCCGAAATGAACCCTGAACTTTTAGATACATTTAGAGGGTTTACACCTGAGCAAAGTGATAACATAAGATTATTTATGGATACATATAGCGCAATTCATGTTTCAGGATTTACAGTGGAAGAAAAGGCTAGATTGAAAGAAAGACTATGGTATAATAAAGTTCTGGTTAAACTGCTAGATAACCTAGATGTTCATAAGACATATGCAGTAGATTATATTGAAGAACCCATATCTATCAAGATTTATCAGTTTAATAATAAAACTATATATTTATTTGGTGAACAACATCGACCTACATTTGGCCATTGTGGGTTCAGTATTCTACCTCCTGCTCCTCTGGTGCCTGGCGCTCCTCCTGCTCCCTTTTCTTTCTTTGGTCCTCCAATTAATTATGTTCCTGCTGCTTATATTCCACCTGTTGATACGTCTGGAACCATTATAGGTAGAATGTCAAATGAACCAGCTCAACCAGTACCAGTACCAGCACCAGCACCAGCACCAGCACCAGCACCAGCACCAGCACCAGCACCAGTACCAGCACCAGTACCAGCACCAGCACCAGCACCAGCACCAGCACCAGCACCAGCACCAGCACCAGTACCAGCACCCGTACCAGCACCCGTACCAGCACCAGCACCAGTACCAGCACCCGTACCAGCACCCGTACCAGCACCTCAACTTTCTTATCCTTTGATTCCTCCTGGTACTCAAACTTTACGATTTGATGAATGGATAAACCAACTAAGACAGTTAACACCTTCATTTTTTGATTTATATATTGAAGCCTCATTAGAAGGATTAGCAAACCCTATGAATGACATTGCTTATACTGATAATGATGCATTTCTAGAAGTCTATTTAGGTGTAAAAATGTTGGAAAGACAGGTCATAACTGCATTAAATAGTAATATTGATCCTCGTCCCTATATGTTTAATACTCACATGCTGCATTTGATAAATATTGCTCCACCATATCATAATATATGTAGGACAATTGTAAATGATAGATTAAATCTTCTTCTTCCTGCTCCTGCTCCTGTTCCTTATCTTGGACCTCCTCCTCCTCATCATGCTCTTATTCAACTTCCTCCTGGAATTTTTCCTGTTAATATTCCTCCTAACCATTTTCATATTGACCATCAAGATAATAATATAAACAATTTGATTAAACATGAATCAAATGTATTAAAAGCTATTTACTTAACTGGTGATATTCATCATATTGGTTCTGCTGGAATGTATGATTTTAGAACCAAATTTAGAAATTGCTTTATTCCTTCTACGAGAAAAACATTACCTAATTTCGAAGCTTGTAGGTTAGCAAGATTCCATAGTATTGACGCTAGGTATATGGATATAGCACCTATTAAAATAACACCAATAGAAATCGGATTCTCGATTTTACGAATTTTAAACAGACTTAATCTGACTACACAAGAGATGGTAGACCTATATAATGAAGTAAACACTGTTGATTTATTAAGAACTTTATTGATTCCTCGTAGTCCACCAGGTTATCCTCCTGCACCTGCACCTGCACCTGCTCCTGCACCTGCTCCTGCACCTGCTCCTGCTCCTGCACCTGCACCTGCTCCTGCACCTGCACCTGCACCTGCACCTGCACCTGCACCTGCATATACACAACCACTATTACCAGAACCACCAGAAGTTGTTTGGCCTCTTCTTTTTTGGCCTCCATCACCTGCTGGACTACCTGCTCTTCCAGCTCCTCCACCTCCACCTGCTGGCTTTTTTTTTGGTTATGCACCTATTCCAGCTCTGCCACCTATTCCAGCTCCTCCAGTTCCGGCTGATATGTATGCTCAAAATATGTTTGATTATATGCTTTCGAATTTCCCACAAGTAGCAAAGGAATATTCTCGTTCATATTATAAGAATAGAATAAGACGGAGAATTGTTAATAAGTTACTAATAGCAGATCAAGAGCCAAATCTACCAATTCCAATTATTTATTTTAACAATTTGATACATGAAGCTATATTTGTATTGACTCATCCACAAGTAAATATTGCAGAAACAGACAGAGTTTTACGACTGTTAACCCGATATTTTTTCTATGCAATGGCCCTTGTTATGGATACATATTGTTTATCAAGAGTATTTAAAAAGTTTAAACTTCGAACTGATTGTCAACCTACAGAAACAAACAATATTATAATTTATGCTGGTAATGCCCATACTGGAGTATATTCAGAATTTATAGAAAATGAATTAGTCGCACCTCGTTATAATGAAGGAACCGTCAGTAGTCCAGACTATTCTTGTGTTCGTATTAATTTATCGTCCAGAATCGCAGGTCTAAATATCCGATAAATGCAATTCAAGATTTAGGTTATAATACCAATGGTATTATAACTTTATTATTTCAATATGAAATCATATTGAAATAACCATTATTTTAGAATTATTTTAATTAAAAAGATATTTCTAATAATAAATGCAACAAGAAACTACATTAGATGTAGGACATCATATGGATGTCTTTAGAATTCCCGAAATGAACCCTGAACTTTTAGATACATTTAGAGGGTTTACACAACAGCAAAGTGATAACATAAGATTATTTATGGATACATATAGCGCAATTCATGTTGCAGGATTTACAGTGGAAGAAAAGGCTAGATTGAGAGAAAAACTATGGTATAATAAAGTTCTGGTTAAACTGCTAGATAACCTAGATGTTCCAAAGACATATGCAGTAGATTATATTGAAGAACCCATATCTATCAAGATTTATCAGTTTAATAATAAAACTGTATATATATTTGGTGAACAACATCGAGATACATTTGGTCATTGTGCTTCCAGTATTGCTGGTGGGGGTTGGCCTCCTCGTCATGTTCCTGCTGCTTATGTTCCACCACGTGATATTACTGGAACCATTATAGGTGGAATGCAAAATGAACCAGCCCAACCCCTACCAGCTCAACCTCCACCCGTGCCAGCACCTCAACTTTCTTACCCTTTTATTCCTCCTGGTACTCGAACTTTACGTTTTGATGAATGGTTAAACCAACTACGACAGTTAACACCTTCATTTTTTGATTTATATATGGAAGCTTCATTAGAAGAGTTAGAACAACCTCTTACTAGTGTTGTTCCTACTATTAATGAAGAATTTATAGACGTCTACGTTGGTGCAAAAAGAATGGAATACATGGTAACAGATGTGTTAAATAATGGTATTGATCCTCGTCCCTATATTTTTGATACGCGTATGATGAGTTTGCCAACCATTCACAATTCCGGATATACTCATATATCCAGGATATTTATAAATGATAGATTAAATGATCCTGTTCTTGGTCTTCCTCCTCTTCCTCCTCTTCCTCCTCTTCCTCTTCCAGCTACTCATCCTTATGTTCTTCTTCCTCCTGGAATTCATCCTGTTATTATTCCTAACCATTTTCGTATTGACCATCGGTCGAACCATATACTCAATATGATTAATATTTTAAGAAATTCATACAAAACTTTTAACTTAACTGGTAATAATATTCAACTTATTACTCCTAATCACGGAATGTATAATTTTAGAAACAAATTTAGAAATTGCTTTATTCCTTCTACGAGAAAAACATTACCTAATTTCGAAGCTTGTAGGTTAGCAAGATTTCATAGTGTTGATGCTAGGTATATAGATATAGGCATAGGTCAATCAATAACACCAATACAAATTGGTTACGGAATTCAAGGATTTTTAAGACAAGGTAAAATTATTGAGGGTCAAGACATAGTAGACATACATACTGAAGTAAACACTCTTGATTTCTTAAGAACGTTAATGATTCCTCGTCATCATCTTCCTCCAAATACACCTCTTGTTTGGCCACCATCACCTGTTGGACTACTTCCTTTACCTGCTATTATACCAGTTTTGTATGATGCTTTTGGAAATATAATTCCTCAACCTCTACCACCTATTCCAGCTCCTCCAGTTCCAGTTGATATGTATGCTCAAAATATGTTTGATTATATACTTTCGATTTTTCCACAAGTAGCAAAGGAATATTCTCGTTCATATTATAAGGATGAAATCAGACAGAGAATTGTACATAATTTACTATTACCAATGTACGCCCAACCACAAGTAATTAATTTTAACGAGTTGATACATCAAGCTATATTCGTATTGCATCAACCATACGTAAATCCTCAGGAAACACTTACAATTTTAGAAGATTTAAACATATATTTTTTCTTTTTATCAGCCCTGATTATGGATATATATTGTTTATCAAGAGTATTTAAAAAGTTTAAACTTCGAACTGATTGTCAGCCTGCAGAAACAAACAATATTATAATTTATGCTGGTGATTTACATGCTAGATTATATTCAGAATTTATAGAAAATGAATTAGGTCATGCGCCTATATATAATGAAAGAACTGTCAGTAGTCCAGACTATTCTTGTGTTCGTATTAATTTATCATCTATAATTGCAGGTCTAAATATCCGATAAATGCAATTCTCTCTCGGTTCAGGTTGTAATACCAATGGTATTATAACTTTATTATTTCAATTCCTACTTACTAGATTTATAGATTTAACAACTGTGGAACAATATACTTTTCACATTTGCTTTGATGCTTTACAAAAAGATTAATGAAAGACACATCTGTTGTTGCAATCTGTTTTACATAATGACTTGCTACACAATTGAACTTCGGATAGCAATCATCAGTCACAAAATCAGGACAAAACTCACAGAGAAAAAGAAAAGAAATAAGCAGACCTTGTGTAACAAACTCGATAGTCTGTTCAATAAATGTCTTGAACCAAGATGAAAAGCCATATTCAAAATTGGTTATCATTGGCCTATAAAGCAGTATCATGCTGTACAATTCAGATAGACGTAATGTCTTTTCATCACTTGATGTTTCATTGATGAATTCCCTGACCTTGAACTGCATATACTTGATAAAATAAAACCTGATTTTCCGTTGGTAAAATAACTTATTTACATCCTCATCTATACTGAAGTCAGTAGTTGAAGATTGAATCAGGAAACGAGTCAAATCTTTAACACTGTAATCTTTAGCGCTCACGACACTTTTGCTAACCAGTTTTGGATGAAGAGGATGTTCAATACACTCGTCAAGAGCAGTTTCAATCTCGTCCTTCTTGCTCTCGTCGATGTAAAAGTTACGGAAGATAATCATATTGATAATACTTGATGATGAATTCATAATACTTGTGCCTGATTTAACTTCCTTTTCCGTTTAAAAATCAATTTTTTCTCGTTTAGAAAAATACGTTTATTCCAAAGTTGATATTAATGAAGAGATTCACGCACAGACAGTAGTTAAATATAAATTCTTTAGCAGACCGGATTGAAGTGATTTCTCCTGGGGTCACATAAGAGTTGTTCTTAAACAAACTCGCAATAATGGTAATCATAACGATAACCAATAAAAATGCAGTCTCATTATAAAGGTATTCCTTATGACTGTTCTTCATTGATGTCAATATGAATATGCTTATACCAGTCATAAACGACATACTGAGTATGCCTTGATTTATACCGTCAAATTTAGACTTTTCTGTATCAAATGTACCGTATTCATCATATTGACTAAAGTAGTAGGTAATATAGGACATCAATATCGTAAAGAATATTATAGATTTTAACAAGCTCAATCGAGGTGTAACTTGATTAGAATAGAAAATCATAATAGCAATCATTACAGTTGCAATTATGCTTGAATAATAGAGAAACTTACCTTCTTTTGAATTATAATGATTATAGGTGTAATCCTCTGTTATATTTTTAATGGTATATCCAGATGAGATTGTCCCCTTATTTCCTAAGCCATCATCAAATTTATATACCATGGATTTTCTATCTACTGTTTTTGAAAAAACAGGGTCATACCAATAGAATCTAAATACAGAGTTTGGAAGTTCATCAGCAAGAAAGAATTTCTTTATAAGTTGTTCATCAGTATCGACGTGATTGGAAATAAACTGTTTACTGTTATAATTCAAGAGGTCTTTCCAGGTATGGTCTATATATTCATCTTCTGGATAAACTTTCAGCTGAAAACTTTCATTGTCTGTATTAGGTATAGATCTCCATACTTGGACCCAATATTTTATATTTTCATCAGAAGGTTCTCTAATAAACGGATCTTTATTATTCCATTTGACCCAGTCTTGAAAGTTCAACTTTGTTGGGTCATTTTGAGTTGTTGCCGTTTTAAGCATCTTCAGTTTCTCTTCTAGACTAGTTCTTAATAATTCCTCAATCAAATCTTTATTTTCAACATTGAATTTGATTCTATCGTTCATTTTTTTATTAATTCCTTGCTTCTGGATGAATGAGAAATATGCATTTTGAAAGATTATAAATACTATTATATACGAAAGTAGATATATGTTCAGCTTGTTCATTTATAATATGAATTATATTTAGTTGTGATACTTTTTTAGTATCAGAACTTTATTATGATTTCAATCTCTTTTTGAACTATTTCGATATTTTCCATAATCGTGCAAGTTCTCTTGTGATATCAACGGCCTTCATCTGAGGATTTCCATTTTTTACTTCTTCGCGATGTTTACGACAAAACAATACATAAGCAGTTGGTTCCTTCTGTTTACACGTTTCAACTTCCTTCTTAATCTTGATTACTTTTATGTTCTTCTTTTGTTTAATCACTTCCTCCTTGGTCTCTATAACTTCAAGCTTAACTTCAAGTTTAGGTTCCTCCTTGGTCTCGATAACTTCAAGCTTAGGTTCCTCCTTGGTCTCTGTAATTTCAAGCTTAGGTTCCTCCTTGCTCTCAATAACTTCAGGCTTAACTTCATCCTCCTTGGTCTCGATAACTTCAACCTTGGTCTCGATAACTTCAAGCTTGCTCTCGATAACTTCAGGCTTGCTCTCGATAACTTCAGGCTTGCTCTCGATAACTTCATGCTTAGGCTCAATCCAATTATCCAACTGTTCGAAATAAGTAGGGTCATCACCAAACATAATCTTGATATTATGTCTATTCAATATCGTATTCAGAATAACATATTTTTTTGATATTGAAGTCATCTTGCTTTTTAAGAAATTATTTAAACACAGACCATAAGAAACTTCAAAGCCTGGTCCAAGTACTATTTCATATTCTTCTTTTAATGATGGACAGCTCCAAAGTTTGGTTTCAACCGAGCCTTCAACATGTTGTTCCTTTTTCTCGAGTATTTTAATGACTTTCTGTCCGTTTTTATATTCAATGATATATGCTTCATCAGGACATCTGAACAGTTCAATATTATACTTGTTTTTTACATATGATTTCAAGCCGTTTTGCAATACAAAAACGACTACTCTATCTTCAAATGTCTTTGTCAGATAATAATCTTGCTTTTTTGCTGATAGGTGTTTCTTAACAAAACCATGAGAAAGCAATCTCTTTTCATTATCGGTTTTGAATTCAAACTTCTTTCCAAATAAGTTGGTGTTACTCCCACCAGCTCCAGTTCCTTTATTGGCTTCATAAACGTTTTCTACAATAACTCGACTTCTGAGTTTCTTTACAATTCGAGTTGTAGTCATAGGGATAGTTTCGGGATTTGCAATAGGATTCATTGTAATATGTGCTGATTTTTCATGTGTCGATTTATTAAAATTCAATTTAGTCACCTTATAATAGTTCCATTTTCAGCTTGAAAATTTAATTATTCTATGTAACTAAATTTAACTTTATTAACAAATTCCTGTAGTTCGTCAACTTTCTTTGTTTTTGGCATTTGTTGTGAGACTTCAATTAAACTATCTACAAATTCTATTGTATTCGGTCCATAACTACTACTAAACGATCTCCAATACTTGACTATGACCGGACTCCTTAACCACCAGAGATAAGTAACTATCCAAGGATATGAACCACCTTGATCATATTTTCCAAAAATGAGGAAATTTTCCATTACTTGTACGCACATAGCTGATATGTAAAATTCTATACCCAAACGTTTTTCAATAAATTCTGGATCATTTTCATATTTTTTTAGATTGGTAGGAGATATGTTTTCTGGTAGTTTTAATATAGAATCATTTTGTGCAATCTCTTGGAAAATACGACTGGAATAAGGATAATTTTCAGAACATATCTTATATATATTCGACCAATAGTCTGAATTTTTTAGCATATTCATCTGATTTCTATCATATATATCTCTCATTTGAACATATGTATTAACAATAAGATTAATAGAAACTGCTATTGCGGATACACCAGCAATAACTGCAAAAAATTTTGTAAGCACAGTTGACTCACCATGATAAACTGTATAAAAAGTATAGATAATCAGTGTAATAAATAGAATTACGAATGAATATAGAATATTTTTTAGTGTTTCTGTTGTCATTTATTAATGCAAAATAAATTTAAATAATTCAATTCAAATTTGACCTATTGCCATATGAGAGAGGGTCGTTCCTCAAATCATGTTCTTATCAAATTTTAAACTGTTCATACGTTTAAAAATTATAAAGTTGTGTTCATAAAGAAATCGTTTTACAGTATACTTTTGAGTTGTTTCGGGATTCGCAATTTTAGTTACATTAATTATAATACACATTGTATTATAACTGAAATTAGTAGTTCTTTATAATGACTTCATTTGCCTTCGCGTTTGGATTTTTCGAGTTGATAGACCGTTTACATAATATCGATTCAATATTATAGTCAGTATCACTAAAGTTTTCTCTGACTAAGCTTACATCTGCATTGCTCATCATAAACTTATTATTCAATCGTTTAATCAGTTCAAATAGTTTATTATGATTTTCAATATTGAATCCAGTCTTATTATAACATACGAACGATGTTGAATTTTCAGGTGCATAAGGAGGGTCGAAATAGACGAAATCATTATCTCTAATTGTAGATACTGATATTTCAAAATCACAACATTCAAAAATTACAGGTTGAATAAGAGATTGAATTTCGTCTAGATGACTCTTGTTTATGATTTCGGGATTATCATAATGTCCGTAGGGTACATTAAATCCGTTACTTCCCTCTCTATAAAGCCCCCTGAAACAAGTTTTATTGAGAAAGATAAATTGAGAGGAAGCCAATATCGTTTTTTTATCATTATTCTTATTGTATTGATTTCGAATCCAGTAGTAATAACTTTCTTTCGATGTTTTTGCTTCTTCAATTGTCTTTGATTTCCTGTCTACAATTGAACCGGTACATAGATTATATTCATCTATGATTGTTCTGATTGTTCTGTATAGTTCTTCGTGATTTGTTTGTATATTTTTATAGACATATATTAGGGTTTCGTTTAAATCATATGCTTTGATAGCACCTTTTACTTTGATAATGCCTTGTCTTATATATGATAGTAGGGCTATAAGAACACTGCCTCCTCCAACGAATATCTCGTGATAATTGTTGATTTCCGTTGGAAAAGAAGGCAGAAGTTTATTTAAAATTTGAGACTTTCCTCCAACCCATTTTAATATAGGTTTTGGAATATGTGTTAGTTCCAATTTGTTTTCCGATTTAGACTCACCACCTGATTCTTCTATTAACCGAATCAATTCAGCCTTATTTAATCCTGAATAAGATTTGATATTATTACTTTTACAAAATTGTATAAGCTCGTTTTTTCTTTGTTTTTCGAGCGTAACTTTAGTATCCATTTTCTTTCCTCTAATCTTTTCTTTAGAATCATTACTCTCTTCTAATATACCCCGTGTTTCCTGTTGCTTTTCGGTCCATAATCTCTTGAATTCAGAGATGCTAGAGCTATTATCGATAATAGTCATAATGTATTCATCTACTTTTTTAATAAGTGACATCTTAAAGATTAAAATTAAATTGAGAGAATTTCAATTTGATTTGAACTTGACAATAATGCCATATGATACATATGGTATTACAATTTATTATACTTGAACTATACTTGAATATAACCATTTAAATCGCCTTCGAAACATTCCAAACGTTCTTTTTGTTATCAAAATAAACACGTTGTCGAGATGCATATTTTTCTCCAATCTCTGACAAAATATTGTTTGTATTGTTGATTACTTGCTCTACATTATGTTGATATGAGAGAAGAGTAGTCTCGATATAATCTCTCGGTGTAAGCCTCGTCATAAACGCGCCGTTTTCAGTCCTGATGACTTTCTTCAGTTCCTCTGATAAGGCGATTTTGGTGATGTTCAAAACTTGGCAGATTTCGAGCTTCTTAACATATTTGTTGTGTTTCAATTTCATAAGTCGTCTGTAGTCTGTTTCGGTAATATTATTGTTGATGAATTTTTTCCTGAGCTCTGCAAATGTTCGGTTAGTAAAAGTATAATGTACCGGATTATACTCTTCTTGTAGTTCCATTACAAACCTGAAAGTATCTTCAAACTTTTTCCTATCTTCCTTGGGTAAATGACCTTCGACAAAAGCAAAAATTGGACTCCATGTTATCAGTTCATCACAGGGTCTAATATCTCCTTCCTCTCTCCTGATTTTATCATTTTTCCTCAAAATCTCGTAATAGTGAGGATTGTGAATTCTTCCGGTCTCGATGTTCAAAGTAGTCCAACTAAAGGCCGTATGACAGACTATACAGAACATCTGGTCACATCCCTCTGTCTTAAATATAGCAACTCCACACTTTGGACAAGGCTTGCTATTCTTCTTGATTTCCTCGAGATTTTGAACTAAATTAGGGTCACAAACATGTCCGTCTTCCCCTGCTTCAGCCCCTGCTTCTCCTTCATCGCCGTCTTTTCTTTCACCGTCGTTTTCTCGAGTAGTTGTAGTCTTGGTCTTGAGCTCTCCACACTTATTGCAATGGGGTGTCTCACATAAACGGCAATACCATCTATTATTGAGAGTACCCTTACAATTTGAAACTGAACAATGCTTGATAAATGTATTCTTTTTCAGTTCTTCCTTCTTTTGTTCTCCAGTCATCTCATTTCGAGCATTTAGGTAAACCAAATCTACTTCCTTTCGAACTTCCTTCATATCTTGATTAATCCGCATATTTTTCATCACTTCAAATGATAACCCAATAGAAGAAAGCATATTCTTGGTAATTTCTTGGTCAATATTGTGCATGTCCAACACAGTGTTTTGCATCTTCTCCATCATGCCTTGAAATAAGATAAATTTCAGCTGTAAACCCATAATCCTTGTCGACTTTTTTACGAGATTATCTTGCTCAATCTCGATTAAACTTTCTTGGAATAATGATTTCTCCTTTTGTACTAGCTGTTCAAACCTGTAGTCCGTGTATTTCTTGTAAGTGGTCTTATTGCACAGTTTCCAAACTGTATCTAGGTCATAGACCTGCTTACAACTCATGCAATTGGTATCTCCAGGAGTAGTCATCAAATAAGTATCAAAGCACTTTTTGCAACATCTAAATTTACAGAAAGGGCAAGTAATACTATTTTTCATGGTGTATTCATCACCGCATATGTCACAATCCATATCGGGAAAAACAGAAGGGAGAATAGAAAGAACATTCTTCTGTATCTTTTTTATCTTCTGGGGTGGTTTAGACTTTGGTACATCCTTTGATGCATTTGTAATTCGAGCCAACACATTTGGTGCATCCTTTGATGCGTTGGCAATTCGAGCCAACAACGCATCCATAATAGGAGTAGCCGATTGATTAGTCATATTAACCTCTCCAATAATCATATTATTTTGCTTGGTTTCGTTTGACATGGACACTGACTTTTCTTCCCTATTTTTTAATAACTCAATTTTTTTTTGGTTTGGTAGGTGAAATCGAAAACTGATAAGAGGTGAAACTAACTACTGAAAACTGATAGTAACTACAATATAAGTTCTCATGTTTAATTACTGAACTCAACTTCATCTGAATTTTATATGTTATACATATAAAATTTTATTACATTATATAATTTCTTAAAGACGAAATAATATAGGACTGCTTTTCAATCTGTCGTTGCATTCGAAATACCATTGCTTGTAAATCAATAATTTGCAATTTGTAATCAAGTCCTTCTTCAGCGATAGCTTCTTCGAGTTCTTCTTGTATGTTGATTTGTTCATTCATCTCCTCTTGCTCCAGTTCAACTTCTTGTTTCATTTCTTGTTCTATTCTCAGTAGAAACGTTATTTCTGCTTCAAGTTTCATTTCTTTTTCTCTCCTTGCTTGTTCTTCTAATTCCAGTTTCATCTTTTCTTCTTCTTCTCTCCTTGTTCGTGCTTCAATTTCTCTTCTTCTTTGGTCCAGTTCTTCTTCTTCCATTATTTCACATTCAAGTTCTTCTTCTTCCCTTTGTGCTCGTTCCTTCCATTCTCTCATAGTTTGTTCACGGGCTTCTTGATATCCACGTTCAAGAATTTCCCGTTGCCGTAAGACTTGTTCACGGGCTTCTTGTTGTTTCCTTTCTTGAGCTTGATGTTCCCTCAAGACTCGTTCACGGGCCTCTCTTTCTCCCGCTTCTCGAGCTTCTTGTTCTCTCAAATATTTCACTACTTCTTTCATAGCTATTTCTTGTTGGAATATCATAGCTTGTTCAATAGTCATAGAATGATTCTGATAGTTATTCATGGATGGACCTGATTTTTCTTCCCTATTTTTTAATAACTCAATTTTTTCCGTTTGAAAGCCGTTTGAGAAAGTGAGTATAACTCGACACTTACGATTAGCATGTTGTAATACCTTTCGGTATTATAACTTTATTGATTGGAATATTAGATTAAATTAAAAACGTTCTACCCGGCAATAGTAGCAGATACCACCATCAACATTATAATGTCCACATGCCAAACAAACATCTTCTTGTTCGTCTTCTTGATATTCATATTGGTATTCTTCTTGTTCGTCTTGCTCGTATGGTTGGTCTTCGTATTGGTTTAAAATGTATTGCCCAAAGAGATAATAATTCGGACGTCGTGTCTGAAATAATTTTCCAATACAATCTTTGCAATAATTGTTCTCGTAATGAAATTGCTCGGTTAGGTCAAGTGAACCATCGAGAAACATTGTATAATAATGAGTTGGTTTACATTTACAAAAAAAGCACATATGAGATTTATTATTCACATAATCGAAACAATCAAAGCAGACCAGTTTATCTGCGTTGACCAATCGATGAGCACCCTTTTCAAGAGAGTCTTGGCATAATTCACAAGATTCAATATAATTACCTACCGACTCTTTTACACCCTTCTTTGGTTTATCTCGAGTTCCAAAATTTGGAAAAGTCAATTCAGGTGGAGGAACAAACGATTCCGACCGGAGGTAATCATCGAGTCTCATGTTGTTCAATAGCTTTTTAGCCCAAGTTGAAGAGTCAGTTGAGATACAGATATCTCCGTCATTTCCATACTTAAACTCCTTATCATCTGTGAAATGAGAGAAGCCACAGATAGCAGAGCAGGAGTCCGAATAATCATAAATATTCATTTCTGATTGTGAATTCATAACGCTTGCGGGTGTATTTTTTTATCACAGTCTTAAAAAATCATTTTTTTCAACTCGAATATCAACTCGAATGGTATATAAATTGAATTCTATATATTTTTCGACTATATTTTAGAGCATGCCATCTTTCGAGCAAGTGAATGATTATGTTATGAGTATGATTAATAGTATCGGTGACGATATGAACATTGCTGATTTCAGGAGATTATGGTTATCGAAGAAGGGAGAATTTGGTGAAATGTTTGGAGAGAAGGTGGAAGTGGTGGTTGTCACAAAAGATTCGGTTGAAAAGGAGCCTTCTGCATATGTTAAATTTTGCCGTGAACGTCGTCAGGAATTAAAAGATAGGAATCCAGAATTGAAGGGAATTGATATTACTCGAGAGCTTGCTAGATTATGGAAAATATATAAGGTCAAAGGAAAAAATATTCAAGAGGAGAAAAAGCAGGAGGTTGTTAAAGTGGTGAACGAAGGAAAGCAGGCTGTGGTTAAAGAGGTAAACGTCTCGAATGAAGGAAAGCAGGCTGTGATTAAAGAGGTAAACGTCTCGAATGAAGGAAATCAGGCTGTGGTTAAAGAGGTAAACGTCTCGAACGAAGGAAAGCCGGTTGTTGTTAAAGAGGTAAACGTCTCGAACGAAGGAAAGCCGGTTGTTGTTAAAGAGGTAAACGTCTCGAATGAAGGAAAGCAGGTTGTGGTTAAAGAGAAAAAGGCAAAAAAGATTAAAGATGAAATACCAAAGACGAAGAAGATTACAAGAGCAAAGAAGGTTGAATCGAAGTCAACGGAAGACCCTGAATTTATTCAGTATTGTAATGAGAATAGGATGAAGATAAAAGAGAAATATCCAGATATGAGTCCTCTTGAAATTACTCGAGAATTGGCAACTGAATGGAAGAAACACAGGATGAATTACAATGATAATTTACAAGAGATTAGGAATATAATAAATCAGGCGATGGGACTGTAGAATGAATAAAAAATTGACTTTGTTTATAATTGTAAAAATACAATTATGAACACCAACCATATATAAAATGAATATCTTTTTTCTTCATTTGCTACCTGAGATTTGTGCTCAGATGCATTTAGATAAACATGTTATCAAGATGATATTGGAGACAGCTCAATTATTGTCTTCTGCTCATCATATGACTAATTGTTCGGTTTATACTCCAATGTATAAGCTGACTCATCAGAAACATCCAAGTTCTATTTGGACTCGTCATTCAGTTGAGAATTACAGATGGTTATCTCAATTGGGTCTTGAGTTATGCAAGGAATATACTTATCGTTATGGTAAGGTACATAAGTCTCAAATAGAGCTGGAATTATTGCATATTAATATTCCTGACATACCTATTTTATCCTTTAGTCCTCCTCTTCAAGCGATGCCCGATATGTATAAATCTTCGGATTGTAAGCTCTCAGAAAGAAGCATCGATAATACTATTGAATCTTATCGTGCTTATTACTTCTTTGCAAAAACAAAAATATTGAGTTGGAAAGGGAAGTATAATAGTCGTGAAATTCCGTTTTGGATAATTGAGATGAAGGAGATGTTTGAATAAATTTTAAGTTGTAATTCAATTGAGAATAATAACTTTATAAGGTGATATTTTGTAATTCTATTGACAGATTTACTATATTGATTTCTATAAAATGGTAGAAAACAGGGGGAAATACAGTTAAAATAATGATTATAATCATCATAAAATACATTATCCTCATATATTCGAGAATATTGAAGTCGTAAGCAAGGATGATTATGATAGTTTGTAATATGAAACTAAGTACGAATTTATATAAATATACCTCGTCTTCATTCAATAGATTGATGATTGAATTTTCAAGTTGTTCTGTAATATTAATTCCGATCATCATAAGAATAATATAAAAAGTTATCAAATTCATATTGTTTGTCAATATGAATTTTGAATATATTTTGAAATCATTTTAAATATTAATTGTATTATAGTATAATAAATGCCAAAGACATATACGTTATATCCCCCTGATAACTTAACAAAAAAATATAAAGTGTATGTTATCAGTGAGTCTGGAAGGATAAAAAAGGTTCAATTTGGAGCTTCTGGAATGAGCGATTATACGAAGCATAAGGATAAGGAAAGAAAGCAACGATACATCAATAGACATAAGAAGAGAGAAAACTGGAAGGACCCGACAACGGCAGGTTTCTGGAGTTTATGGGTATTATGGAATTTACCTACAGTTAAACAGAGTTTAGAATATACTAAAAGAAAATTTAGGTTAAAGCCTCAAAGTTTTTAAGGTCTTTATTGACTACAAACTGCTAATCCGGTTGTTGTTCGTTGTTTGTATAAAACATAAACAGAATAAGATATTGATAAAAAAGCAATTACAATTCCAACTACAAACAATACATTTTTCATTTTTTTATTTTTTTTATTGACAAATGTACTTGAACCGGCAATACCACCTCCTCCTGCTGCAAAAGCCAAAGGAACAGTCAGACATGCACCACAAAATTCTTCCTTATTTTCATCATCAAATTGTTTTTGAGTCATTTATTTACAAAAATATTTTTAATATCGATAATTATTACTGATTTGATGATACTCTAACTGCAAATTTTATATTGACGTACAATTTAAAATTTTACACTTTATTTATTGACTCTTGCTTTTCTGATTGTAGGTTTAATTTCGGTTATTACTTTTTCAACTCGTTTTTTAACCTGAATTACTGTCTTTTTCTTTCCTTTTGGTTTTTCTGCTTCATTCATTACAACAAGCCATTCATCATATTTAGCTTTGAATTCATCAAGGTCATTAATCCAAAGTTGTTTTTCGGTTATATTTGTTAATGTTTCAATTTTACCAATAAGAGTTTGAATCTCATTTCTTAATGTGATTACCTTCTCTTCAGTGAAACTTCGAACTTGCATTCCAAGGAGATATTCATATCCTCCATTTTCTCTCTTCAAATCCTCATCATAGTTTCTTGTCTTGAGATTCTGGATGATTACTATCTCTTTTTTCTTCATTATATCCAAAGTATCATCCATCACCTCACTAACAAATCGTTCCTTATTTTGAAGCATTTTCAATTCGACTCCAAGCTGTCTTAGTTGATATTCTTTACGAAGATGATAGTATTTATATCGAACAACACAAAAATTATTCAGGATTTCATAGACTGAATCATACTTCTTTATCTTATTTTTATCATCAAACAATACCATATTCGAAGTGTATAGGTAACTATGTAATTTTAGATTTTCAATTGAACATTCAAACTCATTTCCATTCGTAATAATAAACTTGACATCATTTGGAGTTGAATAGTTTTTCATTGTTTTCAGTTTCTTTTCTTCTTGTAAATCTTCACAAAATTCCTTGAACTTATTAGTCCACATATTGATAGGAAGTTCTGATACTTCAAATCCATTCTTATTTTCCTCGATGATTCCTTTTGTAATATATCTTTTAACTTTTGATTCATCAGCTTCGATTGTTCCCTTGAATCCACGATACCAAGGAATTAATGTAGGAAGAACTGATACATTTTCTTTTCTCTCGCCTGTATCTTCCGATGTATTGTTGTTCAACCAATCTTTAATACCATCGATGATTTCAATGGGATTAAAACAAGGAATGTTACAAGACCAACCTGTACCGATTCCTGCATTACAACCATTTACCAATATCATAGGCAAGATAGGAATATAGAATTCTGGTTGAACTAAATCACCATCATCACTGACTTGGGTCAATAAAGCCTCATCTTCCTCTCTAAAAATATACTCTGTCAAATACTCCATCTTTGTATAAATATAACGAGGACTTGCTGCATCAGAACCACCTTCAAGTCGAGTTCCAAACATGCCATCTCTATATAAAAGAGGAATGTTATTGGTTCCTGGAAACTCATTTGCCAGTCCTATAATAGTATCACATAAGTTCTGTTCTCCATGATGATAGTTCGAATGTTCTGCTGTATAACCAGATAATTGAGCTACCTTTAGAGACTGACCTGAATATCTCAAGTTTCTTTTCTTAACTGCATATAAAATCTTTCTCTGAGATTCTTTCAAGCCATCGATAAAGTTTGGAATACTTCTACCACAATCGGCTATCGAAAACTTAATCAATTCACCATTGATAAAAGAAGACAATTCCATATGTGATATTTCAGGTTGGTCATCAAGAGAGAAAATATGGTTTTCAATCGAATAGTCAGAAAGCCATTCCTTTCTCATATCTGATTCTTTTTTACTAAAGACTTTGCTCATATTGGTATCAATATCGTTATCCTTTATATATTCGACCATCTTCAATCCAAAAGTATCAGGAACATCTTCAGGTCGAGTTGTTCCCAACCCTTTGTAATACTTTGTTTTTACCTTCTTGTTTTGTTCTGAAAACCACTTTTGAAATCGTTTCTCATCATAAAATAATATATCTTCTCCCTTTGGAATAAAGACTCGAACGATAGGAGTTTTCATGCTTACCAAAAATGGTTTTTCTCGTTGTAATAAGCTTGGAAATAGATAATGAAAGAAATTAATGAGTAATCCTTCAATATGACATCCGTCTACATCAGCATCCGTCATTACCATAATCTTACCATAATTCAATGAGTTGTAATTTGCTTCATCTAAATAGTTTGTATCATAACGGAGACCGATGGTTTGAATTAGATTGGTAATAACCTTATTAGAAGCAATTGATGTTGGTGTAAAATTTCTCACATTCATCAACTTTCCTGTTAATGGGTAGATACCAAACCAGTCTCTTCCTGCTTTACCATATACTCCTTTTTGGATGCCTGCAACAGCATATGTTTTTGCCGATAGTCCTTCACAAATGATTAGAGTACACTCATTTGCGTACTTTGAACCGGCGAGATTAGCATGGTCGAGACCATCTATCTTGATTATTTTCTTTCTTTTACTTTCTGATTTTTTCAAGACTGAAAACTCCTTTGAACGAATGATATCTTCAATCTTACTCATAATTGACCATTTGCATATGGCACTAATTTGGGTCTTCTTTATATCTGCTTCTACAGTAGGAGATTCAAGCTTATTTTTACTTTGACCATCAAATTCAGGTCGAACTACTGTTGAATTCACAAACAGTTTAAAAAACTGTTTCACATCATTGATATTGATTTTAGGTGCTTTTGATTTTGTTCCGTTGAATTTATCAACTATAGGTCTGAAAATAGCTTCTGACCAAGCATCAACATGAACTCCTCCGAGCTTTGTTGATATACCATTTACGAAAGAGATATGTTGAAAGTCGTCATCAGAAGTGCATAATACAACTTCAGAATTTGGTATTTTTATAGCTAGAGATTCTTCACTCGGAGAAGAGTATATAGACGCGTATGTTTGTAAACTGCTAACAGGAATCAGGTCTTCGTTGATATATACATTGATTTTAGTCAACATCGCCGAATCGATAACGTAACGAGTATATAGACTAATAATATCATCAGTATATTTTTCAATTTTGAAAAGAGTAAAGTCTGGAATCCAACTGATTTTAGTATAACCTTTCTTAATTTTAGTATTAGTGATAACAGGTCCTTCTGTCGACCTCATATTATTGACCCATGTTTGTTTTAGGATTTTACCATTTTGAGGGTCTAACCCTTCAACATTAAACTGAGACGAGAAGACATTGAGGAGTTTAACACCAAGACCATTTTTACCGCTTGTAAATCTATCTTCGGTATCGTCATAATTTGAACCGGTTAAAAGATGACCGAAAATGAGAGAGTGATTATAGCATCGATTATCTTCATTCAATTCAATAGGAATAACATCACCGTCGTTCAAAATTGATGTCAAACCAGTTTCTCTGTCAAAGTCAACTTTAATCTTGGTGCATTTTGTTTTTGTGGTTTTGCTTCTTACAACATTATCAATCGCGTTTGATAATGCCTCGATAAAAACACGCATAATTCCAGGTGAAACCGAAATCTCTTTTTTGTAGATTCTATATTTACCATCTACTTTTTCAGCAATGTATTCTTCTGATTTTTTAATCGTTGTCGAGCCGATATACATATCAGGACGAAGCATAATATGTTCAATAGGGTCTTTCTTAATATATTTCTTGGATGAAGCCATTTTGATAATTCTGATTTATAGTTAAATTAAGTTTGTAGTTTTCATTTTAAATTTTAACTGTATTTAAAGTTAAATTTTAATATATTTATCGTTTGAAATTCAAACAGAACTTACTATTTAGTAGTTACCTACTGCATCCCAGAATGATTTTTTAGTTGATGGTTGTTGTTCATATTCGGTTTGTTCTGTATCTGGAATATCATCAAAAAAATCATCATCAATATCGTTAATAGAAAGAGGTTCATTTTCTAGTATTGAAGGTGGTTCATATTCGGTTTGTTCTGTATCTGGAATATCATCAAAAAAATCATCATCAATATCGTTAATAGAAAGAGGTTCATTTTCTAGTATTGAAGGTGGTTCGTATTCAGTTTGTTCTGTATCTGGAATATCATCAAAAAAATCATCATCGATATCGTTAATAGAAAGAGGTTCATTTCTTATAGCTTGTTCATATGATTTTACTACATCTCGCTTCAGTTGTTCTATCTTATCAATATATTCTCTATCTCCCATTTCCAAACCATAGTGTAATTTCATTAATTCTATTAGCTCTATTTTATACGAATTAACAATACCGATTAGTTGTAAAGATAATATTGTATTCTTTTCAGATTGTTTTCTAGAATGATTCATTAGTTCTTGTAATAGTAATTCGGTTTCACGATACTTTTCCGTTGTAAGGAGATTATCCCTTATACTTACACAACTTTTTTGTTTGGGATTTTGGTAGCTATAGGTTTCAAGAGAACCTATATGTTTTAAAAATTCTCTACATATTTCAATATGTCTATCACCTGCATAAATGAATATATTCGAGCTTTCTAAAGGTCGATTACCAACAATTCTAGAGTTATATCTTTTGAATACACGAGATAAACAATACATATCGACTGATAATGAACTGATATTCATTAATAAAGCTACAACAGGTTCAAAGTATTCAGGAAGTACAAACGGAATATGTCTTGATTCCTTCATATAAGAAATGAGTTTTCCAATCTTATAATCTACAGTAAGATTGCATAGAGATTGATATTTATCAATAAAAAAATCAATGATTTTCACTCTCATATTATCATCAACTTTACTTAGTTCTTTATCAACATATTTGTTGGTCAATGTAATATCCATTATATTTTTTCCTGTCATTTTTCCAGTATCAATCAGATTGGATAATACTTCAATTGCTTTATCTCCTAGCCTTCTTAATACTGATAATTTCAATTCAAAATCAATATTCATAATTAGGATATTGTGTATTACTATAAGATATAAATCATCATAAATTTCATCAGGATTCCACGATGTTCTAACGTTGATATTATGAATCCTCATTCTTTGACATTTAAAAACTTCACGAGTTGAAGGTTGAAGACACTCTAAAAAATCTCTGGTTATATCATTCATTATTTGACTTGCTGATGTTACTGTACTTGTTCTTTGATTGAGAACAGCTGTAAATATGGTGATAAAATCATGATTTGGATGTGAATACAACATATATCTAAGAGTATCGCTAATGGCTTGTGATGTTTGAATGCCTGAAATATCATAATGTGATAAGTCTCCTTCTGTTTTAGGCTTGCTAAAACTAAACATTGATAATTCAATATATAGGTCAAAAAATGAAGGAGAATTTTCAGATAATCTCTTTATATACTCTGAAAAACTTATTGAATCCATTGGTAAACAATGGCCTCTGGTATCTTTATGTTTTTCACCAAATAGATAGAATGATTTTCTATTGAGCATCAATTTATAGAAACTTATAGGTCCTTCAATTATATCTACATTATATGTTTTCGGAAATTGAAGGCGGTCTATGAGTTGTTTTAATACAGGATTTACTGTTTCTTTTATTTCTTCTTTTTTCTCATCTGATAAATCTTCGATATAAAGAGCATCGTAAGTTTCTTTAAATGCTTCTATTTTTTCAGGTTCGCTTAACTTCATATCTTCTGTCATTTATAGATAGAAACTTATTTCTAATTGAAAAATATTACTATTACTATAACTAAATATACTGAATTTTATATTGAAAAGCAATATAAAATTTATAATTATAAAACATCAACTACACCATCTGTATAAGTATGTGTATCTGTTTGAAATGGAATTTCCGATATTTGTAGTTTGAATTGATATGGAAAAAGGTATGCATTATAACTTATGTTTACAGTCTCTGGTAATGACTCGTTTATAGAAAAGTAAAAACGGATATTGAAGTCAGAGTATGTTGAACAAAGTATGATTTCAAGGTCATTGTCAACAGAACAAGAATATAAATCATTAATATACAATTCTGAATAATATATATTATTAAGTTCAATACAATCTATCTTATCTAATGAATTAGGAATGAAATAGTCATAATAATACTGATTTTGATTTAAAACTAATTTCAAATCAGCCGTTTTCAGACTAAATTCAATCTTATATCGATAAAAGTTTTCATTCTCATTTCTGCTTATATTACTTATCTCTTCATTGTTGGATTGCAGAACAGTCTTGTTTTCCATAAAATTATTAAAGTGAATCATTATTTATACTCTGATATAAGTATTTAAATTGAGTTGCTTCGTTTAAATCTTTTCTACCTTTTTCTGTTTAATTTGAACTAGTTCTTTATTCTGTTCTACAAATAGTTGTTTGTAATTGAAGGAACAACTATGAGTATGAATATGACCAGAACAATAGTAGTTAGAACATCTACAGACATATAAGTCTTTTAGCATCATACTGATTTTCTTATTACATAACTTACACTTCAGCATTTATTTTATAATCTAAAATAAATATAAATTTTAAGTTGAACCTGAAACAAGAACAGCAATTACTGTTAAAAGGAACATTAAACCACAACCATATAATATATACTTCTTGGCTTTATCCTCATCAAAGTCTGAAAATTTAACTACATATACAACCCATGATAACATTAATAAGAGTCCAATAACAAGAATGACTAACATATTCTTTCTCTTTTCAGGAGTAATCCTTAACACAGCCAAACCTTTATGTTCCTTAGAACACGTACAATTTCCCTTTTTATCATAACCACAACCATAAGGGTCATTTCCCTCACAAGAACAATCGCTACTAGTTAGACAAGAACATACGTTATTTACGCATTTTCCAGGCGGAGTATCAACTCCATTACAATCAGAATCAACACTACAATTTTCACAGTATCCTTTTTTACTACAAGTAAGATTACTTCCATGTATTCCTAATTGTCCACAATCACCAACTGAACCACAATCTGGTTTATTTGCAAATAAATTTTTGTCTAAAGTTGGTTTTGGTTCTGAACTTGGACCTGAACTTGGATTCAAAATTTGAGAATCAGAATTTTCCATTTATTAGTATAAATAATTTAAATTTAATTAATTTGAACGATATATTCAAATAATAAATGATTCGCAATGACCTTGAAAACAAGGTTGAATTAGTAGGAGAAGTTAATGATTGGTCAATTGATATTGAAGAGATTCTCGATAAAATCAGACTAAATTCAACTACAATGTGTGAATTTCATAAAGGCAATTACTATAATGCAAAAGGTCGTCTTAAGTTCTTTAAACTTCCAACCATAATCCTATCTGGAATAACTTCCGTATTTTCAGTTGGCTTGCAACCTTATCTTGAACAGGGAATAATAAGCGTAATAACGTGTTTAATAGGATTGATTATAGGCATTATAAACTCGATTGAACTCTTCCTAGCAATTCAAAATACAATGGAAAGCGAATTGAAAATAAGTAAAGATTTCTATCTATTATCTATTGACATATTCAAGGTATTAATGTTAAATAGAACTAATAGAGTCGATAAAGGGAGAATATACTTAGAAGAGAAATATAATATGTATTGTAAATTGGTAGAAAATTCAGTTCTTGTTAATAGAAGCATAGTAGACAAGCTTGTCCCAATAGAAGATATGATAATAAAGAGAAATACAATCAAAAAGGAAATAAGGAGTTCATCACCAATCAATAACTTACTTTCTGGAATCAAGAATAGAATAAGTAATTTAACTCCAAATTCAAAAGGAAATGATGACAATAAAATATTAGAAATGATAAATAGTGAATCGGAAGGTGATTCTATTATTAAAACTATTGTGATTGATACTCAAGTTAAAAATACAATAACCGAAAATAAGGATGAATACGTGTAGTAAAATTTTAAGTTATATTCAACTTAAAATTTAATTGGTTTGTGTCTTAATACTTGCTTTACATACTGGACAAACTGGATTATAATGCCCCCATTCTTCAATACAATTTTTATGAAAGATATGTTTACAATTTAAAGTTGATACCGTATCATCATCTTTATAATCATCAGAACAAATTGAACAACTAGAGAATGTCTTTTCTGACTCTGAAAAAAGTTGAGATTGAACATCAAGCTTAATTTTATCATTTCTTTCAAGTTCTTCACTAGCGGAAGCTTGCTGAAAGAGAGAATTAATGAAATCTTCTTGTGAATTATCTGGAAAGTAGTTCATAAAATTATCCAAGAAATTAAAGCTGTTAAGCAGTTCATTCATCCTAATGTTTCTCAAAGCATCATTGTAGATGACCTGAATCTGAACTTCCATATTTTGTCTGTTGAAATCTCTGAGACAATTATTACAACCACAGATGCCTCCATATAAATGAGATGGTTCACGGATATTGATTCTAATATTATTATTGTTTTCCATATTCTTTATCTATGGAAAAATTAATTTATAAATTCAATTTAAATTAGTCATAATTTTACCGTATCTATCAAAAATTATAAAAATGAAAAAAATACAATTTAAACCATAAAATCAGCCTATTCCAAATGACTCATATCATAACTAATGAAGAAATTGAATTTATTATTGACTTTATTAAACCACAGGTTGGTATTCCCCTCGATAGTGCGATGTCTATCGTCGAGAACAATAAGGAACGTTTCAGAAAACAACTCAGAGGACAAGAAGTCTATACTGAAATCATCCCCCAACTAAAAGGAGAAATCGAAAGGAACTACTTCAATACTCTAGTTCAAGCAGGAGAAAGTGTAGGTATCATATGTGCGCAAAGTATCGGCGAAAAACAAACTCAAACTTGTCTTAATACTTTTCATTCTGCTGGTATTTCAAACAAGACAATGACTACAGGTGTACCCCGATTCCAAGAGCTAATCAACGCAACTAAAAATCCAAAGATGGTGAACCATAAAATTTACTTTAATGAAGGAAGAGATTCAATAGAAAACCTACGGAACGTAGTTGGTCATACCATTACATGTCTCACCCTGAGTGACATTTCAAAATCAATCACTGTTGAATATAATAAAGAACCAGAAGATTGGTACGAGGTCTACAAGGTGTTTTATAACGACGAATTTACACGTTTCAAGAACTGTGTAATTGTCAAACTAAATATGGGTAAGCTTTTTGAAAATAAACTTACAATCGAGAAAATCGCAACTGTAATTAGCTCTGAATTTTCAGACTTACATTGTGTATTTTCTCCCTGTCAAATAGGTGAAATCCATATATTTGTTGATACTTCAGACATTACTTTACCCGAAGATAGGATTATGTTTATTAATAAAGAAAACGCAGTTGAAATTTATCTTGAAGAGTGCGTAGTTACAACTGTATCAGAAATTCATGTATGTGGTATTTCAAGCATAGAGGAAATCTTTTATTCTCAAGATGATAAGACCAAAGAGTGGCTTATCGAGACAAATGCCATACCCAATAAGAATGCGAATAAACTTAATGCATACAAGAAATTACTCTCTCTTGACCATATAGATTTTACAAGAACGATGTCCAATAATATTTGGGATATATATGAAGTTCTCGGAATTGAAGCTGTAAAGGAGTTTCTAATTGAAGAGTTTACAAATATTATGGATGGAATCAATTCTTGTCATACAAAGTTATTAGTAGACAGAATGCTTCACGGAGGAGGAATTGCATCAATTACTAGATACACACTAAAGAAGGACGAGTGTGGACCTATGGGCAAAGCAAGCTTCGAAGAATCACTAGATAACTTCTTGAACGCTGGCGCCGCTGGTATTATTGAACCAACAGAAGGTGTATCATCGGCAATCATTTGTGGTAAAAGAGCAAATATCGGAACTGGAATGGTTGAACTCAAAGCTGATTTTAATAAATTACTAAAAAAGAAATAAGAGATTCTTATTTAACATATACGTAGGGACCTTCACCGTTTACTTGTTTTCCTGATTTTGATGGTTCAACATCAACTGATTGTCTTAAACAATGGACAAACCAATAAAACTTACCACTATTCCCGTATACTCTAAATTTACCCTCTATAACTTCACTTGAGTTATAGATGTTGATATTGCCGTTATATATGGGTGAAATTTGTACTGTAAAATCAGAAAATGATTTTACATACTTAGGAAGAGAAACTTCAACTGATTCGCTATTTGTTATCTCTGATTCTCCTCTATAATACACTCCTGCTTCAGGTCCTTCCAAACACCCGTGAACTAAATACTTCTCTTTATCAAGAGGATGGTTAATAATAAATGTTTTCGCAGAATTATCTTGAAATATTTCTCCACTTGTTTCACCCCACAGTAATAGATTATCTGTACCACCGACAACAGATCTAATTGGTTTTACAAAAAATGCACCTTGAATGTTAGTTGTAAAATTACTACCAGTAGCATTTAAAATAATTGAATTAACATGCTGAACTGTATTTCCAGCGTAAGTCCCAATTGCAATTGAATTAATTCCTTGATTTGTATATCCAGCTTGATAACCAATTGCTATTGAATTAATTCCTTGACCTGTAAAACCAGAACTATTACCAATACAAACTGAATAGTTATTAGCTGGACTATATTTAGAACAATCTTGTCCGATAGCAACTGTTCCTTCACCACAACCAATATATGAGCCACCAATCGAAACTGAATATTTTTTCGCGCCTCCTCCACTACCATCTGTACCAGTCTGATACCCTATGCAAATATTATCTCCTCCGTTATTTGTTTGACCTGCTCCGAAAGATATACAAATTGTATTTTGTGCATTATTATAGTTTACATTTCTCCCAATACATATACTATTTAAACCTCCTCCTCCTTGACTCATCAAACCAATTGATATAGAATTTTCTGCCTCATTAAGAGTCGTCAGAGTTCCAATTGAAATTTGTCCTGTTTTTGCCATAATTATTCTTCTTGTTGTTATTGAATCTGATATTGTTGCAGTTGTTGTATTTAATAATAGTGTCGAAGACCTATTAGATAAAGTTACCTTATCGTTGTATACCGAAAATGACATTTTATTATTAGATTTATTTATTATATTATTAATAAATGTCATTTTCGGTATACAACGATTATATAATTGCTGGTGAAGAAATATCAACATCACCAATTATAACTTCAAATTTAACAGCAGGAACTTCAATAACAACAAGAAGAATAATATCGTCAGATTCAACCGGTCAAGTTTCAATTGGATATGGTGCTAGTACAGTAGGAACATCTTCTGTTGCGATAGGGTTAAATACAGGTGGTGGAATTAATAGTGTATCTATTGGAGCAGAAGCAAATATAAATAATGCAACCTATACAGTTGCGATAGGATATCAAGCAGGAAAATCAAATAATGCAGGAAGTAATGTTTGTATAGGTCATCAGGCTGGTGTGGATGGTACAGGTTTGAAAACACAAACAGTAACTATTGGTAATTTAGCAGGTTATTATGGAGTTGAAACAAAGTCAGTAGCTATTGGTCATGGTTCTGGATATTCTGGTTTAGGCACAGAGTCTGTGGCAATAGGTTATTATGCAGGAGCTTCCGGTTCAAAAACTAAAAATGTCGCTATAGGATATCAAGCTGGATATACGGGTCAAGGAATTAATTCAATCGCAATTGGTTATCAAGCTGGATATGCAAATCAGCATGATAATTCAATTATTTTAAATGCACTTGGTAGTCCTTTTACAACTAACACTCAAAGTGCATTTTTTGTAAAACCAATTAGAAGTGGTGCATCTGGTGGTACTGATAAAGTATTACGTTGGAATTCATCAAGCGGAGAAGTATATATTGATTCTTCAAAAACATTTGTTATTAACCATCCTCTTGATAAAGAGAAGTATTTAGTTCACGGGTGTTTGGAAGGACCTGAAGCAGGAGTGTATTATAGAGGACAATCAGAAATAACAAATAATGATTCGGTAGAAGTTATTTTACCTGAATATACAAAGTCGTTCTCTCAATTTACAGTACAAGTTACTGGAATTTATAACAATAATAAAATAATTAATTATAATACATGTCAAGTTGAAGATGGAAAGTTTATGGTTTATGGTCGAAATGGTAGATTCTTCTGGTTGGTTCATGCTCTAAGAGTACCAATTAATGTTGAACCTTTGAAATCAGAGACTGTAGTAAAGGGTGATGGGCCTTATAAGTATATCGTTTAAAGTTTGTTAAATTCAAATGATTTCTATGCTCGAGTTCAAGGTGAATTATTTCTGATAAATTTACAAAATTGAATTTGCGAACAATCATAACCAATAATTAGTGTCACACCCAATGGAATCGAAGAATGATTATAATGATTATGATTATGATATATTTTCCAAGTTTACGGACAAGTTGAATTTCGATTATAATGCATGTGGAGATATATGCATTTCAACTGATTGTTCGTCTTGGTCAAAAGTATTGTTGAATAATATGAGACTTGATGATTACTTTGAATCTGAAAATACAACTCCTTCTTCAGAGTTTTTATCATTTCCAAATTTTGGTACGAAAAAGCGTGAAAAGAAGAAAAAGGAAACAGTTGAAGATTATGTTGATTTATGTGAATGTTGTAATCGTAAGCTCGATATTGACCGTTATATTCACAATAAGAAGATAATATGTTTTCAGTGCATGGACCAGATGAACAATGTATGTTTGACTTGTAAAAATAACGATACGATATTTAGAGAGAAGATAAAGGATGGAACTATAATGAAAAAGGGAAGAGATTCTGTTTATTCTGATACTGGAAAATATTGTCTTATTGAATACTCGAAGACTTATTGTAAGCCTTGTTATCGTGAATATGTCGATGATGAGTATGATAGATGTTTTAATTGTGGAATTGAATGTGAATGGGACCGTTACGATTATATTACAATGTGTTATGATTGTAAGTTATGGGGGTAAGTTACTGTTGAAATAGAAGAGAAATTGTAGTTTATATTTTATATACGAAAACGTATATAACATATGATAAGGGAGAGGATAATGTTTAAAGTACTGGGAAACCAAGAGCACCACCAGAAACTCTGATGATGTTGTTGTTGATAACAGTTACGATAAAGTCGTATGATTGAGGGAAAGGATTGAAACGAAGGTCACCTGTTGTTCCTAGGGCCAAGGCAGCGGCTACTGAAGCTTGAGCAGCGGCTGATGCTTCGGGACGGATAGAGACGTTTGTCAATTTACCGTAGTTAGTAGAACCCATTGGGTCAAGGCAGTAGAAGTCAAGAGAATAGGAGTAGCAATGAAGACCAGTTTTCTCAGGAATAGAAGGAGCGTGATACCAAGGATTGACAAGTGAGAAGTAATCAGAACCCATCTGTGACAAACGAGCAGTATTCTCGTACACGAGAGATGTTTGAGCAATGGGGTCATAACCTTGGTCTTGTCTGACTGACCAAGCACCAGCAGACAATGATTGAGGAGAAGCAGTACCATAAATAGACCATTCACCAGCGAATGTTCTGTTTCTTGCTGCAAAGAACAAAGCTTTGATGGCATGCGAGAAACGAATATCGTAACTGGGCTGGTTGTTTGTAACAGGAGCGAATGTTTGACGAGGAGCGGTTTGGACTTGTTCAATGAGGATATCACGAGGAGCACAGGCCATTCTCTTTCTTTCATCGTTGGAGACGATGGCATAGTTAGCCCATACACCAACATTTGAGAGTACTGGTGCGGTTGCAATGGGGAAAGCTGCGCCTGAACCAACGTGGGTGCTGACTGAAGGCTGGACTCTCTTATCAACAAGAGCACCAGCTGAGGGATTTTCAAGAATCAAAAGTTCAGTCCAGTCACGGAAAGAAAAGTTAATTCTCATTTCATTGTAAGGAAGAGCGGCGGTTGGGAGAGCTACACCGCTATCACGAGTATAGAAGAGGGGAATAGGAAGATTCAAAGTGGCTGCGGGAAGACCAGTTGCAGAAGCACCGAGAGCAGGCGCTCCACCTGGATTAGTTGGTAGAGTAAGAGTTGACACATTACCAATCATATTGTTATATCCTACTTGTTTGTTGGCTGGAACAGTGAACGCAGCCCAGAAGTCAAGATGGTAGTTATCAAAACGAGCGGCAACCAAATCATTAAAGGTAATGTTACACTCTCTGATAAGATTGTGCATCAAGTTAGCAGACCATCTAACCAACAATGATGATCCTGAAGGAGCATATGCTGAATTACCAACAGCAGGAAAGGTAACTCTCAACCAAGTATGAAGCAAATAATCACCAGCACGTGAAACGCTGACAGACCAATCTTGGCCGAATTGAGGAGTTCCAGAAGAGTTGGAAAGTACTACTGGAACTTGGGTAAACCAAGTTGATTTTCTAGTTTCGCGAACGAAATAAGCTGTAGCTTCGAGAGTACCGTAAAGGTATCTTTCAATTTCATCAAAGGTAGCAAGGTCGATAAAACCAGAAGTAAGGTTTGAAGTTGTCAAGGACATTTTATTATATACAAGATATTATTTTTAAATAAAAATTTATTTAAAAAAAATAATGGGCTTAAATGAAAAGATAAAAAAAGAAATATGTGTTCTAACGATATAGATATACTGGTCATAGACGACAATATAAGGAGACAGTTCGAGCGAGATTACAATGAAATACCTATATACCAAGACAGGTTGAATGGCATACTAAAGATACTGGAAACACCCAACTTAAATATAAGATTAAGAGAAATCTTATTGACCAATAGAGACCAAGTTGTCAATAAGATTCATAATTTAGAGATTAAAAGAGATTATAATTTCTATCTATTTGAAACATTGTCTATCATTGAAACTTACAAGGAGATTCTGAAGATACCTCTAAAATTGACCTTTATTGGCAAGCCTAAAAAGAGTAACGATGAAAAGAAAAACCTAATAGCACGATACTTATCTGTTGCTAGGAACTACTACGATATAAGCAATGTCGAAAACAAGGAAGATGAAAAAACATCTTTTTCAATATCATGTTCGAACTGTGAAAATGTAAATAGTAATCTATTCGATATTATCGATAATAATATCTACATTTGTAACGTCTGTTTTAATCAGCAAATTGTCATCAAATATAATTCATCTTATAATGATATCGACAGGGTGAATATAGCTTCTAAGTATATCTATATACGAAAGGTTCACTTTAGAGATTGTATTAATCAATATCAAGCCAAACAGAATAATACTGTTCATCCTGATGTATATAGAGATTTGGAAAGAGAGTTTTTCCAACATCATCTTCTATTAGGTGATGAGAATACTCCAAAAGAGATTCGATTTTCAAGGGTAACCAAAAAGCATATTCACATATTTCTGAAAGAGCTTAACTATTCAAGTCATTATGAGAACATAAATCTAATTCATTATGTTATGACAGGAGTAAAGTCAGTTGATATAAGTCATTTAGAAGAGCAACTACTAGATGATTTCAATGTTCTAACTGAGTTATATAGCACAATTAAGCATATCAAAAGGAAAAGTTTTATTAACTCACAGCACGTTCTGTATCAGCTTCTTCGTAGACATAAATTCCCTTGTAATAAGGATGATTTTATAGTATTAAAAACAACTGATAGGAAGTGTTTCCACGATGAGATAACAAAAGAGTTGTTTGAGACTTTAGGGTGGAACAGTGAACCATATTTTTGAATTACAATTCAGTTTGATTTGTAATTTTACTTATTTCTAATTGAAACTGTATAACAATTTAAATTAGAACAAAAGCATCGTCGAATATTTTTTTACAATAGGGAGATATTTGTAGATATAATGAATTCCAATTAATTCGCGGTCTCCTTCCTTGCTTACGTTGGTCGTCAAATGTTTGTGTCTTATTAACCTTTATATTTTTCCATTCATCAGACACATATTTAAGTTCAACTCGATAAACAATATATCTAGCGTCAAGAAAGTATATTTCATCCCATTCAGAAGAAGGAGTAAACGATATTGGTCCATCTGATGTAAAACATTTACACTCTAATTTACCTCTTACTTTTGATAAGAGGTCTCCATTTTAATTATTAATCAATAAAGGAACTAATCGATTAGCTATTAAACTAACAATTGGAACTGATACTGCATTTCCAGCTAATTTATATAGATTCATATCTGATAATCCAGATAAATTATAAGTTGATGGAAACCCCTGAAAGTTAAAACATTCTCTTGGAGTTAACTTTCGAATTCCTTTATTATCTCTAACTATAGGAACGTTATGTCCACCAGAACCCATATTTGCAGTTAGAGTCGGGCATTCATTACTCTTATTTTCTCGAACATATACACGTCGATATTGATATACAGTACCTATTTTAATATCTGCATTCGATAGTAGTTCCCAAGTACTAGAACTGTTGGTATAGTAATATTTGTTTTGAATATTCTCTTCCAAAAATTCAGTTATTTTCTTTTTCTTTTTCTGTTCAAATTCAATACTGAACTTATTAAATACATCTTTTGATTTAATACATACTATGTATATCCTTTCTCTATTCTGTGGAATTCCAGTCAATTGTGATGTGTTCAAAATACGATAGCATACTGAATATCCTCTTGATTCTAGATTTTCTAATATTGTTTTAAACGTATTTCCATTATCGTGAGATACTAAATTCTTTACATTTTCCAATATGATACAGGCTGGTTTATGATGTTCTATAATAGATAATATCTTCCAAAATACATTTGACCTTTCATCGTTAAATCCTTCTTGATTACCAGCTATAGAGAACGGTTGGCATGGAAATCCACCGACAAGAATATCGTGACTTGGAATCATATTGTTTTCAATATCATTTAAATTAGCGCATGTTAATTGATGTCCGAAGTTATTATTATATATAGTTTCTGAATGTTTACTCATATCATTTGCAAATACAACATCAACTAATCCTGTATTCTCAAACGCATATGTGAATGCTCCTGTTCCTGAAAATAAATCAATCATTTTCAATTTAGCCTCTTGTTTAGCCTCTTTTGAATGTCTCCCACATACTCTTTTCCCATCACTCCTTACTAATTTAACCTTATATTTACATTTTAATCCCGTAGATTTAACATATTCTTCGCAAATAAGTATTGTTGTCATTTAATTATCCAACTAAGTTATTATTTAAATTCAATTTCATATTGTAATTTAAGGCTGAATCAAATAGTATTAAAATTAATAATGTGTGGAATTTTAACTATACTTTGCGAAAATGAACAAAACCAGCTTGATATGGTAATGAAAAGTTATGATATGTTGAGTAATCGAGGACCCGATTGTGGTACCTTGATTATGAATAGACAAATGATTCTTGGATTTCGTAGGTTAACTATTAACGATATGACTACAAAGGGCAATCAACCTTTTCGAGATGGAAATATCAGATTACTTTGTAATGGAGAAATTTATAATCATCGTGAGCTCGAAGAGACTTACGGTTTGCAATGCGAATCAAAAAGTGATTGTGAATGTATATTACATCTATATAAGATGTTCGGTTTCACAAGAACAATTGAACTATTAAATGGAGATTTTGCAATTGTATTAATTGATGGTGAAAGAGTGTATTTTGCGCGAGATTGTATTGGTGTCAGGCCTCTTTTCTACGGATTTACTAATGATAACAATTTTGCTGTTGCTTCATATGCAAGAGCGCTTACTGGTTTCTGTAAAGAAGTCGTTCATTTTCATCCTGGAATTGGAGAGTATTATAAAGGAAATATTGTAACAGAAACATATGCAGATATGTTTAATAATATTTCACCTTGCTTTTTGAATGTAAATGAAATACGTAAAACAATATATGAAACTTTAACAGAAGCAACAAAATTAAGATTAATGTCGGAAAGACCAGTTGCTTGTTTATTGTCAGGAGGATTGGATAGTTCTGTTATTGTCAGTATCCTGTGTAAACTGATAGGACCTCAAAATGTCCGAACCTATTCAATTGGAATGGAAGGTTCAATTGATTTAAGATATGCAAAAGAGGTTTCTAATTTCTTGGGGACAGTTCATACGGAAGTGTTATTTACTCCAGAAGAAGGGATTGCTTGTATTCCAGAAGTGATTAGAGATATCGAAAGTTATGATATTACTACTATTCGTGCTAGTGTTGGAATGTGGATGTTAGCACGATATATTAGTAAGAATAGTACTGATATTGTAATATTGTCAGGTGAAGGTTCAGATGAGTTATTTTGTGGGTATCTCTATTTTCATTATGCGCCGTCTGCAGAAGAGTTGGAAAAGGAGAGTTTTCGTTTGGTTGATAGGCTGTATGAGTATGATGCATTACGAGCTGATAGATGTGTATCATCTCATGGTCTTGAATTGAGAGTACCCTTCTTGGATAAGAATATGGTGAAACTATGTTTATCAATTCCTGGAGACATTAAATCCCCACAACAAAAGATGGAAAAGCACGTTTTAAGAACGTCATTTGTAGATTCATTTCTCCCTGATAATGTGTTATGGAGACGAAAGGATGGCATGTCTGATGGAGTTTCTGGTCTTGATAAGAAATGGTATCAGCATATTCAGGAGTATGTCGATACCATTATCACAAATGATGAATATGAACCATATAGGAATCGGTTTCCAAGCAAGGAAGCTTATTACTACAAAAAGGTATATGATGAACAGTTTCCAACCTATCAACCAGTATATGAGTACTGGTTACCAAGGTGGGTTGAACATGGAGGTGACCCGTCTGGTCGAATTCTAACGGTCTTTAATGAATAATTGAAATATGTGGTTTTGAATTTAAAATCAAATTCAAAATCTGATAAATGATATCTCTTCTTTCTGTTTGTAGTAATATATTTGAATTTGTTTTTTTAATATTTACTATATATAAATGGAAACATATGAATATGAAGAAAATAATATGGAAACAAATGAATATGAAGAAAATAATATGGAAACATATGAAGAAAATATGGAAAATCCATATGAAGAAAATATGGAAAATCAATACGAAGAAAATAATATGGAAACATATCAATATCAACAAAATAATATGGAACAAGGCATGAGAAATTACCAGAATTACTGCAATAGTGTTCGACCTGAGAGAACTCAGTTCGATAAAAACATGCAAAATATGTGGTGTCCTAGTTGTTGTGGACCTACCGGACCTACTGGTCCTACCGGACCTACCGGACCTACTGGTCCTACTGGACCTAATGGTAGAAATGGTAGATATGAAGGACTTAATACTGCTAGATACAGTTCTGCGGTTGAAGAATTGGATTTCCGTGGTAATGTTAAGGTCGCAGGTGTAAATTAAGAATCTAATAAATTAAATTGTTTTGCAATTTAATTTATCCAAAAGTATTTTCGCTCGAGATGTAAGAATACAAAAACATATCTTTATCTTTGAATCTATCATATATAATACTCATTGGTTCTGAAGTTGGAGGTAGTTGATTATCGAAGAATATAAAAATAGCTCGTTCTGAGTTCAATTTCATCCTTTTTCTCAGTATATAAATGAATTGTCCTACACTCAGTTCTTGAGGTACTAAATACTTACTTTTATCAAGAGGAGGAATACTAAGCCTAGATGAAGGATGAATTTCAACTATAACCGGTATTCTAGATGTAAACTTATTCATTATGTTTTGAGCTTGTTGTAATCTGATTTCGAAAGTATGCTTTTTTTTAAATTCGTGCAAATCTTTATTCATTTATTATAGATGAATAAACAATTATTTTACCATTGATATAGATACTAATAATATATTTAAATACACTCATACTCAACCGTATGCTTTATCAAATATAACACATATCAGTTCATAATTCATGGGAGAAAATGATAAAGCATAGAATTCTAACTCTATAGCGATAAATTCAGTTTACAAAAGATTTATGATACAATTCAAAAATTAAACTGTAAAATGATTTTTGTCTAAATAAGTTTGAATTTAGGTTTATTTTTAATAGTAAAATAATAACTAAGAGAAATGATTCCTCCTACCAAAGAAACGACTCCGACTTCCATCAAAAGATTGTTATTCATTTATATAATTTGAATTTAATTAAATTCAAATTTGAACTGATTTTAATTAGAAGAAACCAATTGAACGATATTTTCTTCTACCCTTTGAACATCGGCACCCATAATAGTATCTACAAGATTTCCATTAAGATAGAAGTGAAAGCAAGGTACTGCTTGTGGTTTCACTTTAAGTCTTTGATTTGGTAAACTGAGTTCGGCGTTCTCTTTAACAATACAGCAAACACCCTCTCGGTGATATTTGTTGTATAGTTCATTCAAAGGACCAATAATCATTTTACAAGGTCCACACCAACTTGCATAGTTATCAACTACGACTACTTTGTAGTTATTCAAATATTTTTCACGGTCGGCATTTGAAGTGATTTCAGGTAGAATAGAAGTTTCTACCTTTTGCTCGGGGGGAGCGAGAGTTCTTAATGTAGCGTAAGACATTTTATTTAACGACTATATAGAAATCTTTAAATGCAATATAAAATTATATTGCATTTATTATTTGATTCAAAATATGCTCCTACAACTACAACCACCTCCTCCGTTAACACCGCTAACCTGTCCTACTTGACCTTTATATACAGCACCATTCTCAACGCCGTTATTTACAGCGCCATTCGGTATAATGGCAGAACCATATAATACATTTTTACCATCACCGATGTAGTCTTTCCATTCAGGAAGAGACATAGTAACTTTAGGTTCATATCCCTCTGTAATTTCAGGTTCAAAAGGTTTACATGTCCAAGTATTTTTTAGAATAGAATAATTCATTTATTAATAAGAATATTAATAATAATCGTCTATAGTATGCATTCATAATTGGTTGTCAGTCTTGAAAATATAAAATGTAAATACCATTCAACTTTATTGGTAAAGAAATTAGGATATGATTATTCTAAATCAAACGATAATAAATTATTTTATTATAGTTTAAAATTCATCTGTATCTGGAAAGAAGTTGGGAGGTCGATTATCTCCAAAGATAAACAAGCCTGATTTATAGTATGAAGTACCACAGTTCCATCCTGAATTCCTTACATCTTGAAGGATACGTGTAACATATCTATCTGTATCAACTTGTTTCCGTAAGTTGTACTTCTTGAAGAAAGCACCCATGTCAAAGTAATCATTTTCGTCAAAGTTTCGAACCATAAGGAACTTGTAAATCTTACGCTTTAAGGTTTCATAGATAAATTCTTCTCGGTCTTGAGGTGTAACTCGGTCTCGTTGGAATTGCATTTATAACTACTGTATTATTTTTTAAGTTTTATTTGTTTGTATAATATAAAATGGAATCCAAAAGTGATATTGATATACTGGCTAGGATTAAAAGAAGAGGGGAAGTTGAATTGATTAATCTTTTATCAACTCCAGTGAAAAACAAATTGATTAGTGTTTCTGATTATGCAGTTCAACACAATATTGGAAATAAACAATTGTCGATGAATATCTTGAATAATTTAAGTCTTGAAGATATCTATCTAAATGTAAAACAAAGGAGAAATCTGGCTCTAAATTTATCAAAAAGCCTTAAGGTAATTAAGAAGGCAGAAGAGGGAAAGCAATGTAAAGATGTATTATCAAAATATATTACCTTTAAAAAAACATTGGGTTCAGGGTCTTTTGGAGAGGTATCTTTAGGTAGTTTGATACATAAGGTAAGTAATACTAATGTTTACAATCGGTTTGATTTTGCAGTCAAAATGGCAAGACAACTAAAAATTGCAATTTCACCTGAATATCATATTGCAAATTTGATGAATAGATTGGTATTAGACAATAGAGCTCAAAACTTACCTATTATGATGGATTCATATACTTGTGATAGATGTTCTTTCGGAGCAAAAACAATCACGACTAAGAGTGCTAAATGTATATTTTCTGTAAGTGAAATAGCAACAGGTGGAGATATGGTTGAATGGCTTTCTTCAAATCCAACTGAAGAGGCCCTTGATTCTGCCTTGTTTCAAATTATGGCTGGCATACATGCTTTACAACACTATTATTCGATAGTCAATACTGATATCAAGGCTCAAAATATACTCATTTACAATGTCAATCCAGGAGGATATTGGAAATACACAATATATGGCATGGACTTTTATGTTCCTAATGTCGGTAAACTGTTTATAGTTAATGATTTTGGAATAGCAAAAATATATTCACCACAGTTTAAATATTCAAATGAACTTAAAAAAAATGATTTAACGTCTTTAGGTGATAGGACATTCCTGATAAATAATAATAGATTTGATGCATTGAAGAATCCTTTTGTAAAGGCTGCAAAAATTCAAAAGTATGATTCAACTGTAGTTAGATGGGATGATGGTTCTACAATCAATATAAATAGAGTATTATTTAACCCTCATATAAACAAAATCATTTATAATCCAATATTAACAAACGAACAAAAGGACTTGATTGGTTTTGATTCTACTGATTTGAGATTCTATGATTCTCAATTGGCTCCGCCTTTAGAATTTATGGTTGATACACAGGATGTTTTAAGGCTATTTATTAGTGGGAAACGAATGTACCAGACATCTGAACACGTACGATATAAATTGAACCAACAGTTTATCAATCGAGTGAAAAGGTATAATTTAAATAGTGGTGCAAATACAAGTTATCATACATTCTTAATGACAAATGTAGTTCAATCGACAGACTTATCTAAGATGCTATCAGGATATTTCCTGATTGATTACTTTACCAAACAAGTCAACTATACAGTTCAAAAGAGTAAGGACGAGATTATTAGTCATATTAGAACGAGTTAGAAGCAATTGAAATCTAAATTGAAAATAGCAATATTTATATTTTTAAATACAAATATGGCAAATAATAATATGACAAATGAAATTAGAATTCAAAGTTTAAATTGGGATGTTGGTATTCATACTTCTTTTGAAAAGAAGATTTCCAATACACTACGAATAGCGATAGAAATGGGAACCTATTCAACCCAGTTCTTTATGGGTAGTCCAAAGAGTTATAATCGACAGAGAATATCTGATGATGATATAGAAGAAAGCAATCGAATGATAGATAGATTTCCTATGAATATCTTTACTCATTTCCCCTATATAGCAAATCTTAACGGTTCCGTTTCATCTTTAGCTTGGAATGGTGATTCTAAAATTGATGCTACAACCACTTTGATGTTAAATGAACTACAGTATGAATTATCTACCATTTCGAGATTGAATTCAATGACAAGTGGTGTCGTTATACATCCTGGTTGTTATCCGGACAGAGTAGTCGGATTAAACACTATCGCAAAAACGATAAATAAGATTGAGTTCAAGGGAAAAACAAAGTTGCTTTTAGAAAATTGTGCTGGTGAAGGTAGAAAGTTATGTAAAAACTTTTCAGAATTCAAAGTGATTTACAATTCGATTTATAAAGAAAAGTTGAATAATGTCGGTTTTTGTGTTGATACAGCTCATATATGGGGAGAAGGTCTTTATGACCTTAGAAGCATTGATGAAATAAAAAGAATGTTTATTGAGTTTGACAATGAGATTGGAATGAAGAATTTAACACTGATTCATTTAAATGATAGTGAAGTACCATTTGGTTCAAAAAAAGATAGACATTCAGTATTGGGAACTGGATATATATGGGGTTCAGATATATCTTCTCTAGTCTACTTATTGAATTATTGTAAGGAAAACAGTATTCCTATGATACTGGAAACCAATTGTATGAGTATGAATGTATTACAACAGATTCAATGCGAATAAAGAATAATTATATTTTATATTGTTAATCAATATAAAATTTCACGTAATATTTGAACGGTGTTTCTCTTTAGAAAAATACATTTATTCCGAAGTTGATGATAATGAATAAGTTGACGAAGATACAATAGTTAAACATGAATTCTTTTGTCGACCTAATTTCAGTTATCTCTGCTGGTGTTATATATGAATTATTTTTAACCAAACTTCCAATAATAGTGACCATAACGATTACAAGAAGGAATGCAGTCTCATTATATAGATAATCTTTCTTCTCCTTTTTCATCGCGGTTAAAATGAAAATGCTTATACCTGTCATAAATGACATACTTAGGATACCTTGATTGATGTTTTCAAACTTTGATTTTTCAATCTCAAAAGTACCGTTCTCATCATATATGCTGAAATAGTATGATATATAACTCATCAATATGGTAAAAAATAATAAAGATTTAACGAAAGCTAGCTTCTCATTTGTTCTGTTACAATAGTAGATAATACTGGTTATTACAACAGTAAAAATCAATCCAACAACATAAAGTGGTTTCCCACTTGTATCGTTATAATGATTGTATGTATAATCTTTCGTAATATTTTTAATTGTATATCCTGATGACAATGTCCCTTTATTTCCTAAACCATCATCATATTGCATAACGATTGATTTTCTTTCTACTATCTTGTCGAATACAGGGTCATACCAATAAAACCTGAATATCGAGAATGGAGTTTCCCCTGCAAGAAAGAATTTTTTAATCAATTGAGAATCAGTCTCAACATGATTAGAAATGAATCTTTGGTTATTAAAATTTATCATATCTTTCCAAGTATGGTCAACGTAGCTATCTTCAGGATATACTTTCAATTGGAAATTCTCATTTGCTGTATTGGGAATATAACGCCATATTTGCATCCAATACTTCATTGAATCATCAGTAGGATGCCTGATGAAGGGGTCTTTAAGATTACGCTTAATCCAATCTTCATAATTTAATTTGTTGGGGTCGTTAATTGTAGTAGGTGTTTTTAATAGATTTAGTTTGGCCAATAGTTCTTCCTTGATGAGTTTTTCTATCGAATCGGCATTTTGTACGTTGAAAGCGAGTCTTTCATCCATTTTTATATTGACTCCGCGTTTCTGTCTAACGTAGAAAATTACATTCTGAATAATTGTAAATATGATGATATAAGCGACTAAGTAAGACTTCAATTTGTCCATTTATTATACTTTAACCAATAATAATTTAAAAGAAAAGTTTTAAATGGAAAATGAGTATTTCAAATTTAAGAAAAATTACAAACGGTAAATCAGTATTTTATAACTCGCCTTTTTCAAACACTAACGAATTGGTAAGAACTGGTATTGATATGGAGAATAGCTTTTATCATTCGTTGCTACTAGCTTATGCTCAAGACTACTCTACTAGTTCAGTAGATGAAAAAAATGATATGGTACAACGGTTCATTGAGAGCATAACTAAAAAGGTACCAGAAGACGATTGGGAGCAACTCAACTCTGAATATAAACTTATTTCTTATAGTTCTGAAATTATGTTATCGCTTGCATCTTTTTATGAATATATAGAAACAAAGAAAAAACCCGAACTGGAAGCAATTCAAAATGTTATGAATAAACTTCGTATTGATTCTAATTTTGAATTATATGAAGCTATTTTTGAATTGCTTTCTTTCTCAAATTTTAAGGACGCGTTAAGGATGACTAACAGGGACTCAGCAAACGAATCTTTAGAAGATTATCGTAAGATTTTCATCTCTAATATTATTAATATCCTCAATAATTCAAGAGAGTTTAAGGCTATTGATATCGAAAAGAAAAAGTATATCATCAATATTGTTAACAACTTTTTGGTTACATTTTTTAAAGAGTTTGAAAAACAGTTATTTCAACAGTTCAAAACTAGATTGGTTGTTGTAGAATCGAAAGTAAATCCTTTTTTATTATCCGTAATATCTAGAAGATTCAAACGGGATATTTATCTTATTGATGGGACAAATAAACTACCTTATTCGGTAGAACAAATGGACGATAGAGGACGGAAAAGCATTCTATTATTAAGACTTGAAAATTCATTTGAATTAATAGGTAAAATTTTACCTAATAAAGAGATTGGATATGAGTTTGAATCTGATAATACAATTATAAAGAAGTTAAATATGTTTTTTCTTCATCCAGAAGGTGTAAGAAATAAGTATCCTGAACTTTCTCAATTTCTTTCTAATTCTGTTACTGCAAAATCACCTCGTAACTTATATTCATCAGATTCTGATGAAGAGGAAGACCAGAAAGCAAAAGTAAAGCATCGTAGAGAGTCTAGAAGTGAGCCTAGAAGTGAGCCTAGAAGTGAGCCTAGAAGTGAGCCTAGAAGTGAGCCTAGAAGTGAGCCTAGAAGTGAGCCTAGAAGTGAGCCTAGAAGTGAGCCTAGAAGTGAGCCTAGAAGCGAGAGTAGAAGTGAGCCTAGAAGTGAGCCTAGAAGCGAGAGTAGAAGTGAGCCTAGAAACGAGAGTAGAAGTGAGCCTAGAAACGAACATAGAAGTGAGCCTAGAAGTGAACCTAGATATTCTCAACCATTTTCGTTTAGTCAACATATCGAAAGACATAAAGATCCCTTTCAATTAGAAAGTAAAAATACAAGTAAGCCAAATGTTGATTCAAGAAGAGTAGAAAATCAGTCACAATCAAGAATGAATTTGAAAGAACTTATATATCAAAGCAGTTCAGAAGAGTCTGATTAGTTTCATTAATATAATTCAAAAATTATATTAATAAATGAGTGTAAAACCATATTATTCAACAAATGAACAATCATTCTTGTATGAAGATCCACCTGAATTCGTATATTATACAGATAATTCAAATTTTAGTTCAGAAAAAGATAGTATCGAATCATCATATACAACAGATATTATTATGAATGAAAAGGATACCATTGACTGCTATTGTATAATTCTATAATTGAGTTTCATTTTGAATTGTATTTTTATAAAATTGTACGGCAACTGGATGGGCAAATATCTTATCGTAATCAATAGCAATGATGCTTAAACCTTCTAATTTCTTTACTCTTGAAAGGGCTACATAAGCTTGTCCATAATCAAAAATATCAGTCAAATCAATTTCGACATAATCAAGACTGCTACCTTGACTCTTGTGAATAGTTGTTGCATAAGCAATCTTAAGAGGAATCTGTGTTAATCTCAAACATATATCATCACCGTCTTCAATATCCCAAATGAAATGAGAAATTGGTAGTTCAATACCGTTCAAAAATTTAACTATTGGAATATCATTTATAAAATCTACTACAATTCCTCTGCTACCGTTACACAGTCCGATTTGTAAGTCAAGATTAATGAGAAGCATCACTTGAGCGCCTATGCATAGTTGTAGATTTTCAGGCGCATTGCAATTCTTTTTTATCTTGTTAATAAAGTCTGTTGATACAATATCATTCATCTGTTTAATTTCCATAGTGTATTCATAAAATTCTCGTTCGTCTTTAGCTAGTCTATCTAGTTCCATATCATTTAGTTCGTCTACTTCAAAGTTCCTTGCATATAGTTTTGTTGGTTTAATGTCGAACTCGTTATTTAATACAGCTCCAATCCTAGGAGATAGTGTACGAATGACTTCTTCGTTAACAACACCAAAACGAAGGTAATTTAGGCAATTTTGAAACTCGCTATCAGATTGTCTTATGATTTCTGTAAAGATGTAAGTATCATGTATGCATTGACTCCAACTTGTTGCTTCAAAGCAGAACTTATCGGTGCCGACACAAGGTAATTGTAGAAAATCTCCTGATAAAATGAGTTGGATTCCTCCAAATGGTTTTGAATTTCCTCTAATCATTTTTGCTAGGCTTTCTAGTTTATCGAATAGAACAGGGTCAAGCATTGATATCTCGTCTATAATCAGACAACACAAGTCTCTCCATCTTTTTGTCCAGTTTTTGTTTGATGTTATTTTCTTATAAAGTCTTGATAGGTTCTCTTTTCCTAATCCTATTTTCAAGTAGGAATGCAATGTAGTTCCACCAACTAACAGAGCTGAAGTTCCTGTTGTAGAAGTGACAGCAATTTTCCTCTTGAAATTATATTCTTTAACATATGACTTAATAACTGATGTTTTTCCAGTTCCCGCTGAACCTGTTAGAAATACATTTTTGCCGTTTCTAATTGAATTGTAAGCTTTCAATTGCATATCTGTAAATTTCATTGTTTTATCAGGTCGATTTGATGCTTTACTTTCTGATTTGTTATCAGATTTATAATTATCCATATTAAAATTATATTGTTCAAAATTCATTATTTATAATTTTCATATAATGCTTTAATTAAATTCATTTTATTTTATATTGATAATCAATATAAAATATCATATTCAATATCTTAAAGATGTAACTTTAGCTTTTCCCATAAACATCATCTTAACTTCTTCTAACGTGGGTTCTGGTTTATTGTATCTTCTATTGACATAATTATGAAACTCCCAAAAGAATACGAATAGTTTCTCCCTTCCTGATACTATATCATCAAATTCATCATCTTTGCTCTCGATATAAGTTTGAGCATGACTTGAACATTTTTCGCATGGAAGCATTATTGGTATACCCTTAATAAATCCCTTCATTTTTTCAGCTTGAATAGGTGAAGCTTCAACTGGATATTTTGAAGCACCATTATGTAATGTAAACCAGAACGCGGGTCCAAAAACATCAGGAGCCGATGTACTTTCGTGCTCTTTTTCTTCATATATTAGTTTGAGTTCTTGTGTCTTTTTTAAATATTCTTGTTTAGATTGTAATCGAGTTTGAAGTTGAATAGAATAGTTTGGTTTCCTTTCTTTTTGTTGATTTTTGCTTTCGGTATAATACTCTCTAATTGTTTTGTAATTAGCCATTTATTATAGATTAATATTTATTAATATTGTTTTCAATTATATTAATTACAATTGAAAACGAAACTACTCTTCTGTCTTTTTTTCTATTACTCCTTTTTCATCGTCATCATCTTCTTCTTCCATAATAATAATCTCACGAATGAAGCATTTTTTCAGGTATTCATAGTTAATCCTCAATTCAATACTATTCAAAAAGTTCTTGAGAACGTTAAAATCAGGTTCACCGCAATACTGAACATCACACTTTATATCATTAGAATTAAAATCTGTAAATAACTCTCGTACTCGTTTATAGTTCAAAATAGAAGTGTCATGTTGTGTATTCATCTCTATTTCCTCCAAGCTTCCTAATGCCTTGATTAACTTAAAAGATGAAACAGAACCAACACCCTGAATATTGTTATTATAGTCAGTTCCACATAGTATACAGAAATCCAAGAATTGTTCACTTGATAACTCCAAATTTTCTAATAATGAGTTATAATCAACTCGAACACAAGTTGAATTACTAATATCTATTTTAGATAAGAAAAAAGGAGTTCCATATGCTAGTGTATCTGTGTCCTCTGATAATACAGCATCAACCTCTTTATCAATACAAAGTTTAGAACACATCTTTTCAGCTTCATTTGAAGCTATATAATAAGGAACTTGTAATATATCGAATAAGTCTCTTGTTAGTTCGTAATCATTAGAATTAATACTGATAATTTGACTCTTTTTTACTTTTAATTTTTCTCGTACAGCTTTTATATTGATTTCCTGAGGTTGATTTTTTAACAATCTCTTATTGTTTAAAGATGTTACCTTCAAATTGAACTCGATTAGAATATCATTAGCAACACCAGTCCTAGTGTATTGGACTATAGATTCCTCTATATCCTTAATCTGTTGTATCATATTCATCTTAACATTTCTTCTCTTCTCTTGTTCCTTTTGTTTTTCAATTGGAGCTTGACCATCGTAAATAAAGACACAATGAACCTCATTTTTACGAAGACAAGCTACAAGATTAATAAACGATATCAACCAAGAATCTCCACATACAGCCTTGAACTTATGCATATATAGAGATACGTCAATCGCAACCTTTTTAAAGGCATATTCAGATAAATGAATTACTTCAAAAGACTCTGGTGCTTTAGTCTTTAAGAAACTTAAAAAATTAGACTTGATTCCCATTTACTTTTACTTTTTATAAAACTGAATTTTCATTTTCATTTGAACTGCTTTAGACCATAAATTATATATGTATATTTACGTATCAAATTAAACTGGAAATAGGAAATTATATAAATAAATTGAACTGATTTAAATTTAAATTTCAATAAATAAATGAACGAATATTTTGTTTGGAATAATTATTATATACACAAGAGAATATTAGGTTCAGGTTCTTGTTCAAAAGTATATTACGGGATACATAAAATTAGGAATCAAGAGGTTGCTATCAAGAAAATAGCATTCGACGAACTTCCTGATTCAATGAAATCAAGGACAATTAAAGAAATCAATATTCTTCAGTCTATAAATCACCACAACATAATGAAATTATATGATTATAAGTTCGATAAAAACAAACTATTCCTAATAACTGAATATTGTAACGGAGGTAGCCTGAGTGAATGGTTAAAACGAGAAAGTAAAAATCAGACTGAAATTCTAAGTGTAATCAAACAAATACTAGAAGGATTTCAATACCTAAAAGATAACAAGATTATACATCGAGATATTAAACCACAAAACATTCTTATACAGGAACCACTTACTGTTAAGATTTGTGACTTTGGATTTTCTCAAACTTTCAAAGAACAAATCAATATGTTTAAGACTGTATGCGGAACTCCTTTATATATGTCTCCCGAAATCCTACATATGCAATCCTATACATTCAAATCTGAAATATGGTCTCTTGGTATATTATTCTATAACATCTTTTTTGATACTCATCCTTATGGACAACTTGAAAGTATGACTGATTATAGGGCTAAAATAGCAATAGAACCTTTAGTTCCTAATGTTACTATATTTGACCAAGAACTAAATACAGTATTTACAAAACTTATAAAATCAATGCTTTCCATTGAACCCGAAAGACGTCCTGAGATAAGTGATATTATTATCGCAATTAGGATAGCTGAAGAAGGAAGACACAATCATTTTGAGTTCGACGAGGATTACTTGAAGATTGATATTATCAATGAATATGACAAGAAAAGTATAGTATTAGAAAATATACGATTTGATAATTCTCCCCCATCTAACACTTTCTTAAATTCTCCTTTTCAAGGATACGAATCAAAAACAGAAAATAATATTGAGATATTTAGATTGGATAACAATTTAGAAAAAGGAATATTTGAGAATTACTTTAGTCCGGAAACAAGTTTAAAACCATTAAATCCACCACAATCACCTCCTTTCAATATGCCTTCACCTTCACAACTATTTGAACCTCTCAAGACCATTTTCAGTATGATGTCGAACTCGATTTCTAAATTTTAGATATTAAATCTTTTATTTAATATCTACAGCTATTTTCACTCTGTAACTTTATTTTTAGGACTTCTTTTCCTTCAAAACTTTCATCATCGCATATATTCATATTACAATCTAAATTACAACTGCTAATAAAAAGTTTAGATATAAGTTTAATACCAAATCACAATATTTGTTTTCAAGCGAATCAGAAGATATGAAGGAAGTCGAAGAGAATCTTCTGATAATTCAAAAATAATTAAATTCAAGTTTGAATTTAAAATGATAATCACATTAGACATCCTTTGCGTTAGGAACACAAGCACAGTTACAAGAACCATCAGTATAACTACCTCCTGGGCAAGCAGAACCACAACCCCAGTTATTAGGATTACCTTTTGTTCTATCATAATATCCTGGTGGGCAAAAACCTTTAGTATATCCTGGTGGAGGAATATCTCTATTTCTCTCTGGTGCCTTTGTTGTTGGACTGCTTGTTGGTGCCTTTGTTGTTGGACTGCTTGTTGGTGCATTTGTTGGTGCCTTTGTTGTTGGACTGCTTGTTGGTGCATTTGTTGGAACATTATTGGATATATCATCTGTTCCAGGAGAAGATGCCGAACTAGAAGATGTCGAACTAGAACCTTTTGTAGCAAATACAATAATTACAATTATTGCAATAACAACAACACCGCCACCTACTATTAAAATCTTTCTATCAATCATTTATATTATATAAAATATTTATTTTTTGTAAATAATTACAAGCCTTTTGGAAAGCATCTTTAGAATATCCAGGAGAACTCTTGTAATTGGATACTTTCATAGTTGAAGGGTTAGTCGTATACTGTTTTATTATTAGGTAAGCTAGCAATCTTGGTTATTTAATATATTCAGAAATATATGTCTTTTCTGATATTTTATTAATCTCTTTGAACTGGGTTATCGTTTGTTTACAATACTTATTTTTCATAAGATAATGATTCAATATAAATCACACTATATGTTTTTAATATATCTATTCTACCTGATTTCATCTTCTGATAGTTCGTTTATATCTCATATCATTTCTTATTAGAAGACATAATTAACCTTCTAGATAAGACCAAATTCTGTTGTAAAATAATCTATAAACCAAATAAGTATCTAAATTGTTGATTCATTTACAGTCTAGATTTATGTAATATTATGAAACATAATATGACATTATAATTTATTATCCGGAACAACTCAAACAAGGTTCTGGTTCTTGCTTTGACTCGTTATCTGTATTAGCTTTAATCATGTTGGGGTCTATAGTAAACTTAATTGCTCCGGTTGATGGTTTTGACCTGAGATAATACATTCCTGTCTTGAGTCCATTTTTCCATCCATAGAAATGACTAGAAGTTAATCTCTGATAATCAGGCTCTCCCATAAAAATATTAAGAGATTGAGTTTGGTCTACAAATGGTCCTCGTGCAATTGAACCTTTTAATGACCATATCTGCTTTATTTCCCACATTGTTTTATATATAGTTCGAACTTCTGATGGAATATCATCTATATTTTGGATTGAACCATCATGTGCAATAATCAAATTCTTCATATTATCATTCCATAATCCAACTGAAATTAAGTCTTTTACTAGATATTTATTTACAAGCACAAAATCTCCTGCTTGTGTCTTTCTAGTATAGATATTGTTGGTAAAAAATTCAAAGCATTCATTATTTCCTAATATCTGACTTGTTGATGCTGTAGGCATTAATGCTGTAAGGAGACTATTTCGTGTTCCAAATCTTACTACTTTTTCTCTAAGTTCTTGCCATTTAGAAGGATACATCAATTCACTCTCTCTTTTTTCCCATAAATCAAACTGAAACTTACCTTCAGAGAAAGGAGACCCGTCAAACGACGAATAGCTTCCAATTGTGGTTAAATTTGAATCTCTATCCAACTCATATTTACAAGGTTTCAATTGATGATACAATTCATTAATAGAAGAATCTGTAATCACTAACGATTCATCATAAAATTCTGGATGTGGTTCATTACTTTCTCTAAACCATTCAATCAAAGTTTTCATTCCTTGTGTTCGACCCATAGCTAAATCGTTAGAAGCTGTTACTGATGCAAGATAAATGGTTTCCATCATCTTGGAATTAAACGATACTGCTTCATCTGAATCATATGCAATTTTCATTAGAACCAATGCATCAGCTAAGCCTTGGATACCCAATCCAATAGGTCGATGTCTCATATTTGAGACACGAGTCTGTGGAACAGGATAATAATTAACATCAATCACCTGATTCAAGTTTATGGTCGCTAAATAAGCAATATCATATAACTTCTCATAATTAAACTGACCACCAGTTTGTTTATATAAGTCACTCCATCCTCCAATATGAACCAATTCTTCTGTCTCCTTTTTTGTAAATATTTGAGGGAAGGTAACTTTTTGAGTATGTAGAATCTCCTTTAATTTTGACAGGGAATCATTACTAAATTCAACTTCTGTATAATGTACATTATTGCTATCCAAATAACTCTTTGCATATCTACAATATTTACAGTTTGGTTTTGAATAGACAATCCATTCTCTCGTCATATCGAAATCAAAAGGTATAATGAATGATTTCAAAGCAATCGAAGCAAGATTGCAAACTGCATATTCTTTATGGTCTGAATATTGAACAATTTCATTACATAAATTTGATGATTTAATTGTTCCTATATTTTTCTGATTTGATTTTTTATTAACAGCATCTTTATAACTGATATACGGCATTCCTGTTTCAATCTGAGAATCAAGAATAGCAAGCCATAATTTTCGTGCTTTTACTTTAGTCTTAAATTTCCCTTCGTTTACATATTGCCAATAGAGGATTTCATAATTACTACCAAAAGCATCCGTAAGACCAGGACAATTATCTGGACTCAACAAATACCAATCTCCATCAACTTCAACTTGTTTCATAAATAAATCTGATACCCAAAGAGCCAAAAACAAATCTCTCGCTCTTTCAGTCTCAGAACCAAAGTTCTTTCGAAGGTCAAGAAATTCAAAGATATCAGGGTGATGAGGTTCAAGATAAATTGCAATTGAACCTGGTCTCTTACCTCCTTGGTCAATCCACCTTGCAATATCATTGAATACTCTCAGAAAAGGAACAAGTCCGTTTGACCTTCCACCTGTTCCTTTAATCAAACTGTCTTTCCCTCTGATATTCGACACATGAAGACCGATGCCTCCAGCCCATTTTGATATTTGAGCACAAGAATTCCAAGTGGTTGCAATATCACTTAAGTCATCGTTAGTTCCAAGGAGAAAACAGTTTTCACAAATCAATCCTTCCACATTATATGAATGGTCTTCATCGACACCAATAGTATATACATATTCAGGAGTCAAATCAGTTTCTGATACTCGTTTCACTCTTAAGAATTTCACATTATCTACATCAATTATATCTACAAAAGATTCACATAGAATAAAAGGAGATTCATTTTGAACTGGAAGACCATGCATACGAAACAAATGATACAATCTATTTTCAATCTCCTTATCATGTATTACTTTTGATTCATATTCTGAAAATAAATTCATAATATCATGTCCTTTGTAAGACGGAATTGCAATAAAATGAGAATTATTTAAATTTTTTACTTCTCTCCATTTTGGAACCTTATCATCGTTTGAAATTGACCAGAAACGATGATTATCTGTAACCTTAATAGCTTTAGTTTTATAGACTTCTAAGTTCATTACCTTTCTATCTCCCAAAGGGTTCTTATGGAGTTGAGATACCGTTTGAACTTTACCGGTATGAGTTACAAGCTTATCTCCAATTTGAATCTCTTGAATTTTCTTAACACCATCCATAGTCATCACCTCTGTATTTTCAACAAAGCAACTTGAAAGTTGCCTATGTTTTGAGAGTGAATTAAACAAAGTAGGACTTGCATGTGTATAATAACCCAGAGACATCATATCATAAGTTCTCTTAATCATTTCCAAACAATAAATAGAACCATTATGTTTTTGAACCATAATCGCAGTTCTCATAAGCATATCTTGAGGTCTCTCAATAATTTTACCATTTAACTTAAGAAGATAAGCCTTCTCCAAAGTTTTATAACCAAAGTAATCATATAGATAATCTCTATCATAATCAACCATAGAATCAAGTTGTTCGGAATTCCTGAAAATCCATTCGACATAAGACGGATCGATAAGTTCAGTTGACTCTGAAAGCAGTTTGATTTTTTCAACAAATGAATTTCTTGTCTTTTTATGAAGATTGGAAATCATAATACGACCACCAAGATATGCATAACTTGGATGAGTTGTAGAAAGATTAACACAAATTTCACTAGACTGATTATCAAGCTCTTCCGTTGTTATTCCCGAATAGATACTTGAAATAGTTTTTTGAGCAACTATAACCGGATTCAAAAATTTAACCTCTTTTTCAAGTTCAAGATGAGGAAGATTTAATCTCTGTAACTCAATCGGATTAATCAACTTAGCAATACGATAGGTAATCTTATCAAAATGGATATCTTGTCTTTCACCGTTTCTTTTCAATACATAAAACATTGTTCTTTTTATTAAACAACTTAAATGTTTAAATAAAATCAATTTAAAATACAAAGTAAAAATTAACTATTAAACAGTAATTCAGTTCCAATTATAACTTCAATATCAAGTTATAATTTAATAAATGAGTTCTTCTTTCTGCAGTAAACCATCGAATATCGTCGTAACCGAATCTAACAGTAAATGGAACTGTATCAACTTATCACTTTAAATTCGACCTGAAATAAATTGTGAAAATGGTTTTAACAATATGACAATGAAGATTAAATTGATAGAATAGAACTGTTTAGAAAATTTAAATTCATTGAATTTAAATTTATACTGATAAATATTTAAAAATCGTCACTTATATTAAATGTCGAATCTCTGGTTTTATTCAATACAGATGACTTCTGATACTGTGTTGGTCTTGTTTCAAAGAAATTAGCTTTTCCCTCTATCGAAATGCTTTCCATAAAGTCGAATGGGTTTTTAGCTTCAAAAAATTTAGAATATCCTAGTTGAACAAGTAACCTGTCAGCAACGAATTTAATATACTCTGTCATTGAATTGGAATTCATTCCTAATAATGAACAAGGTAAACTTTCACAAATAAACTTGGTTTCAATTTGAACTGCATCATTAATCATTGAATGTATATCAGATTCTGATAGTTTGTTATTAAGCATAGAATATAAAAGAACAGCGAAATTACAATGGAGCCCTTCATCTCTTGCTATAAGTTCGTTTGAAGCACAAAGTCCAGGCATTACATTTCTTTTCTTCAACCAGAAGATTGCACAGAATGAACCAGAGAAAAATATACCTTCCATAATAGCAAATGCAATAAGACGAGTTGCAAAAGAGTCATTCGACTCAATCCAATTAACGGCCCATTGAGCCTTTTCAGCAATCGATGGAAATTCTCTTACAGCATTAAATAGCATATCTTTTTCAATAGGATCCTTTACGATATTATCAATTTGTAGTGAGTATGTTTCTGAATGAATATTTTCCATCATTGCTTGCCATCCATAAGCAACAATAGCTTCTCTCAGCTTAACTTCTTGAGAAAACCTTTCACCTAAGTTGATATTAACTATTGTATCGGAAGACGAGAAGAAGGCTAAAATCATCTTGATAAAATGTTGTTCATTTTCATTCAGTCTTGAAAAATGTTCACTGTCTTTTGAAAAATCAATCTCCTCTGCTGTCCAAAAACATGCTTGTTGTTGTTTATACGCTTTCCAAATAGATTCATTCTTAATAGGGTATACAGTCAACCGATTATTTTCGGAATTTAACAAAAATTCATCAGTACAACTTGTTTCACTGTTTGAAACATTATTTTTTAATTTCATATCTAGATTTAGTCTACTTTCAATATCATTAGGCATTTTCTGTTCTTGAATCATTTTGTTTATTTATTAGAGATATTTTTTTATTAAATCATTTTAGATTAATAAAATGATTCATTTATATTCAGTATAAAACGAACCTCGAAATTTTGTAAAGATTTAAACTCATTTCAATTATAAATCTTTTTGATTTATATCATCGATGTTGATAACCTTATCTACAATTCTTTCGACCTCCATATCATGTGTTATAATAATCAGTGTTTTTCCTTGGGTTTTATCAGCAATCATTTGAAGAACACCAACCCTAGTCTTTGAATCCACACTTGTCAATGGTTCGTCAAATACAAATACGACACCATCTCTTAATGAACCTCTTACCAAGAAAATGACTTTTTGCATGCCCATACTAATATTGATGCCATTCTTTTCTACCATATTTTGTAGGCAACTTTCAGGTTGAAGTGTAGGTGGGTTGAATACTTTTAATAAATCGTATTTAATTAAAGTATCAATTACTTCTTTATCTGATTTATTATTTCCATATTTGATATTGTTCATAATGGTATCTTTTATGAGTAATGTTCTCTGATTAATGTAGTTAATATTTTTTCTGATTGATACAGGGTCAATTTCTTTAATATCTTTATTGTCTAGTAATATACGGCCTTTTTCTGGTGTATAGAAATCGAGAAGAAGTTTCATTAGAGTACTTTTACCTGAACCACTACGAGCTACAATCGCTATCCTACTTTTTGCAGGGATATCTAGATTGAATTCTTTCAATACATATTTTCCTGTTTTTCTTTCAATACCAACTTGATCTTCAACTTCAAAACTATTTACACGAGTTGGTTCTGCATTATATTTAAACCATACTTTTTCGAATTTGATGTTACCCTGGTAATTCTCTAAATATATAGGATATGTTGGTCTTACTGATAGTGCATACTTATTGTTTTCATCTTTAGTGAATAATTTTTTGGAAGAACGATTTATGTTTCCAATTGTAATTACAATAAATGGTATATCCTCAGCCATTGTATCAATACAAGATATATAGAAGGTATAGATAAGCAATGCGTTGATAAAGTCAGCTTTTGAATACTTCTTATACAGGAAATATAAACTCATAAATGCAAAGAAGTAGTTATTTACCCTTATTTTAGTTGCAAACATTTCTAAGTTCTTCATTTGTTCAATGAATGAATCATAGTACTCTTGTTCAATTTGATTATTTTCCTTTATCGTGTCATCTATTTTATCATTTATGTATGCATTAAACATATTGTTAAAACTCTCGTCTAATTTATTAGCCATAACTATATATTTTTCCATTCTTATGTTTGCAACTTCAATCAGGTCCTTATAAGAGGATAGACTAATGAACGTATTTATGATATTACCAAATACATTAACGATTCCTATGGTAGGATATCTGAATAGGAAGTACCCGTTGATTACTATCATTATGAATATGGTTGGTATTAGAGTTTGACATCCCCACAAGAATATGTCTCTTAAATTTCTGGTCATTTCTAGGATATTATTAACATCGTCTGTTATGTTACTATCATTAAAATTAGTTTCGTTCATTAAGATATAATTCTTGAATATCTTCTTTCTGATATAAGCTATAAAATCGGGTATTACCTTATATTCCAATCTGAGTTGAATGACGTACAATACTGATAGGACAACCCACACTAAACAGATGTTTTTTATAACTCGTAAAAAATCATCCTTACCAACATTAGCCTCAAAAAATTGACCATATATGAGGGAAGTAACTATAACACGTACAAAGTAGCCTACACAACAGATGAATATGTAGGAATAAAAGGTAACACTGTTCTCGCTTATATAGTCTTTTATAAGTTTAATCAACGTCATTATTGTTTATTTAATGTAAATATAAAATGTATATTGAAAATTGTTATTTTATTCAATGCTTGTAATTTAAATTTATCAAATTTAAATTGCATTACAGTATACTTTTTGATAATTGTTCTTCATCATCAATATCTGTCTGTTCAAATATCTCATATTCTTCTTCTACGTTAGAACTTATCTTATTGTTTTCTCGTAAGAGATTCAGTTCGACCTCAAGACCATTAATCCTTGTTGTTAGCATATTGTTTTCAGCTTCAATTGAACCGATTTTTATTATCAACATTTCAAGTGTCTTTTCAATTGATTTAATTCTATCTCCTTCAATAGTAATTACAGGTGATAAAGTAATCTTTTTAAAAGAATTGTTTGTTTTCGGTGGAAAAAGAACTTGCTCGAATCGTTGTTTCTTTGGTTTTTGAATTTCTAAGCAACATTCATTTATCCAATTCTGAATTTCAGCCTTTCTATCAATATAAAATATCCATCCCATAAAGATATCACCTGTTTCTTTATTAGTAATACTCGCATCGAAAACACCTCCCAAATTAGTTAATGATTCCTGATATTTCTGAAGTTTATTAGTAAATACAGCAAACGACTTTTCAGTATGATTTACTATTGAAATTACTGTTTTATTGCTCATTGTTTACTAGTTTAAATGTACCTTTAAAATACAATAATTCTATCTCTATTATAAAATATACTGACGAAAAGTTAAGGAATGCCTTGGTAATGAACTTTCTTTCTTCTCAATTTGATGAGTATAATATTTCTGAGAAGAACCACTCATTATAAAAATACTATTGCTTTTCAGGTTAAAATTATATGATTCTTCTTCGTTTTTTAAAGTCATCGTCCTTTCATCTCCATGTGATACACAAACTATAGTTGGGTATTCTCCGAAACTTAGAGACGAATCTTTGTGAGCAGGAATGAAATTATTTCCAGTTTCATAATAATTGATTAGACATGAGTTTATATTAAGACTGAATATGTTCAAATCATTTATATAATTTTGAACCTTATTTTGAATTGAAATTAGATTATCAAAATAAGGTTGTGATTCCCATCTGTCAAGTCTTTTTTTCCAAAGAGGACAAAAATATTTGTTTTCAGTTTGATACCACAATTGCTTTCTTGATACTTTTAATTTACCACAGTCACCTGATTCATAATGCCCCTCTCTATAATTTAAACTGTAAAGGAATGAAAGTTCATCATCGGTAAAAACATTATCCTCATAATAGAAAAAGGTTGATTTATCATTTAATTTATTGATTATCATTGTTATGGGTTGTACGTTCATTTACTTTTAAAATTTAAAATTTTAAATTGTATAACAATTTAAAATATCATTGTTTATTCTACATCATCTTCAATAGTAGGAGGACCTCTCATTCGTGTAGAATTTTTAGGACCGGTTTCAGTTGGATTAGACATGCCTAAACCACCCATACTACCCATCAAAGTTCCCAGTATACCGGTTAAATCAGGCATTTCTCCACTTGAACCTCCAGTTCCACCATTTGACATCATCTGTTGCATCATAGATGTAATTGCTGTCATATCAATTCCTCCAAGAGGATTTGGAGTTTGAGTTCCATCAGAAGAAGTTGCTCCTTGAGCACCTGGAGACATATTAGAAACCATACTCTGAACTGTTCCCATTAATGAATTGAGATTAATGCTTCCATTTTCAATTCCCTGTCCCATATCACTTACGAGTTCTGTCAATAGACCAGATGACATTATTGATGATATCGCTTGTAGAGGATTTGTTGAATTAGGGTCAATACAGTTTTCAACCTTATTCATAATATTAGTAAGAAATTCCTTTTCATTGCCTTCTCCTACATTTACATTTACACCACCTTCTTTTCTCTCTGATTTGTTTTCAATTACAGTTTTTAATAATCGAAGTGCATTCTCATTTGGATTAGTTCTTGCACTTAGATAAATCAAGTGCTTCCATATTGCTTCTTCTGTTTCCAAATCAACTGGTTTTACCTTTCGTGTCGTAGGGAAAAAAATACAACGGATATTAATATATACTCTGTCTGAATATTGAATATTATCGTTATTCAGTCTGCTTTTATCCTTTCCCATAATAGCATCGTTATTTGCAATGCAGTAGTTCGTAAAAGCTTCAATATGTTTCAATATTGGCTTATCGTGGGCGAATGTAGTTTTGGTAATCAGGTGGTGGTATAGTTTTAGAGAGTGCTGTGTTTCTCCAAAGAGCGAGTTCAAATCATTTACAAAATTGATGATTCCTTTAAAGGTAATTAGATTGGTATCTGATAACATTTATTTCAAAATAAGTTACCTTTTAAATAGTATTTCTTTCATTACAAATATATAAAATTTGAATTGCAACTCAATTCAATTACTTTGAAAAGTATATAGTCTTATGCATTGGTGGAGAATAAATATGAATTGAAAAACTAATTGCTTCATCATCATTTCTGATACTATGATATCCGATATCATTAGACATAAAACTATATTGTCCTTCTGAAACATCCCTGTTATTTATCATTTCCAATTCTCTCGTATATAATGTTTCATTCAATTTACCTCTCAATACCTTCAACCAACAACCATTTTTTGAATGGTCATGTGGTAATGTTTCATAACCTGATTTCCAACTCAAAATAAATACTTCGATATTAAATGACAAGTATACCTTATTTCTTGACAATCCTGATACAAGAGGATCTATATGATTTATCCAATCATCACCACTATAATTATATAGTATATCTTCTAATTCTTTAAAATTATGTCCATTCTCAATATGATTTTCAATTGAGTTGAATAGGATATTCAAATCTGTCATTTATTATTTGAATTTTAAAAATGAAACATTTAAATCTAAATTATAACTAATGGAAATGGAAGAACAAACGACTTTACAATCACATATATCCTACTTTTGCGACAGATGCAATTATAAATCAAAGTGTAATTTTGATATGGAAAATCATCCTTGTAACCCTACAACAACTCCCTTAGGAAATCAAGAAGAACTTGGGAATTTGAAATTCCTATTGTATCTCGAAAAATTTAAGAATAAAATGTACATCAATATAATTAAACGGAACACCAGTATCGATATCGATGATATTAACGTAAATGATATAGATAAGGACATGGTGATATGCAACGAGATAAAGAATAATATACCATTATTCTTTCACGATTGTAATGATAAGACAAGAACAATAAATAAGAATTTACAGGAGGAAAACAAGATTGAAACTATTAAAAAACATAACAGATACCGGTCAATCAAAGTTGTTACAGAGGGCAAAATAGAAAGTAAACAAGAGGGTAAACAAGAGGGTAAAGTTCAAATCTCAAAATTAAGAGAAGAAATTGATTCAAAGATTAATATTGAAGAGATTCAAGTTCAATTTACAGATATATTAAATGATATAGAACAAAACAAAGTTCAAACTAAATATAATAAACTTCTAACTGATTTGAAAAATAAAAGATTGAAACTGTTTCCCATCTTCACAATTCAAGACTATTCACAAATTATACAAAAACATATAGAAATACTTGAAGCTTGCTTCAAACGGAAAGATATTCCCGATAAAAAGATTAAAACTTTAGTTATGAAGAGCTTATCTCCTCTCGATTCTAGATTGATTTCTTATCCCAATTATCATAACACAAGCATCGAAGTTGATGAAATGGATATGTTACTAACAAGCATATCCAAATTAAATAGTAATATCGAAGATTATGTCCCTTTTGATAACGGAAGATTTATGAAACATCTTTCAAACTATAGCTGTGCTCTATTTTCATTTGACAATCTCATCAATCATATACTTTTCAATCCGAACGGGTATAACAACTATATATATGTCCATATGAAAAATGACAAGAAAAATGAGATATTCAGGTTCTATTATCTTGAGGCCATTTCAAAGGGAAAAAGGATATGGACTATGGATTGTAGACTTGAAGGCATTGTAACCAACATTACCAACGTCATTCTTTCTTATATGATTAACATGTTTAGAAAACTATACAGAGATACATTTCAAGACAATCATTACCGTTCAAACTACAACTCATATTCACAACTTACAGAAATAGACTGTGAACAACTCTTTAAAAACATCTTTATGATTGGACATAATAAACGATTCAGAACTTACCTAATGAATAAAATAATTGAAAAAGCAACTTATGTTCCAACTGAAATTGATAAATTCAATATGACAAGTGATGATGGTCTTCAAAAAAAGAGATATAACGATGAAATTGAAACAGATTTTGGTGAAATTATTAGCCAACTATTCGATAACATATCTTTCGAAGAAATAGTTGAATTATATAAAAATAAAAAAACAAGTTACGAACAAGCTACAAATTTGTAAATTGTAATTAATAATTACAATTTATAATTCAGGTCGATTATTCTTTTACAGTAGAATAATGGCTCTTTCCTGTGTAATGATTTCATTGCATTCACATTCGGTTTTGGACTCATAATAAGAATATAGTAGGTTATCAAGATGTTCTCCAAAATCTTCTGCAAAGACAAATACCATGGTTGACAATCCCAAGTCCATAATTTTGATTAACTTATGATGCAACTCAATATCGTCAAGGAACCATCTCTTCTCCTCTATATACCAAAAGTCAATAATATTGTTTCTCATCATATTAAGATTATACATAGATATCATTGTAGATTGAATCATAATTTTCTGTTGTTCAATTATGATTTAAATTTCAATTTAAGAATCAGTTTAAAGCAAATAAATATGAAACGGAAATCAGATGAAAATATTGAAGTTATAACTAAACGTAGAGTAAGGAGAAGAAAAAGTGAATCTATTTCAAGCAGTAGTAGTAGTTCAAGTGATAGTGATGAGAGCGAGTATATTCCTTCCGAATCATTAAGTGATTCTCCAAGTTTAGAACGAAGTGAGAAAAGTGATGTAGATTCTTCTTCTAGTGATGAATCATCGAGTGAATTCATAAAATCAAAAGTAATCAGGCGTCTCAAAATACAAGAACCACTTCTATATTCTAAATTTGAAGATGTTTTTCAAGAAGTAAAGAATAATGAACCAGATATAATTAATATCGTTTCTAGAAATTTACAGTTGAAAGATAAGGTGAAGTTGTTTCATCTTTTTGAGATATATAAGAATTCACAACCTCAGACTCATGACTGGTTTGATACAAGAAATAACATTAATAAAAAATTGGAAGAAGCAATTCGAAATCAAACAGAATATGATAGATATTCTTCTGAAGAACATAAAAGAATGGAAACACAAATCACACAATTGGAGAAAAATCGAACTAATAATATACTTCAAATAAAATACAAAATTTTGAAACTAGAAACAAATGAAGAAAACAAAAAAGTTATCTATCAAAAATTTCTAGAATTACAATCAACAAATAAGGACGATTCTGAATATTCAAAACTTTTAAACTGGCTTACAACTGTAATTGAACTTCCTTTTGATAAGATTAAAATCATCTCATTAAAAAATTCAATGACATCCTTTCTGCAGTTTGCATATCAAAAGATGGAACAGGAACTATTCGGCATGAAGAAAGTAAAAGAACAATTACTATTCTTTATCAACGCAAAACTAACAAACCCAAATATGAAACGGACTAATCTAGGTCTGATAGGGTCTCCAGGAGTCGGAAAAACATCGATTGCTAGACTACTCTCTAGCATACTAGATATCGGGTTTCAACAAATAAGTTGTGGAGGAGTTGACAGAAGCGATTTCTTTAAAGGTCATGATTATACATATGTTGGTTCAAGACCAGGGGAAATAGTAAATTGTCTAAAGAGAATGGGTACCAAAAACGGTATCCTCTTTTTTGATGAATATGAAAAAGTCGTATCCAACAAGTCTATTTCAGCCTTAATGTTACATATTACTGATCCATCTCAAAATTTTGAATTCAGAGATAACTACTTTAACGAACTCACATTCGACTTAAGTCATATATGGTTCATATATTCAATGAATTTGCCTCCATCAGACGAAGCTCTTAGAGATAGAATTTTTTATATTGATGTTCAGGGTTATAAATTCAAAGAAAAGATATCTATCGTTAAAGACTATATCATGAAGAAAACACTAGTCAATTCAGGTCTACGAGATACCGATATTGTCCTTGATATCGACGCTATCAAGTATCTAATCAATACATGTAGTAAAAACGATAAAGGAGTACGGAATCTAGAAAAGGTAATTATGGATATGGTAAATAAGTTCAAATTTTTAGAATTACATCAAGATGTCGACGGAAATTTACCATTCGATTTATCGTTTAAAGTAAATAGGAAAATTACATTTCCTCTATTAGTTAATACCGATATATTGAAAACCGTAATTCAAATCGAAGACCAGATAGATAATAATGTACTCACTTCTCTGTATATTTAAATATAAAATATTCGATATTTTATATCTATAAATGAACATTTGTGAAAAACGAACTGAAGATGTTGTTAATCAAAGGATTGTAGAAGACTTTATATTTGGTAAAAATTTTAACCCAAATGCAGTATCCTTTTTAAAAAAAGAAATAAGATTTTCTATAAACGGGACTAACTATGATTTTGTTGTTGATAAAACTATTGGTGCTGGTTCATTTGGAACTGTAGATAAAGTGATTGATAAAAAACATAAAGTATCTCTTGCTATTAAGTATACAAATGCTAACGATGAGAAAAATATATCAGATGCACTATTAAAAGCAAACTGTAACGTCCTTCAAATGAGATACATCGGTAAAAAAGACCTGAAATATGTCTATATCATGGAATTAGCCGATGGTGACCTTAATTCTTGGTTAGAGAGAAAAAAGAAAAAGAAGTTGAAAATCAGTATAAATAAAATTTTAGAAATCGCAGATGGAATTAGAAGACAAATGGGTTGTATTTTTTTCTATGATAATAATTATGTTTACAGTGACATCAAGCTTGATAACATACTGTTTAAATGCGATAATCCAAATCAACTGAACAAGGAGAGATTTATATTAGGTGATTTGGGTAGCGCAGTTCCAACCGGTAACAAATATCCTACTACATTTCCAGCTTGGGACCTTAGGTTTGATAGAACATTAAAAAATAATAACCATAAAATGGCCAGTTTGTCTTGGCAACTTGGAATATTATTGTTGTTATTTTACAATTCATATGATATTAAAGATAAATTGTATTGGAAAAATATTGGAAAACAAAGTGAAAGTTCAATCTTAGAAATTGCAAAAATCCTTGATAAACATTATGGTCATGGTTTTGGTAGATATTTAGACCCAGACCCAAATTTGAGACCTTCTATTTTTGAACCTTTTATTAAAGTTCATAATACCAAAAAAACTATTCCATCTGGTTCTTCTCTCAAATTATCAGAACGAACTCTCAAAAAAATGTTAGTAGTTAAACTCAAAGAACTAGCAGTGAAACTAGGTTGTAAAGGAAACCTAAAAGTAAAGAAAGAACAACTCATTGAACTGATTATAGGATGTGGTAAATTAAAAACTAAATCACCTATCAAATCTCCCCATAAATCATTACCAAAACAAGCTTCAAAATTATCAGAAAGAACTCTCAAAAAAATGTTAGTAGTTAAACTCAAAGAACTAGCTGTGAAACTAGGTTGTAAAGGAAACCTAAAAGTAAAGAAAGAACAACTCATTGAACTGATTATGAAATGTGGTAAATTAAAAACTATCAAATCTGCCCATAAATCATTACCAAAACAATCACATCTATTAACAGAAAGAACTCTCAAAAAAATGACTGTAGTTAAACTTAAAGAATTAGCAACAAAACTAGCTTGCAAAGGAAACCTAAAAGTAAAGAAAGAACAACTCATTGAACTGATTATTAAATGTCAGAAAAAAATATCAGTATTGAAATCGATACATTCTCATCATGCACCACCTTCATCAATTAAATTTACCCCTGGAAATCTAAAAAAACTAAGAATAGTTGACCTTAAAGAAATTGCGGTAAAAGTAGGTTGTAAGGGTAAATTAAACATCAAAAAAGACCTTCTTATTCAACTTATTATTAGTTGTAAATTTAAGAAAACTCCTAGTCCCCCAAAACATCAATCAACAAAGAAAACTTCTTCTCGTAATTCAGAACTACCTATAGGATTATTATCTAACATAGGAAATAGTTGTTATCTTGATTCTGTACTATTATCCTTATTTACAGTTCAAAATGACTTTGTTGATAGAAATATCCTAGATACAGAACTAACAAAAAGAAATATTTCAAAACTATATTGTATACCAAAGGGAAATCCAAAAATTCCAGAAATAGACCTTTATAATAGACAGCAAGTTCAAAATGAACTTGTAAATATCACTAAATCAATTCGAGGTAAACGCAATGTTAAACAATGTACAGGCTTGAGAGGTATCATTAAAAGTTGTCCAAATCCAGAGAATTTCCAAGATGATAGACCAAAAGATGCAGGTGATTTCTTGGGATATATATTGAATATGTTTGATACAGATGTAGCGGTTAAACAATTTGATATTTATGTAACCAATAATCTGAATGCTAAATTAGAAGATATACCAAAGTTAGATACTAATGTAGACAGAACTTCTAGTGTTGTTCATACTATGTTTTATCACGATATGATGAATATAGAACCTAATACACCAACTAGATTATTAATATCAAGAGTTGAAGATTCAGGTGAACTTGACCCTGATAATTATTATAGAGGATATAAAAGATTAATCACAGTTGTAACCTTAGTAGATGCTCCTTATTTAATTATCAATCTACAAAGGAATAATCCAGTGGGTGATGATACGATAAAAACAAAAATCATGCCTTCTAATTCAATTATAGTTGGAGAGAATATTTTATCACTATCGGCTATCGTTATTCATAGAGGCGACCGTTCAGGTGGACATTATACAGCTTATTTGAAGATAAATGATGAATGGTATTACTATAATGATATGGGACCAAGTATAGTTAAAGTTGGAAGTTATAACAAATTGTTATCATCAAACCCATCACCGATGAAATACGGAACACTTTACTTTTATTCGTAAAGTATTTATCTATTATTTAATTTTGAATTGGATATGAATTCAAAATTTGATTATTTATATTATTAAACAGCAGGTGCAACTACAGGTGTAACTACAGGGTCCTTTGGAAAATGTTTCATCTTATTGAGATGAAACTGAATACTGTAATAACGTAGTGGTTCTGTTTCCTTCTTAGGGTTGTATCCAAGAAGTTTCTGAAGTTTAGCATCAGGAATAATCTGACGACGGTCTTCAGGGTTTTGAAGGTTATTTGTCTTAATATAGTCGCAAATATACTTAGTAACCTCAACACGAGAATGAAGGTCAAAGTCATTCCAGCACGTAAACTTGGCCAAATCCTTTGAAATACGAGTTGGTTTCTGAAAGCCTGAAACCACTTTATTTTTACGGACAGATTTCTTGTTTTTAACGAGACGAAAAGCCTGTTTTTCTAGCAAGTTAACCTGACGAACTACTTTTCGTAGGAGAGTAAGCACTTTGTTCTTCTTAAATGCTTTATCTGATTCTGTTAGAAGGGCCAATTCATCAGAAACAAGTTTACGAAGGCTATCAAATTGATTCTGGAGTTTCTCTACAGGGTCAGCTGGCTCATCCGCTTTTACTTCTTCCGAAGTTGAAAGAACTTCAACCGACTCGACTTCAGCCTCAACATCTGATTCTGACTTAACTACTACTGGTTCAGGAACTACTACTTCAACTTCAACTACTGGCTCAGGAACTACGACTACAGGTGTGGGAGCAGGTACTGGTACTACTACTTCTGAAACAACTTCGGTTTCAGCTTTCTTTTTGCTTACGCGAGATTTGGGTTTTGTTTGACTTGACATTTTTTATATTTTGAATCTATCTTTAAATCTGTTTATATTGTAAGGAAAACGAACCTCAAAATAATAGTAATTCAATTATTATTAGAAAATTGTATATTATAATTTATTTTGAAAAATATATTTTATATTGTAATACAATTTAAAATATTATATTCTATTCATCGTTTAAATTCCAAGGATAATCTACATATCTTGTATTCGCCAATACTTCATTCTTATACAGAATTTTACAAGAACTATAATCTCCCTCATTCCAAATTTCATTCAATAGCAATATCCTTTCGCCTTTTATTTCGTAAAACCCTTCCGTTAATTCTTCTACTTCCATAAATCGTTTCATTATAAATCCGACCATTCGACATATCAACCCATAATCGGTATTTACATAATCATCAAAATTAGACGCATTCAGCTCATTCAAAATCATACCGATAATCTTATTATATTTAGAACATGCCATTAATCCTATTGCTAGTCCGTCATTTCTATTCACTCCTAATACACCAACAAATGTTGGATTCAAATCAGTCCTCTTTATTATATTATCAAATGATGTTAGAGGTTGACAATCAATATCAACATATATACCTCCTTTATTATATAACATCACCATCTGTAGTATATCCTTTTTATGTTGAGTTTTCATACATGATTCATATTTTCTCTTGATAACAGGATTCAAATCATCAATCATATTCAATATCATATTCGTATCATAAAGAGTATAAGCATATCCAACTGATTCATCCTTAATTTTATCAATAACTTCTACAGGTATTTTCTTATGATTAAAAGGCTTAATACAAACCTGAAAAATATCCTTTTCTATAGTATCTAACTTTGGAATCAATATTATGTATGGTTGATTATTGAACTGATAAATAGAATAATTTTTTAGACATTGAATATATTCTAATTTTATACTAAAATTTATAATTATTATATCATTAAAATTACGGCTTGAAATCATATTGAAAATATCAGAATAATAGTTATCTCCATCGACTACATTCTCATCAATCATAAATAATACAGGTTCCAAAAAGGAGTCGATTATACCACCTAATAAACTTACTGTATTAGTTCCTGTATAACTATATACTTTATTACTTATGATACATTCTGTATCAACAGAATTGATTATATGAACTTCCCTAAAATCATCTATTACTTTCTCTTCAAAACAAGTCTCAATTCCAATAAATACTTTTGGATAGGATAAACATAACCTGGAAAAAAGGTTTGATACCCAACTCGATTTAATACTTTTAGGTTCTACTCCTGTTATGGTCTTTATAGCATTATCAAATACAATATTTCTATTTGCAATTTGTTTTCTCCTCTCGATAGATAAAAATTTCAAAGATTGAAAATAATCATCTATCGTTAAGTTCAACTGACCATCAGGGGTTAAAAACTGCAAATCATCATATTCTATAACTACATTACTATCGAATTTATAATATTGATTCCAGGATTTAGGAATAATTGGTTTTGCCAATGTTGATAAAGCTAGATGTAGAGTTGCGCTTGTCTTACACCCCAAGTATCCTTCAATATAAGAAGGATTAAAAAAGACATAATGTGCATTTTTCATTAGATTCATCATATCTTCGGTCTCTATTTCAACATGAACATGGAAATTTGGAATTTCCTTTAAAAATTTAAAATAGGATGGACTCGTTTTCCATATAATCAAATGGAAATCAATATCTTCAAACTTATTAAAAAAGGCAAAAGTAAATGAGTTTGGAACATTAAAACGACCAACAAAAACTACTTGAAGTCTTGTTTTTGTTTTTATCAATTCAAATTTATCCTGTTCTGATATAATATTATAACAAGGCATTGCATAAGGCATTTCACATATCGAGTCTAGTCTATTATAAAACTGTCTTGTACCGACTTTAACTCTTGATTCACACCTAGATAAATGCCAATGATTAATTGATATGGTTTTTTCACTATATCTATCTTTTATGATAGAATACGATGGATTATCGTCTGTTATCAGGAATAAAACATCGTATTCTATCCCTGATTCTAATATGTCGCCCGTTTTCCATTCAATTGTTTTCTGAAAGAATTTATTATACCAACTTGAATATGTTTCTCCAATATGATATCCATCTGTAAAAGATGAATATATATGAACTTCTACATCATAAGTATAACAGTACTCTAATAAGTACCCTAACATCTCAAAATGGATGTCTTCATTGTGATAAATTGCAATCTTCATTTTAGAGATAAATTCTTATTTTTTAAATTTGTTTCATATTAGAAACTAATTCAATATGTAAATATTTATAAATTTTTGAATTGGTTTCCAAATCAAAAATACAATTAATAATTATTTCGACCATACTTGGTAAAAGTAATCTTTACAAGGTGCAAAAACAGTATCATCGCCGGCTTTAGAATATATGACACTAAATCCATTTTCTCCCAATACATTATCAATATATCTCTTATGAGAAAGGTCCAAATAGTCATTTTCCATAATGATTTTATTGATATTAGTTAATATATCAGGCATATCTCGTAGTATATAATAGAAAGCTCCTTCACAATCCAATACTAGAGTATCAAAAGTGAATGGATACTTTTGACTAAGAGTTTTCCACGATATAGTATCTACAGATATGTATCCAGTTGGAACCACATTTGATACAAAAGTCTTACAATCATTCTCCTTTTGAATTAACTTACGTTTTGAAAGAGCACATGATTCAATATGAAAATCAAGGTTATTTTGGTTTTTATTATGCTCAAGTTGTTTTGAGAATAAAGGATTTGATTCCATCGTTACTAGATTTGTATTGTTATTTTTATTTAATATGTAGGCTATAACAAGACTGTTTCTACCGATATTACCTCCTATTTCAAGTACATTTTCATTGCCAGTTATGAACTTACAAGACATAATCTGTTCTGGATATTCTTCATCAAAAGAACCATATTCCAAGTTCAATTTAGAATGAATATATCTCAATTTTTGATTTGGATCTTCAGATGTCGTTTCACCCTCGTTTTCAATTTCTTTTTCACCCTCATTTTCAATGTCTAAAAATCTATTTTCAAATTCAGAAACAACATTAGAATATGATTTAGATTTAACCCATTTATAATTCTTTTCAGTAAACACATTATCAAGCTCATTATCAAGAACAAAAAATAGACTTCTTAATGCTTGATTTTGCCATTCTTCTGTTTTTGGGTCACCTGGAATGATAGAGCCTCTTTTTCCAACAGTCTCTGTTAATGCTGCTAAATCATTACATATTACAAATGTTTTTGATGCTGCTGCTTCCATAGCTACTCGACAACAAGTCTCTGCAAATGTACATGGATAAAACAAAATATGAGATTCAGACCAATATCTATTTAGTGTCTCTTTATTCACCCACCCATGATTTGATACAGTTTCTGATTGTTTTTCCAATAATCTTCGTATCTCATCTATTTCATCCTTATCATAATGAAGATAGGCTAAATCTAGATTGCAAAAAACATTTAATTTTGATTCTGGATATCGTTCAACTATTTGTGGAAACATTCTAAGTAAATACAATAATCCTCTATTTGGAAATGAAGGATAAATAAATGAATATTTATTCTTATTTTTATCTACATAATCTTCAGTATCAATTCCATAAGAAATAACAGAAGTTTTATTTTTAAAGGCTGGAAATAAGCTTAGAAATTGTTCTTTTTGCCATTCGGATATACATAATACTCCTGATAATTTGTTTGATAAAGGCACCAAATCACCCTCAATTGCAAGGTCATGCAAAACCAAGTATAATTTAGATATACTAAAAGAACTGCATATGCTTATAAAAATATATTCAGTATAACGACTTACCAAACATATATCTATCATATTCGTTAGTGCAAAATTAATGAAATTTTCAATTGGAATATACGTTACATTATTATAAACTTTATAACCCTCCTGTTCACTCTCAACACAATTGCAAAATACTATAACTCTATTATTATTATTGGAAGCTAGCGTTTCGGCATATTGAATCGACCACGTTTCTGAACCTCCCAATCCTTTGGTCTTCAATGTCTCCCCATCCCAACTACTCCATCCACCATTATCAACAAAACAAATCAACTTCCTATCACTCTTTAATTTTGGGATTTCTATATTCATATTACTTTGTTCAGTTTTCATTTTGATATACAGGCTGAAAATAGCAAACCATTTTTTATATGTAAAATTGTCCTTTGAATTATTAAGTAATATTTGAGCACAAAGCAATCCTAATTCGTAATCTTCAAAATTAAAACATAATGGAAGGAGAAATTTAGGAGCATAATCATCTGTTATATTCTCTCGTACATTCATATTTTTATGCACTTTTTGAATCATCATTACTCTCTTCAAAAAAGAATATGCTAATTCATTGTTATTGTTATTCAAGTAATGATACCCAATCATAAACAACGGATCCGGTATATCACTATCTTTATTATAACATTTCATATACATATCTTCAACCTCATTCCAAGGAAGGTTCGTATTTCTTTCTGATATCAAAGCAATCTTGAAATAAGAATCATATACCTCCTCTTCAAAACCGTTATATTCAGCCTCAGAACGATGTCTGTAGTATGTTAAAGCATTATCCCAGTCTTTCAAAGAAAAATAGGTCTCAGCCAAATAGTATAGACTTCTTGTATCAGCAGGATTTTCATTTAATTCATCAAAAAGTAATTCCAAGTCCTTTTTCTTCCGTTCCATAGTTCTTTCTTTCATAAATTCAGAAACAACATCAGTAATTCGACATAAAGTGAATGGTATGCTTAAGTTCATATTTTTCTCAATTATTTCATGTATTTTATATTGATATCGCAATCCTCTCTCTGGTTTAGTTATCCTATTGGACGAATATTGAGTTTCTACATCAGATATAAATAATGAGAACGAGTCTGCTACATCATCACCTCTAGCTATAGCAAGAAAATCTCTTAAATAACCAGTAATAATATAAGTATCATCCAACATCAGGTTAAAAGCACATTCAGAACCGGCTAGTTCAAGCAACCTGTTTCGACTATCCCTAAAGTTAATAAATGGTTCCTGATACAATATTCCTTCCTTATCAGATAATACATCATTAATTATCGATATAGTATTATCGGTCGAACCTGTATCTAGAATTGTCCACCTATCCATATACGGCTTATTTGCGATAAGAATATCACGGAAACCATCTCCTGCATTCTTAACCATTATCATTAGGTTAATCATATTATCATATTCTAAAACATATCCTTTCACCGGATCTTCTTTTAACCAATTCTTAAATTTATTACAAAATTCAGTCCAAATTAAATTGGAAATATAAACATATTTTTCGAAATACAATATTTTGTGCATAGCATCCATATCAGTATCATTCTTTGAAATGATAATTCCAATCTCATTTTCAATCGATAACTCATATTCTATATTTCGAAAGTTATTATAACTAATGATATTTACCTTTCGTTGAGAATCATAGAGTGATAGATTTTTCCTTATAGGTTCAAGTTGAGAATCACGAGAAATGTTAATCATATAAAATGAATCAATTAGATTGATTGGTATGTATCCTCCGAATTTAACTTTCGAACAAAACAACTCATTTAACCCCAAAGTTGAACTCAATTTCTTTAACAAACCAATATCTCTGTCACAATAAGACACATTTTCTCTTACGACCATTGGAGATAGATTAACTTCTGCAATATTAAATTCATCTTCATCTACAGTATACGTCTTATTATGGATAATAATTTCTTTCATTTTTAAGCTTATTTTTCATAGCTATAAATCAAATTATTTTTGGATTGATTTTCAACATCTCCCTTATAAATGAGACTAATTCCTTCTTTATAGAAAAACATCTCCTTGGAGGAGAATTATCATCATAATCATTAATATCAATTTTGACCTCATTTACAATATGGTTTTCATCGTCATTGTCAATGTAGATTCCAGAATCAAGCTTGATATCTATTAGTGTATCTAACTTAACTTTTGTAAATTTAATCTGTTTATCACCCTTCATTTATTATAATTCAAATGAAGCTTCAAATATATTTATTATATTAGTTGTAACAGAACTATTTACGATTTGAATAAAAGGAGATAAGTTTAAAGTTGTACTTCAGTTCAAAGTAAGATTATAAAAGATAAACTCTTTTACAATTCAAAAAAGAAGATAATTACATATATTATTTATCTCCTAAAGTAAAAGGAGATAAGTTTAAAGTTGTACTTCAGTTCAAAGTAAGATTATAAAAGATAAACTCTTTTACAATTCAAAAAAGAAGATAATTACATATGTTATTTATCTCCTAAAGTAAAAGGAGATAAGTTTAAAGTTGTACTTCAGTTCAAAGTAAGATTATAAAAGATAAACTCTTTTACAATTCAAAAAAGAATATAATTACATATGTTATTTATTACACATATATCTTCTTGACAACCCCAATTACCTTCGTTCGTCCTTCTGATAACAAAATCTTAGTTCCTAAAGGAAGATATTCATTTTGATAAGCAAACTCAAATGTAGCTAATGCTTGGTCGCCAGTTCTTAATATATTATCTTCAAATTCTGTAGGCCGACTACTAGTCTTACTTATGATATCACTTAGTCTAACAGTCTGACGTATCGACAATCCATTCAATACTGGTGAATACCCAACCCTAATTGTTGTTGTATGAGAATGCAATATCTTTATATCAGCATCAAATTTCTTGATAAATAACTGTTGACTTATTTCTGATAATATAACATTCCCTCGACGAATACTCTTCCTATTAACTATCTTTTTTAAACCCAAACATATATAAGAACCATAACTAGCAGACTGAACAGGAACTCGTTTAGAATGAATAGACTTTACCGTAATAGATTCATACTCATTATTATTTGGTCCTAAAAACAACTTATCTCCAACCTTTATTTTACCAGAAACTAAATTTCCTCCAACAACAATTCCAATCCCTGTTACATTCCAAATATAATCGATAAAGAATTTTACATTATTATCAACTACTTTTATCGGTTCTTTTTTCAATACATTCAAGAACTGTCGTATATTATCAAACCCTTCTCCAGTTATATTTGATATATTAAATATTGGGACTATGCTTTCCGTATTCATCTGCTTCGCACAAGTCAATATGTCTTGTATATTATTAATTTTTACCGGTATCCTTCTTACGATAGGAGACTTCAAAATCTTGTTAATAGTAGTCATTGTATCTTTGTATACTTTCTCATTATCAACAATCATATCGATTTTAGTAATTACAAAAGCAAAGGGAATACCAAGTGTAATACATAAGAATATATGCTCTCTTGTCATTCTTAATACACCTCTATTCGCTCCTATCATTATAAAACACATATTAGGGGGAGATGAAGTTAAACCAAGAATTGTAGTCTTTAGATATTTCTCATGTCCTGCAAGGTCGAAAAATGTAACTATCTTTGAACTTGCTCTCACGATATCAGGCCAACTCATCTTTCCACATATACTACGATAGTTCACAATTTCTCCAGTCTCGTCAAACCCTAAGATTTGATGAGATATTGATGATGTTCTACCAGATTTGATTTCATGTGGATAATTAAATATCATCGACCGAGCATATCCTCTTCCGTCATCAAAAATACCGTTTACTATCGCACCTGTAAAAGTACTTTTGCCAGAATCAACACTTCCAGCAATAGCAATACTCAAATCAATATATTTATTATCGTTTCTCTCTCTCACCATAAGTTCATATATCTTCTTATTTGAAGAAATTGGAGTTGAAGATAATAGGGTAATTACATAATTATTCATTTGAGCAGCACTATTTAAGATCCTAACGGTCTCTTCATATTCATTCTCTGTTATTCCTGTAATCATTCCTTTATCCTCAACACCAAGATTGTATATACATTCACCATCACCTTCCTCTGTCCTGAATCTCATTTGACTAGATAATTTCTCTATCCTTTCTTCATCCTTATTTATCAGTTTCAACTTATATTCAATATTTCCATCTTCTCTTTCAGGTGGCATCTTAGTTTCTCGTATATTCATTATAAAATTTTATAATATCACCTTAATTTTAAGTTGCTAATTTCATAATTCACATAATAATATGCTATAATAAATGACACCTTACATATATTTGTAACCGATACTAATTCGGTTAGTAACTTGGCCCATTGTGAAAATCCATTTAGATTGTGTTCAAATCAACTCAGTAAATTTCTTCATATCGATAAAACATATCTTAAAATTAATTTTGATTAAAAGTTAATTTTTATTAAAAAGGAGAAGGCAAAAAGATTATTTTTGGAGGAGGAGGACAAAGTTTATTATTTATCGCAGTGATGATATCCTGTCGATATTGATGTATCTCTGGAACACTGTTTATCCAAACACTAACATCTTCCTTTGTCAGTTTTTCATATGGTATAAAGTTGGTAATATTATTAGTATTAATAGGACTAGAATAAAACATAGCACTACTATAGCTATCACCGATATCTGGGTCAACATAAGTTCCAACGTATTTCCAATTTATAGTGAAAATAAAATTTTTATATTCTGTATATTGTGGATATGCCATAAAACCATCTACAAAGAAATCAAATCTGGTATTATTTAGATTTGCTAGTTGGTTAGGAAGAGGAGTTACAGGAACTTCTGGAATAATAGGAACAAAAGGTATTACAGGAACATCGGGATTAACTAAAACATCGGGATTAACTAAAACATCGGGATTAACTAAAACATCGGGATTAACTAAAACATCGGGAGTAGGAAGAACTTCAGGAGTAGGAAGAACTTCAGGAGTAACAGGAACATCAGGAGTAACAGGAACATCGGGAGTAGGAAGAACTTCAGGAGTAACAGGAACATCAGGAGTAACATCGGGAGTGACTAAAACTTCAGGAGTAACTAAAACGTCAGGAGTAACTAAAACTTCAGGAGTAACAGGAACATCGGGAGTAACTAAAACTTCAGGAGTAACAGGAACATCGGGAGTAACTAAAACTTCAGGAGTAACAGGAACATCGGGAGTAACTAAAACTTCAGGAGTAACAGGAACATCGGGAGTAACTAAAACATCAGGAGTAGGAAGAACGAGTTGATTATTTATTGAATTGATAATATCATTTTGATATTGATATAATTCTGGAATACTATTTATCCAAACACTAATATCTTCCTTGGTTAGGTTTTCATAAGGTATAAAGTTGACAATAGTACTGCCGTCAATAGGACTGGAATAAAACATTTCACATTTGTATACGGGGTCAATATACGTTCCGACATACTTCCAATTTATCGTAAAAACGACATTCTTAAAATCAATAGATTGTGGGTAATCTGTAAAGCTAACTATAGCAAAATCGAAACTTATATTATTTATATTTGTGGACATTGTCTTTATAGAAGTAAATTAATTTTATAAGTAGAATTATGTTCTTATCATATATAAATCAATGGCCGACGAAATAGATATTGATAACCTTCTTTCCAATTGGTTTGAAGCTAAACAACGAATTGCTGAACTTGAAAAGAAATGCGATAAATATAAGTCTATCGCTGATAAAGTGTTAAATATTAAAGGTGAAGACAGTCTCAAATCGAAGACATTAAAACTTACAAAATCAGATATTGAAAGACAATCTATTTCTAAAAAGGATGTTCCTAAAGATATTTGGAAAGCATATGCTAAACTCTCTTCATTTTCAACATATAGGCTTACTCAAATTAAGAAAAAGTAAATTTAAAACCATAATCACCATATAAAAAATGCAAGAATCAAAACCTGAAACTGAAATGGAACCGGAAACTGAACCTAAAGCGGAGAACAATAACGAAGAATATGTGCCTTCTCATAATATGGAAGGTAAATATGCAGTATTGGCCGAGACTAATAACCAATTCAAAGAAACTTGGTACTACTTAATTAGACATGATACAAATAATGATGCTCTGGATTATCTCTATAAACAACTAGATTCTATCGAATGGGAGTATCTTGAAAACTACTCTACCTTTTCTCTCGACTTGGAAAATCTGGTTTCACCACAGACTGCAAAAGAGCTTACAAAGGTATGTATCAACGATGGCTCTCCTCATAGGAAGTTCGACGGAACCCTCGAGTTTATCAACTTTGAGTTTCGTAAGAAGGATAACAACATCGTCCGATTAATTAAAGTATGTGAAACAATCGGTAGTGGTAACATTGAAAATTATGTTGAAGGAGAAGACTTTGACCCTGAAGATTACGAGGAAGAGGGAGAAGAAGAAGATGAGGAAGAAGATTCGGACAGTAGTAGTAGCAGTGAATCTGAAGAAGAGGAAGAAGACAAACCATTACCACCACCTCTTCCTACAAAAACGAAAGGAGTGAAAGGAGTGAAATCAAAACAAAATTAAACGTATTACAATTTAATTTTCCATTTATTTAATAAATGGATAATTCAAAAATCATTGTCTATGCAATATTATTTCAATTGATACTGGTAATTTTAATTATATCGAGTGCTTTTTTTAGTTCTGAATCAGGTCTATTTTCGACCTTCAAAAAAATACCATCAACTGCTTACATTATTACTGCAACCAGTATACTGTTGACTTATATGTCAATTCAAAGCGCTTCCTTTAAAGAAGCTTGTACTGTTGGTTTTAATATTGTTGATAGAGCTGAAAAGCATATATTTGAAGAATTCGTTAAATATCACGATGAAGTACCCGTATTTATAGACTCAATGCAATTCAAAATTGATAAACCTAAACCTAAACCTCGAATTCCCAATACAGCAAAACAAGATATCGTAGAAAACTATATTTCAACCTTAATATTCCAATCAGTAGAAGATTATATCATAAGTGCTGTCATCACAGACTTGAGTGACAAAGAATGGTTTATTATGTTTACAGGTTGGTTTCAATCTGATATTCTAATTGAACTTTGGAAAAAATCATATATCAACTTTGCTGAATATACTGTAAAGTATATCAATACTCTTATTGATTTTTGTAAACAGAATAATTCGTCTTTTACTTCATATGATAAAATCAATGAAATTTGTGGTTCATTTGTTCTTTCTCCCAACTATCCAAATTTGCTCAAGAAAGAAGATAAGTACAACATATCTTTTAAAGGATATTAACCTCAATATCAATCTAAATTATTTACAATAATTTAAATTGCAATTCACCTTAAAAATTATTTTCTGTTAAGGTTCCTTCTACATACAATTTATTTGCCTCTTCCTTATCAGGACAGATTACTCTGCTACCCAATGAGTTACATCTACAAAAACCATCCTTTCTTCTAATGATTAGAACAAGACCAATTATTACAGCAACAATTACAAAAAATACAAGACCGACTTTAAAGTTTTCGTTTTCAAACAAGGACATTTATTATTATTAGGATAAATATATTTTACATTACTCCATCTATACGATTTTCAGAGAAAGTATTACAACGACTTTCACTATTTAACGGACTAGGTTCAATTACAGTTGAACCATTCTTCATAGGACACTTCAAAGGCATATCATATTGTACACCTCCATAATCATTAACGTAGCTAGGACCACGTACCGCATAGGAGACAAAAAAATTCTCCTTACTCCCCTTATCCTCAATCCGAATTTCATCATATGCATTATTCATCTGACGATACATCGTCATTCCCTTTTGTCTAGTTGCCATTTATTATCGTTAATAAATTAAAATGAAATTTTATAAACCATACACTTAAGATTAGGCACAATACAATGATTTCTGAACAAGATACATGGACTATTCTTGATGACTATTTTAAGAGAAATGGCTTGGTTAATCATCAAGTTGACTCATTCAATTACTTTGTCAACGTTGGTATATCAAGCATTCTCCGAGACGAACCTCCAATTATTATCAATAAGGGAAATAACAAGTACTCCCTTATTTTCAGTGATGTTTATATACAAAAACCAACCATCATTGAAGAAGACAGAGAAATTCGAGCATTCAATCCTTCGGAAGCACGACTTAGAGACTTAACATATGATTCCCCAGTATATGTTACTGTTACCGAAATTATCGAGAATGAAGGAGAGAATCCAGAGATTAACAAATATAACAGAATTATTCTCTGTCGTATTCCCGTTATGCTCAGGTCGAGCAAGTGCTATCTTACAAATATGACTCCGACCGAAAGAATTGAAGCTGGAGAATGTCCTTACGATGAAGGTGGTTACTTTATTATCAAAGGAAAAGAAAGAGTTATAATCTCACAAATTAGAGGTGCTTACAATATCCCTTTAGTATATCTTCAAAAGCACGGGGACCGATTCAAATATATCGCCGAGGTCAGAAGCATGTCGGACGAAACAGGACATTCAGTCCTTATTCAAGCCATGGTTGGTAATGATGACAGGAGTCTACTCTTTTCTCTCCCTTATATAAAAGAGTATATCCCGATGGGCATCGTGTTTAAAGCTATGGGTATTATCGATGAACAAGATATTGTCAACTACATCGGTCTCTTTACTGATAATGCAAAAAAATACATTAAGCTCATTCTTCGCGACGCATATGTTGTTGAACAAGAAGATGGGTTTGAAATGTTTAAAAGTCAATGCAAAAAAGACAACGATGATATGACTGATGAGGATATCCAAGAAAGCTGGGATGAAATGGAACTGGAAGACCAGATACCTTGGAAAAATATTGCTACACAAAAGGCTGCTTTAGAATATATCGGTGCTTATTCTCTTCATATCATCAAGGAAGAAGAAAGATTTGATTATGCTTATCAAGTGGTTCACAGTGACCTATTTCCCCATATAGGTGTTACTGCATCCATTAAAGAAAAAGCATTCTTCCTCGGACATATCATCAACAAACTTATTTCAACTCATATTGGAATCAGAAAAGATGATGACCGTGATAATATGATGAACAAACGAGTTGAATCACCAGGAATCTTATGCCAAGAACTTTTCAGACAACTTTTCAAAAAATATACAGAAACAATCGTCAATGCAATTGATAATAAGAAACAGAATCCTAACGCAATCTCTATTATCTCCAAACTTACAACGATTACCAACGGAATCAGGCATTGCTTTAGTACTGGAAAATGGGGTGTTCCAAAGAACAACTACATACGAATGGGTGTCTCTCAAGTTCTTTCGAGACTTTCATATGGAGGTGGTCTTTCACATTTGAGAAGAGTATCAATTCCAGTTGGAAAGGAATCTAAAAACTCTAAGATTCGACAAATCAATCCTTCCCAATTGATGTATATCAGTCTTCACGAAACTCCAGAAGGTCACGCTGTCGGTATCGTTCTCAACCTCTCTTTATCTGCAAAAATATCGGATAAGTTTTCTAAAATCCTCGTGAAAGAGGTTATTCAACAATGCGAAAACATCATCCTTATTAACAACTTTGATGACAGAAACGATAAGACAAAAGTATTCCTTAACGGAATGCTTGTTGGAATGACTGAAGACCCATATGCTCTTATGGATGAAATTAGACTCTTTAGAAAATCAAAAATGCTCAAATACGATGTATCAGTAAGCTATGATGATGTCGATGAGAATATTAATATTTTCTCAGACGAAGGTCGTTTAATTCGACCTGTTTTTACAGTGGATGAAGACCATCTTCGAATTACAAAAGAAGATTTGACAAAGAACTGGGATGAATTGGTTGAAAATGATTTGGTTCGATATGTTGATGTATCAGAAATTAACAATTCCGTGGTTGCATTCTATCCTCAAGAACTTACAAAATATCGGAATGATTATTGTGAGATTAATCCGTGTTTGATGTTTGCCGTTATGGATGGTACTATTCCATTTGCTGAGCACGCTCCAGCTCCACGGAATTGCTATTCGGCTAGTCAATGTAAACAGTCAATGAGCATGTATTGTTTGGCTTATCAATCACGAACATATACCCATGCTCATGTTCTTTCTTACCCTCAGAAACCTCTTGTCAATACTAAACTTGGACAGTTTATGGGATTCAACGATATGCCAGCTGGAATCAACGTTATCGTTGCAATTGCTTGTTATTCAGGGTAAACCTTTGGTTAAGCCCAAGTCATTCCAAAAGAATGGCTAGTCCTTTCATACAGGGCAACATAATCAAATTGCGGGAAACTCCTTTAGTAATATTATATAATCTTGGTTTAATAGTTTAAAGTATACTGAAAATGATAATTACTTGTAGAGACTGTAAAAACAATTTTGAAGCTCCTAATAGGAGAAACAAAAAGTGTCAACCTTGTGTAAAAACGAGTTTGAAATTAAGGTCGAAAATATATAAAAAAAATAATAAAGAAAAAGTTACTCTGTATAATAAAGAGTATAAGGCAAAAAGTAGAGATGAAATTAAAGAATATAACAGACTATACAATATTCAAAACAGAGTTGAAATACAGACTAGACAGACTCGAACACATAAGGAAAGGAGAAAAACTGATATGAACTATAAAATGTCTATTGTATTGAGAAATAGATTGAAAAAGTTTTATAAAGGTAATAGAAGCAAGATACAAAATGTCATCGGATGTTCAGTTCAAAATTTTAAATATTGGATTGAATATAATTTTAATAATGAGATGAACTGGAATAACCATGGAACTGTATGGCATATAGACCATGTGTTGCCTTGTTCTAAGTTTAACCTAGAAAATGATGACGAAGTGAGTATATGTTTTAACTGGAAAAATCTCAGACCTTTAACAGCAAGTAAAAACTTAGCTAAAAATAACAAGTTACAATACAGGGATATTTTAAATCATATTATAGTTACAGAATATTTCTATAAAATAAACAACCAAGATTATAATAATATAAACTATGACCACTTTGCTACTAAGCTGTTAAAGAAATCTAACGGTGGCCCAAGCTAATCACTTGGGGTATAGTAAAAAGGCAAGTGGGATAAGGACAATCCGCAGCCAATCTTCTTCATCCGATAAGTCAGGATAAGAAGCAGGTTCAACGACTAGATGATTATGGGCATGAGAGATTCGACAAATCTCAATGATTGCTTAAGGTATAGTCTAAACCCACATGTAAATGTGTTTGAATGTAGTCTTATCAAGTCGTATGTTAGGCTTGAAGGGCGAGTTTCAAAATCCAATGATGGTAAGAGGAAATGCTTACTTGAGGATGGTATTCTTGATAATCAAGAGGATTCGGTTATAATAAATCACGGGGCAATTCAAAGGGGATTATTTTGGGCTACTACATATAAGACATTGGTTGAAGAAGAGAAGAAACAAGGTTCATATATCTTTGAGAAAATTGGTTCTCCTCCTCTCGATAAAAGAAAGAAAAATGTAAACTATCATCTTCTTAATGAGAATGGTGTTGTCAGAACAAGAAATCCTGATGGTTCTGCTGTCTATGTTCAGCCTGAAGATGCAATTGTTGGAAAAGTATCGATTCAAAGCAGTAAATCAGGACAAGAGACACTTTCTTGTTGCTCCCTGATTGTAAAGAAGGGTGAAGAAGGATTCATTGATAAAGTATATGATTTCAAAACTCCGTCAGGTTATAGAATGGTTAAGATAGTTATTCGAAAGGTAAGAATTCCAGAAATTGGAGATAAATTTGCAAGTCGGACAGCACAAAAAGCTACTCTCGGAATGGTATATAGCCAACAAGATATGCCTTGGACACAAGATGGAATGACTCCCGACCTTATCATCAATCCTCATTGTATTCCCAGTCGTATGACCATCAATCAACTTCTCGAATCTGTTCTCGGAAAATCATGCGCTTTAGAGGGAAAGTTTGGTGATGCTTCTCCCTTTGGAAGTAACAGCATAGATATTGCAGACCACCTTTGTGACAGACTTGGAATGAACAAACACGAGAGAAGTGGAAAGGAATTATTGTATTCAGGCTTTACAGGAGAACCAATCGGTGAAGTTTTTATCGGACCTGTTTATTATCAACGATTGAAACATTTGGTTTCCGATAAAATGCATAGTCGTTCTACAGGTCCAATTACAACTTTAACAAGGCAACCACTTGAAGGTAGGTCAAGAGATGGAGGTTTACGAGCTGGAGAAATGGAATGTTCAGCTATCATTGCTCACGGAGCTTCGAGGTTCCTAAAAGAACGGATGTTTGAACAATCAGACCCCTTCCAAATTCCAGTGTGCGAGTCTTGTTCAAACATATCTACAACTCAAAAGGAATGCAGAAATTGTCATACAAATAATGTAGTTAAGTTGAATATTCCCTATGCAAGCAAATTGTTGATACAAGAGTTAAATGGCATGCTTATCAAGACTGAATTCAAGTCGAAAAAATAAAAGATTTATCTAATCATATAATATCATTTTTAATGATATTATATTCTGTTTCCTATAATAAATGAATAAATTATCTCTCAGTAGATTAAAGATAATAGCAAGAAAATCCGGTTCTACTGGATATTCGACTCTTAACAAAAACGATCTCATCGATTTCATTGGAAAAAGAACAAAATCACCAAATACAACTGTAATACAACTCAAAAAAATGGCTAAAGAGTTAGGAGCAAAAAACTACTCAAATGTTCTGAAAAAAGATCTTGTTAGACTTGTTAATTATAAATTAAAAAAAAGTATAATTTGTTCACCTTCAATGAAAACAAATAGATTAAGTACCAGCTTATTAAAATCATATCGAAAATCTACACCTAAAAATAAACCATCGCCTAGAAGACAAGATATTTCTATTCTTGAGGAAATTCAAGCTAGAAGAGTGCCTACTCCACAGAAACAACCCACTCATAGAAGACAAGATATTCCTATGAATATCTTTGAACAAATTCAAGCTAGAAGAATATCTACTCCACAGAAACAACCCACCCCTAGAAAGCAAGCTATTCCTATGAATATGCTTGAACAAATTCAAGCTAGAAGAGTATCTACTCCACAGAAACAATCAGTATCTCAAAAGAAAGCTATTCCTATGAATATGCTTGAACAAATTCAAGCTAGAAGAGTATCTACTCCACAGAAACAACCCACTCATAGAAGACAAGATATTCCTATGAATATGCTTGAACAAATTCAAGCTAGAAGAGTATCTACTCCACAGAAACAAGCTATTCCTAATAATATGCTTGAGCAAATTCAAGCTAGAAGAGTAGCTACTCCACAGAAACAAACCACCCCTAGAAAGCAAGCTATTCCTATGAATATGCTTGAACAAATTCAAGCTAGAAGAGTCGATACTCCACCGAAACAATCAGTAGCTCAAAAGAAAGCTATTCCTAATAATATACTTGAGCAAATTCAAGCTAGAAGAGTAGCTACTCCACAGAAACAAACCACCCCTAGAAAGCAAGCTATTCCTATGAATATGCTTGAACAAATTCAAGCTAGAAGAGTCGATACTCCACCGAAACAATCAGTAGCTCAAAAGAAAGCTATTCCTAATAATATACTTGAGCAAATTCAAGCTAGAAGAGTCGATACTCCACCGAAACAATCAGTAGCTCAAAAGAAAGCTATTCCTATGAATATACTTGAGCAAATTCAAGCTAGAAGAGTCGATACTCAACAGAAACAACCCACCCCTAGAAAGCAAGCTATTCCTAATAATATGCTTGAGCAAATTCAAGCTAGAAGAGTCGATACTCAACAGAAACAATCAGTAGCTCAAAAGAAAGCTATTCCTATGAATATGCTTGAACAAATTCAAGCTAGAAGAGTCGATACTCAACAGAAACAACCCACCCCTAGAAAGCAAGCTATTCCTAATAATATGCTTGAGCAAATTCAAGCTAGAAGAGTCGATACTCAACAGAAACAACCCACCCCTAGAAAGCAAGCTATTCCTATGAATATGCTTGAACAAATTCAAGCTAGAAGAGTCGATACTCCACAGAAGCAAGCTATTCCTATGAATATGCTTGAGCAAATTCAAGCTAGAAGAGTATCTACTCCACAGAAACAACCCACCCCTAGAAAGCAAGCTATTCCTATGAATATGCTTCAAGAGATTCAAAATGGAAAAATGGGATTAAGATCTAATAATTCGACAAAAGTTAAAAAACAAGATGAAAGTGAACTTGAAAAAATTATAAAAGATAGAAGACTGAAAATTAGTAATGATGAAGATAAATGCAAAATTGATGATGATTGTGGTTTTGGCGAAAGATGTATTTCCGAATATTGCCAAGAAGAAGAAGAAGAAACAACTCAATCTCAAAATAAATTATATATGACAAAATCAACCCCAAAACGAGTATCTGTAACGAAGAGAGAAGAAAATATAAAAATAAAAGGTGTACCAATGGTTAATTTTGCAGAACAATTAAGACAAAAGAAAAGGGAAATAGAAGAAAAAAAGATAAATAAAGTTCCAATTGTTCCAGAAAAAAAGATTAAACAAAATTCGTTACAAGAACAAATGAATAGATTTTATGCTCCTCCTGTAAAGTCTGATGTTGATGATGACGATGATGAATGGAAATAAATATTATATTTACAGTATTATTCGATATTGAATTATAGATACAATGGATAAATATAATTATCAAATTATAATTATCAAATTATTTTTATCTTTATATGTATAAATGGTTAAAATATTCAATGACAAAAAGAAATTGAATGTGAAACGAGTTAGGTTTCAAAGTAAAAGTTCAGCAAAAAGATTAATGGAAAAATCGGTGCCTAGATTAATGTCTATGGCAAAAAAATTGGGTTGCAAGAGATACTCAAAATTAACAAAAGTTGCACTTGTTAGATTCGTCCTTAAATGTATTCAGAAAAATAAGCTACGAAAGTCACCTAGAAAGTCACCTAGAAAGTCACCTAGAAAGTCACCTAGAAAATCATCTAGAAAATCATCTAGAAAATCACCTAGAAAGTCACCTAGAAAGTCACCTAGAAAGTCACCTTCACCAAGGCCTTATTCTGATATGACTGTAAAAGAATTGAGAAAATTGGCTAAAAATCTTGGATGTAAAGGATTCTCAAATCTTTATAGAGATGAACTAGTTTTACTAGTAAAGAAATGTAGAGCCAACAAAAGACTCTCACCTGTTAAACAAGATCCTGCAAATATGTCAGTAAAAGATTTGAAAGCTTTAGCTAAAAAGCTTGGTTGCAAAGGATATTCAAAGCTTACTAGATATGCTCTCATCGACTTTATTAAACAATGTAGTGGTGTAAAGAAAACTCTTGTATCAACCAGAAGAGCATCACCAAGAGTATCACCCAGAAGAGCATCACCAAGAGTATCATCCAGAAGAGCATCACCAAGAGTATCATCCAGAAGAGTATCACCAAGAGTATCATCCAGAAGAGTATCACCTTCATTCCCTATGGGAGTAGGAAGAACACCATCACCTTCATTCCCTATGGGTTTTGGAAGAACACCATCACCTTCATTCCCTATGGGTTTTGGAAGAACACCATCACCTTCATTCCCTATGGGTTTTGGAAGAACACCATCACCAACATTCCCTATGGGAGTAGGAAGAACACCATCACCAACATTCCCTATGGGAGTAGGAAGAACACCATCACCAACATTCCCTATGGGTTTTGGAAGAACACCATCACCAACATTCCCTATGGGTTTTGGAAGAACACCATCACCTACATTCCCTATTGGAGTAGGAAGAACACCATCACCTACATTCCCTATTGGAGTAGGAAGAACACCAACAAAGAAAGGTCCTACTATTGCTATGTTGCCTAGAAAGTCACTAAAAAAGACAGGTCCTACTATTGCTATGTTGCCTAGAAAGAGAAGAACACCAAGCCCGGTTTACAATCTAGACCCATCTCAACAAAGAACACCAAGTCCAGTTTACAATCTAGACCCAACTCAACAAAGAACACCAAGCCCTGTAATGGGTCGACTTGTTCAATCAAAACAAAGAACACCAAGTCCTGTAATGGGTCAACTTGTTCCATCAAAACAAAGAACACCAAGCCCTGTGATGGGTCGACTTGTTCCATCAAAACAAAGAACACCAAGCCCGGTAATGGGTCAACTTGTTCCTGTACGTCAACCAGTATATCCAATTAGTGATGAATGGTTCGGAGGAATACCATATGAACCTGTTGGAGCAAAGTATCCTGCTAAGTATCCAGTAAGAACACCAAGTCCTGTTTCACCTAGAAAAGGTTTATTCCCAGAAAGAAGTCAAAGAATACAAAGAAGAGGTGGAAGAGGTGGAAAAGTAGCGAAGAAATCTCCAGTAGGTAAATTCCCCCCAATGCTTGGTGATTTGAGTCCTATAGAAAAGAAAACACCATCAGGAACTATGCCATCTCCACCACCTGCATATCTTTCTCCCAATCAATATGATTTACAACATCTCATTACTAGATATGGTAGACTTCGAAATCTTCCAGGAACATCTAAAAAAATAAGAACACCAACTCAAAGCGTATCTCAATATGTTAGACAAGTGACACCTATTCAGGAAGAGTCCGACGTAAGTTCAGATTCAGGATATGAATCAGCTGATTCTGATATTTTTAGCACACCTGAAGAAGCGGAAGGGTCTGATTTACTAAGAATGAATAGAAGAAGTCAACCACAGACTATTTCTTGGGGTGATAGTCCAGCAAAAAGGTCTCGTCGTAAGAAAGTACAAAGGAAGAAGAGCAAGAAGAGCAAGAGCAGACGTTGAGGATAAATGTTGTTAAATAATATATTTGCATTTGTAAAATGGCAGTTAATAACAATTGTAATGACAGATTGAATAGGATAATAATAATTGTTATGCTCTTCATAATAGCCGTATTAGTATCTTATATAATATACGACCAAATTAATGAACACTTTAATGACAAAGACCCTAAATTAGCTGAACTTAAGAATAACTTACAAACCCTTTTTAAGAATAAAGAAAAATCAGGAGAAAAATGGACTGGTAATTTAGAAAGTTTAAATGAGAGGAAAGATATTTTGGAACAAATAAAATTATACGTGGGTTCAAAATCATATACTATAAACAAAAGTAGGATATATATGTGTTTGAAAGACGAGAGTGGAGATTATTACGATGATAACTCTCTGATGTTCGTATTATTACATGAGTTAGCTCACGTTATATGTAAATCAATTGGACATACGAATGAATTTCAAGAGATATTTAATGACTTATTGATTGAAGCTGATAAGGCAAATATATATAATCCTCGTATACCAATGGTTAAAAAGTATTGTGGACATGATTAAATCAGTTTGTAATTAAATTGTAAAGTTACAATTTAATAACATTTACCGCATATTGGAGAACATCTACAACGATAACATACATTCTTGTTGAATTTAAAACAGGAAAATCCTTGGTATTTGAACTTACAATATTGACAGTAATATTTTGAATATCTGACTTTCCAACAGTTTTTACAGTATGAAAATGAACTAGAAGAATAGTTTTTATCGACTATAGATAAAAAGTAAAGTTCATTATTCGAATATAGTTCATTGCAAATTGAACAAACCCAAATCATATTGAAACTCATTTATCATCTACAAATCTATAATTTCAAAATCATCGAATTCCAATATGATATTATCTTCAAATTCAGATTCAAGTTCCTTAATCTTTCTTTTTAAAATTGATACTTTATTAAACAGAAGTTTGTTTACCGTTTGAAGTTCCTTATTTTTTTCAGTTAGACTTTGAATTAGAAAATGGTCACTAAGAGTCATAATGTAAGACATTTATTTAATGACAACATAAATGATTTTTTTAATAATAATCATATCTGTTATATGTTATAGATAAATCAAACTGTAATACAGCTTAAAAACGTAATTTCATTATCAGTTCACATTTAAAATGATTTTACGTTATTATATTTATAGGAAAGAAAATGACTTTGGTTGGACAAAATATAACTATGTTTATTTCAGACAACGGCATGACTGTTTATCAAGATAAATTTAGAGAATTGGTACATAAACACCGTACAAAGAAAGATATCGACTTCTATATTCGACGTTCAAATGAATACACAGATAACTTTTTTGAACCTTCTAACAACATGGAAGTTGTCGTCTTTCAAAACATAATATGGAATGGGGTCTTGAAATTCGACTTAGAAGAAACTGCTATCAGCTTGTGTTTTTATGGTTCTCGATTAAAAGGAAAATTCAAAAAAATAGTAAGGTTACAGTTTGAAAAAGATATAGTAACTTATTATAAGATTCTAACTGAATATAAGAATCAAATGTTTGTCATGAAGGGAGAAATGAAGATTCACATCAACAAAATGAATCAAGAATATCCTTTATATAATTATGGATTTGGACAGACATTTTATAAGCTTAGCAATACATATTATCAAGTGAAAGACGTACTCAATATTATAACAGCTGAATTTATTAAAACGACGGCTGAATATGAAAAGTATAAAAAGGATATAATGACTACAATGACCTTATGTTTTAAGCATAATTTTGAATTGCCTTTCTATTTTAAGATTGAAGAAAAAGCATTCATCAATCAGATTGAATCATGTCTGTTTTGAAACAGTAAATACATATTTGATATTTTAAATTGTAATACAATTTAAAATTTTAACTTAGATAATTTCAAAATCATCCTGGTTTTGAACTTCGGAATTGATATATTTCATCGACTTATTTTTCTCTTTTATCATCCTAATTTCTTCCTCTAACAATTTGATTTTATCCTGAAATATGATGTTTTTTGTAAATAGCTCTTTATTTTTAATCGTAATGATTTTGTTTGTTTCAGTTAGTCGTTGAATCATAATGTAAGATTTTTCTAAATACTTAATTATATTCTCGTTTGCAGTCTGGTCTTGGATTGACATTTATAATTTATTAAATGTAAATTGAAATTTAATTTAAAAAGAAAATTCAAATAAGAAAACACAATGAACAGTCTTACAGATTCAATTATTGATTCAAAGGATTCTTATACTATTACTAGTATGACTGAAGGGGAAGTAGATAGAGCATTTATCGATACGATGCAAGAATCATCCATCATTCGGATGACAGATAGTGATAACACATGTGGTCTTCAGCTATTCTGCTACGAACGATGTGATAAACTAGATTCTGAAATGGTAAAGCAATCTCGAGGTATCGTATTCTCAGGAGATACTTTAGTTATGAAAGCATTTCCATATACAGAAGAAATCAGGCGCGAAGAATTAGAAGAATATAAGGATAAACTCACATTGAGTGAATGTAAATTTTATCCTTCGTATGAAGGAATGCTTATCCGTATGTTCTACTACAGCGAAAAGTGGTTTGTCTCAACTCATCGTAAACTAGACGCATTCAGGAGCAAGTGGTCTTCCAATGTTTCATTTGGAGAAACATTTGTCAAATGCTTACAGAAAGAATACGAACATAATGAAGCATTTACAACTGCTCTTCAAGATACGCCTGATGATTTGAGTATTCTAGAACGATTCCAAAAAACACTCGATACAACAAAACAATATATGTTCCTCCTTCTAAATAACGAAGAGAATCGTATTGTATGCTTGAATGATCCAACTGGTCCTGGAATGTTTCATGTCGGAACTTTTGACTCTTCTACAGGAAAATCAGTAGAAGTAGACATTCATATCATCAAACCAGTTCAATTTCCTAACTCGTATAATTCATTAGCTGATGTTTTTGATCATTCTCAATCGCTTGATTATACAATGTATCAGGGAATTATCGTCTTCTCTCCTAATAATAAACAATACAAGGTTCTCAACTCTGAATACGAGTACTACTTTGGTATTCGAGGAAATGAACCAAGCATCAAGTTCAGATATCTTCAAGTTCGTAATAACGAGGAGTATTGTAGAACGCTCAGACAAATGTATCCTACAATGGCAACTTCATTCGATACATACGAGAACTACATTCGTGCCATCGTAAAAGATATTTTTAATGCTTATGTTGAAAGGTTTATGAAAAAGAACTTTACATCGGTAAGTCAGGATGAATATGTTATCATAAAAGCTTGTCACGGGTGGCATCTTCAGGATAGGAAAAGAAATATCGTCTCGCTAAAGAGGGTATACGAGGAGGTTAATAATGTTCAACCGTCATTAGTTAACAAGATGATTAGAGCCCGTATCCAGAAGGACAAAAAAATTAAAGTATAAATCATTTATAATCTAAATTCCGTTCGGAAATTAAATTGTTACATTCAGCTCGTAGTTAAATTGAAATTTTTAAAACTCTCACACGATAAATTAGATTATGGAAACTGTCCACCGACAAGATTATATTATATTCGATTATTATCATCATCCTATTTCTAACGGGAGGATAAATGAAGTATTTGAATGGTTCTATCGTTCAGTTCAAGTAGAAAATCAAAATTATCCAGATACCTTATTTAACCTCTCAAACAACATCATCAGAATACATAATGAAAGGTTAACCACCTTTGATAGTCAGCATTATATCGAGACATCAAAGACCCTTTGGTTGAAACTTAAAGCATTTCAATGTGAACGCGACCTATATATGGATACTCTCAGTGATGAACTTAAAGAAAGCAATCTCATTTCAATCTACGAACAACATAATTCAAAAGATATTAATGATACCATTTCAACACTGAAAGACAAGAAACAAATTATTATCGAATTCTTTGAAAATATCGTTGAATTGTATACTGATATATTAACTAGAACAGAAAGTCATAAAGATAACAAACGGTTCCACTTTAAAGCATACACAAATAAAATCATAAAAAAATTAGACTCAGTTCTCGTTCAAAAACAAATTGTTTTAGATTCGTTCGATATAGCAATTGAAAATATAAGAGAGAAAAATCATCGACGAGCTGTAATGATTCAATGCATGCAACAGAATTTCGGATATTCAAACTTAAGTCCAATTGAAAATGCATTAATCTACAACATTGATTCATATATTCATTAAGTAAATGAGAGAGTAAAGTTATAATGCCTATATGGTATTACAACTTATAAAAAATCTTATGCCTTATAATAAAGCACAATGGCAGAAGAAAATACAACAAATCTATTTTATCCTTGGTTTTTTGGAGGAGAACTTAGAGGACAAATCGAGAATTACATTAATGGAGATAAAGGCTATCTCGATAATTTTAAACACGAATTAATCAGACTTTATCAAGAATTTAGACAACCACCAGAAGAAAATACGATATATATCCTAAATATCGGTGCAAACTGCACAGATGATGACCTACCCTGCTGGCATCGTGAACTACCAAACTTCATATTCAACGGACTACTAGTAGATGCAAAAATGAAACTGTTATTAGTAGATAATTTTAAGGAAGGATATATTCCTAAAACAGTTAGACGTAACAGAGAATACACAACTCAGACTGAAACAGGCTGGATAGTTAATGATATGAATATAGAAATCAAACTATTCAGGACTTTTTTCCCTTCTTTTTATGAAACGAAAAAAGCATATTCACCCTATTCAAAACAATATAAAACTATCGAAGAACAGAGAAACATAAGCGACGACCAGGATTTTATCAACGCATTCTATTCAAGCCTCCAACAATTTACAGAAAGTTTATGCAATGTTGGAAGCATATTCATAGTGATATCGACAGCTAGCTTCAGACATGATGCAGTAACTGAGAGTATTGATTATCAAGGGAAAAATGGGTCTGAAGGAGCAGGTAATAGAACTCTTGAGTTATACCCGGAACTGATTAATCTAATTCAACCTTCTACATCTAATTGCTTATATCTATTCGTTTGGCCTTTTGATAGTGAGTATGTACAGTTGTTTGGAACTAATATACGTATAAAGTATCATGAAGACCCTTCATACGATAACGCACAAATCAATATCGATATGAAAAACGGGAAGCTTGTATTGATACCAGTAAAAAAGGATATTAGAGAACGGTTCAAAAATTCACGCTCAATTCTATACACCGCTATTAAACGTAAATAAGTAATAGTTTGTCAATATAAATTCTATTTGAATTTATATTATAATGTCAAATTGATATCATTAAAATTTAAACTGTGATGTGTTTGATTCTAATGTATAGTAAAGATGATTAAGTGTAGATTGGTTTTGAACTGATAAATTAATCCAAAGGTCAGTATTCATTTTCTCTAAATATTGTTTATCTGCAACGATTTGAACCTTATTATCAAACTGCTTTTCCTTGAAAATCGATAAATCATAATTAATGTGAAATGGTGAATATAAACATCTTTCAAAAAGTATATGTTTTTTATACTTGAGTTCAATATTAGATATAATGAGTTTATTTGATTTGATTAGTTTACCATTGACTGACATATCAGAGTTACAGAATTGTAATTTATGTGTACCCTCTGGATGACTAATCATCCTATAGAATGGCTTAGCTATTGTTTTGAGACAATAGAAGTTGTATATACATGATGACATTTACCTTATCCGACTAAAGCTTTAAAATCATTATTTATAACAAAGTGATAAACAAGGAAGCTCACAAGAGCCAATATGACATCAAGTAACAAGAAAATCCAAGCATATGATTTCTTCATTATAGCACTAACAGCAAATAATAGATAAAATACGAAATGGAGAGGTCTGACATTATTCCACCAGATATCTTTACCTAGGAATTGAGGTCCTGTAGGATTGGTAAAGAATAGGTATATAAACCTTATAGCTCCAAACAGAATTATTATACCAATATAAGGCAGGTAATCAGGGTTAATTATCTTGGTTGCATATACCAAGGCTGACCTTGCTCCTAAACATCCTATCATAAACATCAAAAATCGTTGCTGAAAGTCATTCATTTATTATAATTACGAATAATTATATTTAGAATCTCCCATTACCAACTTTATGATATACGAATATTCAAACAGATTTACATGATGAATATTCATATAATTATTGCTTTTGAAATCTATATAAACGAACTGAACTACAATCTTATAATTATTGTTTTCGTTTATTTATAATATCTCTATATAATAAATGAGTAAAAAATTTATCGAATTTTTGAATGATTATTTAAAGAAAATTCAAAAATCAAATTTAGAACCACATGTTAACTCCTGGATATGCAAGTTTGCTATTAGAGGGATATTAATTGAGTTTCGTTATCCTATTATAACTATATATACTTGCAACAACGATATCATAAATCTATTCAAAGAAATATGGGAATCAGACGACAACTATCCAAGATATTATCATATTTATTCTGATGATTCAGAACCAACATTTAATAATCAGGAATTTGATTTTACACCTTATATAACTATCGATTACACAAGCGCAAAAATATCTAATTTTGTGATTGTTTTAACAGATGAAATTTTTTATGATATCTTAACCTTTTTATATGATCGTATAAAATCAATAAAGCCTATAAAGGATTTATCAAAAGAATCAAAAAGAATGTGTAGTGTTCAATATGATGAAGAAAAAGCCGAATCTACCAGACTAATACGAGAAGCTAAAGAAGAAAAAAAGAAAGAAAAAGAAAAAGCTGAGAGACTAATACGAGAAGCTAAAGAAGCTAAAAAGAAAGAAAAAGAAAATGAAAAATTTTTAAAAGAACTATTAGCTGAAGCTGAAGTAGGAACTAAAAAACAAAAAGGAAAGAAACTGAATGTCGAGGCTTCTATACCGAGTAACGTAGAACTACAGGTTGAAAGAAAAGCGAATGTCGATGCAGTAGGAACTAAAAAACAAAAAGGAAAGAAACTGAATGTCGAGGCTTCTATACCGAGTAACGTAGAACTACAGGTTGAAAGAAAAGTGAATGTCGATGCAGTAGGAACTAAAAAACAAAAAGGAAAGAAACCGAATGTCGATACTGCTATACCGACGAGTAACGTAGAACCACCTAAATACGAAGGTGAAAGAAAGCAGGATTATATTTCAGAACCTATGGTGCCAAACCGAAAACAGAATCTCGATACTGCTATACCGACGAGTAACGTAGAACCACCGAAATATGAAGGTGAAAGAAAGACTGATTATACATTGCCTGTGGCTACACCTTTATTAAAAAAAGAATCTTCAGGAACTGGTGGATGGATTACTATTGATAACAAGGACAATGTTCTTCCTGATTTTGCATTTGAATTTGATATTTCAGATAAACCAGAACTCGATAGAAATTTAGGAAGGGATAGGATTACTTATCATATTGATTATGCTTGTCCTGAAGATTATAGGCCAATAACTCATATCCAAGGAGTACTAATAGCGATTATTGGTAACACGAATTTAACTGATGCACAAAAATTTAGACTGTTATTAAACTGTATATATTTAAGGTATATTGATTTTATAAAATATTTACCTAAAAATACAGAATTAGACGTTATCACCAACAATTCTGATATTATTATTTCTAATGAAAATCGAATTCAATATACGGCTGAAAAAGTTGAAATTGAGAAAGAACTTCTTAAAAGAGAACGTCTTAAAAGAGAACGTGACGAAAGAGAACGAGATGAAAGAAAACGTGACGAAAGAGAACAAGATGAAAGAAAACGTATTGGAAAACTTAAAGGTAAAGCTAAAAAAGAAGCACAAGAACTTCTAGCTCAACACATTCAAAGAGAACGCGCTGAGATAGAACAACTCGAACAAGAACGAATTGAAAGAGAACGAATTGAAAGAGAGATTGAAATTGAACGAGAAAGTCTTATGTCAGATGATGAAAAGATTAAAAGGACTGAAAGACGAGAACGAATTAGTAGAATGAACAATTTTGAGTTTATTAAACAGCTTGTAATAAGTCATGAAATTGCTATTCTAGAAGTATCAGCTATACTCTTTGTATTTTGTGATAATCTTACTAAGGTAAAAGAAGATAAATACAAGAATATATTGGAAGGTAAAAATGAAGACGAGAGACTGGATAATTTTCTACGTAAACTAGAAAATATTGAAGGTATAAATAATTTATTATTAAGGCCAAGAACCGGTGTGAGACGATCGGCGAGACTAGAGGTGAGACCAGAGGATATACGACGTCACATAATAGCACAATCTGTATTTAATAATCGTATACAGGAAGTCAAAAAAGCAATGGCAATACTGACAAATAAAAATTTTAATTTGCATATATTTAATATTGAATATTTTGAAATATTTAGTAGACTTAGGTCAAAAATAACAGGTGGTATTAAAAGGTCTAAATCAACAGCTATAAATAATATGATTGATAATATTTCTAGAGTTTTTGAAAATGAACGTTTGCAGTTGAAAAATGAATTGGATAAAAAGAAAAAAGGTAATTCACCGAGAAGAAAATCAGTCTGTTGTAAAGACTGTAAATACAATTTATCAAGAAAGCCTATTGTCGAACTTAAATTTATTGCAAAAAAATTAGATTGCAAACACCCTTCAAAATTATTGAAATCAGAATTAGTTACATTTATTATGAAGAATTGTTAAGTAGACAAGAGATAGAATTTAAACTGAAATACAATTTAAATTTAATGTATATTTTTAACATAGGTATGTTTACTAATTTCTTTGGTAAAGTCTGATGAATCTTTATTTAGATTTTGTTGGTGATTATAGAATTTATTATTAAAAAGACTATTGCTATCAGATTTACTTTCACCATCAACATGAATTTCGTTTTGAACTTGATTATCCATTACCAATCTATTAACTGGTCGTTTAATTGAATCATATACTATATTTGATATAATATCCATTCCAAAGTCTGTTACTATATTGTTATCTGTAGATTTATATTTTCCTATTTTACGAGCTGGATCTGTACATATATATTTAAATTTACCAGTCGAATCTCTTATAACATGATTAATAGCGAACTTTGCAACCCCCTTGTTTTCTTCCTTAAGGTATTCAAGTGTAAAATGTCGATTTGCTATTTTTGTGACTGATTCAACATTCAGTTCTAAAATCTGTAATTTCTGTATAATAGTAGTATTGTTTATATTGATAATATTGTTAGTAATATTATTACTATTTATATTTAGGGTCTGATTTACTGTTTCATCAGAGACATTTGGAGATTCTGAATATTTTTCAGTTTTTTGTTCTAAGTAAATTTCAAGCCGAGTTTCAAGCTTAAATTTATCTTCTTTCAAAATTCGTATTTCTTCTTGTGCTCTTAATAACCGGGTTATCGTCTCTGTAAGTTCTCTCTTTGTTTCTCTTAATTCAACTACTATTTCACCAGAAATAGAACACCTATGATTTTCCAACAATGCATTTGTTGAAAAAGTTTTATTGCATTTTTCACAGGTGTAAATTTCGGCTGTATTCCTTTTAGAAATACATGATTTTGTATTTTGATGTTTAATAAGATTCTGTTTATTTGAGTACGATTTATCACAATATTTACAGTAATTCATTTATTATAATAATAATCAAGTTTTAAATCTACTAAATTCATAGGATTTAACTAGGATGTTTATAGGATTTACTCCATTTGTTTGTATATAATAGATGCTGTAAACAATTCAAATTATCATCAAAAAATAAAATAAAATTCAAACTGATTTACAATTCATTTATATTGGAATAATTAATCCGTGAAAAAATGCGTGTATGTATATGAAATATTTATATATTTCTTACATTTTGAATCATAATTTAAATTAATAAGATTGTTATAAAATGTCTAATAGAGTAGAGCAGATGGTCAGAGTACAAGATGAAGCGTTGCGATTGTTTGAAAGAAAGAATACTGATTATGGTGATGCTTTCGCAAAGTATGGAGCGATAGGTGTATTGATTAGGATGGAGGATAAGATACAGAGGTGTATCTCTGTATCGAGGAATGGAATAAACTTGGTAGACGACGAGAAATTGAGGGATACTTTAATTGATTTACATAACTATTCGGCGATGGGAGTTATGTTATTGGATGAAAAGCAGGACTGAATTAGATTTTAATTACATTATAATTAAAATTTGAATTGTGTTATTTATGAGTGAGTTGATTTCTTGAACGTTCTTCCTCCATTGCAATCAGGTGCATCTTCATAAATTTAAGAAGCATTTGTCTGAGAGTGATAGGTAGGTCTTGGAGATTCCAAGTGAAATTAGATATATCATCATTTACAGTATCCTTTTTCCCCTTATATGGAATCTTATTTTTACCCTTCTTTTTATTCTCTGTTGAGAATTGAAAGATGAGAACAAAGAGTAATTCTCTACCCAAATCATCCATATTCTTAATATTCTCTGAAAAGAACTCTTTTTCAGCTTGAGTTAAATCAGAATTAGGTACATTATTTACAATTCGATTGTAAAGTGGAAATGAGTTCATATTGAGTTGTTATTGATTCTTATTTATATTTAAATTTCTAAGGATAAATCAATTTAAATTTAAATAAAATTTTATTTAAATTTTATGTTATTCGGTCTTTTATAGCCTGTTAAAACATAGATGATTACGAATAACATAAAAAACGAGACTGTGATTCCAATTGTTAACCTCAACAATTTATAGTTAATCATTATTCTTTGTTCATCAATTTCGTTCTCGATAATGTCTATTTTGATTTCTTGCATATTTGATATATTTCAGTTTAATTTTAAACTTGGTAATTTACAAATGTTTTTTCTATATCGCTGTAGCTTTCCCTTTGCTTACCAATTCGTTTTTTATAGCATAACCATGTATCTATTTCTTGTAGTGGTTTCCAGTATTGGCCAATAGCGTATTTAGAATATTCATCTGTTGTTTTGAGCAGGTCAAGACCTTCTTGGAAATTATTGATAAGTTTATCGTAATATTTTCTCTTAACAATATAACCTGAAGCAGTTTGTGTATTTTTGATTCTACATAATAGTGGGTCATCTGTTTTTGTAATGTTGGAAGGGATTGTGTTATAGGATAGGATGAATACATCATAATCTACAGTGAGTAGATGGTTTAATAGAGTATGAAACTCATTTTTATCAATGATGAATTCAAAGTCATCTTCAAATATGATGACATTAGGATAGTCATTTTGCTTGGCAATTTTTAAGCATTCTATATGAGACTTAGAACAACCTAAATATCCTTTATCTTCCTTGATAGCATCAAAACGTTTGAAGTTATAAAAATCTTCTTTTTTGAGTTCGCCTTCAATTTGATTTTTCCTGTCATTTCTTTTTTCAAGATTGATATATAATCCTGAGTAATTCTGGTTGTTTATGTCTATTATATCGTTTACAATTAAGAAGTGGTCTATTTTTTTAATTGGTTTATTCAATATGATAAGCAGTATGATAGTAGATAAAATTACGCAACATATCAATATCAATTCAATGGTTTTGGTTGAGTTCATCTGTTCTTTATTATATATCTTTATTATTCTGTTGCGCTCATGTCATAAATAGATTTGAAATAATATAGAAATACACAGGTTCAAACACAGTATGAACCCAAATAAAATAAATGGTTTAACAATTTATTTTATAATAAGTTTAATTATTTTCTTTGTTGTTTAACGACAAGGGAAGGGCCATCACCCTTGTTATATGCAGTTTGGAATTCTAGATAACAAACATCGTCATCACCGAAAAGGGGTTTTCCGATAGTATATGCAGGAATGCCTCCTCGTGGGTCTTCCTTTACTTCTTCCTTTGTAAAAGGTTGTTTGTTCTGTATCTTCTGTGATACTTCAAAAACGAAGCGTCCGATTTCAGACGCTGCATGAGGTCCTTGGTATCTCATATAAGGTCTGCCATTGATATAGAGGACAATATAGGGTACGAATGATATTGGTGCTATGGTTTCCCGTGACATTAGAATACATTGCTTATTGTTGCTTACGTTTATCATTCCGAATTGACATCCTCCGATAGTTCCTGGAAGTTTTTTGAATATTGGAATCAGGTTTTTACAATGCTCGCATTGAGTTGAATAGAAAAGGATAAGTGAGAAACCTGAAATGCTTGTTGTTAGAATATTGCCTTTGGTTCCTTTTGATATTTTAAAGTCATCTGAAGTTAAAAATAGTAATCCGCTCATTTATTTATTCCCAAGCAATAATATTTAAATAGCAAATTAAATGATATCGGTTTCAATCGTCGGTCAGTATTTAATTTACAGAGTGAATCAAGACGACATATAGTTCAATAATTAATCTTGAATTATAAACTCATATATGAAAGATGAGGTGATGTTTTCGTTAGTATACATATTGGTTAACAGTTTAAATATTATGATTTGTTAAGTGAGCTTAGTTTAGGTGATTTATAATAACTTTAAAATAATAAAAACTTGTTATTAACAAAGATGAATATACTTAGTTCTAAGAATGAGTTGAGCAACAACTATAATTTGGAGATGGAAATAGACGGTAAGAAGTGGAAAAACGTATCTCATTATGTTTATTCAAATCTCCTCAATTATGAAAATCATAAAAGGATATTGAAGAACAACCTGAGAGAGATATCAAAAAATTTTCACGAGTTGGCTGATAAAGAGGAGGAAGACCTTATAGTTGAATCCTTATTAGTTGCCTTGCCAGTCAAATTTTCTAATATTGAAATAGCAAGAAAACTGATAGCAACCGGTGAAGCTCCAATAGTATACAGGAGTTCTAACACGAAACTCGGAGTAGATGAGAAAGGTAACGGTAAAAATATATATGGTAAATTATTGATGAGATTCCGAAAAACGTTAAAGGGAAAGACGAATTTGGACTATCGAGTTCAAGGTGATGAAAAGGTGAAAGAAATGATATACCGTTCATATTTGGTCAAGTACATGCTTGAAGACTATATGTATAAGGGTATGGATATAAGTCGTTTCACCGATATGAATGTTGATGACATATATGACCTTGTAGCTGGAGATTACGATGATTCTGTTCCTTCTGAAATATACAACAGCTTTCAAAATTATAAGAAATCTCTTGATAAGTTATCAAAAGATATTGTATTGGGGTTTGTAGAACCAGAACTGAAATCAAATCCAGAAAAAGTCGTTCAATTCGTATTGAAAAACAAACTGCGAAATATGCAAATTATATTGAAAGAAAGAAGAAAGAATATTATTTACAACAAGTACTTGGAAAATTTCCTCACAAAAAAAGGATTGAATAATGATAAAGTGAAGAGTGCTTTTGAATCTTACAGTGAAGTATTTCATAATAAGGAAAGATTTGAAAACTACCTGGAACAAGCTTATAATAACGACGTTCTACCAAAGAAACTACAAGTTGATATTTATGATATATTGAAAAATATGAGAATTCCAACTGATAATGAGGTTATGGAAGCGGAATCTGTTGTTTTTGTAATCAAGAAAGAACCTACACAACAGATTCCTAAACCTCCTGTTCAACAAGCTCCTGTCGGTGGCAACAAAAATCAGAGCAGTACAGATAGATTTTTGGATTCTTTGTTAAATCCACCAAAGAGAAGAGATGACGTTCAAAAACAACAAGAACCAGAGGAAACTAAAGGTGAAACAGAGCCTAAAAAACATATAAGACCGATTCGTAGATCTCAAGGTTCTTATCAAAATGAGCCTCCATTATCGACTCAGAATACTAAAGGACAATCAGGTACTATTAAAAATAAAGACATTAGAGCAATATTGGATGCAGCAATTGAAGGAAGAGAAATACCATCCGATATACTTAATAAGTATACAGAAGAACCTAATAAAAAGTCAATTGTTCTTGATTCTAATATTTCTGATATCTACTTTGACTTATGTCCGGTTTCTTATGATATGTTATTTTTGAGTTCAACTGAAGAAAATAAGAGATTATTTCCTTCTGTATCTCATTATCTGATGTATAGAATTATCAGGAATTTGGTAGGCAATTCAGAGCAATCTTATGATATGATAATTTTGAATAAGAATGATGGAGGTAATGTTGAGTTTGCTCCGTTGGATGTCATAAATCACAGATACAAAGATGCTATACTTGCAAAATATTCCCAATTACTAAAAAGAGCAGTTGATGTGAAGATGAATAATCCTGATATTGTTCAGGCTTTAGCTAATACCGGAAAAGTTCATTTGTATTATAATGATAAGAATGATGAAATATTAGGGTCTGGAAATAACCTTACAGGTGTGTATTTGATGAACGTAAGGTCAATGTTGAATATAACCGGTTCGGTAGAAAAGTCACCATCACAGTTGGAATTGTTTGTAAAGAACGAGGATGTCTGGGTAGAGGAAAGAGTAAAGGATTATTGCAACGCCATATTAAATTTCGGAAATCTTTCAGATGATAATGTAGCTATTAATATTATCAACAAGATATATCCTTGTCAATTTCCTGATGTTGATTCTAACGAAGTACCACGGTATTTTACAAAGATGGTTCGTGAAGAAAGTTCAACATTAAGTAGTAATATAGTAGCATATATGTGGAGAAAGATATTATCGATATGTAAGTATGTCTTAGAACATAGTAGAAATCCAAAGAAAATGCTTGAAAAAGCATCTCTTGTGGTTCAAAGTCAAGCCTTTTCAAAGATTAAGGATAAGAATAAGGCGGTAGAGAATGCGATTATCAATATAGCAACTAAATTAAAAGAGGTTGAAAATAGGTCTGAATTATCTAATGCTAATGTGAAGGTTGCTACTTATATACTTTTGAAGAGAAGATATTTGAATGCAGAAGATATACAGTTTGACGTTGCTTCTGATGGTGGTGTTGTTAATGGTGATGATGTTAGTTCTCAGGGAACTGCTGATTATTCAGATGATGGAAGTGAACAAGGAAGTGAACAAGGAAGTAAACACGGAAGTGATTATGGAGATATCTATGGACAAGATGCTCCAAATAGAAGTGGTGGAGATGATAGTGATGATGAAGATAGGGATAATGCACCTTTAAATAAGACTGTGTTAGCTACGTATGTAAAAGAGGTATTGAATGATGATATCATAAGTGAAAATATAAAACAAGGTCGTATTAATTTTTTCCAGATGATTTAGATTGTCGTTCAGTTTAAAATTATAATAATTTCAACTATTATAATTTGGTAGATGAATGAAATAATGAAAATTTAAATTGAATTATAATTTAAAAATTTATAAAGTTAATAAAAGTATTTTAAATGTCTCTCAGTCAAAATGTTAATAATTATATTGATGATACCATCCGAAAATATATTAGAATGATTTCAACTAAGCACAATTTGGATTATGACGACTTGTTGAAAGAATGGGTTGTTGGAGAAGTAGTAGTTCCTCAAACGGCATCTACTCCTAAAACACCACCGCCTGCTCCCGCTCCTAAAGTTCAGCCTGTATCACGACCTCTCACTCCTAAAAAAGTGGTTATTGAAACTAAGGCTAATAATGAGACGAAAGCGGAAGTTGATACAAGCGAGTCGTTGATGAAGTTAACGAAACAAGATTTACAAGAGAGATGTAAAAAGGCAGGTTTGCGTTCTTCTGGTACTAAAAATGAGTTAGTAAAATATCTGACCGAAAATAAGTCTCAAAGTAAGATTAAGACAAAAACACCTCCTCCTTTTGTTGCTCAGATTCAACAGGAGGAAAAGAAAGAGGAGAAGAAACCAGTTGTAAATTCAATTGTAAAAAAGATATCACTGACTGTTCCTGTTGTTAATATTAGACGGAATAAGTTCAATAACTACGAAGATGTTAATACTGGTTTAGTGTTTGATAATTTGTCTAAAAAAGTAATTGGAAAACAAAATGCAGACGGAACTTTAACTGAACTAACCAAGGAGGATATTAATATCTGTAATAAATATAAGTTTCCGTTTGTTTTGCCTAGTAATCTTGATAAAAATACTCGTATTGATGATGTGAAGGTTGATGAGTTGGATGAAGATGAGGAAGTAGAAGGCGATGAAGAAGTCGTTGAAGAGGAAGTGGAGGTTGAAGGAGAGATAGTAGGTGATATTGATGTAGATGATGAAGACGATGATGATGTTGACGATGAAGAAGAATTGCTTGAAGAGGAAGATGTAATTGAAGATGATGAATAAATATTTAATTTATTGTAATAAATTAAATATGTACTGTGGTAACAATGCTAATAACAGGAGTGTGATTCGAGGTGAAAAAGTAATTGGAACTAGATTCAAATGTATGAAGAAAGGAGTAGGCAAAGGTTTACATATGTCTTATGACGACTCTTATCTGGATGATTATCAACCCATAGATGATACAAAATCTTATTGTGGAAACAAAGATGATTTACCAGAAGGATATGATAGATTTGGTAATCTTCACGAGTGTTTTATAAAGGGGATTGGTGTCGGGAAAAGACAAAAGGCTTTAAAGATTAATAAAAAGATGAGAGAGCAGACTATAACCAGACAGGAGTTGGTTGTTTTATGTAAAGAGTTGGGTATTCGTAGATATGCCGGGTTATCAAAAGAACTTATTCTTCAACTTGTTATAAATCATCTTGCTAATCAATAGAAAATTAAAGATATATTTAATTGATTAAATATGTCTAATTCATGTGATTATTGTTCTAGAAAACAAATATTTGAAAGGAAGAAAAAAGAATTCATTACTCCCTTTAAAATGGAAGGCGAATGCTTTATAAGTTGTGATTATTGCAGTAGGTGCATGACTCTTTGTGATTTTATTGATGGTAATCCAATTGAAATTAATTATGTTAAATACAATATTGTATTTGAGTTGAAATTTCATAATTATTGTTTTGATATATTTTCAAAGGTAAATCAGTTGGTGTTTTGTGATAAGTGTTTAAATTACTCGTCATCATCGGGTAATGGTGGTAGTGGTGAATATGAAACCAAAGAAGATCCTGCATAACCAATGTGTTTGATAATTTTACTTGTGTTAGATAAATTGAACTTGTTTTCAGTATTAAAATCCAATATCATCTTTTTAATCTGATTTGTAGATTGGTTTTTTTCATCTTTTAGTGTATCTCTTAGTTCTTGCATTTTTAAACTAATGATAGTTTCAAATTGCGTTGTAAGGTCATTTTTCATATTTTGAATATTTGTGTTAACTTCATTCTTAAAGGTGAAGATATTAAAGTTTATAACTTGAATGAAATCACTTAGTTCTTTCATTTGATTTGTATATTGAAATTTATACATTTTTTGTCTAAGTAAACAGAATTCTCTAGCTTGTCTCCTTGCTCTTTGTATACCAATATGATTGTATTTTTTGTTTTCTGTAGAGTCATCACCAAGTTGCATTTTGTTCTTGAGAGACCAAGATTCATCATCAGTTAGATTCAACATTTTCTGATAACTCTTTCTCATTGTGGTTAAACACCTGCAATAGGGGAATAACTTAATGGTAGAGAACATGGCAAAGTTGGTATAGTATTCTTGTAACCAAACGAAATCTCTTGAAGCAGGGTCTCCAACAAAACGAATAGAATATCGAGTTGAATATGATTCATAAAAGTCGATGAATTGATTCATTCCTGTATCGACATCTACTGTATCCTTAGAAACCCATTCAAGAGCTTCTTGATTCACATTCCAGAAATTTTCCATTGTAAATGGGTCTGGTTTTCTGTTTGGTAAAGGTAAGAATTTAATATTGAGTTCATCAATTACAGTTCCATTTTCAAAGTGGAGAATACAAGAAAGTTCAAGTAGGTTATTCAGTGCTGGGTCAGGGCCGTCAGATTCCACGTTAATAGTCATATATACTTTTTGTAGTCTATCAGGGTCAATTGCTGATGTCATTTTATTCATGTATTATCCTTTTAATTGAAGTAGTAAGTTCTTTTGTAAAAAATAAATCTTTATGAATATAAATGCCCACTCGTTATCCGGAAAAACCAAACAGTGAAAAAAAATGGTCTATATCTATGTATAGCGGACTCCTGTTTTTTATATTAGCTTCTCCCGTATTATTCAGATTGGTAAATAAACTAACAATGAATTTAGGTAATATAAATATATTGAACGAAGATGGATATCCTAATGTGGTTGGATTGATGCTTCATTCAATTGTATTTATTCTCATCGTAAGGATATCAATGGAATATTAAATATTCGAATTATAAAACATAACTTGTTTTACAATTTAAATTTATCTACTTTTGTTAAAAAAGTTGGATAATGAATCTGTTGAAAACTTTTTTCTATTTTTTTCCTTCCTGTTTACAATTGTCTTTTTTCCTGTTTTTCCAACTTTATGATAAACAGTATAATACTTATTTGACCATTCATGAATGATAAGAAGTTCCCGTTGTTTTTCGAATAAAGTAATAGGTTGATTTCTCTCAGGAGGAAGGTCGCCATAACAATAGATATCTCTCCATATATAACCTTTGTTATTAGGCATATTACTGAGATTATCCAGTATATAATCAGGGATAGAATTATTTGTTTTCTCAAAGTATCTATAAGAACTATTCATTTGATATTCCTTATTTCTTTCCCCTCGTTCGTAGCTTTGATTTGACGTATAAAATTCCTTTGATTTCTTACTTTTCTCAACTTGTATTTTATTTTCTTCATCCTTTTTCTTTTTATTTACACTTTCTTTTGAGTCTGCAATTTGCTTATTTTGTTTGTTTTGCGAGAAAATCTCTTCATTGAGAATACCCGCTTCTACATCGATAAATCTTTTTTCTAAAATTTCAATCTGTGCTTCATCTTCAATTTTTGAATTACTTAGTTTTTCAATTTGCGTTATAATGAAGTCACTTGAAGGCTGTGTTTTAAACCGTTTGATAGTATCATTTGAATGGTCAATATTCTTTCTTAAAATTCTTACAGATTCTCGAATCTTATTTTTCTCACTGATAATTAAACTCATTATTTCTTAATATTTGGATATTATTTATTTAAACTGAAAATTCAGTTTAAATTTAAATCATGTATATTCTTTATCTACCTATTATTTATGAGTTGTTTGTTCCCGTAGTTTATCAAAACTTGTTTTCACAGCGATTATTTGTTTGTAGCAATCATAGAGAGAATGATGAGGATACTCACCAGGGATATCCTTTAGTCTTACATTGCATACATCCAAGATTGTTCTACAATCCCTAACATTCCAGAATTTCCAAGGTAAATTTAAGTTGCATTGTTTATATGCGTTTTCAAGAATAGTACAGTCGAAATGAGGCCCTTGAGCCCAAATAAATACATTTCCATTTCCTATAAAATCTGATAGTTCATTAAGGGCTTGTTCAATTGGAACCCTATCTGTTTGATTGTATATTTCATCTCTTGATTTTTCATCTTGATTCTGCCACCATTGGACTGTAACCTCTTCTGTTGTCATTCCTTTGGAAGAACAAGAATCAATGTCAATTCTTTGATAAAATGACTTCATCTCCTCCATTGGTTTCAACCTATCCCGACGATTGAACTTCATAGCTCCGATAGTTGCAATAACAGAATTATGTGATGTTCCGAGAGTTTCAATATCAATCATAATATCATTATTTCTTAAAATATTTGACATATTTATCATATTCAGTCATATATTTAAACGGTAATTGGCATAATTCTAACTTCTTGATAATTTTTTACACTATCCATTATTTCAACAAATAAAGATACGGAGATAATGCCCATACCAATATTATATAGTACAATTGTCTTATGTATTTGTCGATTGTAAATCAGATAGTAAAGATTCAAAAACGGCATACATATATAAAAAATGAGATAAAACATATTATTTTATATCAAAAGGCAATCTATAAATCATATCATACACTCCAATTAATAGTTGAACCTAAAGCACCTTCAACTTTTTTAAAAACATCAGAACCGACAAATCCTTTAGCAAGAGGACTAGGATGAATTCCTGTTACAATATTAGATTTGTTCTGAATAAGACATGATTTTTGTTTAGCAAAATTTCCCAATAAAAGAAAAACACAGCTTGGATTATGATTTGAAATATATTGTATAACATCATTTGTAAATTCGTCCCATATATTCATATGACTTGCTGGTTCTCCTCTCTCTACTGTTAGAGACGCGTTGAGTAAGAATATATTTTCGTCATATAACCAACGGTCTAGACATCCATGTTTAAACTCGTAATTTCTTTCTGGGAACTCATTTTGTAGTTCTTTGAATATATTACGTAATGACGGAGGAATTGTAGTTGATTTTGGAACGGAAAAGCTTAATCCGTGAGCTTGATTAGGTCCATGGTACGGGTCTTGACCTAATAAAACCACTTTTATAGATTCAACATCAATTTCGAAAACCTTGAAAATATTATCTTTTGCAGGATAGATATCAGCATTAGATGAATATAGAAAATCAAGTTCGAATTCATATTGCAAAAAGATAGGGTCCCATGAAGGATGTATATTAAACATATTGAATTTATTAATTGTAACGAAATATAACCTTTAAATTCAATTTAATTATGTTCTTTCTGTTTGAATCATTCCAATTTGTATATTTACTAATATATTGAAGACATTAAAAGATAATCTATTTCACCGTTAGTTCTTACCGTTCAAAAGTATGATGATAAAAGATAATCTATTTTACAATTCAAAAGTAAAAGGAGATATTTATTTATCTCCTAAAATTAGATTATACTTCAGTTCAAAAGTATGATGATAAAAGATAATCTATTTACCGTTAGTTCTTACCGTTCAAAAGCATGATGATAAAAGATAATCTATTTACCGTTAGTTCTTACCGTTCAAAAGCATGATGACAAAGAAGATTATAAATTATCCGTAAATACAGCTTAAGAATCAAAAAGTAAAATATAACCGGTTTTACAACTCAAAGTTTATCTTTTCATAATATATTGCATAGTTCGTAAATTAAATTGTAAAACAGTCTTGTTTTATAACTTTATTATTTGTCACTAACCAACATTGACAGTGAGAACAGGCCCAAATTGAAAATATTATCTGTCTTTAGGAACTAAGATTTTATTATCAAAGAACAAATGTTATTGGAGTTATTATATTTTAATATTCCTGTATTGATTTCATACTCAAAATAATTAAACTTGTGTTATTAATATTGATTAAGTTCTTGCATCAGTTCGTTTTCGAATTGATTTAATAATGCATACGCATATGCACTTTCCATTGTCCCTCCAATACCATTTGGATGAACTTCTTTATAAAAATTCTCTAATATAGCAGTATCCCACCAACCATTCCTTATAATAATCATATATGTTCTCGTTATATTTATATAATTTAATATTTGTTCTTTGTTAGTTGATGGATAGGGTATTAGTTCCCCTATTCCAGGAACTCCACAAGAAAATAACGCAGCGGTTAGTGCTGCGCCGTGACATATTCCATCATCGTAATCTAATGATATGAGTTCCATCTCATATGTTCCCCATTCAATACCATTATTATCAACAAATGAATAATGTCCTCCTCTTCTGATAGTTCCTTTAAAAAATATAGTGTTTCTCATATTATCTGTAATTTTTGCGATTGGGATTGGGTTAATATTAGAACGTTTACCCATATTTATATGATTACAACCTGCTAATTCCAATACTTTTTTTATAGTAGATAAATTAAAAAATGACCACATATTTTTTGTCATTTGTTCTACATAGGATTCAGATAATCTTTCTTTTTGTTCTGCCATTTATTATTGAGAAGAGAATTATAAAATCTATATTTGAAATTTCGTGAATTATATGAACAGGGAAAATTCTTTCTATCAAAACCAAATACTCTAGCCCAAGATGGAAGTATATTCTTTGGAATATATTTATTTATCATCATTTTGGAGACTGGGTTCAAATACACTAAATGGAATTTTAAGATGATTCCAGCTTCTAAATTCCATATTGAATATTCTTTTGTTTTTATAATTTATTCCATTTATTTTATTTATATACTTTTTCAAGCTCAAATCACTATCTGTTTTTTTAATTTTATATTTATCGAGTATGAAAGAGTTAAGCTCGTCTGTTATTCTAAAATCAGTATTCTTACTCCATTCATCAGACAATGATATTATGTATATACCTTCATTACTTATTACAATATGAAAAAGAGTATGATTTTGAACTGAATATAGATATGCCAAATAATCAAAATTAGATGGCCATCCAAGCTTGAATTTATATACATCGTACAATCCAAACGGATGAGAATGAAAACTGAATCTGCAACTTATGATTTCAGCTCCTTCTTCAGTTCCTAATTTGAATGATTCGTCACAAAACTGTAATATGTATACTAATTGATTATCCATTTTTTGAACGTTAAAACAACCTGTAATTTCCTTTTGTGTTATAGTTTTATCATTATTAATTGAATTTCCTATTTTAGAAAAGTATTTTAATCTCCTTATTGTTTCATTCTCAAATCTAAACTGTAAAATATTTGATTTCGTTTTATATTGTAACAACTTAAAAGTAACCTCATTTGTTGCGTCATAACTCATTATATCATTTAATTTGCTTAAGAATAACATACTTTTTTCGAACTGATTTCCAATACTACTTTTGTTAGATATTATAGGATTTTTAAAGTTTTCAGATATTAATTTAGAAATAAGTTTTTTATTTTGAATTTGAATTGATGCTGATATCGTTACATCATTCGGAATATAATAAAGTAACGATTCAAGAACACTCGATATGGCATAACAGTTAATCTTATGTAGATTATGTAGTTCACATATTTTCATATCAGAATCATATTGAAAATAAGTATAATCGATGATTGAGTCTACAAATAACGGTGTATTGATAAAAGTAATCCTATTAATACCAATATCTTGTTCTAAGAGCTGTTCATGTAGTTCATTTGGAATAGTTAGAATCAAACCGATTGTATGCTTTAAATTTATCGGAAAAGGTTTTATTTTATTTCCTAAAAGAGTCAATTTAGAATCGATAACTATTTTAGAAAAATCTATTACAATGCTAAACATATTTATTATAGTCTGAAATTAAATTGAAAAAAAATTAAAAATGATAGAGATAATCAGAATAATCAAATGAATACCAGTTCAATTACTATCATATCTTATACTGAGAAGTCTATTGCCGTTATCGGAGATACTAAGACTTATAAGGATTCACTAAAGAATCTCGGAGGCAAATGGAACGCCTCTCTAACCAATAAGGAAACAGGAGAGAAGTTTATGGGTTGGATTTTCTATTCAAGCAAGAAGAAAGATATACAATCTTGGATTGATGGAGGGTGTCAAGACATTCAGAACGGTTCAGTGCCGGTATCGGATGATAGACAACAATCCAGGATACAAGAAAGCAAGCAAGAACGTAAGCAAGAGGGTAAACAAGAGGGTAAACAAGAGAATATTCAAGCTAAAACAATCGGTAAAAATTCTTCTAGTAATGAAGATAGAATTAGACAACTAGAAAAGACAGTTGAATTACTACTAACAAAACTTTCTTCTCTTGAATCAGAAGTTAAAAGTCTAAAAGGAAAAAATTCACAATCACAAACCCAATCACAATATCAAACAGCAGATGAGTTTGATTACGAAGAAGTAGTTGAAGAAATACAGATTCCGAAGAAAAGATTACTACGATAAAAAGTAGATAAATAAGCAATATACCAATTTGATTTTAAATTGAAATTTGAAAATATTAAATTTCAATTAGTAGAAGATGTTACAATACTTTTCAGAAACTATCAATATGATATCAAACTATACCCAAGATTCTACATCAAGAGTAGAAATGACTAAACAACAGGGTACTTCGTTACAAATTCAAGAGTACATCAATAAATACTCGACGTTGTTCAAGCTGTTAGGCTCCATCAACGAAATAAATCTAGAAATCACAAAGTCTTTTGCTTCTGCTTTTGAAAAGCAAAATAAAAATATGATGAACTCCAGAACTATCAATCAGAAATTTATTGATATTAGACAATCTGTCGATGTTGATTATCAAGATGATATACTCAGAAAACTCCTCTTTGCAGCAGAAATCAATCAAAAACACTTTTTAGATACTAAAAATAATGATAGAATTCTCGTTTCATTGGAAACCAGGTTTAAAGAACTTGACAGTTTTATCGACAGAATTTATAAAGGACTCAAAGAAATAAGGTCCTTCTCTATCTCAAGTGACAGAGACAATATTGAAACACGTCTAACAGACTTATTGAATAACATAAAAATGATACTCGAAACAGTCAGAAATCAATCAAATATGTATAATCAATTAGAGAAAGAAGTAGAAGTTAACATAACCAATATAAAATTCCTATTGGAAAATATTAAAAATCTTCCTATTGATATTCAAGACCCAATCGATATACCAACTCCAACTCCAACACCGACACCGACACCAACTTCTAGACGTTCCATAAAAATCAGACCCAATTCAAATCTTGTCGTTAAGAATTCAACTGCAAATGATAACAAATTAATATACTCTTTTGAAGAATCAAAAAGTAACCCTACCATATTACCTTTACCTCTCCCTCTCTCCAGTTTATCATCTTATTACAACTCAGAAACATACAATTTCAACAGAAGACAGACTTCTTTTATACCGAGAAAACCAGCATATACACAAGAACCAATTGTTCGAGATGAAACCTACTTCAAAATATATTGTAAAGGAGTCAAAAATCTCGGAATCCTAAGACAACTCAACAAGTAAACTAATATTCAGTATCAATTTATTCATTATTAATTATATTAATAACGAATTCAAAATTAAAATGAACTTATAAACTTATAATTTAGAAATAGTAAATACAATGGGAATTAAACATTTCTTCTTCTGGTTCAAAAAGCAATTTGAAAATAATATTATTAAAATTGCTAGAGGACAATCTTATCAAGACGTTAATATATCAGTCGATAACTTTATGATTGATATGAACGGAATCTTCCATAACTCCGCTCAAAAAATATACAAATATGGAAACTGTAAACCACCTCAAAGGTTGCTCAAGAACGCATTACCGCCAAGACCTATATATGAAAGCAAGAGAACTCAACTTTTGCTCTTTCAAGATGTTTGTGACAGAATCGAATATCTATTCAATGTCGTAAAACCAAATAAACGATTCATTTTATGCATTGACGGAACAGCTCCGTTAAGCAAACAGAACCAACAGAGACAACGACGATTTAGAGCAAGCAAGGAAAGCAGTGAATCAAAATCAAGCGATAATCTCTTTGACTCAAACAGTATTACACCAGGAACCAAGTTTATGGATTATCTAAGCAAGTTCATCGACTGCTTTCTTCATAACAAGATTCAAGAAGATGAAAACTGGAGAAACATAGAAATCATCTTCTCTAACGAAAAGGTTCCAGGTGAAGGAGAAATGAAATGTATCAATTATATTCGATGCTATGGAAATCCTCAAGAATCATACTGTATTACAGCCTTAGATGCCGACTTAATTATGTTAACTCTCGGAACTCATATGCCCAATATCTATGTATTACGAGAGGACCTATACGAAACAAACAACGAATTCCTCTGTGTAGATATCGGCGCTGTAAGAAGAGAATTAACAAATCTTTTATACTGGGAACAAGTTGAAAATGGCGATGGTGAAAATGAAAGTAAAAGCAACTTCAATACAGTATCCGTAATTAATGATTTTTTCTTTCTCTGTTTTAGTGTCGGTAATGATTTCTTACCTCATATACCATCCATCGAAATCATCGAAAATGGTATTGAATTAATCATTGAAGTATACAGAGAAATATGCTCAGAATACGGTCATATTACATATAGCGATAATGGTAAAATTAAATTTAACCCGGAAGCGCTTGGTGCCTTCTTTGAAACTATCGGCAAATACGAAAAGGAAAACTTTGAAAACAAACTGCTTAAGAAGAATCAATTCTTCCAAGATAGATTATTGGAAAACAGCGCTATCCTTGAAGAAGCAGGCTGGAATGTCGACATTGAAAGATATAAAACATCTTATTATGAAACGAACTTTCCAGAAAATACAAGCGTAGAAAAAATATGTCATTCTTATCTTGAAGGGATGCAATGGGTATTGACCTATTATACAGACGGAGTTCCCAACTGGAAATGGTTTTATCCTTATCATTATGCTCCCTTCTCTTCTTCATTAGCAGAACATATAAGGACATTTCAGTTTCCAAATTATGAACCATCTTTACCAACAACACCGTTCCTGCAATTACTCTGTGTCTTACCACCTAAGAGTTCAAGACTGATTCCAGAACCATTGTCTAATCTATTAACCGATACATCTTCACCATTAAAAGACTTTTATCCTGATGATTTTGAAGTTGATTTGGCTGGTAAGAGAAAAGAATGGGAGGGAACAGTCATCCTACCAATGATTAATTTTTCTCATATTCAACGGGAGTATTCCAAACGTATTTCAGGTGTAAATCCTATTGAACAGAAACGAAATATCAAAGGAAAGTCATTTATTTATACCTACAACGATGACTATTCAAAGATGTATAGGTCGTATTATGGTAATATTGAAAATTGCAAAGTTCAGTTAAATGCAATTGAATTGTAATCTGATTTATTAATTATTATAAATAATTAATAAATATCGAACTGGTAAATTATTGTGATTTTGGCTTACAAACTCTAACGAAACGAACCAACTCTGCCTTTTTCAACTTTGAATATCCTCCACAACCAAATTTCTTTGCAGTTGCTTTCAATTGAACAACAGTCATTTTGCTTGGACTAGGTGACTTTTTAGGTGACTTTGACTTACAAACTCTAACGAAACGAACCAATTCAACCTTTTGCATCTTTGAATATCCTACACAACCCAATTTCTTTGCTCTTTCTTTCAATTGAACAACAGTCATTTTGCTTGGCGATGATGGTGACTTTTTAGGTGATTTAATTGGTGACTTACTTGGTGACTTAGAAACATAAACACCTGTAAGATCACGAATAGCAGAAATAGCAGAAATAAGTTGTTTAATTGTCATATTAGAACTAACTTTAATTCCTAAATTTCGAGCTAATTCAACCAAAGCAGATTTCTGCATATCTATCAAGGGATAACCAGAAGGACCAAGTTGTTTTGGTGATGGTGTTTTGAGTCTTAAAGCAACACATTTTTTTGTTAAATCCAACAATTCTTCACCTTTAAGATGTCTATGACCTTCACAACCAGTTTGTAGACATACTTCATGAAGCTGTTTTGCACTAAGCTTATCAAGGTCTATACTTCTTAAAACTTTTTTATTGTACATTTTATCGTAACTGTATACATCAGGATTAATTATCCTTCTTATTGCATCATTCATTTATTACCTTAAAGAAAATAATTAAACATAATTTTGATTATCAGTTTAAACTATACTAATAAGATGAAATAAATGTCGACGGAAGAACAAGTTAGATGTTCCCTTTGTTTTGGAACCTGTAAAATCTATATATTTGGAGAATACGATACTTGCTATCGTTGTGATGGGATAGGTTGGTATAATAAAGGATATTATATAGAACTCGACGAAGAACTCGATGAAGAACTCGATGAAGAACTCGACGAAGAACTCGATGAAAAACAGAATTAACTCATAATTCCTATTGAATTATCAGTTTAAACTTTGACGCTAAATTAGAAAAATATGGCAAACGATAAAATGAATGCATTCATTTCTGGTGGAATTTCAGGCTTCTTTTTCACTTTATTATCACATCCTTTTCACGTGTTAACAACCCGATATAACAGGGAGATAATAAATGGAAACATACAACCTTCATTCGTCAAATCATTCGAATATTCCTTATCTTTTATAAAAAGAGAAAAATTCAGTCAACTTTTAAAGGGAATATCAATTCGAACTTTACAGGGAACACTTACATACTCCTTTCTATTTATAGCAAAAGAACACTTCAGACATATAAATTCAATTCAAAATGAGACGATAAAAAATATAACAGTTTCCGGATGTTCTGGATATGTAGAAAATATAATTATTCGTCAACCATTTTTAACCATAACGTCAGCCTATATAAATGGAGATAAAATATTGAACTCAAATCTGTGGTTAAATGTCATAAAAAGTTATCCATTAACAAGTATGTTCCGTTCAATGTATTTCACGAGCTCAATAATTGGTAAAAGTGTAGGTTCAAATATAGGTGATTATTTTAAAATAGAACATAATAACAAGATACTTTCAGGCATGATTGGAATTGCATTTTGTATTCGTTTTAACGGATTTTCTGAATCATTTACCAATACTTTATCAAGTGGAAAGAGTTTAAGTTTCTGTTTTAAAGAAGGGATGAAAGGCTCAAAAAATTCAATACGTGATATCAACCTGATTTCAAGAGAAAGTTTATTTTTATTTCCTTTTCTCTTTCCAATTGATTTTCAATATAGAAAATAATATTTATTAATATTTAAAATGTTCCCTATATATCATATCCTTTATTCCATTTTTAAAATTGGAGAATTTTGAATCATCATCCAATATAACTAAATCAGATTTTACAAGTAAAAACGAATTTGAACTATCTTTAATTACTGAATCTGGATTGGCTTCAGAAGTTTCAATCACATTCTCGATGAATTCGTTTCCATATATTATACCGTTTGAAACCTTAATGATAAAGGTATCCTTTTCCTTCTCTCGTTGAAGGATACTTATAATATCCTGATATTTATCATCGTATACCTTTCCTGGTTTAACTACAGATAATACTTTGGTCAGATTTTCAGGAACTTCAAAGTCCGAATCGATAGGCAAAACCAAAAATAACTGATTAACACGAACTGTTTGGTCTAAAAGGGAATTCACAGTTGGAATTATACTTTTTAATTCATCTTCATTTTGAACTGATAAAACAACAACTACTCTTTTCTCTGAAGCTAATGGTAAGTCTATATATTTTTCTACATATTTATCAACCGTTTTACTCATATATAACTTGATATATCTGATGATGCCAAAGTATACCAATATACTAACTACAATTGATATTAGTGAAGCTATAATACTTATGATGTGGATTAGGTTATTCATTTATTATTACATACAATTATTTCCATTTATTATGAATGTCTTCTGTAAAATAGGAAATCAAGTATACTCAAATGATAACCATATATAATATGATTTAATCTAATTCATTTACAATATAAATTTATATTGTAAATCATATTTCTAAATAATTCTTATTATCTCATAATGACCCAATTTGTCCCATCGCTTACAAGGGTCGCAGACGAACCTGCAGTAGCTGGTAAAATTTGGGTTCCAAGTGTACCCGAATTTATTGGATATACATTAGACGCATTACTATTCACAAGCTGTGTGGTAATGTTTTTAAACATAAGTTCTCTTCCGATAAATAAGCTTGCTGTTGGTAGAGTAACTGTAATAGTACCAGTGCCATTACATATAATCCAATTATCACTTGTAAGAACGATGTAAGTAGAAGATGTTATTGTAACTGCAGATCCTCTTGATAATGAACCTGATATATACCCTTGATTACAATATACATTATTCCACATGTATGAACTATTTCCAATATCTTTTGTCCCTGATGTATCTGGTAATATATTGCCTCTAAAATTTGTAACTCCATTTACATCTAAAATAGAACCACTAGTTACTGTTGAACCAGTTCCTATACCAACACCTGTACTAGTTATACACATCCTTTCACTTGAGGAAGTGACAAAAGACATATAACAACTATTAGCTCCATAAAGGTCAATATAGCTTTTATTGCTAGTTCCAGTGGCGCCACCAGCACTTAATCTTAACTGACCTTCATCGCTTCCGGAAATTATATTTCCAGAAATGTCAAAAGTAGCCGAGCTCAATCCACATATTTCATTCGAAGTTACACCAGCTGTAACAGGCCTTACTTGATGATTTCCTGAACCATTTATCATAACTATGCCATTATTACGAACTACAATTGTGCCATTAACATCAAGTTTTCCAGAAGGTGAAGAATTAGCAACACCAATCAGTCCTAAATTACTTATTCTCATTCTTTCCAAATCATTTGTTATAAAAAGTAAAGGATTTACAGGTTGAGTTAAGTTACAAGCCAAGTCTGTATTATAATAATAATTTATATTGTTACTCATTTATTAGAATAATTATATAAGTTTAAATTTGTTCTGTAATAATTGAGTCTCATTTAAAAGAGAAATATAATATCATATTCCATCAAAAATAAACTCATACATGAGTTTGTTTTTATTATTTGAACTAACATTTCAAATATCAATTTCAATCTTAGTTTCATCCTCGTCTATATCATTTTTTGTTTCTGTATCATCACAGTCTGATTTATAACTGAGTTTTTTAAGGTTTTGAATATACTTATTCCAAACATCTGCCATCGTTCGTTTTGCAGATTCAACCGGAACATCAAACGTAATTTCAACCGAATATATGTCTTTGTTGAGAATGACTCTTTTTCTATCAAAGTCAATACCATCGATATGCACTATTTCTCCATTTGAATAGTTAATATCCTTTTTTGTAATGACTTTGAAGATGATTCCAATATAGATAATAGATATGAGATATCTGGACTGCTCTAAGGTTAAAAAATACTTGTTTTTCATTTTCGTTACATAGAGTTCAATAAGAAGCTCCTTCATATTCTTTTTCTTGATACTACCCCAGTTGTTTTTGATATTCTTGTTTGTTTCATCTTCCAAATCATTAAAGGCTTTTCTTGTGTTTAGTTTTTCTTGATGAGATTGAAGTCCAACCTTGTTTTTAAGGATATTGTACAGTTCATTAAAAACAACTTGAGGTTCTTTATTCTCTATTTTATAACTGAATTCCTTTTTCTTTTGATTACAACAGATAAAGTTTTTAGATATGTAGATACCATATGAAGTTTTGCCATATGCCAGTTCTTCAAAGATGTTCTGCCAAAAGACATCGATAGTAAATTGACAACACTCCAAAAAGACAGGATAGATGATTTCTCGTTTGATCATTTATTATTTGATATAATCCTCTAAATGGTTAAAAGAATTTAAAAGGATTCTTTTGGTAGATAAATGTCCAAAAAAGTATATACAACAAGTAATGTACAACAATTAATCGACTTAAACGAGGATTTAACAAATTTTAAACTGAAATTCACCCTGAGTTCAAAGAATGGTAAAGAATTTGATATGGTAATAGCAGACCAATATACCATTGATAATACTCCAAATGACTTGGATTTTAAAAGAGTAAAAAATACAATATCAGGAACAATTGTATCTGACAAAAATGTATTTCAAAATCACTTTCTAATTTTGAAATCTGTTGGAGAAAATCCAGCTGAAGTTGAGGTTATAATTAATAAAAAAGAGATATCTCCTAATCCAGATTCTCAGACGGAAGAACGCAAACAACCAAATAATAACAACTCTCATGAAGAAAATCAAACTCCTTTAGAACGAGACACTGGAGACAGAAAACAATATCAAACAAGAGATGAAATGAGAGAACAAACAAGAGATGAAATGAGAGAACAAACAAGAGATGAAATGAGAGAACAAACAAGAGATGAAATGAGAGAACAAATTAGACATCAATTGAAGCAAGAAGACCAGGAGAATTTTAGTAATAAGAAGGAATCAACTACTTGGATAGACATCAAACTAATTATAATCATATTTATATGCATTTTAGCAGGTATATTCATCTATAATATCATGTCTAAAAAAACAGGCATAACTACAGATTTAGGAATTACAGGTGTAAATAATGCTGTAAGTACCGGTGTAAATAATAATGTTTCTAGTAATAATGTAACCGGTGGTAACGGATTTGGAAATATACTTAATTCAGGATTAGATCAAAATCTATTCAGAAAACTCAATAATAGTATACCCACTTAAAGACCAAGTTTTTAATTTTAAAAATGTTTGAAGAGATAGTACAACAAATAATGCAAGACGGATTAGGCAATTTAGTTCAATCACAATCGTGGGGAACTAGTGGTTCATCAGATTGGAAACCGACAATTGATATGATAGATAATGATGATGAAATCCTCCTTTTTCTGACCCTACCAGGAGTCAAAAACTCAACCATAGATATCGATATTTTGAACAACAGAATGATGATTTCGGGAGAGAGAGAAAAACCATATGTTCAAACCAATTACCAGGTTAAAAGAACAGAAATACCATACGGTCGTTTTCAAAGAGTAATCACATTGCCTATCAGTGTCACAAATCAAGGCAGTGTTTCAACTCAATTTAAGGAAGGAATGCTGAGAGTTAAAGTTGATAAAAGGTCTGAACAACAAAACCGTTTTACAGTCCGAGTCATTTCAGATACTCTAGAAACAGATACAACCGAAAATAATAATTAACATTTATATTAACATAATATAAATGGTTTCAATGGGTCCTAATTCATATTCAAGGTCATATTTCCATATGACAGATTTTAAAGATTTAAGAAGCACTTCAAAGTCAGTTAAGGTTACCGAAAACTCGATGTTTGATATCATAAACAAAACAGAAGAATTCTCAAGATTTAGAGAACTAATTCACCATTCACAATACGAATCAAAACTAAATGATTGTAATTCACATACAACTCTATTTGTACCTGTAAATGAAGCATTTCCAAACGGATTTTTTGATGAACTCGATCGTCACCAAGCAAACATGTACATACTCGCAAACACAATTGAAAGAGTCATACCATCCGACCTATTAGAATATAGTCCATATTCAGTATTTCCAACCAAGTTTACAACTCCAAATTATATTGAAGTCAAAAATATAAACGACATCACCTACATAAATGGTTCAAAGGTTATAATTAAAGATATACTGGCAAAGAACGGAATAATACATGTCATAGAGTCCCTAAACATACCACAGTATTACATATGATATCTAAAATATTAATTTTTCATTAATAAATGAATGATAAATTATCGTTTAAAATAGTTAGAGACGGTGGTGGAAATAGTAATAGCAATAGTAATAATAGTGGCGATTTAATTGGCGACGCAATCTATTTACGAGGCTTATTTATAAGTGATTTAACTTCTGTTCAGAACGGAGATTCTCTAATATGGAGTACAAAGACTAATAGCTGGATTACTGGAACACCTGATCCAGTAATTTCTATGACCGGTTCTAGTCCATATAGATCAATATACATTGGTGACACAAAAACATTAAATCAATCATCAAGTTCAATTGCATTCGGAAATTATTCTGGAAATTTAAATCAAGGCTTCAGTTCAATCGCAATTGGAGAAAAATCAGCACAGAATAATCAAGGCTCATATTCTATAGCTTTCGGATATCAGGCTGGACAAAATAATCAAGGAACTAATTCAGTTGCAATAGGAAATCAAGCTGGAAGTTTTAATCAAGGAATTAATTCAATTGCAATCGGTTATAAAGCCGGAGATATAACACAATCAAATAATTCAATCATATTGAATGCAACAGGAGATTCACTGTCTGCAAACCAAACAAATGCATTATATATTGACCCAATTCGAAATGATAGTTCCGTTCAAAACATTTTATATTATAATTCAGTCACCAAAGAAATTGTTTATTCAAATAAGAATTCAATATCTAGCGGAACTGATTATGGTGATTATTTATACTGGGACACAGACTCTTGGAAATCTGGCTCTTCTGATATAAAAATGGGAAAAAATGCAGGAAGAGCCAATCAAGGAGTAAAAGCAATAGCAATTGGAAATAATTCAGGAAATCTAAACCAAGGAGTAAGTTCTGTTGCAATTGGAGATAACGCAGGAAATATTAATCAAAATCAATATTCGGTTGCTATTGGATATCAAGCTGGATATACAGGTCAAGGTCAATATTCGGTTGCTATAGGAAATTTAGCAGGTCAAATAAATCAACCTAACAATACCATTATATTGAATGCTGACGCTAATGGATTTACAACAACTCATACAGATGCTTTTTATGTAAATCCAATTCGAAATAATACACAAATGAATACATTAGGATACGATACTATAACTAAAGAAATTACATATTTTTCTTCACCAACATCAATCGCAAATATAGAATTATCATCTATTATTGATAATACAACTGAATCTTATTACATTCCATTCTCTAAAAATTCTTCAGGGACTAATGCTTTATATACTGATTCAACTACCCCTTCACCATTAACTTATAATCCTATCAGTAATACTTTATCAGCTTCAATCTTTAATGGAAACGTAACTGGAAACGTAACCGGAAATGTAACCGGAAATGTAACCGGAAACGCTGATAGTTCTACTACTGTAAAAATAGAATCTTCTAGTGCTTCAGAAAACCACTATATTACTTTTTCTAAAGGAGATTCAGGAAATCAAGAATTATTTACTGATTCAACTACCCATTCACCTTTAACTTATAACCCAAGCACTAATACTTTATCAGCTTCAACATTTAGTGGAAATGTAACCGGAACAGCAACTGCTACAACTAATATAGTAGGTGGAAATGCTTATTCGATTCCATATCAATCATCACCTGATATTACAGTATTTCTGCCATCTGGAGAATCCGGTCAAATTCTAAAAACTAATGGTACTTCAGCACCTTCTTGGGTTGACCAATCATCACTTTCTGTTGGAAACGCAACTACTGCTACTAATGTTGTTGTAAAAACAGATAATACATCTGATATTTGCTATCTTACTTATACAAAAAATAAAGCTTCAGATTCAACTGGTTTATATGTTGATGATTCAACTACTTCATTAACTTATAATCCAGGCACAAGTACTTTATCAGCTTCAACATTTAGTGGTACTTCTATGAAGGTAAACCTATCAGTAATCGATGATAACACCCCATCAATTTGTTATATTCCTTTTGCTAAAGGAAGTTCTGGTAATCAAGAATTATATACTGACCCAACTTCTGCCGTTTTAACATATGACCCAAGCACAAGTACTTTAAACGGTACAACTTTCAGTGGCAACGCAACAACAGCTACAACAGCTACAAATTCGAATAAAATAAATTTAACAGCTTTTGATACTGTAGAAGGTACCTATTATATTCCTTTTTCTAAAGGAAATTCAGGTAATCAATCATTATATGTCGACCCTACAACCAAACCTTTGACTTATAATACTGACACAGGAACTTTAAAATCGTCAAAATTTAACGGAGAGTCTATTGGAATTAATATAACTTCTATAACGCCAGGTTCAATCTTGGATGTTAATGGAAAAACAACAGTAAGAGGAGACATACTACCATATTCGACTGCTACCAATATAAATATTGGTAGTAACACAATAGCTTTTAACAATATCTATGCAAGCAATATATATCAACCTTCAGAAACAAATGCGTTAACTTTCAATACAAATGGAACTGAAAGATTAATGATAAATTCAACAGGTAATATAGGAATTGGAACTGCATTACCTTCAGAGAAATTAGATCTTATTGGTAATTTTAAAATTACAGGAAACATTTTACCTGAAGCGACAGGAACAAGAGATATAGGAAGTGTTTCATTAGAATTTAAGAATCTTTATTCTAAAAATGCATATATTACAAATATAAATACAACAGGAACCACAACATTAACTGGACCTACATCGATAAATACATCAGGAGTAAATGGTACTTCAATCGGAAACACAAGCGGAATCGTATCATTAACCGGACCTACATCGATAAATACAACAGGAGTAAATGGTACTTCAATCGGAAATACAACTGGAACCATAACATTAACAGGACCTGTAAATGCAAGTGGAACAACAACATTAACAGGAACTACATCAATAAATACATCAGGTGATAAAAATACTTCAATTGGAAATACAACTGGATCCATAGCATTAATTGGACCTGTAAATGCAAGCGGAACAACAACATTAACTGGAACTACATCGATAAATACAACAGGTGATAAAAATACTTCAATTGGAAATACAACTGGAACCACAACATTAATTGGACCTGTAAATGCAAGCGGAACAACAACATTAACTGGAACTACATCAATAAATACATCAGGAACAAATACAACTTCAATTGGAAATGCAACTGGAACCACAACATTAATTGGACCTATATCGATAAATACAACAGGTGATAAAAATACTTCAATTGGAAATACAACTGGAACCATAGCATTAATTGGACCTGTAAATGCAAGTGGAACAACAACATTAACAGGAACTACATCGATAAATACAACAGGTGATAAAAATACTTCAATTGGAAATACAACTGGAACCACAACATTAATTGGACCTGTAAATGCAAGCGGAACAACAACATTAACTGGAACTACATCAATAAATACATCAGGAACAAATACAACTTCAATTGGAAATGCAACTGGAACCACAACATTAATTGGACCTATATCGATAAATACAACAGGTGATAAAAATACTTCAATTGGAAATACAACTGGAACCACAACATTAATTGGACCTGTAAATGCAAGTGGAACAACAACATTAATTGGACCTGTAAATGCAAGTGGAACAACAACATTAACTGGAACTACATCAATAAATACATCAGGAACAAATACAACTTCAATTGGAAATGCAACTGGAACCACAACATTAACTGGACCTATATCGATAAATACAACAGGTGATAAAAATACTTCAATTGGAAATACAACTGGAACCATAGCATTAATTGGACCTGTAAATGCAAGCGGAACAACAACATTAACTGGAACTACATCGATAAATACAACAGGTGATAAAAATACTTCAATTGGAAATACAACTGGAACCACAACATTAATTGGATCTATATCGATAAATACAACAGGTGATAAAAATACTTCAATTGGAAATACAACTGGAACCATAGCATTAATTGGACCTGTAAATGCAAGTGGAACAACAACATTAACAGGAACTACATCGATAAATACAACAGGTGATAAAAATACTTCAATTGGAAATACAACTGGAACCACAACATTAATTGGACCTGTAAATGCAAGCGGAACAACAACATTAACTGGAACTACATCAATAAATACATCAGGAACAAATACAACTTCAATTGGAAATACAACTGGAACCACAACATTAATTGGACCTATATCGATAAATACAACAGGTGATAAAAATACTTCAATTGGAAATGCAACTGGAACCACAACATTAATTGGACCTGTAAATACAACTGGAACCATAACATTAATTGGACCTGTAAATGCAAGTGGAACAACAACATTAACTGGAACTACATCAATAAATACATCAGGAACAAATACAACTTCAATTGGAAATGCAACTGGAACCACAACATTAATTGGATCTATATCGATAAATACAACAGGTGATAAAAATACTTCAATTGGAAATACAACTGGAACCATAGCATTAATTGGACCTGTAAATGCAAGTGGAACAACAACATTAACCGGACCTACATTGATAAATACAACAGGTGATAAAAATACTTCAATTGGAAATATAACTGGAACCACAACATTAACAGGTAGTATATCAATTATTGGAACTATATTACCAGACTCAACTGATAATAGAAATATAGGTAGTAGTTCGTTAAAGTTTAACAATGTTTATTCAAGTACATTTAATGGTTCATTATCAGGGAATGCTACTACGGCTACTACCGCAACTAATGTGAACTTAATACAAGATAATTCAACTGATGCCTGCTATATTCCTTTTGCTAAATCAAGTTCGGGTAATCAACAATTGTATACAGACGCAACAACAACTCCTCTCACTTATAACCCTAACAGTTCAACGTTGACTCTATCAAAAATATCAAATACAAGTAGTTTAACATTGAATACAAATGGAATCGATAGAATGTTTATAAATAATACAGGACAAGTTTCTATAGGCACATCAACTCCTGCTCCATCTTCTTCTTTTGAAGTCAATAAAACAGGAGCAAATTCTTATATGAGAATATCAGGAGATACAAATCAACAACAAGCTTTAGTTTTTTCTGATACAACAGACAGATGGTGCTTCTACAAACCTGGTAATTTAACAGATTTACGTTTATACAATTATACTACAGGTTCAGATTTAATTACATTTAGTCAATCTAAAACAATGATAATAGCAGGAAATATTTTACCAGATTCCACTGGAAACAATAGGGACATTGGAAGTACTTCACAATTATTTAATAATGTTTATTGTTCAAGTTTAAATCAAACATCATCGAGTAATGCGTTAACGTTTTCAACAAATGGTTCAGAGAGAATGAGAATTGACAGCTCTGGTAATGTAGGGATAGGAACAATTTCACCACAAACAAAAATTGACATAAGGGGAACTATGTCAATCAAAAATGGTAATGGAAGATCAACTAACACATCAAGTCAAATTCTTTTAAATTGGATTTCAAATGGTGTTGGTGACAATTATTCTCATTCAATTAGAACCAGACATTCTGATTCAATATTAGGAGAAAATGCAATTGACTTTTATTTATGGCAAATTGGTAATGGAATTAACGCGGTTGGAGATAAACACGGTATGAGCATTACTGCAACTGGAGTTGGAATTCAAACGACAACTACAACTTCCGGTTCAATTTTAGATGTAAACGGGGTAACCACTGTAAGAGGTAATATTCTCCCAGATATGACAATAATAAGAAATATTGGAACATCAAGCTTAAGATTCAATAATACATATTCTGATAGAATTATAACTTCAAACATATCAACAACTAAATATCCTGATGTATCGATGATATCAAATACAACATCAGGATATACTGCCAGTGCAAGTTCTCAATACCCTGATGTTATCTATCAACCATATAAAGGTTTTGATAATGATCCATCTACCTTTTACCATAGTTCTACTGCAGTTTATAATTCAACAACAGGAACATATACAGGTACTGAAACAACTACAGTAAGCGGAACAGAATACAAAGGAGAATGGATACAACTTCAATTACCTGCAATCACACTAAATTCATATTCTCTAACTTGTCGTTCAACTACTTTACAATCTCAATGTCCTAACACTTGGATTATTGCAGGTTCAAATAACGGAACAACTTGGACTTTAATAGATTCTAAAACAATGGGAAGCTCAAATGCCCTTTCTTTTTGGACATCGTTAAATAAAAAATACTTTAAAGTTGATAGACCTGGTTCATACACTTATTACAGAATGATTTGTACATTAGTTGGAGAAACAGGAAATAATTCAAATTCACGACAATCTTTTGTTTTAGCTGAATTTGAATTATTTAATCAAGATTCCCTTTCCATTCTTGGGGAAACATCAATATACGGAGGCACAATCATATATGGAGGTATTAATCAGAAGAAAGAAGGACTAGATGTAGTTGCAATCGGAAATCAAGCTGGATTAATCACTCAAGGTTCAAACGCAATCGCAATCGGAAACCAAGCTGGATATATAGGACAAGGAACTAACTCAATTGCAATTGGAAATAAAGCAGGACAAACAAACCAACCTAACAATACTATTATTTTGAATGCCGATTCTCTTGGTTTTACTACATCATCTCAAACAGACGCTTTTTATGTAAACCCAATTCGTTCAGCATCTCAAATGAATACGTTAGGATATGATACTACAACTAAAGAAATTACATATTTTTCTTCTCCAACATCAATTGCAAATATAGAATTATCAAATGGTAATACTTATGCAGGAGACTGTTATATTCCATTCTCTAAAAATTCTTCAGGATCTAGTGCTTTATATACCGATTCAACTACCCCTTCACCATTAACTTACAACCCAAGTACAAACACTTTATCAGCTTCAATCTTTACTGGTACTTCTATGAAGGTAAACCTAACACAAACTGATAACACCCCATCAATTTGTTATATTCCTTTTGCTAAAGGAAGTTCTGGTAATCAAGAATTATACACTGACCCAACTTCTGCTGTTTTAACATATGACCCAAGCACAAGTACGTTAAACGGTACAACTTTCAGTGGTAATGCGACAACAGCAACAACAGCGACAAATTCGAATAAAATAATGGTAACATCAGATAATTCACCTGGTACCTACTATATTCCTTTTTCTAAAGGAAATTCAGAATATCAAATATTATATGTTGACTCTGAAACTAAGCCTTTAACTTATAATCCTGACACAAGTACTTTAACAGCTTCAATATTTATCGGAGAGTCTATTGGAATTGGAACTGCATTGCCTTCAGAAAAATTAGATCTTATTGGTAATTTTAAAATTACAGGAAACATTTTACCTGAAGCGACAGGAACAAGAGATATAGGAAGTGTTTCATTAGAATTTAACAATGTTTATTCTAAAAATGCATATATTACAAATATAAATACAACAGGAACCACAACATTAACTGGACCTACATTGATAAATACAACAGGTGATAAAAATACCTCAATTGGAAATGAAACTGGAACAACAACATTAACAGGACCTACATCAATAAATACATCAGGAACAAATACAACTTCAATTGGAAATGAAACTGGAACAGTAACATTAACCGGACCTACATTGATAAATACAACAGGTCATAAAAATACTTCAATTGGAAATACATCTGGAACCATAACATTAACTGGACCTGTAAATACAAGTGGAACCATAACATTAACTGGACCTGTAAATGCAAGTGGAACAACAACATTAACAGGAACTACATCAATAAATACATCAGGAACAAATACAACTTCAATTGGAAATGCAACTGGAACCACAACATTAACTGGACCTACATTGATAAATACAACAGGTGATAAAAATACTTCAATTGGAAATGAAACTGGAACAGTAACATTAACCGGACCTACATCAATAAATACATCGGGTGATAAAAATACTTCAATTGGAAATGAAACTGGAACCACAACATTAATTGGAACTACATCGATAAATACAACAGGTGGTAAAAATACTTCAATTGGAAATACAACTGGAACCACAACATTAACAGGTAGTATATCAATTCTTGGAACGACATCTATAAGAGATATATTACCAGACTCAACTGATAATAGAAATATAGGTAGTAGTTCACTAAAGTTTAACAATGTTTATTCAAATACATTTAATGGTTCATTATCAGGGAATGCAACTACTGCAACTACTGCAACTAATATAGCAGGTGGTTCTTCTTATTCAATTCCATATCAATCATCTGGTGGTAATACAACATTTCTATCAACTGGAACATCAGGACGTATTCTAAAAACTAATGGTGATTCAGCACCTTCTTGGGTTGAACAATCATCACTTTCTGTTGGAAACGCAACTACTGCTACTACAGCAACTACAGCAACTACAGCAACTACAGCAACTAATATAGCAGGTGGAAATGCTTATTCAATTCCATATCAATCATCTGGTGGTAATACAACATTTCTATCAACTGGAACATCAGGACGTATTCTAAAAACTAATGGTGATTCAGCACCTTCTTGGGTTGAACAATCATCACTTTCTGTTGGAAACGCAACTACTGCTACTACAGCAACTACAGCAACTACAGCAACTAATATAGCAGGTGGAAATGCTTATTCAATTCCATATCAATCATCTGGTGGTAATACAACATTTCTATCAACTGGAACATCAGGACATATTCTAAAAACTAATGGTGATTCAGCACCTTCTTGGGTTGAACAATCATCACTTTCTGTTGGAAACGCAACTACTGCTACTACTGCAACTAATATAGCAGGTGGAAATGCTTATTCAATTCCATATCAATCATCTGGTGGTAATACAACATTTCTATCAACTGGAACATCAGGACATATTCTAAAAACTAATGGTGATTCAGCACCTTCTTGGGTTGAACAATCATCACTTTCTGTTGGAAACGCAACTACTGCAACTAATGTTGTAGTTACAACAGATAATACATCTGATACTTATTATCTTACATATACAAAAGCTTCAACATCATCTGGTTTATATGTTGATGATACAACTACTTCATTAAGTTATAATCCAAGCACAAGTACTTTATCAGCTTCAACATTTAGTGGAGCTTCTATGAAGGTAAACCTAACACAAACCGATAACACCCCATCAATTTGTTATATTCCTTTTGCTAAAGGAAGTTCTGGTAATCAAGAATTATATACTGACCCAACTTCTGCTGTTTTAACATATGACCCAAGCACAAGTACGTTAAACGGCACAACTTTCAGTGGTAACGCAACAACAGCGACATCAGCTACGAATTCGAATAAAATAAAGGTAACATCAGATAATTCACCTGGTACATACTATATTCCTTTTTCTAAAGGAAATTCAGACTATCAAATATTATATGTCGACTCTGAAACTAAGCCTTTAACTTATAATCCTGACACAAGTACTTTAACAGCTTCAATATTTATCGGAGGGTCTATTGGAATTAATACAACATCTATAACAGAAGGCTCAATTTTAGATGTAAATGGTAAAACAACATTAAGAGGAGACATATTACCAGACTCAACTACTGCAAATATTTCTATTGGTAGTAGCGCGTCAGTCTTTAACAATATCTATTCTAGCAATATGTATACAAGTAATATATATCAATCTTCGACTAATCCATTAACTTTCAATACAAATGGGGTTGAAAGAATGAGAATAAATGCATCTGGACAAGTTTTAATTGGAACATCGATTGGTTACTCAAGCTCAATATTAGAAGTAAATAAAACAGGAGAAAATTCTTATATGAGAATATCAGGTGATGTTGCAAAACAACAAGGAATTGTATTTTCAGATTCATCAAATAGATGGACTATTTATAAGGCAGAATCAACTTCAGATTTGCGATTTTACAACTATGAAACAAATAAAGATGTTCTTACCCTAAAAAGTTCAAATATAGGTATTGGAACAATAACACCCTACTCAACTCTTGATGTCAGAGGAGTTATATCATTAGCAACAGGAGCAAGTGGAAATGGCGCCTTAAAAATTGCAGTTGGAACTGGAGAAGTAAATCAGGAAAATTGGATTGGTTTTTCAGGGACAACTACTAATTTGATTGATACTACAGATAGAGCAAGAATTGGTTGTTTTATTTCATCTGGAGGCTTAGGTGAACTTTATTTCAAGGCAGGTTCAAGCGGAGGAACTGAACTTATGAGAATAAAATCAACAGGGGTTGGGATAGGGATAACTTCACCTTCTACTAAACTTCATTTAGTTGGGACTCAACAAGGTGTTTGGAATTCAGCCCATACTGATTTTGAGTATGGAAATTATGATAATAATTTATATTCAAGACACATTACATTTGGAACTGAGCCTACAAATTATAATTCTGGAGCTATATCTATTTATAAAGATCGTACAGAATCAATTCATTTAGGAGGCAATGGAAATTCATATTTTAACGGAGGGAATGTCGGGATAGGGACAATTACCCCAAGGAATCAATTACATATTGAAAAAGAATATGCAGGGACTTTATCTGAAGCTTCATCAATAACACTTGGAACTATAGCTAATAATTTACCTTGGGCTTGTGGTTCAATTACAGGTTATGTTGCTTCTGGAACATCTAATTCAACTAGCAATTTCCCAGGAGGATTACTCTTCAAAACAAAAGTTGCTGATGGGTATTCTAATCAAACTCTTGTTAATAGGATGGTTATTGATTCTAATGGGTCGGTTGGCATAGGGACAACCGCACCGACCACAGGTTCAATTCTGACGGTAAATGGAAATACCACAGTAAGAGGAAATATATTGCCTGATACAAATGGGACAAGGGACCTTGGTAGCAGTTCACTTAATTTTAATAATGTTTATTGTTCAACTTTAAGACCAACTTCTGTAAACACAAGTGGAAATATAAGTGCAAGTGGAAATATAAGTGCAAGTGGAAATATAAGTGCAAGTGGAAATATAAGTGCAAGTGGAAATATAAGTGCAAGTGGAAATATAAGTGCAAGTGGAAATATAAGTGCAAGTGGTACTGTAAGTGCATATAACTATAGTACACAAGATATGAGAGGGACAACTGGTGGTTTAATAACTGGTGTAACTACACCACCGAATACATTTAAAGTTGGTTTTGGATTTTTTAATAATGATAATAATATTAACGGAGGATATTCCGATAGCATTATTCTAAATACTTATACTGATAATTCGGGAGGCATGGAGAATGTTTTGGCTTTAAATAAGTCTGATTATGGGATGAGAATATTTCAAGGATATTCAAGTTATGGTGCAAATACGGTTCCATTTACAAGGTTTTCAGATGTTTTAATAAAAGATGCATCAGGTAGTCATATCGGGAACGTAAGTAATTTTAAAATAGGTAATAGTGCAAGTTCAAATTACCTTGCTTTTTACGGAACAACAGGGGATAATCCAGGTGGGTATAATAATGCATATGTTGGAGAGAGAATATACTCACCGACAGAAAACTCTGAACTATTATTATTCAAAGGTCAAGATGTTGGAGGTTCTGATAGGATACGTCTGGGAGCAAATGAAATACGATTTGATACCTATTCTACTTTTACAGGAAATTCAAGTTTCGAAGACTCTGCTAATTCGGCCAATATGTCCAATAAGATGTTGATAAATCAATCTGGACAGGTTGGAATTGGAACTGTAACTCCGACTTCTGGTTCAATCCTAGATATAAATGGTAATGCTACTATTAGGGGGAACTTAAACTTCCTAACAAACGGAAACCCAGTTTCTTTTGTTCCTAAAATATCAAATACAATCACTCAAAGAGTATATGGTGAAACCCTAAAAAAGGATATAGTATCGTTTGATAATGTGAGGTCTGCGATAAAAACGAACGATATCGATTTTTATATTGATAACTATATCGATAATCAACAGGAATATACTTTTGGGAAGTCAATTCAAAATATGTGGGTCGCTGTCGGGGGTTCGACCAATTCGATTGCCTATTCTATTAATGGAAAAAAATGGTTTCCTGTCTCAAGCATATTTAGTACTTCCGGAGCAGGCGTCTCATGGAATGGAAATATATGGGTAGCAGTTGGAAATGGAAATGTAAATTCAATTGGTTATTCTTATGATGGGATAATTTGGACTGCCATCGGAAAGCCTATTAGTGGAGGTGTTACTTTTAGCATTGGTTACGGTATATGTTGGAATGGAAATTTTTTCGTTTCTGTAGGTCAAAATGGAAGTGGAACTGGAGCAATTTTCATTTCATATGATGGGATAAATTGGTCTAATAGCGGGTCAAGTGCTTCAACTATTTTTACGACCGTTAGAAAAGTAGAGTGGAATGGAAATATGTTTGTCGCTGTTGGTGCTGGGACTAGCAGTATCGCCTATTCATATGATGGGATAACTTGGACAGAAGCCACAAATTCGGCGAATATTTTTTCTTCTCGGGGAAATGGTATCTCTTGGAACGGAAATATGTGGGTCGCTGTCGGGTCGGGTATGAATAATATTGCTTATTCATATGACGGGATAAATTGGACCGGTCTCTCAGTTTTTAGTGTTTCCGGATTAGGTTTAGCTTGGAATGGAAATATGTGGGTCGCCGTTGGTGGGTTGAATGACACTATCGTTTATTCTTATGATGGGATAAATTGGTTAGGGAAGGGAAATTCAGTTTTAAATGGGACCGGTTATGATGTGAAATGGAATGGAAATTTGTGGTTAGCGGTCGGCTCGGGAACAAATAAGATGGTTTACTCTTATAACGGAATTAATTGGATAGTTTCAACAGGGGTCAGTTCTCTTTTTAACTTAATCGTAGATATTGGTTTCAATTCAAAAAGAGATAATAGAATAACTATTCCTAAAAATATGATTATTTCTGGTGGAACATATTCATCTACAAGTTTTACTGGAACAATTACGGATAGCACAACTTTAAACGTAACTAGCGGACAAACATTATATACAGGTATGATTATTTCTGGAACAAATGTAACTCCAAACACGAAAATAACGAGTGTCGTAAATTCAACCAGTTATACAATTACAACTTCAACTATTGCTACGTCAACGGCAATGACAGCTATAACCCCGAATACAAGCATAAATTTTACCGCAACTATTCCAACATCGACCTCATTAGTAATCAGTAGTGGTCAAACGCTCACTATAGGTATGATAATTTCAGGGTCTGGGGTTACAACAGGGACGACGATAACAGGAATAACAAATTCGACAACCTATGTAATTTCAGCTTCAAACACAGTTGTCTCCGCAACATCTATGATTGCCTATACTACAACTACCATTTCTTATTCATATGACGGGTCAAATTGGACAGGTATAATGTCATCTCCATTTTCGACAAGATGTAATGCTTTCGATTGGAACGGGACTATGTGGATAGCCGGAGGAGATTCTAATACTTTGAATAATAGTTTAGCCTACTCATATGATGGGATAAATTGGACTGGTTTAGGGACAAGAGCTTTTAGTAGCGAATGTCTCTCATTAATTTGGGGAGGGAATATTTGGGTTGCTGGAGGTTATGGAAGTACAACTTTAGCCTACTCATATGATGGTTTTACTTGGACGAGAATAGGAACAAATACTTTTAGCTCAAAATGTTCAGGAATAGGATGGAATGGAAAAATGTTTGTCGCTGTCGGGGAAACTTCGACACCATCAGGCATAATTGCATATTCTTATGATGGTGTAATTTGGACTAATAGTGGTTCAACTGTATTTAGCACGAGGGCGAGTGCAATTAAATGGAATGGTAAAATATGGGTCGCTGGAGGGCAAGGCTCAACAAATACAATTGCTTATTCATCAGACGGGATAAACTGGACTGGTTTGGGACTTTCAGCCTTTGCATCAGGTGGAATTTGTAATTCTATAGATTGGAATGAAAGAATCTGGGTAGCAAGTGGAAATGGTACTAATTCTCTCGCTTATTCTTATGATGGGATAATTTGGACTGGGAATACTGGAACGACTATTTTTAAATATAATGGTAGCAATGTTAAATGGATGGGTAGTATATGGATTGCTTCTGGGTATGGTTCGGTAAATACTCTTGCCTATTCATATGATGGAATAAATTGGACTGGTTTAGGGACTTCTATGTTTTCATCATATGGTTTAGGTTTAGCGACAAATAAAAAACTTGGAGGTTTATATTTGAATCACCCGTTGGTTTCAGTTGGGACTGGAACTTATAATAACTTAGCATACTCTTCTGATGATGGAAGAAATTGGGTCGGTCTCGGGAAATCTCTCTTTTCAACCCAGGGAAATAGAACTTGCTGGAATGGGAATATGTGGGTAGCTTGTGGACGCGGAACAAATACCATTGCTTATTCTACTGATGGTTTAAGTTGGTCTGGTCTTGGGACATCAATTTTTTCGAATACATGTAATAGTATAACTTGGAATGGTTCAAATTTCGTAGCAGTAGGAGAGGGTCTAGTTAGTTTTACAGGAAACATAAATGACGGACTAAATTCATCAAACGGAACCCTATTAACAGTATTGACAGTTTCTTCAGGGACTTTATATATTGGTATGACAATTTATGGGACTGGAGTCACATCAGGGACAAAGATAACCGGCTTTATAACGGGAACAGGTCAAACTGGAACATATCGAGTTAATAATAGTCAAAACATAACATCAATAAGCATTAACGGGACTCCAATTTCGGTTGCATATTCCCCTGATGGAATTAATTGGACACCAACTCAAAATCAAATTACAACTGGAGGAAATCAAATTATATGCGTGACAAATGGAAGTAATTCTACATTTGTAAAAAATAGACTTGTTACAGTTGGATATGGAAATTCTTCTTTTACTGGCTCAATATCAGGGTCAACTTTAAATGTAACAGGAATCACTTCAGGTGTCCTATATAATGGTATGACTTTAACTGGAGGCTCTACCCTCTCAAATACAAAAATTAGTGGCTTGATAACCGGTTCAGGAGGAGTCGGCTCTTATAGTGTCGGAACATCTCATACAATTTCTTCAGGGACGGCGATAACCGGTAGTTGTCCTTTAGGGTTGACATCAATTTTTACTGGTAACATTTCTCAAGATATATTAACTGTTTCTTCGATAACAAGCGGAATTATTCATAAAGGAATGACATTATCAAGCTCAAATTTGATTCAGAATACTATAGTAAGTGATTTTATAACTGGAAGTGGAGGCGTAGGAACTTATTCATTAAGAGTAATTCAGCCTACTAACTCAACTTCAATCCCAATTATAGCTGGTAATTTCTGTAAACTAACAGGTTCGATATCAGGAAATATATTAACAGTGACATCTATTACAGGTTCATTATTTCCATCTATGATTTTAAACACTGGGGTTGGTAGTAATTCTACATCATATGGGATTGTAGTTAGTCAATCAACGGGGATAACTGGGAGTACAGGTAATTATACTTTATCGATATCTCAAGGCACTGCTGTAACTTCACGAAGAATATACGCCGATATTGATTCTGCAATATTTACAGCCTCAATATCAGGGACAACTTTAGTAGTTTCTTCTGTTACAGTTGGATATATATGGGTAGGGATGACTGTTGTGGCCATAAATGGTACAGGATTTACAATTTGTACTATTTCAAGTCAGTTGTCAGGGACAACTGGTGGTGGTGTAGGTAATTATGTTTTATCTGTCTCTCAAACTTCATCTGCTACCTCATTTTCAGCCAGTTTCGTATCATTTTCAGGGACTATATCTGGGAATATATTAACAGTATCAAGTTCACCAACTTCTAATTTAGGTCTGGGTATGAGTATTTACGGGAATTCAGTTATGCCTTGTACAATAACTGGTTTCTTAACAGGTTCGGGAGGAACAGGAACATATAGAATATCTATTTCTCAGACTGTGAGTACTTCAACTTCTTTTACTGCTCAATATATTTGTACAAAACATGTGTTTACGGGGTCGATTACTGCTGCAACTTTAACGACTACATCAGTAACAACTGGTAATATTCGTATTGGTATGATTTTAATGGGATCGAGTATACTTAATGATTTGCACGAAACAATGGTTACTGCATATATTGCTTCAAATGGTGGTATAGGTCAATATTCTCTAAGCGAAAATAATTCAACAGATTCAATTACAATTACTGGTAAATATTATACTCAAACATTTAATGCTTCTATTATAGGGACAAATTTAATCTGTGACACAATTCCTCCTCTAACAGTATATGATGGAACCCCAATTTATGGAGGTAATCTAGTTTCAGGCACGTTTATAAATGAAACAAACACGACTAACTTGGGAACACATAGTTTATCATCGTATCAAAATATAACAAGCACAACAATTAACGGAACTTTAAATTCAGCTTATTTTTATGGCTCGATAAATGATAATGTATTAACTGTTACAGGTTCAAGGTCTAATGCTAATCTAACATATACATATCCAATTTCAGGTTATATTTATCCTAGTTTAATTTTAACTGGAAATCAAATTCCTCCAAATACAGAAATTAGTTCTTTCGGGACAGGTTCAGGTGGTACTGGGACTTATAATTTAATTACGAGACAACAAATTCCACCTGTAATTACAATAGGAGGTAGTACTGCTACTTTTACTGGGAGCATATCGGGTACAACTCTGACTATAGGGACATTATCCTCAGGAACAATATCCAATGGTATGGTTATTACCGGTACTGGGATAAGTTCAAATACTTTAATTTTATCAGGTACCGGTTCAACCTATTTTGTAAATAATAGTCAAACGGTGACTTCAACTACAATTACCGGGACTCCAACTACAAACCAAACAATAACAGGTAGCGGGACAGTATCATTTGTAGGGTCAATATCGGCAACAACATTATATGTCACTTCAGTTTTGTCTGGAGGAATTATATCATCTGGAATGACTATTACTGGTACAGGGATATCAGCAAACACTAAAATATCATCTTTTTTAAGTGGTATAAATGGAGGAGTTGGAAGTTATTTAATAAATAGTACTCAAACAATATCTTCAACTTTGATTTCAGGTTCTTTCAGAACGACATTTACAGGCTCAATAACAGGGTCAACTACTAATTTAGTAGTTTCTTCAGTGACAACAGGAACTATATTGGTAGGGATGACTATATCGGCGACAAATGGTTCATTTACAACTTGTACTATTTCAAGTCAGTCTTCAGGGACAACTGGTGGGGTAGGTACGTATATTTTATCTACTTCTCAAACTTCTACTTCGACCACATTTACAGAGGTTGAATCAAGTTTTACTGGTGCCATATTAACCTCAAGCTCAGGAACAATTTTGTCGGTAGTCGGGACTCCTACTGCAAATCTATATGTGGGTATGCTATTAACCACTTGTATAAACGCTAATATTCTCCCGGATACATATATAACAGCTTTAGGGTCTGGCACGACAGGGGGATCGGGAACATATACACTAACTGTTAAAAAATCACTTACATCTCCGTTTATATCAGGTTCATTTAGAAGTTTTAATGGGAGAATTGATAGTGGTATTGTTGGTAATTCGGGAACCACATTAACTGTAATTGCCCCTGAGCAACCTCAAACATCTTCTTCGGGTTCAATTTCAAACTGGAGTACATTTTCTCAAGCGACAAGTGCAAATCAGCCTACTTTCGATTTATATAGCGCAAATTTTAATGGAAGTACTACTTCTGGATTCCTTTCAAATAATAATTTACAATTGAATATAAAAACAAATGGTGGGTTTACAGCAATCGCTTATGTTAAGTTTACAGGAACTCCTGTAAATTACGAACGTATATTTGATTTTGCTCAAGGACAGGGTAATAATAATCTGGTGTTTGGCAGGTCAACTGGTAGTAATCTTACAAAATATAGCTTTGTAGTTTATACAGGGAATGCTCCTGTAACCGAAATAAACGGAGGGACACTTAATCAAAATGAATGGGCTACCATTTCAATAGTATACACAATTGGAAATAATCCTCCATATAAAATGTATAAAAATGGAATACAATTTTCAACAACAACAGCATCAGGAACCAACGATAATACAACTACATCTCTTTTAAACAGAACTTTAACTTCGAATTATATAGCAAAATCAAACTGGTCTACTGATGGATATTCGACAATGAGTTTAAGAGGTCTTTTAGTTTACGATAGGGCTCTATCTGATACAGAATTAAATACTGCGACCAATGCCCTAGTCTACAATAATACTAATTTTTCAAAAACAAATCTGGTCGTGAACTTGACAATGAGTGATTCTATACCAACCATAGTCTCTGGAACATCCGGACCAATATGGGGGTTATTCTCTCAACCTACTTTAGCAAATCAGCCTGCATTTGAATCGAATAGTGTTAATTTTAATCGGTCTAATTCCCAATTCCTTTCCAATTCAAATTTGAGATTTAATTGTGATACTAATGGTGGTTTTACAGCAATTGCATATCTTAAGTTTACGGGGACAGCATCAAGATATGAACGTATATTTGATTTTGCTTCAACTTCTGATTCATCTGATGCAGGTGATAATCTGTTTCTAACTAGATATACTGGTGATATCTACAATTTTACCTCTTATACATCAAGATATTTACAAGCAATTGGTATTACCGGTGGGAGCATTATTCAAAATGAGTGGCATACTATTTCAGTTGTATATACAAAAGGGGCTACTACACCTTTTAAAATGTATAAAAATAAGACATTATCAACTAATAATGCAATATTAGGATTTAATACAAGTGGAACTACAATTTCAAACTATACATTCCGCTCGAATTATATCGGAAAATCAAATTGGTATACAGATCCTTATTTTAATGGTAGTATTAGAGGGCTTCTCGTTTATGATAGGGCTCTGACCGACTCTGAGTTAAACTTAGCCACAGATTCCCTTGTATACGGTAATACAAATTATTCAACTACCAATCTGGTTGTGAACATGACAATGGGTTTTCCTCTATATACAAATATGTATCTGACCAACGGTACTCAGAATACTTATATATTATCACAAACGACAAATACAAGTTATGTTGTCAATGCAAGTCAAAGTTTAACCTCAACATCAATCGTAGGAAAGTCATTTGCTGACCCTTCTTTTAGTACTGGTTCAATATCAGGGACTATCCTAACAACAACAGGTTCACCTACAGGTTTATACATAGGTGTAAATCTAACTGCCACTGGCCTTTCTGCTAATACTTTTATCTCTACAGGCACTACAGGTGGAGGCGCAGGAACTTATAATTTGGTCACATATCAGAATAATACACCGACAGCTGGAGGAACTTTAACGAGTATGAGTTATTCAGATAATTTAACGACTTGGACAACAATATCAACGAATCCATTTACAAATACGATTAATGATATATATTGGGATGGCGTTTATTTTATGGCTGTAGGGTCTGGAGGCACAACTATGGCTTACTCCTCAGACCTTTCAATTTGGACAAATGTAACGAGTATTTTTTCGACTCAAGGAAATAGTGTTTTTTCAAATAGTAAAATTTGGGTTGCTACCGGGAGTGGGACAAATACTATTGCTTACTCTACAAATGGAGGGACAACTTGGACTGCTGTGGCAGGTTCAACCTCGATATTTTCAACTTCTGGGAATTCAGTTGTATGGACAGGGAAGAGATGGGTAGCTGGTGGGAGTGGGACGAATACACTTGCTTATTCATATGATGGTCAAACTTGGTATGGTAGCGGCGGAGTCAGTACATTTTCAACACAGGTGAATCATATTTGTGCAAATCCAAGAATTGGAACTGTAGTTGTTGATAGTCAGTTGATAATAGATATGAACGGAAATGGTTTGAGTGACAATCTGGAGTTGGTCAGTGATAAATTTTATAATAATGATTATAATGCTTTTTCAATGACTATAAAGTCAAGACAAGTTTAAACTCAAACCTAAATATTTATTTTACAATATGAAATCATATTGTAAACTAAGGCTAGATGGAAATCAGTTTCAATTTATATGAAAGGCAAAATTAAATTTGTATATTCTATTTATAATGTATTCTTGGAGAAAATTAAGCTCTAATTATCTTATCCATTTCATTCATCATACATAAATGTAGTGATAATTTTAAACTTTAATTTAACGCATTTTATTTTTTCATAAATTTTAAACTCCAATTTAAAGCATTTTTTTATTTTCATAAATAAATGAATCGAAGTATAGTTAACTATTATAACACAGATTTTACATATGATGGTTATCTTAAAATAGCAGGAGCCTTAAATGCTTCAAGTCCTATTTATTCAACTAAATTTATCGGTAATACAAATACAAAATATCCTGTAGCAACCCTTACTTCAAATTCGTCACAAGGTTGTGTTGCAAGTGCAAGTAATGATTTAAGCTTTGAATATGGAGCATTCAAAGCTTTCAATAATACAATCGGATTTCAATCATCAAATTTTTACCATTCTTTAGTTGGTGTATATAACGCAACTACAGGTGCATATAAAGACATTGCATCAACCACAGTCAGTTCAACTACTTATATGGGAGAATGGCTTCAAATTAAGTTACCCACATCAATTATATTGAATAGTTATGCTATTAACTGTAGAGTAGGTTATATTGATTCTCAATCTCCTAACAGTTGGATTCTTGCTGGTTCTGATAATGGAACAACTTGGACATTATTAGATGAGAGAAATGGCATTGTAAACTGGAGTATAGGAACGACTCGAATAGTTTTTACGATATCCAACAACTCAACTTCATATGTATACTATAGAATGATTTGTACGGTAACTGGAAAACCAGGTAATATAAATAGAATTGCTTTCGTTGTCGATGAACTTCAATTATATGAGACGACCGAAAAAGTTCAAATTAACGGAAATGGGACTTCCTATTTTAATGGAGGGAATGTAGGGATAGCAACTTCATCAATAACTGAAGGTTCAATTTTAGACGTAAACGGGGTAACTACAGTAAGAGGAGATATATTGCCTGATACGACAGGTACAAAAAATATTGGAACATCAAGCTTAAGATTCAATAATACATATTCTAATTTAATTGGAAACGTAACGGGAAACGCTGATACTGCTACTACTGCAACTAAAGTTGTGGTTACAAAAGATAATACATCTGATACTTATTATCTTACATATACAAAAGCTTCAACATCATCTGGTTTATATGTTGATGATACAACTACTTCATTAAGTTATAATCCAAGCACAAGTACTTTATCAGCTTCAACATTTAGTGGAGCTTTAACTGGAAACGCAACTACAGCTACTAAATCAACTAATATAATAGGTGGTTCTTCTTATTCAATTCCATATCAATCAACTACTGATACTACATCATTTCTACCAAGTGGAACATCAGGACATATTCTAAAAACTAATGGTAATACTACAGCACCTTCTTGGGTTGAACAATCATCACTTTCCGTTGGAACAGCTACTAAATCAACTAATATAGCAGGTGGTTCTTCTTATTCAATTCCATATCAATCAGCTACTGATACTACATCATTTCTACCAAGTGGAACATCAGGACATATTCTACAAACTAATGGTTCTT